>QMCE01000162.1_pt1 | contig 57866 bp, 64 predicted proteins | sample 1821851 | NCBI WGS metagenome assembly QMCE01 (sample SAMN09453174, study PRJNA476694) | Termite gut metagenome, whole genome shotgun sequencing project. | isolation source: worker | host: Odontotermes sp. | place: South Africa:Pretoria | collected 2016-01-28
AAGGGTTGGAAAAGGTTTATATCGTTATTATTGGCAACGGCCATGGTATTATGCACATGGTTTGGCACGACACCCGGCATCCGCACTCTGGCGGCGAAATCGAAGACAAAGTCCCCTATCGCTTTGCAGAAAAAATCGGTCAATGTACTGATTGGAAAAACAACCAAATTGAAGCTGCGCAAAAAAGTGAGGGGCGCAAAGCTTCGATGGAAAAGCAATAAAAAACGTATTGCCACCGTAAATAAAAAGGGCAAGGTAACGGGTCGCAAGAAGGGGCGCACCAAAATTACCGCAATCGTATCCCACAAGGGGAAGAACCGCAAATTATCCTGTACGGTGAACGTAATACATAAGGCGAACACCATCGTCATTTCCTATAATGATGGAAAGACTGACGAAAATGTACAACTGGGAATAGGCGACCGATTATCCTTGGGCGTCGTAAAGAATCCCGCAGCTTCCAACGACATTGTCACGTCATGGACAAGCAGTAACTCCAATATTGTGGACGTGGATGAAAAAGGAGGGGCAATAGCCCTAGACAAAGGCGACGCCGTAATTACGGCAACGATGTTTGGCAAGGCGGTCGCACGTCTGAATGTAACCGTCCTTGACCATAATGGCAACATTGACGGTGAGCCGACGAAGGTGCCTGACAATTTTTCATTCACCACCCCGGAGGTTCCATCGACCACCGAGCCAGCCGAACCGACCACTGTTCCATCTACCAAGCCGTCAATTGACCCGACGTCTGTGCCGACCACTGAACCATCTACCGAGCCGTCAGCTGATCCGACGTCCGTTCCGACCTCCGAACCATCTGCTGAACCGCCAATTGACCCGACGTCCGTTCCGACCACTGTTCCATCTACCAAGCCGTCAATTGACCCGACGTCCGTTCCGACCACTGAACCATCTGCCGAGCCGCCAATTGACCCGACAATCACCCCCATCCCCGCACCGACTGCCCGCATCACGATATCAAATGACTTTTGGGAAACATTTTTGGAGTTCATCACAGTTGGCATCTACCATAACGACATACAGACTGTTCAAATTACGGCAGATTCCCCTATTGGAATTGCCAAAATTGAATATTGCATTACCGACCAAGACCTTTCCATAGATCAAATGGGTGCCTTGCAGTTTATCTCTTATGATGATGACGATAAGCCAACGTTGGACAAGGGGACGGACAATATTGTCTATGTGCGAATTACAGATGAGAATGATACGGTAGTTTACATTCGCTCTGACGGCATCGTAATTCGTGATGAAGCCACAACCCCGAAACCTACAGTTGCTCCAACAATTGAGCCAACGACCGTACCGCCAACCGAGCCATCTGCCGAGCCGTCAGTTGACCCGACGTCCACACCGACCGCTGAACCATCCACCGTGCCGTCAGTTAGTCCGACGTCCGCTCCAACAGTTGAGCCAACAACCGTGCCGTCAGTTGACCCGACGTCCGCTCCAACAGTTGAGCCAACAACCGTGCCGCCAGTTGACCCGACGTCCGTGCCGACCGACAAACCGACAAACACTCCGGTTCCCGCACCGACTGCACGCATTACAGTATCGAATGACTTTTGGGAAACATTTTTGGAGTTCATTACGTTTGGCATCTATCATGACGACGCACAAACCGTGCAGATTACGGCAGATTCTTCCATTGGAATTGCCAATATTGGGTATTACATTACTGACCAAGACCTTTCCTTGGAGCAAATGAACACCTTGCCGTTCATCGATTACGACGACGCCGACAGGCCGACATTGAAAAAAGGCACGGACAACATTGTCTATGCGCGAATCACTGATGAGAACGATACGGTGGCATACATTCGTTCTGACGGCATTGTAATTCGGGATGAAGTCACAACCCCGGAACCCACAGCCGCTCCCGACCCGAACCTGTTAACCGTGGATTTATCCAATCCTACGAATTATGGGCATAGCGGCAATGCGGCGGTAGAAGCGGTAAGCGCCGACGACCCAACCGTAAAACTTACCCAGACGGGGTATGGCCACGGTATGGCGTTCCTTTTTGACATACCAGAAGGGAAAAATCTGAGCGACTATGATACATTCATTTGCGACATCAAACTAGACACGGCAAACACCACGATATCGTCGAAAAATTTACAAGTTTACCTCACGAATGCGCTTAATCCTCCTTATGACCTACCAAATGGCGGGACGAGCCTTGGAGTAAAGCCCTTTAACGGTTCTCATCCAGATTGGTTTACTCCTGAGATTGACCTGAACACGACAACACAGACGTCAACGACGGGAACCATATATCTTGGACTTACGTTTAACGCTTCAAATGGCGAGCCCGGAAGCAACCTTCTTGTCAAAAACGTGCGTTTAGTTGCAAAAGGGGCGACAGTTCCGACGGCCACTCCAACGATGGGGCCGACCACCAAGCCATCGACGGAACCGACGAACGAGCCGTCAGAAGATCCATCGTCAGAACCGACGAACGTACCGTCAACGGAACCATCGGCAGAACCAACCGCCGAACCGACGTCCCCACCAGATTTAAATTTGTTGACTGTTGACTTAACAAACCCCTCCAACTACGGAAGTAGCGGAAGTGCGACGGTAACCGCAGCACTTGCTGACGAGCCAGCCATAAGAATCACCCAGACGGGGCATGGCCACGGTGCCGCCTTCAAATTTGAGCTGCCTGCCGGCAAGAACTTGAGTGATTATACCAAGTTTATTTGCGATATCAAGTTGGATACGGCAAACACCACAATATCCTCAAAGAATTTTCAAGTTTACCTCACCAACACTTTGAATCCGCCATATGATCTTTCCAATGGTGGAACGAGCCTTGGAGCTAAATCTTACAACGGTGCCTATCCTGACTGGTTCACTCCTGAGATTGACTTGAACACGACGTCACAATCTTCCAAAACGGGAACCGTTTATATCGGAACTACGTTCAATGCCGCCAATGGCGAACCAGGGAGTATCTTCCTTATAAAAAATGTACGTCTGGTGGCCAAGGATGCTCCATCCATTCCAACCGCCGCACCGACGGAAGCTCCAACCGCTACGCCAACGGAGGCTCCAACTGCCACGCCAACCGACGCTCCAACGAACGCTCCAACTGCTACTCCAACCAATGCTCCAACTGCTACACCAACCAATGCCCCGACCGCTACGCCAACTGCCACGCCAACGGAAACTCCAACCGCTATGCCAACCGACGCTCCAACGAATACTCCGACCGCCACGCCAACCGACGTCCCCGACACATCGTCGGAACCCATTGCCAGAACCACGGTGGTTGATTTTGAGGAAAAGACGATTGGTGACGCTTACTCCTTCACCACGGGTGACAACTCCCCGTCGAAGGTGTGGGTCGTTGCAGACCCGCTTCGCCAGGATGGGAAGTCACTGCAAATTACGACCACCGGTTATAACCAAGCGGCAATCATACCCATCCATCTGCCGTACAAGGTGGAGAATTACAAGACGTTTTCGTTCCAGTTCAACCCGCTTGATGGGGAGGCGGACAATGGAGAAATATGCGTCTATATAGCAAAAAACCCTTCCACGTTTGTAAGGTGGGGATTTGGCAATGATGTATCGCAGGGCAACCAATTTGCAGCCAATCTGTTGGGGAAGACAAGCCAACTTAGCGTCACGGAAGACGACGAAGACAAATGGGCGCCCCACATCCTTGGCATCGACGTCCCAAGCGACGCAATCAAGGATTTAAGTGGCGACTTGTATCTAGCCGTCGGCATTAACAATCAAGAAGCTTTGGATTATATGTTGGATGACCTGACGTTTGAAATGCGGGATGATTTCGTCCCAACCCCGCTTCCGACTCTCCCACCCGCCCCCAGGCCGGCTGCGGAGGGAGAGGGCGCCGTCATAACCGGCAACTACCGAAACCTTTTCAAAGAACTTGGAAAAAGTGACGCGGAGATTGACGCAAAAGTGGAATCGGCATGGAACCAGTTGTTCTATGGAAGTGCGGATAACGACGTTGACCGTAACTCTCCCTCCTACGACGGTTCTACGGAGAGAATCTACTACCCGGTAGGGGGCGACATGGCTTACATTTATACGAGGGATACCGACGACGTTCGTTCGGAGGGCATGTCTTATGGAATGATGGTGTGCGTGCAGATGGATAAGAAGGAAGAGTTCGACCGCCTATGGAAATGGGCCAAGACGTACATGTACAATTCGGCGGAAAAAAGTAAGTGTCGGGCGTATTTCGCATGGCAATGCAACACTGACGGTAGCAAAAAAGATACGAGCGCCGCACCGGACGGTGAAATGTACTTTGTAACGTCGCTATTGTTTGCCTCTAAACGCTGGGGTGATGGAGAGGGAGTGTACGATTACGGCACGGAGGCGAGGCAGATTCTGTTTGACATGCTGCACCGGTATCCGGGAACCTTGGACGAGCATGACGCATCCACCATGTTCAATCCGGACAACCATATGCCCGTGTTCGTCCCTTATGGCAATTCGGCCTCCCACACGGACCCTTCCTACCACTTGCCCGCATTTTACGACGTTTGGGCGGAGGAGTTGGAGAATGGCGAAGAATACTGGACGGAGATTTGGGGAAGTGAAACGGAAGCCAGGAAGGACGTCGCATTCTGGCGGGCGGCCGCCGAGGCCAGCCGAGACTACTTCCCGACGACGGTCCACCCAACGACGGGACTTGGCCCAGACTACTCCAACTTCGATGGAACTCCTTACAACAGCGGAGACCACCAACATTTCCGCTACGACGCATGGCGGATTGCCATGAACATCGCCGTTGACTATTCGTGGTGGGCCAAAGACACGTGGCAGATAGGGTTTGCCAACCGCATTCAGGCGTTTTTCGCCAGCAAAGGGATTGGCTCATACGGAAGCCTATGGTCGTTGGATGGAAGCCAACAATTCACCACGGACCACTCGACGGGCTTGGTAGCCTGCAACGCCGTGGCCACTTTGGCGGCAAGTGAACAAGTCTCTTGGTCATTTGTAGAGGAATTCTGGAACGCGGGAGTACCGAAGGGCTTCTACCGCTACTTTGACGGATGTCTGTATATGATGGGACTGCTCCATTGTAGCGGCAAATTTCAAGCGTACTACTCCAACATGTCGGAGCCGGGCGTGACAAATTCCCGCATTTCGCCTACGAGTGCCGAGTTTGACAAGAAGGAGGACTTGCAAGCGGACATAGCCATTACCATGACTCTAAATGGAAACGAGTTGACGGCAATTAAGAACGGGGATGCGACCCTTGTGAAAAATACCGATTACTCCGTGGACGGTAACGCGGTAACGTTGCATAGCAGTTACATGTCAAGCTTGGAAAAGGGCGTGACGAAATTAACCTTTGAGTTTAGCGAAGGCGCCAAGAGAACCCTTTCACTCACGGTGAAGGAAAGCACGGAAGTCGTGGACGAGCCTTGGTTGACGGTGGACTTGTCGGACTCCTCTAATTACGGCAGGAGCCAAAGTGCAACGGTGACGGCGGTCACTGCCGACGAGCCGACCGTGAAGCTCTCACAAACGGGCTACGGCCACGGTATCGTATTCAAGTTTGACATGCCTGACGACAAGAATCTAAGTGATTACGGCACGTTTGAATGCGACGTCAAATTGGACGGAAATACGTCCATATCGTACAAAAACCTACAGATTTACCATTTGAGCGCGCTCAACCCCAGCCAAAACTTTAGTGGTACCAGCCTTCACTCCACACAGTACAACGGCCCTTACACGGACTGGTTCCATCCCTCCCTTGCCCTTAACACGACGTCGCTGTCTTCCGCAACGGGAATTGTTTACCTCGGCCTTACCTTTAACGCCAGCGGCAACGACGGGGGAGCCAACCTCTTGATTAAGAACGTGAGATTGCTGGAGAAGTAAAAAGCGTGGCCAAGAATCTTGCATCAAGCGTTATTGAGAACCCGTAATACCACTCCACAAGGATGCTCATTTTTTCGAGTTAACAATAAGCGGCCGAGAGATGACGTAGAAACTTAACGGATTGTCTCGGTCGTTTTCATTTCCTACAAGTCCAAGTTTTCCATGAGTCCATTTTTAGTATGCACAAAGAGTACTGTTGATTTGCCGTACCATTGACCATCGCCTCACATTATTCCGAAGCCACCAAGAAAATGACTAAAATGTACAGATAAGTAAAATAGCACTGCATGTACATTGACATAACCATGTATCAATGCTAATTTGAGTTTATAACAAACTAAACTCTTCAGGAGGGGTAAGTCATGAAAAAAATATGTAGGAAGTCAAATGGGGTTAAGATGCTGTTACTTGCTTTCATTGTTGCAGGATTGGCTCTCATTATACCGTATTCCGTTTCCAACGCAGCAACGCTTGGCGACTATGAATACGAGATAGTGGGAGGTGAAGTCACCATAACGGATTATTTTGGAACCACCCAACGCCTCACGATTCCAAGGTCACTTAACGGATGGCCAGTCACGAAAATTGGAGCCTTGGCGTTCAGCGGCTCAAACAACATTAAGGAGTTGTATATTCCCAATACGGTAACCACTATTGAGGTTCATGCATTTGCACGTAGTGGAATTCAATTCGTCAGTTTTTCAAATACACTGGTCAGTATAGGCGATTACGCATTTTACCATTGTTATAATTTGACGAGTTTGAATTTTCCCGCATCGGTAGCTCGTGTTGGGAATTTCTCTTTTGACGGTTGTAACCTTAGCAAGTTGTTCTTTGATGGCATGACTCCTCCAACATTCGGCAATGGTGCATTTGCCGGTAGTGCCATCCACAACGTTATGGTGCCACGTTTAGCGCAAAATCGCTATGTATCCGCTTTGTCGGGACAGCTAAACATCAACCCAAACAACATCATAGGCTACTAAATAGTCGATATGATTTAGAATAACCAAGAAATCTACTAAAATGTCGAAATAAGAATATTGTGACTGTGTGTCTATTGACACAAACATGCATCAATGCTAATTTTTTCTCGTAACAAACTAAACCTTGTGCGTTACACTTTGCGAGCCCTCTCAGGTTCGTAGACGCACTTGCATCATTCAAGCAAGCTTGATGATGCTCACTTTGCCATTGCGCAAATTTATAAGGAGGGGTATTCATGAAAAATGCATTTGGAAAGACAAGTGTCGTTAAAATGTTGGTATTTGCTTTTGTTGTTGCAGGGTTGGCGTTAATTGTACCGTACTCCGTCTCTGAGGCGGCTCAAAGAGTTGGTGACTATGAAATTGAGATAGTGGGAACCGAAGTCACAATAACGGATTATTTTGGAACCACTCAATACCTCACACTTCCGAGATCAGTTTTCGGTTGGCCGGTTACTAAAATCAAAAACAATGCCTTTAATGGGCCAAACAACATAAAGGAATTGTATATTCCTAATACGATAAAGGAGATCGGAAATAGTGCATTTGTTCATTGTATGGAAATGACAAAAGTAACCTTTGAGCCAGGTTCTTCTCTCTCTGTTCTCAATCCTGGTGTATTTTCTCATTGTTATAAATTAACAAGTATTTCCATTCCGGATTCCGTTCGCTATATTGAAGGTCAAGCATTTGCATGTAGTATTGGACTCCAATCCGTCATATTCTCAAGTAACAGTAAACTTGCTGGAATAGGCCGCTATGCATTTTATGATTGCGAAAGTTTAGAACGCTTTGCATTTCCTGCAAGTGTAACAAGCATTGGGGATTCTGCTTTTAATGGTAGTTGTGAGCCTAGTATGTTAGTCTTCTACGGTTCAAACCCACCAACGTTTGGAACAAGTGTATTTGGAGGTAATAATATAACCGATGTCCTAGTGCCAAACCTATCCGTAGACAGGTATAAGATAGCGTTGATGTGGCAAACAAACATCAACATGAACGCTATCCGCGGTTTCTAGACAATTGTTTATTTTGAAAAAGGTTTTTGCATAGACTAGGGGAGACTCCACTCAATAGAGCGGCGTCTCCCCTTTTATTTGCACGTAGCATGCCGCGCGATGTTCCTACAAAACCCATTATCACACATACGCCTGTACGGCCTGTGCGCCAACCTCGATTGCCTTCTCGTTGAGTGCGATAACCTCCGCCTTCTTGCCTCCAAACTTATACTGGAGCCCTTCTTTGAGGGCGGGCACGCCCACACAGGAGAGCAACGCATTGACACTTCCCAAGACAATCATGTTGGACGTCTTGGCGTTACCCAAATCCGACGCCATCTTGGCGTAATCCACTCCCACGTACTTCACATTTTCCCGCTTCTCGGATATAGTCACCAAACCCTCGTTATACAGGATGAAGCCACCGTCCGCCACGTCATCCTGATACCTGTCAAAGGCCGGCTGGCTCATGGCAATGACGGCGTCCGCGCGTTCGATGACCGGACTGCCTATTGGCTTCTCGGATATGACGACCGAACAAGCGGCGGCACCGCCGCGCATCTCCGGCCCGTAGGTCGGCAGCCACGTTACGTTGAACCCATCCTTCATTGCTGCATATGCCAGAATCTGCCCACACAACAACATGCCCTGACCGCCATAACCCGCTAAAATAACCTTATGCACGTTACTCCACCTCCTTTGTAACGCCAAGGGGATAGTGTTCCACCATTTTATCCTCCACCCACTTCATGGCGTCTACCGGACTCATCCTCCAATTGGTCGGACACGTCGACAATATTTCCAACAGGGAGAAACCCTTCCCATCCATCTGCCTTTTAAGCGACTTCATAATGGACTTCTTCGTCGCGCGAATCCCCTTCACGCTGCATACGGAAACCCTCTCAATGTACGAGGCCCCTTCCACCGTCGCCAACAAGGCCGACATGTCCAGAGGCAGTCCGTTCAACTTGGGGTCGCGGCCGTTGGGGGCCGTCGTCGCCTTTTGCCCCACCAGAGTGGTCGGCGCCATCTGTCCACCCGTCATGCCGTAGATGGCGTTGTTGATGAAGAACACCGATATGTTCTCTCCCCTTGCCGCCGCATGGACAATCTCCGCCGTTCCGATGGACGCCAAGTCCCCGTCCCCTTGGTAGACGTACACCAGCTTATCCGGATGGACGCGCTTCACGCCCGTCGCCACGGCGGGGGCCCTGCCATGAGCCGCCTGTTGCATGTCACTGTTAAAGAAATTATACGACGTCACCGCACAACCAACCGGCGCGATGCCGATACAATCATCCTGCATGCCTAATTCCTCGATGCACTCCGCTATCAAACGATGCACGATGCCGTGCGTACAACCGGGACAGAAGGAGAGGGGAACGTCCGTAAGCATACTCGTCTTCTTAAATACCTCCATTATAGCACCTCCTTCAACTTCACTACCTCGGCGTAGATTTCCTCCGCCGTGGGAACCATGCCGCCCATCCTACCATAGAAATGGACCGGTGCCGCACTCCCAACCGCCAACCTTACGTCTTCCACCATCTGGCCGGAGGACAACTCCACACATAAGACCGCCTTCTTACCCTTGGCCAAAGCCGCCAACTCCTTTTCCGGATACGGCCACAGCGTCGTCGGACAGAACAAGCCAACCTTCAAGCCCTCGTTCTGGTTTTCGTCAATGACCGAACGCACGATACGAGCCACGGTTCCATACGCAACCACCAAAACGTCGCAATCCTCGGCGTGGTATTCATTATAACGCACCTCGTTCTTCTTCACGCGGGCGTATTTTTCCTGCCTCTTGATATTCGCCTCTTCCAACTCACTTGCCACCAAGCCCAATGAGTTGATGACGGCGCGTTTGCGGCTCTTGTCCTTCCAACCCGTCGTCGCCCAAGACCTGTCCACGTCAATCGGCTTTTTCTCCTGTATCGTTACCGGCTCCATCATCTGGCCAATTAACCCGTCGCCCAACATCATGGCCGGCATACGGTACTCGTCCGCCTTGTCGAAAGCCAGTTGAATCAAGTCCACGGCTTCCTGTATCGTGGACGGCGCGTACACGATACTGTGGTAATCCCCGTGGCCGCCACCCTTCGTCGCCTGAAAATAATCCCCTTGTGACGGCTGGATGCCACCCAGGCCCGGACCCGCACGCATGATGTTCACAATCACGCACGGCAAATCCGCACCACAGATATAGGATAAACCCTCCATTTTCAGCGAAACGCCCGGACTGGAGGAAGACGTCATCACCCTGCCGCCGGCTCCCGCCGCACCATATACCATGTTAATGGCGGCCACTTCGCTCTCCGCCTGCACGAACGCGCCACCCACTTGGGGCAACCGCCAGCTCATGTATTCCGGTATCTCGTTCTGGGGCGTGATCGGATATCCAAAGAAATAGCGACAGCCGCATTGTACGGCCGCTTCCGCAATCGCCTCATTTCCCTTCATAAACTTGCTTTCCATAATATTCCTCCCATATGACTCTTTCTTAGTTAACGTAAACGTTGTGGTCCACAATCACGCAAACATTGAGATTTCTCAACGTAAACGTTATGGCTCTCAATCACGTGAACGTTGTGGTTTATCAACGTGAATGTTGTGGTTTATCAACGTGAACGTTGTGGTTTATCAACATGAACGTTGTGGTTTATCAACATGAACGTTGTGGTCTATCAACATGAACGTTGTGGTCTATCAACGTTTGTTGACGGCAATCGCCGTATCCGGACATATCGTGGCGCAGAACGCACACGATATACACGCATCCTCGTCAATGCATATTGCCGGATTGTATCCCTTGTTGTTCACCCTCGAGCCATCCAACTCCAATATCTTCTTGGGACAAACGGATACGCACAAGCCACATCCCTTGCATACGTTTTCATCCACAATTACCTTCTGCATATTTCCCCCTTTCATGACTTGCAACCAGCCTTGCACACAGATTCGCAAGTCCGTCTCTATCTCCCCTTCTACTTACTCGACCGTCTCAACCCAGCCAAACTCATCCTTAACACGACCATACTGCATCCCCGTCATGGTGTCGTAAATCTTCTGCGTAAGGTCGCCAATCTTCCCATCCGACAATATAATGCGTCTGTCCCCCATTCGGAGATCCCCAATCGCAGATATGACGGCCGCCGTTCCCGAACCGAACGCCTCCGTAAGAATCCCCTTCTCATGCGCTTCGAACACTTCCTCAATGGCCAGCTTTCGCTCCTCCACCGCAACCCCCCAGCTCTTCAGAAGTTGTATTACGGAACTCCTCGTTATACCGGGTAGGATGCTGCCGTTTAGCTCCGGAGTGACGACCTTGCCGTCTATACAAAAGAACACGTTCATGCTCCCCACTTCTTCCACGTACTTCCTCTCTACGCCGTCCAACCAAAGAACCTGCTCGTACCCTTCCTTGTGCGCCTTCTCCTGCCCTTTCAGACTGATGGCGTAATTTGCGGAAGACTTGGTGAACCCGACTCCTCCCTTTACTGCACGCACATATTCGTCTTCCACCATGATCTTGATGGGTGCGAAGCCATTCTTATAATAGGGACCCACCGGGGACATGATAATCATAAATCGATAGGAATAAGCCGAATGAACCCCCAAGGACTCTTCCGTGGCTATGATAAACGGGCGAATGTATATGGACGTATTCTCCGCATCCGGTATCCAATCCGCATCCACCTTCAACAATTCCTTTAGGGCGTACAATGCATATTCCTCGTCAATTCGGGGAATGCACATCCTGTCATTGGATTGGTTGAGGCGCTTGAAGTTCATCGAAGGGCGGAACAACAACGTCCTGCCGTCTTCGGCCTTATATGCCTTCAACCCCTCGAAGACGGCTTGCCCATAATGGAACACCATGGCGGCCGGACCAATCAAGAATTGGTCGTATGGCAAAATGCGTGGATTCTGCCACCCCTCGCCCTCAAAGTAATCCATGGCAAACATATGGTCCGTAAAGTATTTGCCAAATGGCAGGTTATTAAAATCTGGTTTCGTCTTTCCTTGGTGTGCCAATTCTTTGACTAGTTTGTATTCCGTATTCATAGATATCGGGACCTCCTCCTTGTTTTATAATGAAAGTCATGACGAGCGACGACAACTTTCGCAATCCACTTTATGAGTAAGTGAAGGCTCACCTTAAGCAGTGAGCCTATTCTACCATAATTCAGACCATTATGCAAGTTGTCCCCTAGGTAACGACTCAACCTTTGACGGCGCCGGTCGTCAAACCGTCTACAATCTGATTGCTAAATGCACTGTACACGACTATGGTCGGCACAATCGCTATAACGAGGGCGGCAAACATCCTCACATAATCCGTTGAATGGGGACCGACGAAGGAAGTCAGCGCCACTGGCAACGTCCTCTTCTCCGGAGTCGAGGTGAAAATGAGAGCCAACAACAACTCGTTCCAGTTGGCTACAAACGTCATCAATCCCGTTACGAACAATCCCGTCTTGGCAAGGGGCAACCCAATCCTAAAGAAACACCCATATATGGAAGAACCGTCAATACACGCCGCCTCGAACATCTCCTTCGGCATGCTCCGAAAGAACCCAACCAATATGAAGATGGTCATGGGGAGCGCAAAGGAAGTATACGGTAAAATCAGTCCCAAATGCGTGTTACTCAAACGCAAGTGGAGAGATGACGTATAAAGTGAGGAGTACATACGAAACAAAGGTATCACGATGCAATGAATCGGTATCATCATACCTACCAAGAAAACTACCATTGCAGAATTGGCTAATTTCCACTTCAGACGGGCAATGGCAAAAGCCGCCATGGCACCAATCAGCATGCTGACCAAAAGCGAGATGCCGCAAATGATAACCGAATTCAGCGTACCGCTCCCCAAATGAGCCATCGACCATGCTTCTGAATAGTTTTCCCAATGAAACGCATCCGGCAAAGCGAATGGATGGGACACCACGTCCGACTTTGTCTTCAACGACACCATAAATATCCATAACAAAGGCGCAATATAGGCCAAAAAAATGATCGACAAAAATACATAGAGTGCCACTTCTTTTCCTTTTACCGGCCTTTTGTTCCTTACTATATCTTGACCGTCATTCCCGACGGAAGACCCTGCTCGTTTACCATTCCATGACATACCGTCCACCTCCTAAATTCTCATCCCGTAATCATTCCTACATCTCGTAATCTTCCACGCGAATTCCCTTGTTGACAATAACCGTCACCAAGAGACAAAAGACAAGCAACACCATGGATATCGTAGATGCATATCCATACTTGGTATACTTAAATCCTTGCGTATAGACGTGTGTCGCCAATACTTGCGTCCTGTTGGCGGGTCCCCCCTCCGTCATCGTATAAATCAAGTCAAAAAACTTCAGGGAACCGATACAGGTAAGGGAAATCGTCGTCTTCATCATGGGACGAAGGAGAGGCAACGTAATGCGTCGAAACGTCTGCATCTTCGTAGCCCCGTCAATATACGACGCCTCGTACAACGTGGAGGGTATCCCGGCAATGCCCGCCAAATAAAGCATCATGGTGGCTCCCATATACTGCCATGTGGCAACCATCCCAATCGACCACATGGGAAGGGGCAGGAAGCCGTCTATGTCGGACAACCACAACGGACCCTTTATTCCCGTCAACTCAATCACATTGTTAATACCCATCGTGGGATGTAGCAAGAATCCGAACAGCAAACCCACTGCGGCAGAAGACAACACGTTCGGAAGGTAATACACATTTTTAAACAAGTTCCTTCCCTTTTTAAGATTGGATAGAACGACGGCTATAAAGATTCCAATAATTTGTTGCGTAATCAAGGAGAAGAGGGTGAAAAAGATGGAATTCTTAATTGCAGTCATCATGATTTTGTCCTTGGTAAATAAGTATTTGTAGCTTTTCAACCCTACAAATTCAGGGGGTGCCGACCCACTCCATTCGCAAAACGAGATGTATACGGCGTACAGAATCGGATACAGGGACAGTGCCGCAAAAAGTAATGCCGCCGGTGCGATAAATATGATAATCGCTTTTTTATCCCGAAGAATTTTTTCCATTATTCATCCTCCCTTAATCGTATTTATATTATTACTTCCTATAATGTAAAGTATACGGGCCAGCCAACCGCCAAGACCTTTCGGAATACGCCTCGTCCAATTGAGGCCCATATACAATTCTTTCACGATTCATTAAAAACACCTGTAACATGTATTGCTTGCGAGGGGTCACCCCCCCGCAAGCTCAACCTTGCGCAACACGCTTCGCGAGCCTGCTCAGGTTCGCGGGTGCACTCACATCATTCAAGCAAGCTTGACGACGCTCAATTTACTTTTGCGCAAATTTTAGTTCTTACCCAAACTCCCTACTCCGCAGGTGCGGCCACGGGTACGTCTTGCGTGTAAACGCTGTCTTCGAAGTATGTTTGGAGTTCTTCCAATCCTTCTTCAACCGTCTTGTCGCCCAACATAATCGCTACCGTAGTGTCGTTGAACATGCCACCGGCTTCTTGGGTTGCAAATGACTCGTCATAGAATCCCAACGTCCCCGTAGCGTTCTGCATGGCGTCCTCTACGAACTTAAGCTGCTTGGGAGCCTTCTCATAGTCAATCTCAACGTCGATAATCGGCATCTTGCCGGCGATCTCAGCCGTATCCCTTTGAGCCTGCTCGTCCGTGAACATCTTCATCAGAGCGATACATGCGTCAAGCTTCTCATCTTCCAACGCTGCATTGATACACATGTTGTCTGTCTTAACAATCCAACGATCCGGATCGCCGCCGCCTTCCAACGCCGGGAAACGGAATACGCCATACTTGTCTTCCATCTCGGGAACTTCGCCGTTAATCTGGCCAATCGCCCAAGAACCTTGAATCAACATGGCGGCTTCGCCATTGTAGAAATGGGACGTAGCCACGTCGTTGTCGTCAGACATAGCGGTCTCTTGCATGTAGTCCTGTACTTCCAACATCTTCTCCATTGCCGTCACGAAGCTGTCGTCCGTCCATTTTACCGATCCGTCGTTGATTCCAGCCAAGTTCTCCGGTCCGCCTGCCCTGTCGCAAAGGTAAGCGCCCAACATGGCCAGACACCAGTTCGTCCCAGCGGAAACGGTAAGGGGAGCCTTGTCCGTGTTCTCTTGAATCGTCTTACAAACTTCTACGAAATCATCCCACGTCTCCGGAACTTCCACGCCTGCTTCCTCAAATATCTCCAAGTTGTAGTACAACAGACAGGAGGCGAAGTTGGTGGGAATCGCCATAATCTTGCCGTCGTATGTAAGTCTGTCAAAGATGTTTTCCTTGAAGGAACCCTTCCACTCGGCGTCCGCATTCAAGAGTTCGGTTACGTCCTTAGCCGCACCCGCCTGAACGATGCTGTTCATCTTCGGGCCCGGATCGCACATGAACACGTCGGGCATATCCGGAGTACCAACGGAAGCGTTCAACTTGGTCATGTACTGGTCAACGTCGTTCGTCGTTACCGCCGTTACATGGTAACCATTGTCCGCGGCGTTGAACCTCTCCAACGTTGCCGCATACTGCTTCGTCATCAAGTCTTCTGAAGATTCGAGATCATCCCAGAACATCCACGTAATCTCTACATCCTCGCCCGTACCCGCATCATCTGCCGGCGCTTCCGTAGCTTCCTCTGCCGGCGCTTCCGTTGCCTCGTCTCCCGCATCATCTGCCGGTGCTTCCGTTGCCGTGTCGTCACTCGTATCGTCATCGCCGCCACCACAAGCGCTAACCATGCCGATTACCAGTACGAGTGCCATGAGCAAAGCCAAAATCTTCCTTAACTTCATACCTAAATCCTCCCTCTACAAAATAATGTTTTGAGTCTGCCAAAAGCACACCCAAAGACATTGTAACTCATTCTAAAGTAAAATGCAAGTAAAATATTAACATCAAATCAAGCTTCTTCATCCACTGCTTCAATTTACATAGAATGAATGTTTTTACCATCCATTCATATATTTAACACAGTGGGGTCAATCCCTCCACAATAAGGCAACAAGCATGTTTGACGGAATAAGGAGGTCTATGCGATGGTACGAAGCGACACGGTAAAGGGGCTTACGGAAACGGAGGTAAAACGCGCGCGAGAGACGTACGGCGAGAACCGATTGAGTCAAAAAAAACAAAAAAATTTTTTTATGAGTTTCCTGGAAAGTTTCGGGGACCCCATGATCAAGATACTGCTCATCGCATTAATCATCAACCTCATCTTCCTCTTCCATGAGTCTAATTGGTTTGAATCCATCGGCATCGCCGTAGCCATTTTACTTGCCACCCTCGTATCCACGCTGTCGGAATACGGAAGTGAGTCCGCTTTTGAAAAACTGCAAGAAGAAGCTTCCCGCATCCAATGCAAAGTGAAGCGTCGGGGCGGCGTCGCGGCCATTCCCGTAGACCAAGTCGTCGTCGGGGACGTCGTACTGCTTCAAGCGGGAGACAAGGTTCCCGCAGACGGCGTACTGCTCACGGGCAACCTGGACGTGGACCAATCCTCCCTGAACGGCGAAAGCAAAGAAGCCGCCAAATCTCCCTGCAAGGCGTCAAGCCGACGGCTCTCCGCCGCGGAATGCGGGATGGAGGGGGCAAGCGACGACTTCATGGACCCCCGCCTCCTGTTCTCCCCCTCCATCGTCTGTGCGGGAGAGGGACTCATGCGCGTGACGGCGGTTGGCGACAAGACGGTGTATGGCCGCATCGGAAGAGAGGTTCAGGAAGAGACGAGGGAAAGCCCGCTCAAACTCCGCCTGGGCAACCTCGCCGCCGGCATCGGGAAGTTTGGCTATATGGCCGCACTTTTTACCGCAATCACCTACCTGTTCAACGCCGTCGCCATGGATGCGGGCTTCGAGAGGGAGGCCATCCTCCGCATCCTCTCCTCGCCAAACCAATTGCTGGGGTATGTAATCAAGGCGTGCACGCTCGCCGTCACCGTCATCGTCATGGCCGTACCGGAAGGACTCCCCATGATGATTACCGTCGTGCTTTCCGCCAATATGAAGCGCATGTTGAAGGACAACGTGTTGGTGCGCAAGCTGACGGGAATTGAGACCGCCGGCAGTTTGAACATCCTTTTCACCGACAAGACGGGTACGCTGACCCACGGCAGGCTGGACGTGACCCATTTCGTATCCGGCTCGGGCAAACTTTGGTCGAATCGGGACATATCCTCTTCCCGCATGGCTTTACGCGACATACTGTACGAATCACTCTTCTACAACAATTCCTCGTTGGTCCAAGACGGCAAACCAATTGGGGGCAACGCGACCGACCGCGCGTTGCTTGCCTTTGCCTTGGGGTTTCGCGGGGTTAGGCGGAGCCGCCTGAGAAAAGGGATGGTTCTGCCGTTCACCAGCGACGCCAAGTTCATGGCGACCGCCGTAAGCGGTGACCAAAACGTCACGTTCGTCAAAGGGGCGCCGGAGAAGATACTGCCTTATTGCAGGGAATACTGTGACGAACAGGGGAAAGCCCTGCCGCTTACCCGTGAATCCCCCATCCACGACGCCGTCCTCCAATTGTCCGCACAAGCAATCCGCATCGTCGCCGTCGCCATATCGGACGACAAGGTTACGAACGGGAGGTCGCTTGGGAACCTTCGGTTGGTCGGCATAGTGGGCATCCGCGACGAAATACGGAGAGAGGCCGTCACCGGCGTCCGCCTGGTGCAAAACGCCGGAATACAGACCGTCATGATAACCGGGGATTCCCGGTTGACCGCATTCGCCATAGCAAACGAAATCGGCCTGATCAAACACAATGACGACGTCGTCCTCACCTCGGAGGAGCTGCGCGCCATGTCGGACCGCTCCTTGTTAAGCGTCCTGCCCAACCTCCGGGTGGTGGCGCGGGCGCTGCCCTCCGACAAAAGCCGATTGGTCCGCATCGCCCAAGCCAAGGGGTTGGTCGTCGGCATGACGGGGGACGGGGTCAACGACGCCCCCGCCCTCAAACAGGCCGACATCGGGTTCGCTATGGGAAGCGGCACGGAAATCGCCAAGGAGGCCGGCGACATCGTCATCCTCAACGACAACTTCAACTCCATTGCCAAGGCGGTCTGCTACGGACGCACCATCTTCAAGAGCATCCGCAAATTCATCATATACCAGATGAGCATCTGCATGTGTGCGGTCACCGTCACGGTCGTTGGCCCTCTCATCGGGGTGGACTTTCCCATTACGGTCATTCAAATGCTCTGGATCAACATTGTGATGGACACCCTTGCGGGCCTTGCCTTCAGCGGGGAAAAGGCCCGCGTCAAATATATGAAGGAACCTCCCAAGTCCAGGGACGAACCCATCCTCAACCCGTACATGCGCGGGCAAATTGCGGTGAACAGCGTCTACTCGGCCGGCCTCAGCCTGTTCTTCCTCAAGCACCCCTACATACAAAACCTCTTCGAAGGACACGGGGAAGTCTACCGCATGACCGCGTTCTTCTCCCTCTTCATGTTCTCCGCCATATTCACCAGTTTCTGCGCAAGGACGCACATGATTAACTTGATGGATTATCTGGCGGGCAACAAGCCGTTCCTGTTGATTATGGGGGCGGTTACGGCCATACAGGTGTCCATCGTCTATTATGGGGGCGGCGTGTTCCGCACGGTGGGGCTGGAGGCCAAGCACCTCGTATTGACCGTCGTCCTGGCCTTTAGCATCATCCCCGTGGACCTGGCGAGAAAATTGTTGGTCGAAAAATATGGCAGGCATTCGGGGACGTAGGGCGCGTGACGGCCGCAGCCGCCCCACGTTCCCGTTTAGCCATTCCCGGTATCGGCGCGTCAACGTACCAAGAACATCAACATGCCGTTCGGGGGTATGGTGACCGCTCGGGACAAATCCGTCGCCCTCCCCGTTAGTTCCTCCTCCACCGTCGCGTTTTGCTGAAGCTGCACTTCATAGGGGGCGGAGTCAAGGTTGAAACAGGCCAACGCCGTCTCTCCCTCGTACTGCCTCTCGATGACGAGCTGGCGGTTGGTGACGGTGTGGTTGCAGTACGTCCCGTAGCACAGGGCCTTGGAGCCCCGACGTATGCGAATCAACTTCTCAATGTGCTTGGTCGTCTCGTTCCGAATGGGTGCGTCAAATTGGGGCCTAAGGGCGTCGTCTCCATCCTTCTTCTCACCCAACGCCCCCCACTCGCTGCCATAATAGAGACAGGGCACCCCCGGCATGGCGAACATCAACCCATAAGCAAGGGGCAGCTGCACGCGCTCCTTTAAGGCGCTGGCAATGCGGGACACGTCGTGGTTGTCAACAAAATTAAGCAAGTGCATCCCTTTGTAGAGCGTCCAATTCTCCGAACCGAACTGGCGGTTGAGGGAATAGGATATCTCAAACATGTTGGCCTCGTTAATGCTGGAATAGATGCCCTTGTAACATTCGTAGTTCGTGCAGCTGTGCAGCGTCTCGCTGCCGACGATTTGATGGTAGTCGCCATGTATCATTTCACCAATCAGGACGAAGTCCGGCTTGAGGCCGTCGCAAAAACGGCGCAGACTGCGAAGGAACTCCCGGTCAAGGCTGTAGGCCACGTCAAGGCGCAACCCGTCTATGCCAAACTCCTCCACCCATCCCTTGACGCAGGCGAGGATGTGGTCCACCACTTCGGGGTTCTTCAGGTTTAACTTGACCAACTCGTAGTGGCCCTCCCATCCCTCGTAATAAAACCCGTCCCCATACCCGTCTTCTCTGCCAAAATCGATCTGGAACCAATTTCGGTAGGCGGACGACCCCTTCTTCTCCATCACGTCCCGGAACGCCCAAAAACCGCGGCCCACGTGGTTGAACACTCCATCGAGGATGATGCGGATTCCGTTGTCCTTCAAATGGTCGCATACCTTCTTAAAATCCTCGTTCGTCCCCAGCCTGCCGTCAATTTTGCGCAGGTCGCGGGTGTCATAGCCATGATTGTCCGAATCAAATACGGGATTGAACAGAACCGCGTCCACTCCCAACGTCGTCAAATGCTCCGTCCACTCCAACACGTCTAAAATACGCGATACTACCTGCCCGTCGTTCTGGCGCGGCGCGCCACAAAAACCAATTGGATATATCTGGTATATCGTGCTCTCATTGTACCACATAACTAGTCCCCCCTCTGTTTAGTCAACGATAGATGTCCCCTCCCACTGCCTCGTTACTATTTCATATGCTACGGACGCCCTTTCTGTTCTCACCTTATCCACGCCAAAAACAAGCCATCTCTGGTAATCACTCCCTCTCCCTTATTGTTACGCGTACGCTGTCGCCAGACTGCTTTCCAATTTTGGTGCGAATACTTTTCAAAATTCCTATGACGTGGCACACGGAACCATCTTCATTTTTTACTCCCATATTGACGAGACTACCGTCATATGGTTCGCCGTCAAACGTTGCACGAACCTTGACTCGACCCCTGCCAAATTCAGCGCGCACATTGTAGGGAAACGTCACAAAGGCGCCTCCCGATTTGCCTGCATCCATAATGACGGCGTCATACTCATAAAGTCTGTCATTCATTATCCGCCTCCATGGGCGGTTGCGGTAGTTCCCTCCCTACCCGAATCAGTTCCTTGCGCCCATACAGCACGAAACCGCCGACTACAAGCAGGCTTCCCGTGACGACCAGCAACCACTCGATTCTCACGGCGTCGCCCAAGGGGCCGAACAGCGCCGAGCCAAGGGGCATGGCGACCCCGTTTACCATCATTATCACGCTGAGTACCCGCCCCATAAGCTGTGGGGGGACTTTCGTCTGCATAATCGTCATGGCCGGCGTATTGTATAAGGGCATGGAGCAACCACACAGAACCATGACGCCTACATACAGCCAAAAATTCGACGTCACGCCGAACAAGACCGTCGTCGCACCGAACGCCAGCCAAGCAAGGACCATCGTATGCGCCTTATTTTTAAATCCGCCCCAAGCGGCGACGACAATGCCGCCGGCCATCATTCCAACGGAAAAGGCGAGTTCAATCGCCGTCAACCTCCACACGTCGTCGCCAAAGCTACGCGCCACTTGGAGTGGGGTCAGCATGGCGGCGGGCGACGCCAGAATCCCGAACAGCGCACAGGAGACGAGCAACGTCACCAACCAAGTCTGCCCGCCAATGAAGCGCAAGCCTTCCCTCATTTCATGGTAGTACGCCTTGACGCCCGCCGCATGTTCCCGCGGGCCTGCAACATGGGGTACTTTAACACAAAAGAACACTGTGGCGATTCCGATTCCGGCGGTAACGACGTCTATATAAAATATTGTCTGAATCGGCAAAAAGGTCAGCAACGCACCCGCCGCCATCGGTGCGGCAAACATCGTAAGCGACTGCGCCGTACTTTGTATGCCGTTAAAGCGCGTCAAATGCTCCTCCGGCACGATTTGCGGAATCAGCGCACCCGCCGCCGGCTGCTGGATTCCCATCCCGACGCTTCGCACCATTACCGTTAAAAACAGTGGCCATACGCTCTGCACTCCCACACTGTACAATATGGCGACCATCAATGTGAGGAGGGCGATTGCGGCGTCCGCAACGTTCACCAGGTATTTTCGGTTGTACCTGTCCGCCCAGACTCCCGCAAAAGGGGACACGAACACCATGGGCAGCATCGCGGCACAGGTAAACAGGGCAATCAGGCCGCCTGACTGCTCCTGTAGCGTAATGTGCCACGTAATCGCATGTGAAACCAACATGGATCCAAACATGGATAGAAATTGTCCGCCAATGAAAAATCCTGCGTTCCGCTTCCAGTTGGGTACTCTTTTTTCGTTGTTCATGAATGCGTCCTCCTACATACCATTCTTTGCTTCTTTACCGCCTTCCCATCATAACACAGAATTCCGATTCCATCCATCCCCTTGTTTAAAATAAAAACTTCCCCTTTTTCTTTTTTTACGCTATACTCTTACTATCACGGAGGTTGAGACATGAATATTACAGAACAAATCGCATTGCTCGCTTGTGGGGAATGCAAGAAAATGGATCACGAGTCTGAAGTGGATTTTGCCGAACGCCTATGCCGCGTATATGCGGACTGTCATGACGCCATCATTCGGACAATGGACGAGAAGGCGGCGGAAAGAGCCAATACTAGTCGCATGGACATTGACAGCCTTATCTCAGACCAACCTTAATGATTCTGCCCCACACGACGTCCTTTGGTTCATACGGGACGTCGTGACCACAATGGGCGTTCTTCATTATTCTCGTTTGACCAATAATAAACTTTATAACCACCAATCTCAAATAGGCTAGGCAATTTTATTTCCTCCATTTTCCGCATACCTATACAATAAGTGTGCGTTACTTTCTAGAAATTGTCCAAATAGGGCTATTTCCGTTTCCGAAAATCCTTCTTTCTCCATCCATTCATACGATGGCAAAACACACCTTGCCATATCAAACCCTTCTTCTGTCGGCCTCTCAAAATGCACTTCGACTTTCTTGACATTATCTTCTTCAAGTATGTGAGAGTGGGTAATTTCCGTTTCATCAGCCAATTTCATGTATGGATACATCATACTAATCACCTTTTCCTTTTTATTTTCTTCGACTGCCTATTATTTATTATATGTGGTATCGGCCATGTTATCAATAGGAACCTTCCAAATGTACCCCGACTCTTTGCACGGTCACGGCAACCTGCAATCTCGAAGGCGCTCCGCTCGCCTGCCCAAGGTCGCCCGCCCCCCCTTGCGTCCCAAAAATCGGGACGCAAAGGGTACGCGGGCGCGCTCGGATTAGAAAGACCCATGGCTTTGTGAGCAAGCTCACAGCCATGGGTCTTTTAATCCTCACTTTGCCTTCACGATCTTTGCCTTCGCAATCATTAACGCTTGGAGAACTGAGGTGCCCTACGCGCCCCTTTGAGGCCGTATTTCTTCCTCTCCTTCATTCTCGGATCCCTTGTCAGGTAACCCGCCTTCTTAAGCGCCTTCCTATATTCCAAGTCCACCTTCAACAAGGCCCTTGCAATGCCGTGGCGGATGGCGCCCGCCTGTCCGGTAAACCCACCGCCGCGAACGTTGACCAACACGTCGTATTTATCCGTGGTCTCCGTCAGCGACAACGGTTGGCGAACGATCAACTTCAACGTCTCCATTCCAAAGTAATCGTCCATATCCCTTTTATTGATGGTCACTTTACCGGTTCCCGGCCTCAGGTACACCCGAGCCACACTGTTCTTCCTTCTGCCGGTTCCGTAAAACTTCACTTCAGCCAATGCCTTTTCCTCCTTTCAACCTCTAACCCTTCATGACGAGGACTCCCCTCCACCTATCTTGCGGAAACCTTCGTCTCAATCTTCAATACTTCCGGCTTCTGCGCCGCATGTCCGTGTTCTGAATCCGCATACACGAAAAGTTTCTTATACATGGCCCTTCCCAAAGGTCCCTTGGGAAGCATTCCCTTCACTGCGTGCTCAATGGGGAACTCCGGCTTTTTCTTAAGCATATCCTTCAACTTGACTTCTTTTCGGCCACCAACGTATCCCGAATGGCGGGCGTATATCTTCTGGTCCATCTTCTTGCCGGTAACCTTGAACTTATCCGCATTTATAACGATCACATAGTCGCCGGTGTCCAGAAATGGCGTAAACGTCGGCTTGTGCTTGCCTCTCAGCACCTTGGCAATCTCCGTTGCGAGACGACCCAAAGTTTGTCCTTCCGCATCCACCACGTACCATTTCCGTTCGATTGTGGAAGCGGTAGCAATATAACTCTTCATTTCCTTTCCTCCTTAACATCCTCGCACAACAAGCGTGCCCTTACATTTACGCTCCGTGTTCCCGCCATCGCCGGGGCTGTGGCTCGGCATTCCCACATCGCGTCACATTGAATCATTATATAATATGTGGCATATCTTGTCAACCACTAAAAATGCATTTCTGAAGAAATTAATATGAGGCCAGGGTCAAAAGGTCATGTGTTTCATGCTTGCATGAAAACACATGACTTTGGGACCCGCAAAAACATGAGAACGTAGCCCGATAGGCGGAGTTCGCATGTTTTTAGAACTACTCGGCATCGGATCCCAGGGCCACGTATCCCGTCGATTGAATCAGCGCTTGCCCTTCCGGGGTAAACATCCAGTCATAGATTTGCCCCGCCGGCCCCTCCTTATCCCGAACACCCATGTATATCCACGCCGGAAGGGGGTAGTCCCCATGGAGGATGGAAGAATAGGACGCCTTCACCCCGTCAATGGAAATGGTCTTAAGGTCGTCCCGTTTCTCCGAATATTCGGCGTAATAATACGTCGTATATCCAAACGTGCTCCCATCCTTCGTCTCCTCGGCAACGCATTTGGACATCTCCATCATGTCGTTCGCTATATGCAAAGGGGGAACCTCCGCCATCGTCGCTCCTTTCAGGACGTGTCCCTCCAACAGAATCTGGCTTCCCCCCGTGTCGTTTCTACGAAACAACTGTATGGGTTCATCCGCTCCCCCAACGTCCTTCCAATTCGTGACGCGGCCCGTCACGATGTCTTTTGCCTCCTCCAGCGACAGGTCTTCCACCGGATTGGACGCGTTGGTTATGAAGACCAAGGCGTCTTTTGCAATTGGCTTGAATATGGTTTCCTTTAGCCTCTCTTCTACCGCGGGATTGGGTTGCTGTGCGATAATCATTTCGTACGCACTGTCCTGTTCCATATACTGGATATACGCCTCACTGGTTCCCGTGTGCTGTATTTTGTCGGCGTCGGTATCCAACTCACTCATTCCCGTGAAACGCTCGAACAACTTCTCGGAAATGATTCTTGTAGGATTGGAACCCTGCGTTAACGGATAATCCTCCGGCGGTATGTGCACCTCGTCGCCCAACGGCCCACTCGATGGTTCGTTTGACGGCTTGGGGGATTCACTGGGAGACTCCACGGATTCCTGCGAGGATTCGCGCGTCTCGGACGAATCCCCTTGATTCGTTGGCGCACACCCCGACAGCAACCCCACGACTATTAGCACGCTCAGCATTATGGCGTTGATTCTCCGACCCATTTCTTTCTGTCCACCTTTACGCGTATGGTTCATTCCATAACTCCCTTCCCATCCATCCTCTATTTCAGTATGGCTTTCTTGGCATCTCTTTCAACGTGAAGTCTCTATACTCCAATTCACTGAAAGCTTCTTCATAGGCTTGTGTGGTTCCTGCCGGTATGTATAACGTGTGGTAATAGTTAAAATATCCAAAGGTGGGCGGCACTTTTCCCTTGAACTCCATTCTGGCCACGCCAACGCCATCGAACAGCTTGGGAAGGTTCCAAGCTTGGACAATCCTTAACTCTTTGAGCGTGGAAGGAAAGATGATTTCTGTAAAACCAGGGGAATCATCCAGCGCGTAAACCGTCAGGTCAGGATAATCCGTCCCTATGACCGACATTTTCCTTTGAATAATCTTGACCCCTTCGGGCAACTCCATTCTCTTTACATTGTAGGCGTACATGCACGTCAATATACCGTCTGGCCGTGTGACGACGTGCCTGCCCAAATTAGCAAACCACTTGCTTTCTCTTGACACGACGATTCGTACCTCTTGGTTGACGGAAAAGGCGTTATTCTTGATTTTGCGCACGCTCGCTGGAACGTATATCGTCTTGATGGCCCCACTTTGGAAGCAATGTCGCGACAACGTCTCGATTCCCTCGGGAATGGAGAACGAACTTTGTTGCGCATATATCAAAAATATACTCTTTTTATTCTTCTCATAAATATATCCGTCTCCGACGCCATAACGCTTATTCTTTTTATTTATGGACACCCTCCCAAGGGAAAAGCAACCACAAAACGCCGTATTGGCAATACGGCCCACATTGCCTCCCATGGATACCGACTGTAGCCTCTTGCATCCCATAAAGGCACATTCCCCTATGGTTCGGAGCGTTGCGGGAAACTGTAGGGATTTGAGCGACCTGCAACGTTCAAACGCATGACTCTCAATCGCTTTTAATCTTTTAGGGAGACGAACGGACTCCAGACCGTTCAGATATGCAAAACACTCTTCCCCAATCGTTTCGATGGAATCGGGAAGCACAATTCTCTTGAGGTTTTTGCATTTCTTGCTGAGTGGCCCAAAACAATGGTTGGCGTTCTGGGCAAAAGCGTTATTCTCATACGCGCCAGAATATGACTCCGGAGTGCCGCTAATACGAACCACCGTTGCCCCCTTTACCACGGACGGTATCGTCAACGTATTGTTCCGTATCATGTCGTCACTGATATGCTGTATCCAACAACGTTTACCGTCCCTAGAGATTATGCCTTTTAGATCCCCCTCCGTGAATTTCTCTCCCTCAAACTCCTCGTCGGCCGACGCCGTCTCCATCCCGACCACGCCACCCGTCGCCAGTGCGCAGAACAATAACGCCAACGCCCATTTTTTGATTCTCCTTATATCCATTTTCATTCTCGTACCTCCCACAACTAATCAAAATCCAGGTACTTTACCTCCTCCAATACCAATCCGTGGGCCGGAGCGGTCGGCCCGGCCTTCTGCCTGTCGCGTGCGGCAAGTGCCTCCCCCACTCGTTCCGGCTCCCACTTCCCTTCGCCAGCCAGCAACAGCGTGCCAACGATAATCCGCACCATATTGTATAGAAAACCATTCCCCTTCACGCGTACCGTAATAAAGTCCCCCTCCTGCTCCACGGTGAGTGACAGGACCGTCCTTACCATGTCCGTGGCCCTCGTTCCCGCGGAACAGAAGCTGGAGAAGTCATGCTCGCCCACCAGATGGGCGGCGGCCTCTCGCATCTTGGCGATATCCAATGGCCGATACACAAAATACGACTGCCTCCTGGCGGTCGGCAAATTGACCTCCCTGTTCAGAATATGGTAGGCGTACGTCTTTTGGCTCGCCGCCCTTAGCGGGTGGAAGTCCATGGAAACCTCGCGGGACGATTGGACGACGACGTCTTCCGGCAACCATTGGTTGACGGCGGGCGCAATCTTGGCCGGTGGAATACGGGTTGCGCTGTCAAATACGGCCGCGTTTCCCAGTGCGTGTACGCCCGCGTCGGTCCTGCTTGCCCCAATGACCGCCACGGCCTCGCCCGTCAGAGAGGACAAGGCGCGGTTCAACACTTCCTCAATCGTGGGCGAGGCATTCGCCTGTACCTGCCATCCATGGTAAGCCGTACCGTCGTAAGCCACTACCAGCAACATTCTCTTCATTCCAACCCCCCCACAAGACATCGCATACGCCTCATATCGCAACCATCTGGTTGAAGGCGGCCAGCACCACGAAATAGAGCGCCAAGAGGCCGTATGCGACCAAATCCCACTTCTGATAGCGCAATGGTTTCATCTTTGTGCGCCCCTTTCCTCCCGTATAGCAACGGGCCTCCATCGCCAACCCCAAATCCTCCGCCCGCCTTATGGCGGATACCAAGAGGGGGACCAGGATGGCGACCATGCTTTTCGCCCTCTGAAACAATCCCCCTTCCTCAAAGTTGGCACCCCTTGCGGACTGTGCCTTGATAATCTTGTCGGCCTCCTCCAACAGGATGGGGATGAAACGGATGGCCAGCGACATCATCATGGCGAATTCATGCACGGGGACGCGTATGCGGTTCAACGGCGACAGGAGTTTCTCCAACCCATCCGTCAAATGGTTGGGCGTCGTGGTAAACGTCATCATCGACGAGCCCAGAATCAGGAATACCAACCGCAACGACATGAACAGCCCACTCCTCAAACCTTCCCTCGTCACGCTTATCTTCCACACGCGAAACACCTCATGGCCCGAAGTGAATAGTGCGTTGAAGAGAGCCGTAAATACAAGCAATACGACGACGGCCTTGAGACCCTTGACGATATAGCCAAGCGGCACCCTCGACGTCCGAATGACCGCGAACAACAACAAGGCCGCCACGGCGTAGCCGAATATATTATGGAACAAAAATAAGGACACAATGAATGCAAACGTGCCAATCAGTTTGACCCTTGGGTCCAATTTATGAATCGGTGATTCTACCGGGTAATACTGTCCAATGGTGATGTCTCGAATCATCGCCTTCCTCGTTCCTTCCTTCGTTACCGCGGGGTACCCACCGCCATTTACGCGCCATGTGCCTCATCACCCTTGCACGACGCGCGCCACCTCCGCTACCGCTTCCTCCGTGTTGGCCACGTCCACCCTCACGTCGAACCCCTTCTCTCGCAACGCCCACATCACGTAGTTCGCCTGGGGTACCGACAAACCAATCCGCTCCAATTCCCGACGCCTCCCAAACACTTCCTTGGGAGACCCGTCGGCAAACATTTCTCCCTCGTTGAGAACGATGACCCTCTCGGCGTATTTGGCGACGTCCTCCATCCGATGGGACACCAAAATGACCGTTACGCCCCCCTCGGAATGAAGACGCGCCAGCAACTCCAATACCTCATCCCTACCACGGGGATCCAACCCCGCCGTCGGCTCGTCCAATACCAAAACCTCGGGCTTCATCGCCAAAACGCCCGCTATGGCGACCCTCCTCTTTTGCCCGCCTGACAACTCCAGAGGTGACGCGTCCAATAAGTCTTCCCCAACGCCGACCTGCTTCAACGCGTCATACGCCCGCAAATCCACCTCCAGGTTCGGCAAGCCAAGGTTCCTTGGACCAAACCGTACGTCCTCTATCACGCTCGTCTCAAAGAGCTGGTGCTCCGGATACTGGAACACCAACCCGACCTTTCCCCTCAACTCCTTCAGTGAGAAATCCTTGTCGGAAACATCCTGCCCATTGAAGTACACGCCGCCTTCGGTAGCCTTAAGCAACCCGTTCAGCAATTGAACCAAGGTGGATTTGCCCGAGCCCGTGTGTCCAATCACCCCAATGAACTCCCCGTCCCCAATCTGCAAGCTCACGTCGCGCAGCGCCTTCTTCTCAAAAACGGTGCCACCACCATACTCATATCCAACATGATTCAAGATAATTGACATACCAAGTCCTCCACCGTAAGCGTACCCTTTCGCACATTTATCCCCCGCTCCCTGAGTTGGTGCGCCATCATCGTTACTTGGGGCACCTCCAAGCCATACCCCTGCAACGCCTCCACTTCACCGAACACGTAGCCGGGGGGACCCTCCATGACCAATTTTCCTTGATGCATGACGAACGCCTTGTCTGCACCAACTGCCTCCTCCATGTAATGGGTGATGAGGATAATCGTTATCTTCTCCTTCTTGTTCAACTCCTGGATGGTGTGGATGACTTCCCGCCTGCCCATGGGGTCAAGCATGGCGGTCGGTTCGTCCAACACGATGCACTTGGGCCTCATGGCCAAGACGCCCGCTATGGCGACCCTCTGTTTTTGCCCTCCCGACAACCGGTTGGGGGACGCGTTACGGTATTTCGCCATCTGCACCAAATGTAGCGCCTCCTCCACTCGCCTCCATATCTTCTCCGTTGGCACCCCCAAGTTCTCGGGTCCAAACCCCACGTCTTCTTCTACGACGTTGGAGATGATTTGGTTGTCCGGATTCTGGAACACCATGCCCACCCGCCGTCTCACCTTCCAGACGTTCTCCTCCTCCGACACGTCCTTCCCGTCCACCCAAAGACCTCCTTCGGTCGGCGTCAGCAACGCGTTCAACTGCTTGGCAAACGTGGATTTGCCGGAACCGTTATGCCCTAAAATGGCGATGAACTGCCCCTCCTCCACATGAAGGCTCACCCCGTCGACCGCACGAACAATAGAGGACGCGTCTCCTTCCTCGTCCCGCCTGATATAGTCAAACGATAATTTGTCCGCCCTTACCATCTCCACCACTTCCTTCGTCCTTGTGCGGCACGATTCGCAAGCTTCTTACGTCTTGCGCGGCACGCTTTGCCTTCGCGCAAGACGAAGAGAAGGGACTGTAAAGTACCAGTCCCTCGCCCTCCTTATCAGTCGCATATAACGTTGAACCCTTCTCTTATACGAGCTCTATCAGCACTTCCATGGCTGCATCGCCCTTCCTTGGCCCCAACTTCACAATCCTCGTATATCCTCCGTTGCGGTCCGCATATTTGGGTGCCACCTCTTCAAACAGTTTGGTGGTTACGTCTACCTTCTTCGTGTTCTTCCTTCTTCCGGCCAACTCCTCCGGCACTTCCTTGGGCTCGTAGAGGAACTTCTTCATCTGCCTTCTCGCATGAAGCCTCGACGGCAAATCCTTCTTTATTTCCTTCTCAACCTCGTCATAGACGGTAACCTTCTTGCCATCCACCACTTCTTTTATATTCTTGCCGTCCTTGTCCTTGCGGGCGACCCTGGAAGTAACCGTTACCTTTTCATAATTGTCCTTCTCCCTAACCGCCATCGCTATCATCTTCTCGGCAATCTTCCTTACTTCCTTGGCCCTTGCCTCCGTCGTCACCATCTTGCCGTGGTACAACAAGTTGGTCACTTGGTTCCTGAGCAAAGCCTTCCTCTGACTGGACGTCTTGCCAAGCTTTCTATAACCTGCCATTTTGTTTACCTCCCTAGATTTATGATTTGGGTGTCAAAACTGGTTTACGGATTGTTTCGCGCTTCGCGCTCCCACAACCCTACGTGAAATTCGGAATCCATGGGGCTATCGCCCCACTACTTCCTCATTTCACGGCGTGTCATAAAGTCTCTCACCCACTGCCATGCGAGCATGGCACCATATTATTCGTCGCCCGAACTCAGCGACAAACCCAATTCCTTTAATTTAGACAACACTTCCTCCAACGACTTGCGTCCAAGGTTCCTAACCTTCATCATGTCTTCCGGAGAACGGTTCGTCAATTCCTCCACCGTATTGATGCCGGCCCTCTTAAGGCAGTTGTAAGAACGTACGGAAAGCTCCAGCTCGTCGATGTTCATCTCAAGAACCTTTTCCTTCTCGTTGTTCTCCTTCTCAATCATGACCTCCGCCGTCTTCGCATTCTCCGACAAGTCAATGAAGGAGTTCAAATGCTCGCTCAACACCTTCGCCGCCAAGCTGACCGCCTCGTCGGGCGCCAACGTCCCGTTCGTGAACACGTCAAGCGTCAACTTGTCAAAGTCGGTAATCTGACCGACGCGCGTATTCTCAACCGTCAAATTCACCCTCTCCACCGGGGTGTAGATGGAGTCAATCGGAATCACGTCAATGGAAGCCATGTCGTTCTTGTTCTTGTCGGCACTGACGTACCCCCTGCCTTGCGTTATGGCCATTTCGATGTTGAGTTTGCTGTCCTTCCCGCCACTCAAAGTGGCGATGACCTGGTCTTTGTTGAGAATCTCAATATCGGCGTCCGCCTGAACGTCCGCCCCGGTTATGACGCCTTCCCCTTCCGCCTCGATATAGGCGGTCTTTACCTCGTTGGTCTCGCTTGTACTTCGAATCGCCAAACCCTTGATGTTCATTACGATTTCCGTCACGTCTTCCTTGACCCCCGGAATCGGGCTGAATTCATGGACAATCCCATCAATTTTGATTTGGCTTACGGCGACTCCTGGCAAGGAAGACAGCATAATCCTACGCAAGGAATTACCCAAGGTCGTGCCATATCCCCTTTCAAGCGGCTCTACGACAAAACGTCCATACTTCTTGTCTTCCGAAATCTCTATGATTTCTATTTTAGGTTTCTCAAAATCAAACACAAATAGGCCTCCTTACTGGAATACACCAATTATTTCGAATACAACTCGACAATCAACACCTCGTCCACGGGAGTGTCAATTTGGTCCCTCGTGGGGATTTCCTTTATCGTGCCAGTCAGGTTCTCGTGGTCAGCCTCCAACCACGCCGGAACCGTCCTGGAATCCGTCACTTCCAAAATGTCCTTATACTTCTGGTAGCCTTTGTATTTTTCTTTGATTTCGATGACGTCGCCAACCTTCACTTGGTAGGAAGGGATTGAGACGTTCTTGCCGTTCACTAAAACGTGCTTGTGTCCGACGACCTGCCTGGCCTCTTTTCTGGTCCTTCCATAGCCCAAACGGTACATGACGTTGTCAAGCCTCAACTCAAGGAGAATCATCAGATTCTCACCCGTCGTTCCATATTTCAACTTCTTCGCCTTGGAAAAATAATTCCTAAACGGTTTCTCCAACACGCCATAGATGAACTTGGCGGTTTGCTTCGCCTTCAACTGCAAACCGTATTCGCTCTGCTTCTTGCCCACCCTCGGTTGCCTCTTGGACTTTTTATCAATACCCATAAACGTGGGATCCAAACCAAGTGACCTACATCTTTTGAGTACCGGCGTCATATCTCTTGCCATTCCTAATTCCTCCTATTTGACTTACTTACATTTGCATAACCGAATCGTTACATAACCGGACAAACCACCTTCGTCCATTACACCCTTCTTCTCTTGGGCGGCCTGCACCCATTGTGGGGAACGGGCGTCACGTCGCGGATGCTCGTCACCTCGATGCCGCAAGTCTGCAAGGCGCGAATCGCCGCCTCCCGTCCCGAACCCGGACCTTTTACCATTACCTCGACGGATTTGAGGCCGTGGGGAACGGCCGCCTTGGCCGCCGTCTCCGCCGCCATCTGCGCCGCATACGGGGTGGACTTCCTTGAGCCGCGGAATCCAAGTCCTCCGGCACTCGCCCATGAGATGGCGTTGCCTTCCGTATCCGTCAACGTTACAATCGTATTGTTGAACGAGGACTGGATGTGCGCTTGTCCCCTGTCAATATTCTTCTTGACGCGCTTCTTCGTCGTCGTCTTCTTAACCACTTTCTTAGGCATGAACAAACCCTCCTGTCTAACTATAATATCCCAAACTGTATTGATTGGCTACCGTAAACACATACCTCCGTCGTCTTTTTACCTTATAGGAAAGTTCCCAATTGCGGAGCAAGTTCCACGAAGTGGAACTGTAGAGCGTTGCGGTCCTCAATAACGCTTGTTGCAGGTTCTCAGTCAACGCTTTTTTACCTCATAGGAAATTTCCCAATTGCGGAGCAAGTTCCACGAAGTGGAACTGTAGAGCGTTATGGTCCTCAATAACGCTTGTTGCAGCTTCTCAGTCAACGCTTTTTTACTTCTTCTTGTTGGCGACGGTACGTTTCGGCCCCTTCCTCGTCCTCGCGTTGTTCTTCGTGTTCTGTCCGCGGACGGGCAAGCCCCTCCTGTGACGGATGCCGCGGTAGCAACCAATTTCCTGCAACCTCTTTATGTTCAAGGCGATTTCTCTCCTCAAATCACCTTCCACCATCTGTGACTCTTCGATTACGTCGCGAATCCTAACCACTTCCTCGTCCGTCAAATCCTTCACCCTGGTGTCCGGACTTACTTTTGCCTCCGTCAATATGCGGTTCGAACTGGACCTGCCAATTCCATAGATGTAGGTAAGACCTATCTCTACCCGCTTATCCCTTGGTAAATCTACTCCACTGATACGAGCCATGAATGCTTTGCACCTCCATTTTCAATAAGTGTGTGATTGCCTCGCGCCCCGCACGCCGCGTGACGCATCTCCAATTGCCTTAAACTGTAACGGCTCCCGCACCCCGTACTGCCGGACGCGTCGGCCTGAAGCGGTTCATCACGCCGCCCACAGTATCACTGACGTCCAACCAAACCGCGGATTCGTAAGGCGAATGGCCTCCCTCCCTTGGTTGGCGCCGTAACACAAAAAGCAAGAACTATATATAAACAATGTATCACATTGAATTAGCCCTGTCTTTGTTTGTGTTTTGGGTTCTCGCAGATGACGCGCACCCTACCCTTCCTTTTAATGATCTTGCACTTCTCACAGATCGGTTTTACCGACGACCTTACCTTCATGGTAATGACCTCCTTTCAAACAGCCAATGGCTAGTATATCATGAATTTTATCGGATTGCAAGCGCTATTTGGGTTTATTTGTCACGCTCGTACGAATCTCCTGCGCATGGTTACGGTGCGTTTACTTGTCGCGCCATATAATCCTGCCCTTCGTCAAATCGTAAGGCGACAATTCCAACGTCACTTTGTCTCCCGGAAGGATGCGGATGAAATTCATCCTCAGCTTCCCGCTGATATGAGCCAACACCTTGTGGCCGTTCTCCAACTCCACCTGAAACATTGCATTCGGCAGCTTCTCAACCACCGTTCCCTCAATTTCCACCACGTCCGCTTTTGACATACGCCAACCTCCATCCATCCCATTCTTACAAGAATATTTGCCATAAAACCTGTTACCTGCGAACCGACAACAACTCCGGCTCCCCTTCCGTGACCAGCACGGTGTGCTCGTAATGCGCCGACAAAGACCCGTCCTTCGTCACCACCGTCCAATCATCCTCCAAAAACCAAACATCATAGTCCCCCATGTTGACCATGGGCTCGATTGCCAACGTCATGCCGGGCTGCATCCTGACGCCCTTCCTTTTCGTCTTAAAGTTTGGTATCTGTGGTGCCTCGTGCAATTCCCGCCCAATGCCATGGCCGGTCAATGCGCGGACTACGGAGTATCCATTTTCTTCCACATAATCCTGTACCGCTTGGGATATTTGGTATATGCGGTTGTCCGCCCTTGCGTAACGTACTCCTTCATAGAAACTGTCCTTCGTTACCTGAATCAGCCTTTTGGCCTCCTCGCTTATATCACCCACCGGATGCGTCCTGGCCGCATCCGATTGATAACCTTGGTATATCACTCCCGCGTCGATGCTCACGATGTCGCCATCGTGAAGAATCCTCGACTTGTTCGGTATCCCGTGGACGACCTCGTCATTTACCGAAATGCATATCGATGCGGGATACCCCTCGTAATTCAGAAAGGAAGGAATGCAACCATACTCCCGTATAATGGCTTCCGCCCTGCGATTCAAATGCATCGTCGTGATTCCGGGTTCCACCATCCGTTCCAACTCGTCATGCAGGATTGCCAAGATGTTTCCCGCTTCGCGCATCAAGTTAATCTCCCGCTCTGACTTTATTGAGACCGGCATCCACTTGGCTCCTTTCCATTCCACAAACCTTGCGGGCGGTACCGCCCTTTTCCTTATCGCAAGAAGCCTTCGATGTCTTCGAACACCTTGTCGGTATCCTTCGTGCCATCCACGGTAACCAACAAACCTTGCTTCGTATAATAGTCTATTAGCGGCTTGGTCTGCTCATGATACACTCCCAAGCGCTTCTTCACCGTCTCCGGCTTGTCGTCGTCCCGAAGGACCAACTCGCCGCCACACGCGTCACAGACGCCCTCCACCTTCGTGGGGATGTGTACGACGTGGTAGGTGCCGCCACAATTGGGACAAGCCCGCCTACCGGACATGCGCCTTACAATGTCCTCGTCCGGCACCTCGACGTTGATGGCGTAATCCACCTTCTCGCCAATCTTCACAAGGGCCGCGTCCAACGCCTCCGCCTGCGGTATCGTCCTCGGGAAACCGTCCAACACGTAACCCTTCGACGCGTCGTCCTGACCCAAACGGTCAATCAACATGTCAACGACCAAATCATCCGGTACCAACAACCCTTGATCCATGAACCCCTTGGCCTTGCTTCCCAACTCCGTGCCGCCCTTCACGTTGGCGCGCAGGATGTCTCCCGTCGATACGTGCGGAACCCCGTACTTGTTCGCAATCTTCTTCGCTTGCGTACCCTTGCCCGCACCGGGCGCACCCAACATAATTACCTTCATTCCTACCTCACATTCTTATTCCAACCTCAGCGTCAAGCCCTCGCCAGTGAGAATGCGCCGTGTGCATTCTTATTCCAACCTCAGCGTCAAGCCCCCGCCAGTGAGAATGCGCCGTGCGCATTCTTATCCCAACCTCAGCGTCAAACCTCCGCCAGTGAGAATGCGCCGTGCGCATTCTTATCCCACCTATTCACTTAAGAATCCTTTATAGTGGCGCACCAGCATCTGCGACTCTATCTGCTTAATCGTCTCCAGTACCACGCCGACCACGATGATGAGTGACGTTCCGCCGAATGAGACGTCCGCATTAAACGCGCCGGAGAAAACAATGGGAAGCACGCATACGATGACCATGCCCATCGCCCCAATGAAGATGACGTTGTTCAACACCTTCGTCAAATAGTCGTTCGTCGGCTTACCCGGCCTGATACCCGGAATAAAGCCCGCGCTCTTCTTCATATTGTTGGACACTTCCAACGGGTTAAACGTAATCGAAGTATAGAAGTAGGCGAAGAAGATGATGAGGAGAATGTACCCCACTACTCCCAACGTATACTTAAACTCGAAAATGTTGGAAATGTTAAACCACGCGTCTTGGGAAGCTATCTTCAAGAGTTTCTGCCACAAGCTGGCCCCGTCCCCCGACGCCGGCTCTATCCCCCAGAAGGAGGACACGATGATGGGGAGGGACAGTAGTGAACTGGCAAAGATGACCGGAATCACGCCCGCCGTATTCACCTTCAACGGAATGTGGGTGGATTGGCCTCCCACCGTCTTCCTGCCTTGAATCTTCTTGGCGTACTGCACCGGAATCCTACGTTCGCCGTCGTTCAAATATACGATGAAGACCACCATGAATATGATGACCGCCAATATAAGGGCGATGGCGACGATACGGTTGATTACGTTGGAAGAACCTACGATGAATTGGTTGTATAGGTTCAAGAAGCTCGTCGGCATTCCGGACACGATGTTGACCATCAAGATGACGGATATGCCATTGCCCACTCCTTTTTCCGTAATCCGCTCTCCCAACCACATAAGGAATGCGGAACCCGCCGTCAGTGACAACACGATTACCGTAACGCTGGTAAATGAAATGCCTTCCTGCAACAAACCCTGGTTACCAAAACCAATCGCCATGGCCGTACTTTCGACAATGGCCAACAACACGGTCAAGTACCTGGTAAACTCCGTAATCTTCTTCCTTCCGTCCTCGCCTTCCTTCTGCATCTCTTCCAACTTGGGAATGGCGATGGTGAGCAACTGCATGATGATGGACGACGTGATGTACGGGGAGATGTTCAACGCGAAGATTGACATTCTGGTAAACGACCCGCCCGTCATAATGTTGAAGAAGTTCATGGCGCTTGCCTGTGACTGGAAGAAATCAGCAAAATAATCCCTATTTACACCCGGCACGGGCAATTGACAGCCAATGCGAACAATAAGCAACGCAAACAGGGTATAGAGCAACCTTTTTCTAATATCCTTTATCTTAAACGCATTTCTTATCGTTTCAAACACTTAGATCACCTCAGCTTTTCCACCAAGAGCCTGAATCTTCTCCAACGCACTCTTACTGAACGCGTTCGCTTGAACCTCAAGCTTCTTCGTTAACTCACCATTGCCCAGTATTTTCACTCCGTCCTTTGGGTTCTTTACGATTCCTTTGTCCTTCAAGTCGTCAATACTTATTTGGGCGCCGTCGTCAAACACATTCAACTTGTCCACGTTGATTCCTATAATCTCTTTTGAATTGATGTTGGTGAAACCCCTCTTGGGAATTCGCCTGTATAAAGGCATCTGACCGCCTTCAAAACCCGGCCTGGGGGACCCGGAACGCGCCTTCTGGCCTTTGTGTCCCTTACCCGCCGTTTTTCCATTGCCCGACCCGTGTCCCCTACCGCGTCTAAATCGGTTGTGCTTGGAACCCGGAGCCGGCTTCAAATCTGATAAGTTCATTTATGACCTCCAATCCGCCGTTGAACCATAAGCTTACACTTCCTCGACCTTCACCAAATGCCTTACGTGCCTGACCATTCCCCGAATCGCATCGTTGTCCGGCATTTCCACCGTCTTGTTAATCTTCCTAAGGCCTAACGACTCCACCGTCTTACGGTGCTTGGGGATTGCCCCAATCGTAGACTTAACCAAAGTAATCCTCAATTTATCCGCCATTTTTACACCTCCAAACCATTCATCTTGATTCCATCCCGCGCATATGGATTGACGAGTCAACCAACGCCTGCGGACGACATTATCCGAGCACTTCCTCCACGGTAAGTCCCCTCGCCCTCGCCACGCTTTCCGGAGTCTTTAATTCACTCAACCCTTTCATAACGGCAAACACCACGTTCTGCCTGTTGTTGGAACTTAAGGACTTGGTCAACATGTTCCTGTAACCGGCCAATTCCAAAACGGCGCGAGCCGGGCCGCCCGCTATGATTCCCGTACCATCCTTCGCCCTCTTAAGCAGCACGGAAGAACTTCCAAACTTCCCAATATGGTCGTGTGGCACGCTGCCGTCCTCCGTAATGGGCACTTCCATCATCTTCTTAGTCGCCTCTTGTTTTCCCTTGCGGATGGCTTCCGGAATTTCCGTCGCCTTCCCCAAACCAACGCCTACGTGCCCGTTCTTGTCGCCAACCACGACCAGCGCGGTGAATCGGAAATTACGACCACCCTTTACGACCTTCGTAACGCGCTTAATGGACACTACGTTGTCTTCCAAGGACTCTTCAAATTCCTTCGTATCAATCACCGTACGTCTCATCTACTCCATACTCCTTTCCACCGCCCAAAGCGGCGTATCGATCTCCATGTCTTCGTCATTGCCATAAGGACGCGAACCAAACGTCTAGAACTTAAGGCCCGCTTCCCTGGCGGCGTCCGCCAACGCCTTCACCCTGCCGTGGTAAATGTATCCACCCCTGTCGTACACTACGGTGGTGATGCCTTTGTCCATGGCCTTTTTGGCAATCAACGCACCCAACTTGGAGGCGGCCTCCACATTGTCCGTCTTCTCCAACTCTTTCGCAAAATCCTTCTCCAAAGTCGAAGCGGCAACCAACGTGTGGGCGGCCACGTCGTCAATAATCTGGGCGTACATGTGGCTGTTGCTCCTAAACACCGCTAAGCGCGGCCTCTCCGGCGTACCGGAGAAACGGTTCCGTATTCTTTTATGTTTCTTTACCCGAACATCGCTTCTCGCTTTTTTCTTAATCACCGTAATTCCTCCTTGCCAATCACTTCATTCCTTATTTAACTTTGCGCGGCACGCTTTGCCTTCGCGCAAATCCAGTCGGGCCGTTGACCCGCCACCGGGCGTGACTACTTCTTACCGGTCTTGCCGACCTTGCGCCTGATTACCTCGTCTGAATACTTGATGCCCTTGCCCTTATATGGTTCGGGTGGCCTCTTATCCCTGATGTTGGCCGCATACTGGCCCACCTTTTCCTTGTCGATGCCTTGGACGGTAATCTTGTTCTGACCCTCGAGGCTCACGTCAAGCCCGTCCGGCACCTCCATCTCGACCGGATGGGAGTAACCCAAGGTAAGCACCAGTTTCTTTCCCTGCATGGCCGCACGATAGCCGACCCCGTTGATTTCCAATATTTTTTGGTACCCTTCCGTAACTCCGACCACCATGTTGTTGAGCAACGTCCTGGTCAACCCGTGCAACGCCTTCATCTTCTTCACGTCGCTCGGCCTGGTCACCAGAACCGTCTCGCCCTCCTTGGCAATCGTCATTTCGATGGGAAGGGTCCTAACCAACGTCCCCTTCGCACCCTTTACCGTCACCTTATTATTTTCTGCAATATCCACCGTTACGCCGGCCGGTATCGCGATAGGCATTTTCCCAATTCGTGACATTTCGCCTTTCCTCCTTAACCGTTTAATTTACATTACCATACGAAGGCCAATACTTCCCCGCCCACGTTCTGCTTCCTGGCGTCCTTGTCCGTTATCACTCCCTTGTTGGTCGAGATAATGGCGATGCCAAGACCGCCCAACACCTTGGGCAACTCGTCGCGGCCCGCATATACGCGGAGACCCGGCTTAGATATCCTCTTTAACCCGGTAATGATCTTCTCGTTCTTGTCCTTACCGTACTTGAGGGTGATGTGGATTGCCTTGAACCCATCCACGTCTATTAAGTCAAACTTCTTGATGTAACCTTCCTTTAACAAGATTTCAGCAATGGAAACCTTCATCTTCGATGACGGTATATCGACCGTATCGTGTTTTGCGAGATTGGCGTTACGAATCCTCGTAAGCATATCCGCAATGGGATCACTCATCGTCATTTTACTTACCTCCTTACCAGCTTGCTTTTTTAACGCCTGGAATCTGTCCCTTATAAGCCAACTCACGGAAACAGATTCTGCAGATTCCGTATTTTCTCAAATAGGCGTGTGGACGACCACATATCCTACAACGGCTGTACTCTCTCGTTGAGAACTTGGCGGGACGCTGTTGCCTCACCTTCATTGACTTTTTAGCCATGCATATTCCTCCTATACCACATTTTTGCCGAAGGACGCCCTGCGCCCTCTTTTAACGTCACCTTCATCCAACCTGCTGCTTAATGAACGGCATCCCAAACTGGGCCAACAACTCCCTTGCTTCCTCGTCCGTCTTCGCCGTCGTCACAAAAATCACGTCCATTCCCCTTACCTTGTCTATCTTGTCGTACTCAATCTCGGGGAAAATCAACTGCTCCTTGATGCCGAGCGCGTAATTGCCCCTTCCGTCGAAAGAGTTCGGGTTCACGCCGCGAAAGTCGCGCACGCGCGGCAGGGCCAAGTTAATCAGGCGGTCCGCAAATTCGTACATCCGGTCCCCGCGCAACGTCACCTTGCAACCAATCGGCATCCCTTCCCTAATCTTGAAGTTCGCCACGGAATGCTTGGCCTTGGTGGATACGGGCTTCTGTCCGGTGATAATCTGCATGTCGCCCATCGCGGCGTCCAGCAGCTTTGAATTCTCCTTCGCCTCGCCCACTCCCATGTTGACCACGATCTTCTCAAGCTTGGGTACTTGCATCTTGTTTTTATAGTTGAACCTTTTCATCATGGCTTCCACTATTTCATTTAAGTACGTTTCTTTTAAACGGGTCACTATCGTCTTCCTCCTCTCTCGCTTAATCAATTACCTCTCCGGTAGCCTTCGCATACCTGACCTTCTTGCCGTTTACAATACGAAACCCTATCCTTGACACTTTGCCCCCAACCACGTACATGACGTTGGACGCGTCAATCATCGCCTCTTGATGGACGATGCCGCCCTTGGGGTTGCCCTGGCTCGCTTTGGTGTGCTTGGTAACGGTAGCGACGCCCTCCACGAGGACTTTACGGTCCTTGACCTCGAGGACCCTGCCCTCTTTCCCTTTATCTCTACCCGTCATTACTCTGACTACGTCGTTTTTCTTAATCTTCTTCATTGCCATATTGACTGCCTCCTCCTTACAAGACTTCCGGTGCCAAGGAGACGATCTTCATAAACTGTTTTTCCCTCAGTTCCCTGGCTACTGGCCCAAAGATACGAGTCCCCCTCGGGTTCATATCCTCTTTTATGATTACCGCCGCATTTTCATCGAACTTAATGTAAGAACCGTCCTTGCGGCTGGACCCCTTCTTCGTTCGAACGACGACCGCCCTTACCACCTCGCCCTTCTTCACGACTCCGCCGGGCGTCGCATCCTTCACCGTACAGACGATGACGTCCCCGATGGATGCGTACCTTCTTCGAGAGCCACCCAATACGCGAATACAAAGCACTTCTTTTGCACCCGTGTTGTCGGCAACCCTCAATCTTGACTCTTGTTGTATCATGGCCATACTCCTTTCACAAATTGCCCCAAAAGTGCAAAATCATTTTGCCTTTTCGATAACCTCTACCAAACGCCATCTCTTTCTCTTCGACAACGGCCTCGTCTCCATCACCTTGACTTTGTCGCCAACGCCGCACTCGTTGTTCTCGTCATGAGCCATCAACTTGAACGTCCTCTTGATGATCTTCTTGTACAACGGATGCCTCACGTGGTCCATTACCACTACGACGATGGACTTATCCATTCGATTGCTCGTGACCTTGCCGATTCTCGTTTTCCTTAAATTTCTCTCCACGATTATTCCTCCTCGTGCATAACACATGAAATACGGTTACTGTCCAGCCGACGGGCGCCTATCCTTGGCCCTGCTGCTTCTTGTTTATGGTTATGATGGTCTGGATTCTTGCAATGTTCTTCCTGACCTCGCGAATCCTGCTCGTATTCTCCAATTGGTTGGTGGCGTTCTGGAACCTCAGATTGAAGAGTTCCTTCTTGGCCGACACCAATTCCTCGTTCAATTCCTCAACGGTCTTATCCCTTAAATCCTCTAAATACTGTCTAGACTTCACTACCCGCACCTCCTTCTAACTCCGCGCGAGAAACGACCCTGCAACGTAACGGCAGCTTGTGTACGGCCAACCGCAACGCCTCCTTCGCTACATCCTCCGGAACCCCTGAAACCTCAAACAACACGCGGCCCGGCTTCACTACGGCAACCCAAAACTCCAACGTTCCCTTACCGGATCCCATACGGGTCTCCGCCGGCTTCGTCGTCACCGGTTTGTCTGGAAATATCTTAATCCACACCTGTCCACCACGCTTCATGTGACGCGTAACGGCGACGCGGGCGGCCTCAATCTGGTTGGACTTGACCCAAGCCGACTCCAACGCCACGATGCCGTATTCCCCACTGGTGATGCGGTTGCCCTTCATGGCCCTGCCCTTCATCGAACCACGAAACTGCTTGCGGTGCTTTACCCTTTTAGGCATTAACATATTCGTTCTCTCCCTTCCTCTTTTTTTTGGTTGGAAGTATTTCACCGTTGTATATCCACACTTTTACCCCGATTTTACCATAGGTGGTCCTGGCTTCCGTAAAACCGTAATCGATGTCCGCACGCAACGTCTGCAAAGGAATCGTACCCTCGCTATAGCTTTCCTTACGCGCCATCTCGGCCCCGCCAAGGCGGCCTGAGACCATCGTCTTAATTCCCTTCGCGCCGGACTTCATGGTCCTGCCCATGCAGGACTTCATTGCCCTACGAAAAGAGATGCGGTTCTCCAATTGCGTGGCGATGGCTTCCGCCACCAATTGCGCGTTCCCATCCGGCTTCTTGACCTCCTTGATGTCGACCAAGATCTTTTTCGCGGAAAACGCAGCCAACTCCTTCTTCAACTTCTCAATCTCCGAGCCGCCCTTACCAATGACGACGCCCGGCTTGGCAGTGAACACGATAAGTTTAACGCGGTCCGCCGACCGCTCAATCTCGACTTTGGATATGCTGCAATTACGCAGCCTCTTCTTCAAAAATTCCCTAATCTTGTAATCTTCAATGAGGGTGTCGGCAAAATCGGCGTCCGCATACCATCTGGAATCCCATTCCTTAATTATGCCAACCCTTAACCCATGAGGATTTACTTTCTGACCCATACCAATCTCCTTTCCTAAACGGCGCTTTTTTCGTTCAACACTATGGTGATGTGACTCATTTGCTTCTCAATACGGTGAGCCATACCCCTCGCCCTCGGACGAATCCTCTTCATCGTAGGACCCTTGTTGGCGTAGCACTCCTCAATAAAAAGGTTGTCTGCATCCATGCCGTTGTTGTTCTCCGCATTGGCGATGGCCGACCTCAACACCTTCTCAATCACCTCGGACGCGTACCTCGGGCTATATGCCAAGATTCCCAGAGCGGACCTTACGTCCTTGCCCCTTATCGCATCCAATACAAAACAGGCTTTTTGTACGGAAACCCTAGCGTAAGACAACTTGGCAGACGGCCTTCGATCCCTGTTCCTCTCGTTTCGTTCCCTCTTAATCTGAGTTCTATGTCCCTTCGCCATGAATCTGTATCCTCCTTTCAAGGCAGCAACTATAATTTCTTACCCTTCTTCTCGTCCTTACCGTGTCCCCTATAGGTTCTCGTTACCACGAATTCCCCTAATTTATGTCCTACCATGTCTTCCGAAATATAGACCGGGACGTGCCTTCTTCCATCGTGTACGGCCATGGTATGGCCTACCATCTGAGGAAAGATGGTGGAACGTCGCGACCACGTCTTGATGACCTGCTTGTTCCCGGACGCGTTCATCGCATCGACTTTTTTGAGCAAATGAGCGTCGGCGAACGGTCCCTTTTTCAACGAACGTGACATTGTGTAACCTCCTTCAATATGATATCGACATCGATTTCTACTCGGCGTTTTTATCCCACACCTTACTTGGCATAAAACCTTTGAAAACGCCGTAGGCGTTTTTATCCCAAATCTTACTTGGATAGCGCCTTCCCGTCTCTTCTTCTAATAATCATGCTGTTAGACTTCTTGTTCTTCTTCCTCGTCCTGAGGCCGAGAGCGGGCTTGCCCCAAGGGGTAACGGGTCCCGGACGTCCGATTCCCGCCTTACCCTCGCCACCACCATGTGGATGGTCGTTCGGGTTCATGGCCGAACCGCGGACGGTTGGGCGGATGCCCATGTGGCGCTTACGTCCCGCCTTGCCAATCGTAATCAATTCATGGTCCGTATTCCCCACTTGGCCAATCGTCGCGCGACAGCCAATGGGTACCATGCGCATCTCGTTGGATGGGAGCCTCAACGTGGCGTACTTCCCTTCCTTCGCCATCAATTGTGCGCTGTTGCCCGCTGCGCGAACCATCTGCCCACCTTTTCCCGGATGCATCTCGACGTTGTGGACCTGCGTACCGACGGGGATGTTCTGTAGCGGCAGGCAATTGCCAACCTGTATCTCCGCCTCGCTCCCGTTCATCACCTTCTGACCCACCTTCAAGCCGTTCGGGGCGAGGATGTAAGCCTTCTGGCCGTCCAAATATTGAATCAACGCAATGTTCGCCGTCCGGTTGGGATCGTACTCTATCGTCCTCACCGTCGCCGGCATACCGTCCTTGTTCCTCTTAAAGTCAATAATCCTGTATTTGCGTTTCTCACCACCGCCGCGGTGCCTTGTGGTAATCTTGCCTTGGTTGTTCCTACCCGCCTTCTTCTTCAACGGCTTTACCAACGACTTCTCCGGCTTGTTCGTCGTAATCTCCGAATAATCCGAAACCGTCATATGCCTTCTGGAAGGGGTGTATGGGTTAAACGACTTAATTCCCATGGTTCTGTATCTCCTTTCCTACTGGTTCCTATAGTCCTTCAAAAATCTCAATGTCGGCACTGTCTTCCGTTAATTTCACAATCGCCTTCTTGCTCTTGGGGGTATAGCCCTGCGTCTTACCCCGTCTACGCAGCTTGCCCTTGATGTTCATCGTGTTCACCCTGCTCACCTTGGTCCCCGGGAACATCTTCTCAACCGCGTCCTTCACCTGGGTCTTGGTCACGTCCGTATGAACGTAGAACGTGTATTCCTTGTTCTCCATCATCGACATCGTCTTCTCCGTAATGACCGGCTTGATGATTACGTCGTAATACCGAATGTCCGCCATTATGCATACACCTCCTCAATCTTGGCAACCGCCTCTTTCGTGATTACCACCGTTTCGTATTTCAAAATGTCGTACACGTTGATGTTGCTTACCGGAATGGTGCGAACCTTCGGAATATTCCTGGCGGACAGCGCCACGTTCTCACTCCCCTCGCCGACGACGACCAACGCCTTCGCCAATTTCAGGTTGTTCAGTACCGAAACCATTCTCTTCGTCTTAATCTCGTCAAAACTCAACTGGTCCAGTACGACGAACTTCTCCTCGCCCACCCTTGACGACAAGGCGGACTTGAGGGCCACCACCTTCTCCTTCTTGTTCATCTTGAATGAGTAATCCCTCGGCTTGGGCGCAAACACCACGCCGCCGCCCTTCCACTGTGGCGAGCGTATGGAGCCTTGCCTTGCGCGACCCGTACCCTTTTGCCTCCAAGGCTTCCTGCCTCCCCCGCGTACCTCGCCGCGCGTCTTGGCACTCTGCGTTCCCTGACGTTGGTTGGCCAGATACAGCACGACCGACTTGTGAACCAGGTTCTCGTTCACGGGAACGGCGAAAATGGAATCATTCAGTTCCATCTTGTCGACTTCGTTTCCTTCCATATTGTAGACAGATACATTAGCCATCTGTGACTTCCTCCTTCTTATATAATTACCTCATTACCTTAACGGCGTCCCTTACCATGACGAGGGACTTCCTGGGTCCGGGCACGGCGCCCTTCACCAACAACAGGTTGTTCTCCGCATCCACGCTGACCACTTCGAGGTTCTGGACCGTCACCCTCTCCGCACCCATGCGTCCGGGCATCTTCTTGCCCTTGAACACGCGGCTGGGACTGGATGCGGCACCGTTGGAACCCGCATGCCTGTGGTACTTGGAACCATGGGTCATCGGCCCCCTGGAGAATCCGTGCCTCTTAATCGCGCCTTGGAACCCCTTACCCTTCGAGGTGCCGGTTACGTCGATGACGTCCCCCGCCGTAAATACGTCCACCTTCACTTCTTGTCCCACTTCGTAAGCTTCGGCGTCGTCCAACTTGAACTCCCTCACGAACCTCTTGTTCGGGGTTCCCGCCTTGGCGAAATGTCCCTGCTCCGGCTTGGTCACCAACTTCTCCCTTATGTCCCCAAACCCAATTTGAACCGCCTTGTAGCCGTCGTTCTCCATCGTCTTCACTTGCGTGACCACGCACGGGCCGGCCTCCAATACGGTGACGGGTACCACGACCCCGTTCTCTCCAAATATTTGCGTCATACCAATCTTCTTCGCTAATATTGCCTTCTTCATATATTCCTCCATTCCTCAACCTGACTTCTTAATTAGGAAATGCGAAGCCGCTTCCCATCTATTTTTCCTTCATCTTAATGTTGATCTGCACTCCGGCCGGCATCTCCAACCTCGCCAACGCATCCACCGTCTTCTGCGTGGGTGAAAGGACGTCAATCAACCTCTTGTGCGTCCTCTGCTCGAACTGCTCCCTGGAATCCTTATACTTGTGCACCGCGCGAAGTATCGTGATAATCTCCTTCTTCGTCGGCAACGGTACGGGCCCGCTTACCTTAACCCCCGTCTTCTTTACCGTCTCGACAATCTTGCCCGCCGAAAAATCAATCAACTTGTGGTCATACGCCTTGAGCGTAATCCTCATTACCTTTTGTTTTGCCATAAAAATAGCCGCCTCCTTTTCGCACTTTGTGGACTTCCGTCCAGCAACTCAGTACGACAGTGGTGACTGTACACTCATCCGGGTGTGTCATCATCTTGGATAAAATAATCTCGAAACTATGTTCGAGCCCTCTCAAATCCAAACCGAATTGCAAACTACTCTTAATCCGTTAATAACAAACTCCTTGGTGGTACAGTGACTTGTCGCCAGATTCTCTATAATGCGGGCTGGCATCTTCTTCTTTCTCAACCCACATTACCGTCTTGACATTCGCTCCACGCAAAAACCCGCCGTTCGGCGGCAACCTGCGCTTCACTGCTATCAATGTCACAGCAACTGCCATTATACACCATGCCTTGGGAGATTGCAAGTACTTTTTTATTTTTTTTAGGGGGAGGGAGGGGCGGAACGTCAATTCTTCATTTCCACCCGGCCATCCTCCCGAAACTTCACCCCTTCCGCTTCCAAGCGGGTCTTCCGTTCCTCTGCAAACGCCCCGCCCGTGATGGAGCCGTCCGACATGACGACGCGATGCCACGGCAGGTGCTCCGGGCACTGGTGCATGGCCCAGCCAACTTGGCGCGCCGCCCTTGGCCGTCCCAGCATACGGGCAATCTGACCGTACGAGACCACTTCACCATATGGTATCTGTTCCACTACTTCATATACTTGCTCGTAAAACGTGCTCATCTCAGCTTCTCCTTCCTAGGGCTTGTCTAAAAATTTATTCCACCATTCGCGCCAACAAAGACAAGTCAGGGTCTATGCCACCTTCCCGTCGCCCCGCATGGCAGCACGCCGCCAGTGCCAGTCACCGGCATCCCTATTTCGTCCGACTGTACCTCTCCCCCGAACCGTTCCTTCATCTCTAAATGGAGGAGGTAGGTAAGCGTGGCGGGTTGCAGGCCCGTCGTATAGGAGTTTATCAAAAAAAACAGGGGCCGCTTCGACAGTACCTTCATGCATGTACGAATACAGGAGTGAAGCATTTCTTCGATTTTCCAGACTTCGCCCTTGGGTCCCCTCCCATAGGATGGCGGGTCCATCACTATGGCGTCGTATGTATTGCCCCTTCGTATCTCCCTCTCCACAAATTTTACACAATCGTCCGTCAGATAACGCACATGGGCGTCGCCAAGCCCGGAAGCGGCCGCGTTATCCTTCGCCCACGCAACCATGCCTTTGGCGGCGTCTACATGGACCACGTGCGCACCCGCTTTGGCAAGGGCCACGGTCGCCCCTCCCGTATAGGCGAACAAGTTGAGGACTTTTATGGGACGTTTCGCCCTCTTGACCTTCTCCCCCATCCAGTCCCAATTAACCGCCTGTTCGGGAAACAACCCCGTATGTTTGAAACCTAGGGGTTTTAAATGGAAGGTCAAGTCCCGATACGCCACGTCCCATTGCTCCGGCAGCTTCCTAATCTCCCACTCCCCTCCCCCCTGGTCGCTTCTATGATAATGGGCGTTCCATTTTCGCCATCCCTCGTTCTTCTTGTTCGTAGACCATATTACTTGCGGGTCCGGCCTTATCAAAAGGTACTCGCCCCACCGCTCCAACTTCTCCCCGTCCGAAGCGTCCAACACTTCATAATCCTTCCACTGGTTCGCAACCCACATGGTAGTCCACCTTTCTTTCGTTTCACAACGTCCGTTATTTCGCCCCTATTCCCCCACCTCGTCGAGAAATTCCCTCAAATCCCTTCTCGCCCCCTCGATTTGGTGGCGGTCCTGCTTGTTCAGGTACTCCTCGAACTCCCTTAGGCGCGCCCCTATCTCCCGCCTCAAGTCCCCTGTGGCTTCCTCGTACATCCTCTCCCCCCGGAACAGCAACAGGCGGTTCTCCTCCTCCTTACGGGGATGGATTTTGATGGAGGCCAGTTCAAGCAATCTGGCTTCGACCTCCTCGTCCGACATGTCCAGTCCTTCCTTTTTAAGGACGATGCGCTCCTTTTGTCCGGTCGAGGCCACCGTGACCTCGACTTCCAGAATCGCATTCACGTCGTACGTGTACGTCACCTCTATGACTTCTTCCCCCGCCTTCTTGGGCGGAACCGATACGGCCACCTCTCCCAAGTAGACGTTGTTGCGCGAAAGGCGGCTCTCTCCTTGCAGCACCTTGACGCAGATGGCTGTTTGGTTGTCGTGCGCGGTGTACAAGCGCTCCGTCCGACTGACCGGAATGACCGTGTTGCGCTCTATAATGGGGAAGAAATGGCCCGGCTCCATGTAGTTCCCCTGTCTCTCCACCACGACGTCCGTTCCCAGTGTAAATGGACAGACGTCCGTTAGAATCATTTCCTTAATGGCCTCGCTCCGCTCCTTCATCGCACCCTGTATGGCGGCGCCCAGCGCAACCGCCTCATCGGGGTTCACGCTTTGGTTCGGAAGCTTGCCGAACAATTTCCCCACGAACTTACGAATCAACGTCAATTTCGTGGCCCCGCCCACCAACACCACCTCGTCAATGTCGGCAAGCCGTACGTTGGCGTCCTTCAGGCTCCTTTCAATCGGTTTGCGAATCTTGGTCAGGAGGATTTGGCAGGACTTCTCGAACTCGTCCACCCCCATCTCCATCTCCACCGTCTCCCCGCCCATCCTGCACCGCATCGTGGAGGTACGTTTGTCGGAAAAGTCCCGCTTACAGGCTTCCGCCTGCCTATACAGGGCCGCCATCGTCTTCTTGTCCTGCTCGTCCTCCTTGAGCCCGTTCTTATGCAGGAAGGAGCGCACCATTACGTCCGTAAAGTCCTCTCCACCCAAGAAATTGTCCCCCGCCACGGCCCTGACCTCCATGAAGTTGTGGTACAACTCCAATACGGACACGTCGAACGTCCCTCCCCCAAGGTCGAACACGAGGAACTTCGTGTTCTCCTTCTTCTCATGCAGCCCATAGGAAATGGCGGCGGCCGTCGGCTCGCTAATCATGCGCTCCACTTTGAGGCCCGCCATCTCGCCCGCCCGCTTCGTCGCCTTCCGCTGTTCGTCGTTGAAGTAAGCGGGGACGCTGACGACGGCCTCCTCTATCTCGCATTGGAGGAAGACCTCGGCGTCCTCTTTGAGGGAACGCAACACGAAGGAGGACAACTCCTCCGACAGGAACGTCTTCTCCCCCAACTCATACTCCTTCTTCGTCCCCATACTGCGCTTGAACACTTCCGCAACCAAGTCCGGCCTCGTCATTTTGCGTTCGAGGGCCGTCCTGCCCACGAACACTTGCCCGTCCTCCCCCATCGCGACGACGGACGGCGTCAAATATTCCCCCAACCGATTGGGAATCAACTTCGGCCCCTCCGGCGTAAAATACGCGGCCAAACTATTGGTCGTCCCCAAATCAATCCCTATAATCATCACCAATACTCCTCTCACACGCCTTTATATACTCCCAATCATCCGGGGCAATCGCCAGAGCCTTTTTGTAGAACCCCAACGCCTCCTTAGGCCGTCCTTCCGCTTCATGGACGCACCCCATCAGGTAATGGGCCTCGTGGCAGTCACTGCTGTTGCAAAAATCGCATATGCAATACCGCCTGCCAAGGACGTCCTCGCAAGCCTTACGCGCGGACTCCACTTCGCCGACAAGCAGGTAGAGCCTCGCCCTCGTGCAGCAAACGCTTGTAACCTGACTTTTATCCTTCTCATTCGCGTCACACGCCTCCAAACCCTTCTTCACGTACTCCTCCACCAAATGGGCGCCACCCCGCAAATTATAAAACAAGACCGCCATAAGCCGCAAGTAAACCGCCCTTGCGCCCGTTTGCACCCAAATCTTGTCGACGCAACAAGCCATGTACCAGTAGACCTTTTCCGCCCCTCCACATCCACATTTTAACGCCGTCATATAGCCTTTCAACGCCTTGTGCCAAGCTTCCCGCTCAAAATAATAGGTCGCCAACAATTTGTGGGAAGTCCCATCCTTCATATTGCGCCTAATGGCCGTTCGGTACCAGTACTCCGCTTTGGTGGGGCTGCCGAACAGGCTCCTCATCGCCCGCCGCAACACGTTTCCCTTCCTCTTCTTATATTGCCCATAACTTTCCTCATAACGCTCGGCCAGCTCCCGCAAGAGCCGCGGGGCTTCTTCCGCATCTGCCGAAGCCCTGTTGCGGAGCAACCGAAACGTCTCCTTGGAGCGGCCCAACTTATCCAACGCCACACATTTCCGCATGATGGCCCACGTCGTCCATACATCCTTGTCAATCTGCCGGTCACAGACCGCCAACGCCTTCTCCCATTCCTCCATCCTCGCATAGCAACGATATAGGTACTGGTAGAAGTTGCCCGGGCAATCCTCCCCCGCCAATTCCACGGCCTTCTGCAAGCATTCCAACGCCCGCCCGTTCTCCATCTTGGCCATACGGGCCCTGCCCTCGTTGAAATAAGAGTAGGGGTTGTCGGGCTCCCGCTCCTTGCCCTGTGCGAAATATGCGACCGCCTCGTCAAAATCCCCCTCCATGTAGCAAATCAACCCCATGCTAACATCGTAGTAGACGGACGGGTTCAACTCCAACTGTTTCAAGTAATGCCTCTTGGCCTCTTGGTATTGTTCGCGGTCCTCGTACACCTCGCCCAACAGACCGTGGGCGTTTCTGTGCAAGGGGGCAATCTCCACAAGCCTCTCAAGGGCGTCGACGGCGTCGTCAAGCCGCCCCATCTTACGGTACACGATTCCCATGCGGTACAGTACGGTTTCATTCTGGGGGTTCGACCGTAAAATGGTTTCGTACGAAGCGATGGCCTCCATGTTGTGGTCCAATTGTGAATGGGCGTCCCCCTCGATGCCGCGGTACCGCACGACGTCCGGCGCCATTTCAATTGATTTCTTGATGCAGTCAAGCGCTTCCTGGTATTGTTTGTTGTCGTAATACATCGTCGTCAACACGTAATAAAATTCGTCAATCCCCTCTATCTCCTCTTCGCCCTCCAACAATTCCTTCATTAAGGCGATGGCTTCCTCGTATTTTTCCTCCCTGCGGAGGAGTTTGGCCCGGTACATCTGAAGCTTTGGGGTGCGAACCCCCAGTTCCTCCGCCCTCTCAAGCACCCCCCGCATCCTTTCCAAGGCTTCGGGTGCTTCCGACTCACACAGAAGCCCCAACTCCCTCGCGTAAGGCTCCTCGTAATAGGGGTAAATGGAGATGGCGTTCTCGTAGTCCCTCACGGCCTCCGAATAAACCTCGTCCTCTTGGTACATCTCCCCTCGCAGCAGGTAGGCCGCATAATTCATTTCATCCATTTCAATGGCCTGCTCCAGCGTCTGGTAAGCTTTGCCCCGTTCCTCCATCCTTTTTAGCATGACCGCCTTTTGATAGTAGAAGGAGGACGTGTTCTCATCCTTCGCGTCAATGGCGTCCTCTATGTATTGGAGTGCCTCCGCATCCTCTTCCACCACGTCCCCCAGACACGAATAGACCATCCCTAGCTTTTCCCGGCCCTTTACCGCCTTCTCCCCCTCGTCGTCTCGGTACTTGCGGTACAATTCCATCCAACGCTCAAAATGCGCCCTCGCCTCTTCCTTCTTCGACAAGCATTGGTAGGTGCGCCCCTTTAGGTACACCTGTTCCATCACTTCCGCCCCGTCCGGTTCCCGCACGTCCATCGTCTCCAAGCATTCCTCATACCTCTCCCGCTGAAAATAACACCACGCCAGTTCCATTCGTTTCTCAAAATCATCCCGCCACTCCGCAGGATTCCCAACGCGGCGTTCAATGATGGCGTCATTCACGGTCATCAAGCTTGACAAAACGTAGGCGTCATACCGGTTGACATCCAGCAAATCCAGGTAAATCTTCCTCGCGTCGCCCCATTGCTCCATCTGGCGGTAACAGTCCGCCACTCCCAGCCTGGCGTAATAGTGTTGTGGATTGATTGCACACACCTTGTTATAGTATTCCAGGGCCTTCCCATAGTCCGCCGACACCCATTCCACTTCCGCCATGAAGTGGACGACTCCTTCCTCCTCGCCGTACTCCTTCATGAGGCGCTCCAAAATCTCCCGCGCCTGCTCCACTTCCTTCAATCCCAAGTGGCATTTGGCGCGCTCCAACTCCACGTATGGATGCTCCACGCCAAAGGCGGCAATCTCACCCAGTCCCTCCCACACCTTTTCCGCATCCCGATTGCGGTTGGCGCCATGTATATTGTGAAAACAGTCAATAAAACCGTCATAGTCCTTCTCGTCGTCTATCTCCCCATACAGGCGGTAACTCAACACGTCCTCGTGCTTGGCGCTACGAATCAAGTAATCGATGTAATCCTTCGGATAATCCTCGTACAACTCCCCCTTGTTCTCCACGACGTCGAACGCATCGACAATCAACGCCCACGCCTCCTTGGGCAAATGACAATGCTCCATCAGATAGCGCAACAGGGCGTCCCTGGCGTCCGTCCGCGAATCCAACGCAATGCACACGTCGTTCGCCAACAGCCCCTCCCATTCCTCCTTCACAAGCCTTCTTGAAAAATGGGAGTAAACGTCGTCCACGTCCCGCATCCACCGACCAACCGGCGAATCGTCAAACTCATCCTCCTCGTCGGTTTGGTCCGCCTCCACAAGAGCCTCCTCGTAAGCCTTGCGCAGCCGCATAAACCCCGCTTGGTCATCCTCGGGATTAACCCCCCTCACCTTGTTGCGGTAAGCTTCCCTGACGGCGTCCTTGTCCTTCGTCTTTTCAATTCCCAAGACTCTCCACTTGTCCATGTTTCCCCTTAACCTTCCTTAACGACGACAATACTTTAACATTATATCAAATCCGCCCCCAATATACAACGTATTCTTACGCAGCCATGGATTTCTACTTGACGTCGCATAGAATAAGCTTTAGAATAAACTTTAGACACTGTAAAAGCATTTCGCATTTCATGAAGGGGGAAGTAAAATGGGAATTCTTACGAGGTTTAAGGACATCATGTCGGCCAACATCAACGCATTGCTGGACAAAGCGGAGAATCCGGAGAAAATGATTGAACAATGTTTGCGCAACCTCAACAGCGACTTGGGTAAGGTTAAGTCTGAAACCGCCAGCATCATGGCGGACGAAAACCGCGCCAAAAGGGAACTTGACGAATGTGTCTCTGAGTGCGATAAAATGCAGTCCTACGCCGTGAAGGCCGTGGAGGCGGGCAATGATGAAGACGCCAAGAAATTCTTGCAGAAGAAGGCACAGCTTGCGGCCAAGCAGGACGGGTTGCAACAAGCTTATGATTTGGCTTCGGCCAATGCGGCCAAGATGAAGAACATGCACGACAAGTTGGTTGCGGACATTCAGGAATTGGAATCCAGAAAAGACGTCATCAAGGGCAAATTGGCCGTTGCCAAGACCCAAGAGCGCATCAACAACATTGGTTCGTCCCTCGACGGCGCGAACAACTCCATGTCGGCCTTCGAACGTTACGAGGACGTTGCGAACAAGGCTTTGGACAAGGCCAACGCCATGTCTGAATTGAATTCCTCCCCTGCGGACGAATTGAAGGATTTGACGAAGAAGTACGGCACCGCCGGCAGTGGCGCCATTGACGACGAGTTGGCCGCACTTAAGGCGAGCCTTGGCCAATAGTTGACTAACGGGGGTATTCATTTGGTCATACAATACAAATGTCCCAACTGTGGTTCCACTATGAGCTACGACCCTACGTCGGGTACGTTGGCTTGTGACAGTTGTGGGCGACAAGACAGTATCGAATCCTACCAAAATGAAGGCGGGGATAAGGATTACGAGTTCAATTCCCAAGAAGCGGCCAACGACGTGAGCGAGAACTTGGGGGATTATGAGGAAGTACGGGACGAAACCGTCTCAAGGGATTATGCGGAAGGGGAGGCGGTGGAATACCACTGTGACAACTGTGGCGCCACGCTGGTGACGGAACCCAATACGACCGCCACCATGTGCAGCTTTTGTAACTCACCCATGATTCTGGCAGACCGTATGGCGGGGAAGTTGTCCCCCGCCAAGGTCATTCCCTTTTCCATTACGAAGGAGGGAGCCATCGAGGCTTTCCGCAAATGGAGTCGGAAGGGGTTGCTGTTGCCGAAGGACTTCGTCAAATCCGAACGCCTTAAGAACCTAATGGGTACTTACATACCATTTTGGCTTTACGACGTCAATGGACGCGGGGAATTGAACGCCATTTGTACCAAGGTGCGCAGCTATGAGTCCGGCGACTACATTTACACGGAGACTCATTATTACCACGTCTACCGTAAGGCTTCCTTGAATTATGACGACATCCCCGTGGATGCGTCGAAAAAGATGGACGACCGGATGATGGACAAATTGGAGCCGTTTCATTATGGGGCGATGAAGGAATTCTCCGCCGCCTACCTTGCGGGATATCTGGCGGAAAGTTACGACTACTCGGATGAAGAGATGTTTGCGCGCGCCAAGGCTCGTACCGCCGACTACGTCGAAAAATACCTCCGTTCCACCATCCAAGGGTATGCTTCCGTCACCGTCAACGACAAACATATTGACGTACTGCGAAAAAGGGCGGATTACGCCCTCCTTCCCGTCTGGCTGTTCAGCTTCGACTACAAGGACGCCGAACACAACTTCATCATGAACGCCCAAACGGGGAAGGTGGTGGGCAAGCCCCCCTTGTCCAAGCAACGCATGGCCGCTTGGTTTGGTGGCGTCGCCGCCGCCAGTTTCGTCCTACTCAGGGTGATATCCTTACTGACGGGAGGGCCCATACTATGAAAATGAAACGTAATGGAACCATTTGCACGCTTCCGCTCCTCCTGCTCGCCCTCCTATTCTTATCGTTATCCCTGGGGTTGGGGCAGGCGGCGCTTGCGACCGAGGACGCGGAGGGCGGCGAGCTTCCCGAGCAAAGGGAACTTCACATTGGAGACGCCGCCGGACTGTTTTCCGAACAGGAAGCCGAGCAATTGATTGACGCGTGCCAAGACGTATACCAAAAGCACGACACGCACATCACCATAATTACCATGCCTACCCTGAATGGTGCTTCTTCGGAGCAATACTTGGAGGACGTATATGACGAAATATTTGCTTCCCTTGATTATTCCGGTACGGTATTGTTCCTTGCGAACATGGATTCCACCAATCGCGAGATGGTGATTCAAGGCTACGGCAAGTCCGAGGATCAAGTGAACGACTCCGACATCCAGTCAATCCTTAATGACATACGACCTGATATGGCCAATGGCAATTATTATTTGGCCATGAGGGATTTCATCGCCGCCGTAGGGCGGGAGGCGGCACCCCCGTTCTACATGAGGTCCTGGTTCTCCTTGCTCGTCGCCTTGGCGATTGCCGGCATCGTCGTCTTCTGTATGGCCTACCAATCCGGCGGCAAGGTGACGGTGAATGAATCCACTTACATGGACGCCAACAATTCGAGGCTGTTGGCGCGACACGACCGCTATCTGCGCACGCAGACGACGAGGCGGCGCAAGCCAAGCGAATCCACCAACTCCTCCAGCGGAGGCGGCGGGGGCCGAAGCAGTGGCGGACACTCCCATTCCGGGGGCAGCATGCGTTTTTAGTTGGGACAGTTAACAATACCGCCGAGGCGGTGGAATGGAGGCTTAGTTTATGGGGTTATTTTCTGGTCAGTTGGCCAACGTCGTGGAGTGGAAGGAATGGAACGACGACATGATTTTTTGGAAATGGTCCAACGATGAGATTAAGAAGGGCAGCCGCTTAATCATAAGGCCCGGGCAGGACGCCATCTTCCTGTACAACGGCAAAATCGAGGGTATTTTCAAGGATGACGGCGATTATGACGTCGAGTCGCAGATTGTACCATTCCTCTCGACCTTGAAGGGCTTCAAGTTCGGCTTCAACAGCGGCATACGCGCGGAAGTCCTTTTCGTCAATACGAAGGAGTTCTTGGTCAAATGGGGGACGAAGGGTCCCATACACCTCCCCCACCAATCCTTGCCCGGTGGGTTGCCCATCCGCGCCAACGGGACGTTTAGCTTCAAGGTGAACGATTACGTCACCTTGATTGACAAGATTGCCGGGGTGAAGAAGAGCTATGCGGTGGCTGACGTGCGGGAACGCATCTCGTCCATCTTGGACCAGTTCTTGATGAAGTGGATTAGCAGCGAGGGCAAGGATATGTTTAACTTACAGGCCAACTCCTTCGACATCGCCAAGGGCATTCAGACGGATTTGGATATGCAGTTGTTTGATACGGGCATGACGATAACGGGCTTCCAGATTATGAACTTCAATTATCCGGAGAATGTTCAGAAGATGATTGAAAAAACGGCCTCCCACAGCATGGTCGGCAATTTGGGCGCTTATCAGCAGATTGAAATGACGGACGGTATCGCTTCCGGCAGGATCAAGGGCGGCGGAGCCGCCTCGGACATGACGGGCATGATGATGGGCATGTCGGTGGCCGGACAAATGATGAATCAAATGAATCAGGCGATGGATAATCAGAATATGGGCGGCTTCGGGGGCGCTGGTGGCGGCAATGTCGGCAACGGGGTTAAGCCTAATTTTTGCCCGAATTGCGGGCAGAAGACCGGGGATTCTAATTTTTGCCCGAATTGTGGGCAGAAGCTGGGGTGACGGGTGGTGGGACGCTGACCGTTAACCTACGGCGGGTCCAGGGATGGGCGGAAGTCTATGGAAAAGCAAGGCAAGTGAAAGCCTATGGCAAAAAGGGCCATTTACTGTCTGCCGTACTCATACGGGTATACGGGGATTTGGCCCCGCACCCGGCTTTTTCTTGCCTTTCCTTCCGTCAGTTGGTTTCTCTGGAGCCTCCATCTTACGAAAATGGTCACTCTGTGACCATTTTTGCGGAGTCTCCTCTAAACCAAACCACTGCCGTCAGCCGGTCTTCGAAAAAGCCGGGTGCGGGGCCAAATCCCCTCTTTACCTTGTTGTGCGTCCACAAAATCCCCTCTTTATCTTATTGTGCGTCCACAGTGTCCGCATGTCTATTGGGGCTTCTCTTGGGAATTGTCTAAATTTAATATTTACAAGTAATCCTCAGCGAGAATAGCATACCAAGCTTGGTCAAGCCACTCATTATCTTTGCGCGACCACCATGCTTTGCGAAACAGACCTTCCCGTTTCATGCCGTTGCGTTCCATAACACGGTAGGAACCATAGTTAACAGCGGCACAGGGTGCAAAGATGCGCCCTAGCTTTAAGTCATGGAAGCCGTATCGAATTAATTCCGCGCCAAACTCGGTTCCGTACCCTTGTTTCCAGTAATCTCTATGCAGAATCCAACCCAACTCGCCTGAGTATTTTTTATCATCAGGGTATATCCCGCC
>QMCE01000025.1_pt1 | contig 57817 bp, 48 predicted proteins | sample 1821851 | NCBI WGS metagenome assembly QMCE01 (sample SAMN09453174, study PRJNA476694) | Termite gut metagenome, whole genome shotgun sequencing project. | isolation source: worker | host: Odontotermes sp. | place: South Africa:Pretoria | collected 2016-01-28
AAATAATCGCTAATGCCGTCAGAATTCTCATTAAAGTCACGGATTATTATCCCTTCCTCATTTTCCATAATGCCTCCCACCTGATTGTAAAGGGGCAATTTTTGATAGGAGTAGGAGACCCACCACGTCGGCCGCTCTTGCTCTTTACCAACAACCAGACTATTTCCCCTAGTTCCCAAGGCCCTCTGTAGGTATGCCATTTGATCGGGGTCAGTAATGACTTCCCTTATGCATCCCACACTTTTTGTATATGGGCAAATCTTGAGAAATTCAGCGAGTCATTCCAATGATATCACCAAGCCTCCCGTCGTCCATGAACTTATAATACTTTTCATCTCCCGTGTCCTTGTCAAAGTCACTTATAACATAAGTCCCTTCCCCACTTTCCATAATTCCTCCCTCCAAATTATGCAGAGGCAAGTCCTGATAGGAGTAGTAAGCCAGCCATACTGCCCCCTGCCTGTCTTGATAGGTAGCCGAACCCTGCCCCCTAGTATTTAAAGCCTTTAGTAGATATGCCACTTGCTCGTCATCTGTAATGATTTTCGAACCCTCCGTATGTGATTCTAGCTTAATTCCCGTCACGTCACCAACGGCAAACTCCCATTCTTCCCCCTTTTTCTTGAGTTTCTCCTTAATATCCGACCGACAATACAGTGTAGTCATTGAGAGCATTCTAACCGCGAGCAGTCGTTCTTCGTCATCTCCTTCTACAGAATAGATGTCGTTCCATCGAAAGGGATAGAACAAAAAGATAACTGGCCAATCACTGGGTTTTCCCCTGACTGTTCCGAGTTTTTCTCCAACGTCATATCTATGCGTACTAAAAGGTGTCTCAACATACTCCACATTTTTATAAACCAATCGCTTATCTGTCTTGTGTACTGCCACAAAATATCGCATCCCATTCACAAAGAAAAACGTGCGATACAACAAATAACCCGCCACAAGCATAAGAAAAACTATGCGTATGGTTCTTCCTACCTTTTTTGTCAAACCGGATTCATTGGTCGTAAGTTCTTTTCCCCGCCTCTCATCCTTTCTGAAAAATCTCATGTTCACCACCTATAATCTCTACATTCAGCCTCAGTAACGTAACAAAAAGCGAAACTTAACCCTGACAATGTCTCAAGGCATGGTATCCTTATTGAACGTAAAGGATGTCTCCGCAAAACCATAAATCCTAAAATTCTGAGCCAACCCTGCAAGATTCAATTCATGCAACTCACTTGCGCTTACCAACCCTACCTTTATATCGTTGTCTAAATCCCAGTCATAATAGTCCAATAGGAAGTATTTGACCGTCACATCATATTCCCCTCCGTTGTTTGTACATTCTGCTATCATTCCTGCTTCTGCCGTTCCAAACGAGACAAAATTAAGGGGATTGGTGAGTGCCGTCAACTCATTTTTTCCATATTCCGCAAACGTGAATTGTGCGTAGGGTGCCGTCCTTATGTACTCCGTCTCACCATCCTTCACCATATCCATACATGCACGTAAGAGTTTTGTCATGTTCTTCAACGAAGGCTTAACCGCCGGACCGTCTGTCATCCGTTTTTTTACATCTGATTCACTAAGCTCATACTCCTCACCCGAACCGTCCAGAAAATGGTCTATGAACTTACCGGCCTCCGAAAGGCCAAAAATAGATGCTTGCCTTCTTCCTTTTTTCTTTGTCTTTAGTAATTTTTCTATTTCATCCTTGCTCCTTACCACTGTCCTTATTGCATTGTTTCTCTCTATATTCGAATTAATCGAATCACTCATTATCTTGTCACTGAATGGAACAACGTCATAGGTGTCCCATCTCACAAACTTATCCGAACACTTCTTGTTCGGTTTCGGGTCGGTCGCATCAAGCATTCTGTCACCATCAGAGTCCGACTTGCCAGGATTTGACCTACGGATAAAGTAATAGGCAACAATCTCTTCTCCCGTGTCTTCTATCGTTATCCTTTTGTATTTGTATGGCTTTCCATTGCTAAGGCTTCCATTTCCGCCCATCTCAAGGAAATCCGTCAGGGTGTCTGTATCCGTGTCCTTTTTTGTAGGGTCTGAATACATTATTTTACCATTTGCGCACAACATTCCTGATGTCTCATACACGTCGTACAGTCCGTCTCCGTCGCTGTCGTTCGTGTCAATACTGCCAAGCGTGTCCTCCTGAACCTTGTACATCAACTCAACCAACTTCGCCGCCTCGTCCACGAAGTAGTACTTGCCTCCCATGAGAGTGTAAATTTTTACGTCGTTGTCGTTGGCCAACTTCACAATGTCGGCATTGTACTCCACATCCCCGTCACATACCAAGATGACCACCCTGTCGTTGCCCGAAGTATAGGAGTCCTTGGTAAATTGCTTAATTGCCTTTTTCAGCCCCTTGTCCGTGTCGGTGTGTCCACCCGCCTCTATGCCCTCTACAATGGTTTTAAGGGTCTTCTTACTACCTACAAACGTCTTCAGCACTTCCGCCTCGTCGGTAAAAGTGATGACACACCCCCTGTCTCGAGACTCGTACATGGCGTCAACAAAGTTTGTGATTGCCAGTCTGGCATGTTTGATTTCCGTCCCCCTCATGCTTCCCGACGCATCTATCGTAAAGACCATGTCCAAGAAACGCATACCGCTGGACGACCTCGGATAGTTCACTCCTTTTCTCCACCTATTGTACCATATCTTCTTGTCCACCACCAAATAGGTACTGAAATGGTCGGTCGTGTAGCTTATGGTGTTTTTACTCGTATCCAAGACGCTTTCCTCGTCATATATCACGTAACCTTCATTCTCCTCATCATACCACATGACAGCCAAATCCTCAACTGCCGTCTCGCCAAGTTTGGAGGGGTCGTAATGAAAAGTGATGGTCGCTTGGTCGAATTCCCCTTCGGTCATAATCTCGACGGGTGCGCCAACCAACCCCACGACTTCACTTGACAGCATGTCCACCCCGTACACACTCTCAATTTCGGTATGGTTCTTGACAACTCCGTTCACGGCCATGTCTACGGTAACCGCCGTAATTTCTGGCTTCTCTCCCTCATTTATCTCCACCTCCAACGATTGCCCCACCTTCTCGTCCTTGTCCAAAATCCCATCATCATCCGTATCGGGCTTGTTGGGGTCAAATCCAAGAAGAACATCCTCCCCATCCAACAATTCGTCCCCGTCGGTATCGGAGTTGAGCGGGTCTGTACCGTATTGGTTGACTTCCTCCCCGTCCGAAAGGTCGTCGTAATCCGTATCGAGATTCCATGGCTCGGTTCCTATTTCTACTTCCTTCAAATTTGTCAATTCATCTTGGTCTGTATCCTCGTCACCGTCCGCAACATCATCACTGTCCGTGTCGGAATTTGTTGGGTCTAGTTCAAGGTACAGAACCTCTACAGAATCCTTCAACCCATCTCCATCGGTATCTAACAAATAGGGATTGCTCCCAACTATTACTTCTCCCGCGTCGGTCAAACCGTCATCATCCCTGTCCAAATCATAATCAATGTCGTTTCCGTACTTCTTCAGCACAAAATTCTTGGGAAACTCCTTAACACCACCGGGGTATCCCGTGAACCCAAATATGACGGGACGGTTGGTCTCGACGTTCTGCTCCCACCCCGGATTCTTCAAATTATAATGGTCGCCCACCTTCTCCGTAATCACGGTACTCCATATGTTGTCTATCTCCCTGTCAAAGTCAAACTCCAACGACCAGTCCTCGATCACCTCGTCCGTCAGGTTGGTGATGGTCATGCCCGCATTGTACCCGTCCCCCCAGTCGCTGTAGAGTTCGAAACCCACCTCATAGTCCTTCTCGTCGGCAACCGCCCTGTGGCTCGACATGCAATAGCTCTTCGGCAACGTGGGCTTGTCCTCGTAATTGGCCGTAAACCCGAAGCTGACACTTCCTCCCACGGGGATGTCTTGGTTCCAGACGTCGTTCTCTACAAGGTAGATGCCGTCCTCATGCTTTAGCACCTGTCCCTCCCACAGATTCGTAATTTCGTCCTCCATATAGAAGAAAATTGCCCAATCGTCTATGTGAGTGTTGCTGGTGTTCCGAATCGTCACCCTCGCATTATATGCCTCGTTCCATTTCTCCACGATTTGGTATGTAACAGACTGTACGGCGGGTGGTTGGTCTGGCTTCCGTTGCGGGGAGGCGGTTCCCTTCTTCCCCTTGACCTTCACGCGCAACGTTCCCACCTTTGTCTTTTTTCCCTTAAGAGACTGCTTGACCGTAACCTTTGCCGTCCCCTTTTTCAAGGCGGTAACCTTTCCGTTCCGTCCCACCTTGGCGACCTTGTTGTTGGACGTCTTGTATATATATTTTGCCTTCTTGGGCTTTCTTTTTATGGATACCTTATAGGCCTCCCCTTCCCGTAAGGTGATTTTCGTTCTCCCCAAACGTGCCTTGGACGCCGCTCGCGCCTTGAACCCTCCTGCGAACGAATTGCCCGTCATACCGACCGTAATTGAAATCACGCACAATACGGCAAAAAATCTTTTCCGTTGATTTTTCATGGCTTACCCCCATTTCAATCAAATCCCAACTTGTATACTGTTTAATTTTAGCAGACACTGATATGGCTTGTCAATAGCATTGTAAAAATTATGTCTAAATTCCTTAATGTATCTACTCCATATTAACTAATGTGATATTCTGTAATATTTCATAAAACACCTTCCAATAAAATCTGTATTCCGTTATCTTCATAGCATCTAATATAGTATAATTACCACAATTTTTTCTATTCCACTGTTTCACTCAGACCAAAACACAAACCGATGAGATGAAAACGAACAACATATGAAGGCAAAAAACAAGAAGAGACGCAGGATACACAACCAAAATATCAGCAATACCATGATTCAAAACAAGACTGTCATCTTCATTATTGTAGCAAAACATGACGTCTTCTTTTTTGAGTCTATTTGTTGTGGCAGGATTCTTCTCTTTCGCATGGTTTGCTTGACGGAACCTATTCCCTATTGTCGCGGCCCTCCTCTCCAATCTGAAATTTCCCATAAAAATTCAGATTGGAGAGAGGACAATGTTTAATAATGAAAACCCATATACCCTACGAACGGAGGTTGTCGAGGGTATTACATACTATTACGTTTCTTTTGCGGACGGACAAGCCGTCATGCGGGAAACGGAGGTGTCGCACCCCGTCTACTTGGAGTTTCTACACTTCATAAAACAAGAGCGCAACCTTCGACGTTCGGACGAGCGGCACATCGAGCAATTCGACTTGACGGATGAAGCACTCTACGACAGGGCTTTGCGTCCTCCGAAGGGCGTTGAGGAAACCGTCTTGGAGGACCAACGAAATGAATGGTTGCGGCAAGCCATCGCTGGACTGCCCGAAACACAACGGCGGCGGTTCCACCCTCTACCACGAATTTGGCCTGACGTATGAGCAAATTGCGAAGATGGAGGGTTGTAAAAAACAGTCTGTTTACGACTCCGTCATACTGGCGGAGAAAAAAATTCGAGAAAAAATAAAAAATCTCGAAAATTAGACCTGACAAACAGGCTTTTAGTGTGGAAACAGGTGAGAGGGTTATTATACCCCGCCTGTTTTCCCCTTTTCGGGGCGGACAGGAACGAACCTTGACAGCAGAATATTCATTTCATCAAGTACGTTCCCATTGCTTTTGCCTAAAGCATAAGCCAAGTTAACGGTTGCGCCACGACGTCGCGGAGACAATCCGCAATGAGCGACAAACCTCCGTCTACCAATACCGGGTTGCCACCGGTACGGCCACGACAGGCAATGGGGCTAACGATACTCCCGTCCAGCCACAACGCATCGTAATGGGGACGGCTCGGAGAGAACCTCGGAGGGGTAGAATTCCCGTGGAGCTGCTTCGCAAGCAGCCGCTTGATGATTTCCCTACGGCTTGGCGCCGTACAGCGTCCTTGGGTTGTCGCGGACAAATAAAGGACGCTTTGGAACACGGAACCGGGTGCAAAGCGGATACGGAGACAACGAGGCCAACATTGTACGCCTCCCCTATCTTAAAAGCCGCGCACCCGGCTTCCCTACATACCAAGAGGTATGAAAAAACAAAGGAGGCCCATTTACATGAACCAATCCATACCCTTACTGCGTGGGGAGTTATACTATGCCGACCTAAACCCCGTCATCGGCAGCGAGCAGGGCGGCATACGTCCCGTCCTCATCATTCAAAACAACATTGGCAACAAACACAGCCCTACCGTTATTGTTGCATCAATCACTGGTAAGTCCAAAAAGAGCACCTTGCCCACCCATTGTTATATAGGAGAACATACAGGGCTTGAACGCAACTCCTACGTCTTGCTGGAGCAACTACGCACCATTGACAAGCGACGATTGAAGGAATACGTCGGCGCACTTGGGAGAGATGAAATGATTTCGGTTGACCAGGCACTGGCAATCAGTGTCGGACTAAACGGGAGGAATCGACATGCTGAAGCAAAATGAGGCTTATACACTCCTCTTTCGCGATTACCCCGACGTGGTAAGCGTGAAGCAAATGTGCAAAATGCTGGGCGGTATCGGTGAAAAAACAGGATACCGTCTTTTGCATTCAGGAAAAATCAAGTATTTCACCATTGGGCGCAGCTATCGCATTGCCAAAATGCATGTAATTGACTACCTTGCCTTGGCGACACAATTTAATGAAAAAATTTAATTCGCACATTTGAAGAGCAATAACAAACGCGCTAGACTATACCCGTCAACGGCAGACGGATTTGCTCCACAAAACATAAAGGAGGTTTAACCATGGTTGCAGGACATCTGCGAGAAAAAAACGGATACTTTCACATCGTGCTTAACTACAAAGACGAAAACGGAAAACGGCATACGCCGTCAAAGAGTACCGGGCTTCCCGTAAAGGGGAACAAAAAGCGTGCCGAGTATATGTTGCTTGTGGCACGCCAAGAAAAGGAGAGTGAACTGGAGCGAAGGCTCAAACAAAAGGAAGAAGCACGTCCAGACAACCCGTCGGAAGTGTTGTTCACTGTGTTTATGCTGGACTGGCTGGAAATGATGAAAAGCAACGTCGAAACCACCACCTATGCCACGTACTCCATGTGCATCAAAAGACGAATCATTCCATACTTCGAGGCAAACCACCCGGGACTCATGCTGGAGGAGGTAATGCCCAAGCACATCCAAGATTTTTATGGCTACGAATTGCGGGAACGCGGCGTGACACCCAACACGGTCATCCGACGCCATGCTAACATTCGAAAGGCGTTGCAGTACGCATTCAAGATTGGGTTGATAGAATCCAACCCAGCCGACAGGGTGGAACGGCCAAAAAAGAACCACTTTACGGGCAGCATTTATAACGAGCAGGAGCTGGAGGAATTGTTCAACGTGGTCAAGGGCAAGCCAATTGAGTTGGGTGTCATCCTTGCCGCCTTCTACGGGTTGCGAAGGAGTGAGGTCGTCGGTTTGAAGTGGAGCGCAATTGACTTCAACCAAAAGACCATATCCATCCGACACACGGTCACACAGATTACTCTGGACGGCAAAAGCATCATCATTGAAAAGGACCGAACCAAGACAAAGTCCAGTCATCGAGTATTGCCACTCGTGCAACCGTTTGAAAAACTATTGCATAACCTGAAATCAAAGCAAGAAGAGAACAGAAAGCTGTGTGGAAAGGAATACTGTAAAAAGGATGCGGAGTACATTTACGTCAACGACATCGGCGAACTTGTCAAACCGTCATACCTTACGAGTAACTTTACGTCTCTTCTGGAGAAGAACAACATGCGTCGGATTCGGTTCCACGACTTGCGCCATAGTTGTGCCAGCCTGCTCTATGCAAACGGCGTCAGCTTGAAAGAAATCCAAGAATGGTTGGGGCATAGCGACATATCGACCACCTCAAACATCTACACCCACTTGGACTTCAACTCAAAAATCACTTCGGCCAACGCCATACTGGGTATATACCCCACGTAAAAGATTGTTCCGCAAGAAGCCGGGGCATGAAAAAAGCCCGCAAACACCCTAAAATGGGTACTTGCGGGCTGGCATTAGGAATGCGGATGGAGGGACTTGAACCCTCACGAGGTCGCCCCCGCTGGATTTTGAGTCCAGTGCGTCTGCCATTCCGCCACATCCGCTTGTGTATTTCAACGTCTCTTCTCCTCAAAATCCTTCTCCGGAAATCGGAGGGATATTGGGGAGGGACATTAAAAACCTTCAATAATTTTAAGTTGTCAGAAGCCCGTAATATCGGGTGTTTCATCGGTTGGAACATGAACGAGCGAAGCAGATTTTGAATCCAGTGCGTCTGCCATTCCGCCACATCCGCAATACGTGACGCATTCAAACCAACGAGCCTTATTTTAGCATAGTCCAGGCCAAAAAGCAAGAACTTTTTTAGCCATTTTCAGACTGATTATCAGACCGAACCTTGCGCATCAAAAATACTTCTTACTACCCCAGAGGTTGCTGCGTTTCAATTCCAGGTACTCGTTATAGGACTTCTCCAATATTTGCTTCTCGTTCGTAAATTTCAGGAGGTGGTACGCTTCATGGTACTTGTAATATCCCGAATCCATAAAGTACTCTTCCCGTTGCGGTTTGCTAAAATAGCTGTCAGCCATCATCAGATACCAATGGACGTCCTTCACCACCGTATCGTTCTGGGCGTTGAAGGTATATTGACTCTTGCCAACATACTTGATTACGGAACAATTGACGCCGGACTCCTCCTTCACTTCGCGAACCGCCGTTTCCTTGTACTCTTCCCCCGTCTCCACCGTCCCCTTTGGTAAAACCCAGCCTTCGTACTTATTCTTGTAATTCTTATACAAAAGCAAAATTTTTCCTCTGAAAATAACCACACCGCCACAGCTCATTGCCTCAATCATTGCAATACCTCCGATTGTCTTGGCGTGTTCTTTTATTGTGTCTAGTATACTATCTTTATCCGTAGATTTCAAGGCGTAATTACGCAATTCCGTAAAGGATTCCGAAAAGCTTCCGACGAGAACCCTTCGGCGGAGCTTGTCCAAAGGCCGCCGCGCCCCGTCACCACGCATCCAACACCCGTTTGGCAATAGGCACGGCGTATTCAGACCCCGTCCCCACCTCTTCCACAATCACGCTCACGACGACGCTTTCCCCGCCCCTTTTCGCCGTACCGACAAACCACGCATGGGTTTGCTTGTTGGCTCCGACCTCGGCCGTACCCGTCTTACCCGACGCCTCGTACGCGCTACTCCTTAGGGCGGTCGCCGTACCCACCTCCACCGTCTGACGCATCATCCCCATCAACGCCTTCGCCTTCTTCTTGCCCAACAACTTCGCCGCTTCTTCGGGTTCGGCCCGCCAAACCTCGTCGCCGTCGTGATTCACAACGCCCTCTACAACATAGGGCTTCATCAACGTCCCGCCATTGGCAACGGCCGCCGTAATCATGGCGTTATGCAGGGGCGATATCAGCGTCCTTCCCTGACCGATGACGGTCTGCGCCAACTCCTTCTCATCCGTCCCCCCCTCCATCGCAAAACTACTCTCTTTGTACTCAAACGGTATCGGCAAGGACTTGTTGAATAGGAGCTTATTGCACACGCCCCTCATTTTTTCCGCCCCAACTGTTAATCCAATATCGGCAAACGCGCCATTGCATGATTTGGCGAACGCCGAAGTCAAATCCAAGCCTCCGTGCCGACTACCATTGTAACAGTCAATCGACATGCTCCCCACGTGAAAAGCGCCGACGCAATCGTAATAATAGTCCGTAAGGGCGTCCTCCCACTCGTCAAGCATCGCCAACGCGGTCACGGTTTTGAACGTGGAGCCGGGTGGGTACAAGCCTTGCGACGCACGGTTAAGCAATTCCGAGTCTTCCCCGTTCGCCTCCAATATGTTTTCCCACTCACTATTGATGGTATTGGGATTGTAACTGGGCCCGGAAACCATGGCCAACAATTTGCCCGTCTCCGGCTCCATTACGACCACGGCCCCTTTATATCCACCCAATGCGTCATGCGCCGTCTTCTGCAACTCCACGTCCAGAGTAGTCACGACGTCGTTCCCTTGGCTCTTGTTGCCCTTGAACTCGTTGACCAACCGCGAGGCGGGGTTCACGCTCGACGTCAGAAGGGACACGTTGTAGGAAGCCTCAATACCCGTCTTCCCCTTGTCCAACCTGCCCACGACGTGGCAGAACAGGTCGTCATATGGGTAACTCCTCACCTCGACGCCCTTCTTATTCACCTTCGTCTCCGCCAACACCTCGCCCTCGCTGCCAAGAATCTTGCCGCGCTCCACCCGCTCCGCCAAGAGGTCTTGGCGCTTGTTGTAAGGATTGCTCAACAACGCCGAATTGTCAGTCGCCAAAAAACGCGCCAAATAGGCGATAAGTATGGCAAATAGACCGATGAAGACGTACGTCACCAACGCAATCTCCCGATTGAGGCCGGAACCCTCTCCCCTTGCCTTCCCATTCTCCTTTTTGGCCGACTCCCGCATCTTTTCTTTTTCCTTCTCCTTCTTCCGCTTGCACATCATTTTTCCTTCCCCGCACCCTTCAATTCCCGCCTATTTAACACGTACATCCCCTGTATAATGCTGAACAACAATATCGTACTCATAACCGAACTCCCCCCGTAGCTCACCAGCGGCAGGGTGATTCCCGTCAATGGGATGAACTTGACGGCGCCTCCGATGGTCAGGAAGACCTGGAACATGTAACTCACGCTGAGCCCAAGGGCGGTTAACTTGTAAAATGGATTTTGCATTTTCATGGAAATGTTCATAAACATGATGAAGCAACTTATATAGACCAAAATAAGGCAAATGGCGAACAGTCCCCCCAATTCCTCCGCAATGGCCGAGAATATGAAGTCACTCCTGACGATGGGGATGGTCTGTGGAATCCCCTTGCCAAGCCCCATGCCGAACCAACCTCCCGTGCCAATCGCAAACAGGGACTGGGCGATTTGGTAACCCTTGTCGTCAATGACGCTCCACGGGTCCCTCCACACGGTTACGCGAACCCGCACATGGTCAAACATCCGATAAGCCAAGGTTGCCGCAGACGAGCCGGCCAACAGCCCGAGCAGAAAATAGGCCGGTTGCCTCGTGGCCACGAACAGCATGACCAAATACGTCACGAAATAAATGAGCGCCATGCCCAAATCCTTCTCCGCCACCAAAATCAACACGTACACGGCCGCTACCGCCGTCACCTTCACGACCTGCATGAACTTGACGGGCTTCGGCCGCCCCTGCACGGCGCGCCCGACGGCGTCCCCGCCCCGTCCTCCGGTACCGGACAGCAACGACGCCGTAAAGAAGACGAATACGATTCTCGCCACCTCCGACGGCTGAAAGGAGAATCCCCCTATCATGATCCAGTTCTTGGCGCCATATTGCTCAACCCCGACCCCCGAAATAAAAACCAAAAGCAGAAGCAAAAGTCCAAATACGGCGTAGAACCACCCCAACCGTTCCAATACGGTCAATTTTTCAATGAGAAAGGGAATCCCAATCGACAGGAAGACGACTACCGCCGCAATCATGAACTGCCTGGAGGCGTAATCGAACGAGATGCGCCCCAGAATGACGAAACTGACGACCAACAACATAAGCATGTTGTTGAACACCAGACGCGACAAACCCTTATAGAAGAATTGGTATAAAATCGTCGTGGCAATGAGAAACGCCAACTGTAAAACGTATAGAACAATCGCCTTGCCGTTCTGTTGCTCCATGTACAGAATTAGGGAACAAAGGAGGTGCAGAAGAAAAATGAGCACCCTCTGGCGACGAAACGCTCGCTTGGAACCCTCGACGCCCCTGCTGCGGAACGCCGTAAAGCAAAGTAACGTATAAGTGGCAAATATAAAGGTAATGACGTATCGAGCCGCCGCTATCAATATCGTGTCCAAAAAGAATCTCCCTCTACCCTTTCCTACCTTCCCATTCCATCCGCAGGCGGGACATCACCCGCTCAACTTCTTCCTTGGTCTCCATTGTGAAGTCAATTCGCTTCACAACGGTGGAGTCAACCCGCTTCTCCATGGTGGAGTCCGTCCGCCCTGTAAGCGGCGTAACGGGATGCTCCCCATATAAGACATTGTAACAAGAATCACAGTGGTTTACCACCCTGAATTTTCTGCGCTTCCCATCCTCCACAACCATGACCCGTCTTGAACGCGTACAGGATTCCGTATTGCGTAGCAGACAGTTGGCCGAGAACATTAGTGGCGTGTAACCGTACCACGGCTTCCCCTCTACGTGGTCAATCCCGTTCTCCATCCAGAACCGACGCGCCTCCCGATTTTCCACATACATATTGTAGTGTAGCCCCCATTCCTTCGTGTGTCCAGGATCCGCCACCGTTTTGACGAAATGGTACTCCTCAAAATTGCAAATAAGGAATCCCTTGATGCGGTTCCCCACCGCGTCACCTTCGCGCGCCCACCACTCTCGATATTGCCGATACGTCCTCTCGCGGAAAATGTACGGCAGTAACAGGTGGAAGTCGCCAGCCCCCGTCCCAACCATCTCCCCAATTGCCCGTAAGCCCACGCCCTCCGTAGACAGGTATATGGCCCGCACCGAGGGTAGCCCCAACACCGCCTTAAATTGCTCCCCGCTACACACGCTGACGTCAACTTTACCGCCGTTGCCATTGATGGAAGTCAAGGTTTTACCCCGATAATTGCGAAACTCGTTCGCAGCGTCCATCCCTACCCTACGCCCATCGTCTATCGGGACGTTCGCCACTTCCCCTTTGCCATCCCCTTCCGACATGCGGCGGGCCTCGCCGACCACGCGTCGCTCCAATTCCTCCGTCGCCTTCCTTCTAAGGGCGTTGAGCCCGCCAAGCGGCAGAAACGCACCTTTATCCAACTGAATTGTTATATTGACACATACAAATGGAGTATTCCCCATCCGCACAAGCTTGTCTTCTACATCCTTCTTCGTTACAGGCTGTCTCCGCGCCTCGGCCACCACGTCGCCGCAACACCGAACCGACGACGCCTTCGTCACACCTGCGCCTTTCTCGGCGTCATCAACCCCGCCGTCAACCTCAACGCCCCCCATCCCGTACACACCCATCTCCAATACGGCCGGCTTTCCTATCTTGGCCGTAAAACGAACCCACACCCTTCTTTTTGCCTCCCGCCCCATCTGCGTGGCAATCTCATCCAACAACGTCTGATTCCTCGTACGGTATACCCCGTCGCCAACCTTTATCCCCACGTTCCGCCCCGTATTGGCCGTCGCCACGCCAACGGTCGCACCATCCCTTGGCCGCCCATCCTCCCAACGGGTGCCGCCATCTCCCTGGTCGTACTGCTTGCCAACCGTGTATTCATACAGAGCCTTTTCCGCTTCATTCCGAAATTCCAACACGTCGCCCGCATGGACGGCCTCTTCCAGCTGAATGGTCGCCACGCTCCCCTTCATGTGCGCCACCTTGCCCACATACACACCGTAATGGTTCGGTCGCCCAACCGCCAACATGCTCTCCTGCGTCGGCGCCAAATACCCGTTCGTAAACCCTCCCCGATTGTATACGTCCATTAAATTTCTTACGTCTTCCCTATATTCCGACGTCCCGTCGGCAATCCATTCCCGGTACCCCTCGACCCCCAACTCCATACAGCGGTCAATATATTTGCGGTACGTCTGAACCGTCAATGCGACGTATTCCGGCTTCTTCATGCGCCCCTCGATTTTAAAGGAGTCCATCCCCATCCCCACGAGTTCCCCAACCGAAGACAAAGAACACAAATCCTTCAAACAAAAATAATGCCCCTCCTTACTGCGATGAGCATACGACAAACGACATGGACCCGCACATTTTCCCTTGTTGCCACTCCTGCCACCCAAGACGGCGCTCATGTGGCATTGCCCCGAATAGCTGTAACACAACGCCCCGTGTACGAATACTTCCATCTCCATATCCGTCCCAGCACGCATCAAACCCAACTCTTTGATGGACAGCTCCCTCGCCGGTATCACCCGACTCACCCCATAACCCGCAAGCAAATCCGTCCCCTCGGCCATTGTGAGCGTCATCTGGGTGCTGGCGTGTATGGCAAGCTTCGGAAAACGCTCGTGAATGAAGCGCATCACCCCTACGTCCTGTACGATTACGGCGTCCAACCCTTGCCGATAATAGGGAGATAGATATCCATGCAATTTTTCTTCCACGTCTTGATCCGTCAGCAGGGTGTTCACCGTCAGATATACTTTCCTCCCCCTCACGTGGGCGTAGTCTATGCCCCGAAGCAACTCGTCCTCCCCAAAGTTCTCCGCATAGGCCCTCGCCCCATACCGGGTACCCCCCGCGTATACGGCGTCCGCCCCCGCCGCAATGCCGGCCTTCATGGCCTCCCATGAACCGGCGGGCGCCAGCACCTCCACTTTGCCTTCCATATCAGCTCCCATCCTATAACGCCAACACCCCACACACCCTCTGTCGCCTCTATCTCCTTCTTCCTTTTAACTCTCCTTGCAACCTAATGACTTCCTTGTCCTTCTCTTCTAGTTTCGTCTGAACTTCCTTTTTCTCTTTCTCAAGAGTCTCCGCCTTCTCACGGGTTTCTTTGAGCTCTTTCTGTAATTGCTCGTTGTCGCTCCGTTGCTTCGTTTGATTCATTTCTATGTTCTCGGCTTTATCCCGTGCTTCTTTCAGTTCCTTCTGCAACTGCTCGTTGTCGCTCCGTTGCTTGGATTGGTTCTTCTCCGCACTCTCGGCTTTATCCCGTGCCTCTTTCAGTTCCTTCTGCAACTGCTCGTTGTCGCTTTGTTGCTTGGATTGGTTCTTCTCCGCACTCTCGACTTTATCCCGTGCCTCTTTCAGTTCCTTCCGCAATTGCTCGTTGTCGCTCCGTTGCTTGGATTGGTTCTTCTCCGCACTCTCGGCTTTTTCGCGAGCCTCTTTCAATTCCTTCCGCAATCTCTCGTTGTCGCCACGTTGCTTAGGCAGCTCCTCCGCCTTGCCTCGAGCTTCTTTGAGTTCCTTCTCCAGTCGTTCTTGACTGGCCTGAAGCTTTATGATCTCCTTCTCCTGTTGGTTCAGCTTCTCCCCCAAATCCTTCTTCTCTTTCTCCAGCTGTCCATTCTTGGTCTGCATGAGCACCATCTCATGCTTTATGTCAAATGCGGACTTCTCCCCCATCTCTTTCTCTTTCTCCAACTCGACCAACGCCCCGCTGACTTTCTGGTAGTCGTCCGCAATGTTAATCTGCAACAATACGTTTCGGAGATCCGAATCCAGTTTGGAGTATCCTTCCATGCCCTTTAACTCGTTATATTTGGAGTTGATGTAACTGGCAATCTTCTGTATGTACTCTTCGCTCTCGTACCCGCATATTGTGAATTTTCTTCCGTTAATCAATACTTCCACGTCGACTTTTAATCTCATAACAACCCCCGTATCTCCGGCTCAACCGTATCGTACACATGAATGTGAATGCAGACAAATTTATGATATCACATAATATGGGACAAGTCAAATTTGCCGCTTGTTTGGTTGGGTTTATTTGGTCGGCAACCCTTTTTTGACGATTTCATGATTCCGTGATATGATGGTACCAAGGTCAAAAGGTCATGTGGTTTCATGCAAGCATGAAACCACATGACTTTGGGACCCGCAAAAACATGAGAACGTAGCCCGTAGGGCGGAGTTCGAATGTTTTTAGGACTGCGAACGCATGCAATGCGGAGCAGTCCGTGGTACCAGGATCAAGAGGCCATGTGTTTCATGCTTGCATGAAAACGAGGGGGAATGAAGGTGAACTATGACGTTTATTTGATGGATGCCGACGAAACGTTGTTTGACTTTGTCAAAGCGGAGCAAGCCGCCCTTGCCAACGCGTTTGGACGACACGGGTTGAAATGTCCCGACGGGGCGATACGGGCGTACAGGGAGATAAATGCGGATTTATGGGTTCAATTCGAAAGCGGCCAAATTGAAAAGGACGTGCTCTTAGTTAAGAGGTTTGCACAATTGTTCGAGAGGCTCGGCATTGGGGTGGACGCACATGACTTTAACGCCCAATACCTTGTCGAGCTTGGCAAGGGCGTCGACTTGATTGATGGGGCGTTGGAGATTTGCCGCCTCCTCCACGAAAAGGGAAAGCATATTTACATTGTGACCAACGGCGCTTCCGTGTCACAGAGAATGCGGCTGGAAGGTTCCCGAATCCGCACCTATATATCCGACATATTTATATCGGAAGACGTGGGCTTCCAAAAGCCGCGCAAGGAGTATTTTGACTACGTGTTTCAACAATTGCCGCCGACGGACAGGAGCAAAATCATCATGATTGGCAATTCTCTCACGTCGGACGTTCAGGGCGGCCTTAACGCCGGAGTTGATACGTGTTGGTTCAACAAGGATGGCGAGCGGAATATGACCAACCTTATTCCCACGTACCAAATATCCCGGCTTGAGGAAATCGCCTTGTTATAACGGGGGTGAATAAACATGGAGGACAGTGTCATGATACCGGTCCTTGGCCCGGTCATGCTGGTTATAAACATCATTACCTTGTTTCTTTGCCTGCGTCCCAAGCGCGGAACGCCGTTTACGTTCGGCGTGTTTTTGGCGTATGGGGCTGTCATACATTTTTTCGTAAATCCCTTTATCATTGGCACGTTTGCCGAGAGGTTTGGCGGGCTCATCGTGATACCCGCAATCGTGCTCCTGTTTCGCGGACAAACGTTTCAAAAGGTGTTCGCATCCTTAATGGTATACCAACTCACAATGTTGCAAAGTCGTTTTGCCAATGCTCTAGTCGGGGCAACCATGGGTTATGGGAATCCCCACGCCGCAACCACGTTCTTCCTTCTCTCGCTATCCCTATTGGGGGTTTACGCGGCGCTGGTATTGCGGTTCGGGCGACGGCTCTTTGAACGACTGTTCTTAGATGGACGCCGTAGCGAGTGGGGCCTTTACTCATTGGGAGCCGCCGCCTCGTTCTCCTTACTGGTAACGGTGCGATGGACGACGATGGGGGCGGGGCTGTACTTCGGCCTCCTCCTGTTCATCCTGTGGAGCTTTGGGGTTTTATGCTTTACCATAATCAACACCCACGAAAAAGAGGCGAGGACACACCATGCAAACACCTTGTCACTACAGATGGCCACCTTGCGCGAACAGACGGACGCCGACAAGAAATACCAAGAAGATATGGAAATATTGCGCCACGACATGCGCCACGAGATGGACGCCATCATGGAACTGTTCCGCACGGATAAGACCAAAGAAGCCGAGATGGTATATGCCGACTGGAAGAATTCTTTGGCCGGGGCGCTTCCGATGACGTTGTGCGCAGAACCCGTACTCAACGCCGCATTCTCGCGGTTTGAACGGAGGGCGAAAGACATGGGCGTCCACTTGTCCGTAAGCTCGAACGTCCCAAGCACGTTGCCCGTCGACACCATACAGCTTTCCGTCATCCTATCCAACGCCTTGGAAAACGCACTCCGCGCAACGGAAAAGGTGTCGGAGCAGGGCGAGCGGCACATCTACGTGAAGTTGATGCAGAATGGCTCACAGATTGGCCTGGAGGTTGCGAATCCTTATACCGAACCCGTGGCGTTCGACGACAAGGGGCTTCCCATAACCCACAAGGCGGGCCACGGCGTCGGGGTACGCTCCATCGCCGCATTCGCCAAGGACAATGGATGTCTGTTGCATTTTCAATGTCTTGACGGAATTTTCACGATGCGACTCGTAATGGGGGCGACGGGTTGAACCGCCGCCCCACCCATCCACCATCCTCCTTTACTCCTTCTTATTGATGATTTTGAGCGTTCCCTTCACTTTCGTCCTTGACCACCCCCATTCGTCACCCAGCAGTTTGCCAAGCCGCAATCCCACGTCATAGGGAGACGTTATTTCCAACACGCCCTCCTCGCCCTCCACCACCTGTTTGTCAACCACATACTCCATTTCCTCATAGGAAACGACGACCTTGTTCTTATGCAAGACGTTCTATCGCCGTATCCCAATCATTGTGGGCAAATGCCTGCAACAACCTTCCGTCTATACTATGGGACGGCACCCTCTGGATGACCTCCATATTCCAAGTTGCGTCGCACTTCCTACATTTATAAATGAGCCACGCGTCAATCCTCTTGCCATTGGCGTTCACCCTGAAATCCCCACTACAAATAAACCTGCTCCCATTCCCGCACCGACTACATTTTCGAATAATCGTGGGAACGGTCAGCGGACGTATCCTCCAGCTTTCCATACAGCTTCCCTTCCAAGCCGTATCACCTACGGCTTAATTCAAATGTATTGGCACAACGAGACAAGGTCCCTTAATTTGGCCCTCGTCCAATTATGCGGTTACGTCTAAATTAAGCCGTCGTTGTCACTGGTCCTACCCCCTCTCCATTTTGCACGGTGCAAAGGTAACCTTGCGTGTCTCGCCACTCCGCAATCGGGAACTTTCCTATAAAGCAAAAAGCGTTGACTGAGAAGCCCAACTTTTAACACCAAACCAAGAGCCCCCACGTTACGAATGGACTCCCTACCCGCACAAACATATCGTGCAAAGTTACATTTTGGTTTTGTCACGTTGGATTACCTTATCATCGTCATACCTCTCCCGCTTATTGATATAACCAAGATTACCACACCCGTATGGAAAAGTCAATGCTGGAAAAGTCAATATTACCTAAGAGTACTTGGATTAGCTTAGCATACAACGAACCGCCCGTACCTTGACCGAAGGGCGGTTCGTTTTGTCCTTGAAGGCCAACCACTTTGTGGCGGTCGTCTCTTTTAAAATCATTCTATCACACATGAGGAGATAATGCAAGTAGCAATTTGCGACTAGGGGACTGGATTGGGGCTGGGTAGGTGCCTGAGGTCAATAGGGTAAATCCTCACCCTTGCAGCACCCCAAAATGCCGATAAGCCAGTTCCGTCAGCACCCTGCCGCGCGGCGTCCGAGCCAGCAAACCGTTCTGTATCAGGTAGGGTTCGTACACGTCCTCAATGGTACCCGCGTCTTCCCCGATGGCTACGGCAAGCGTGTCAAGCCCGACGGGGCCTCCCGAGAATTTATCCATAATCACCGTAATAATCTCCCTGTCGGTATTGTCCAATCCCAGCTTGTCCACTTCCAACAGGTCGAGGGAAGTGTCGGTGACTTCCTTGGTTATTTTGCCGTCAAATTTGACTTGGGCGAAATCCCTGACCCTCTTGAGCAGGCGGTTCGCCAGCCTCGGCGTTCCCCTCGACCGCCTCGCAAGCTCCTCCGCCCCCTCCGGCACCACTTCCATGTGCAATACGCCCGCCGAGCGCTTGATAATCGTCGTCAACTCCTCCACCGTATAGTAGTCCAAACGGTTCACGATGCCGAATCGGTCGCGAAGGGGGGCCGTCAGCATTCCGGCCCTCGTCGTCGCACCCACCAACGTGAATTTGGGCAATTCCAGCCTGATGGAACGGGCGGTCGGCCCCTTGCCGATTACCACGTCGATTGCGTAATCCTCCATTGCCGGATACAAAACCTCCTCCACTTGACGGTTCAAGCGGTGGATTTCATCTACAAACAGCAAGTCGCCGTCTTGAAGTCCATTCAGAATGGCCGCCATATCTCCCGGCTTCTCAATGGCCGGTCCCGAGGTGGTCTTGATGTTGACCTCCATCTCGTTGGCAATAATCCCCGCCAGCGTCGTCTTCCCCAATCCGGGCGGGCCGTACAGCAATACGTGGTCGAGGGACTCCCCCCTGCCCTTGGCCGCCTCGATAAAGACTTTGAGGTTCTCCTTCACCTTGGTCTGACCTATGTAATCCACAAGGAGTTTGGGCCTCAAACTATTCTCTATCTTATAATCCTCTTCCAACAGTTCCGTCGAAATAATGCGTTTTTCCGCCATATGACTCCTCGTCCCCCGTTTACGTCTCCCCTACATGTTTTTTAATCCCTGCCTCAGAACTTCCTCCACCGTCATGTCGTCCGTCACCGATACTTTCTTGACGGCGCGCAACGCCTCCGTGGACGAGTACCCCAGGGCGACCAACGCCTCAACGGCGTCACCCACCACCCGGGAGGGGGCTTGTCCGCCCACCCCGTCCATGGTGGGGCCATCCGACCCCCCCGATTTTCTTTCAAACGCGTCCGCCAAGTCCATCTTGTCCTTGAGCTCCAGAATCAGCTTGCCCGCCGTCTTCTTCCCGATGCCCGGCGCCGTGGAGATGGACTTTGCGTCGTCCGACAGAATGGCGAACCGCAAGTCGTCCGCCGACATCGCCGACAATATCCCCAGCGCCCCTTTTGGCCCAATGCCGCTAATCCCAATCAACAAACGAAACATCTCAAGGTCGTCCACGTTCAGGAAGCCGTACAATTGCAGGGCGTCCTCCCTTACATAGGTGTAGGTGTATATCTTGACTTCCGCACCCCTGCTTGGCAATCCGCCCATAACGGACGCCGGCGTCTTCACCTCATAGCCAATCCCGTTGTTCTCCACTACCACGCCGTCCAATCCAACGTCGGCCAACTCCCCCTTGATGTAGGCAATCATTCCATACCCTCCCCGTCCTCTATCCTGCTGAATTTTCCCCTTGAACGCTCCAACCTGCCCTCTTCCATGTATTTCACGATTTCGTAGGCGTCAACGCCCAGTTCCTCGGATATTTGGATGGCGTTGCTGTTGGGGTACAGCTTAAGGTACGCCACAATGGCGTCGAACTTGTCCTCGTCCACGCTTCGGCACGCGTTACAGCACAACGTCCGTATCTTCGACCGAAAGACCCGCTTGCAATGTTTACACACGCACGTATACATGTCCCATCCCCCCGCACTAGATTAAGGGCGCAAACACGTTCAGGAAATGCTGCACGATTTTTAGCCAAATCGGGCGCCTCAACCATTCGTCGTACGAAATCTCCTGGCACACCTTCATCGTCTCCCTAAAATCCTTGTATATCTCCTTCACCACGCCACTATGCGACACCCACACCCCGTTCTCGTAATGCAGGTTGAAGCTCCTGTAGTCCATGTTGGCGGTTCCCACAATGGCGCTGTCCTCATTCACGACCGACTTGGCGTGCAGGAATCCCGGCTTGTATTCGAATATGCGGACCCCGTTGCGAATCAGCAACCCGTAATAATAGTTGGTCAGCCACTTGACGCTTTTTTTGTCCGGCACGTACGGGGTCAGTATCCTCACGTCCACCCCGCGTTGGACCGCCTCAATCAACGCTTCCTGCATACTGCTCTCTATGACGAGGTAGGGCGTCATGACGTACAGATACTCGTCCGCCACGTTTACCATCTGTCGATAGACCGCCTCCATCGGGTTGTCGGGATTATTCTGCGGCCCGTCGGATATGATGTGGCAATACACTTCATTCTCCTCAAACTTCCTCGTGGGCCTGTATTTATCGTAGTTAATATGCTCCTTTTTGGCGCAAATGCTCCACATTTGAAGGAATATGACGGTCAGCCCCCACACGCCGTCCCCTTCCAAACGAACCCCCGTATCCTTCCACACTCCGAACCGGTCCACCAAATTGGCGTACTCGTCCGCAATGTTGAACCCTCCGGTATAGCCGACGTTGCCGTCTATCACCACGATTTTTTGGTGGTTCCGATAATTCATGTATAATTTATCCATGTACTTGTGGATGGGGTTGAAAACTTGCACCCGAAACCCTTCTTCTTCCAGATTCTTCCTGAATCCCCTGCCCGTACGCAGCGTCCCCCCAAAATCATCATACAAAAACCACACTTCCACTCCCTGCTTCACCTTCTCAAGCAAAATCTCGTGAAACTGGTCCCACAGCGCACCTTCGGCGACAATAAAAAAGTCCAGGAATATATATCGTTGCGCCTTCTCGATGTCAACGAACATGGCCTCGAAGGCGTCCTCCCCCATCGGATAGTACTCCACTTGGTTATTCTTGAACAACGGGAAATTCTCACTTCCCATATACCGGGACATGCGGCCGGTCGACTCATGCCGGCTCGCAAACGACTCAATCATTTTATCGTTCACTTTAAGAAAATAATTCCCACTCCTTATCTTCTGTTCCACGACGTCCATCAACTTCTTCTGTCTCTTCCGCCTCCCCCACAGGGCGTACATAATGTGTCCGGATATGGGCAACACCATGCAGGTATACAGCCACGCCATCTTGTTCGCCATGCTCCGATTGTCGTTTACCAGGCTTAGAATCACGACGATGCTGAGCAACTCCATTACCACGTAGAAATGGGTCGACGTGCTGCCAAGCAAATATGGCAGGATGATGAGGAACAGCATCTGGAGCAAAACCAACAGCCCAATTATGCAGACGCGCAAGAATCCACTGAAGCTGCTCTCCATCCTACCCTTGATGCCCTGTAGCTGGATCCGCCTCTTGCCCCTTGCGTCTTCCCTCGTTGCATTTCTATCCGTCCATTTGGCCGCCTTCACCGGCACTTCTACATTCGTGCTCTTTAACACACCCATAGACGCCGCCCTCCATATCAACCATTTTAGCACAAATCCAAAAAATTTGCAAAAATTCTCTGCATACGTTATAATCTTATGGTTACAGCGTCAAAAGTCCGAATCCACGCCATGCTCGCATGGCAGTGGGTGAGAGACTTTATGACGCGCCGTGAAACAATCCGTAAACCAGTTTTGACACCCTAATCATCTTACCACAGGACGAGGAAAAGGAGGGACGACGATTGCTGACATTCAACGAGAGCCTTCATGGAAGCCCCCTGCCTGACGACGTCGCAAACGCCTTGTCGCGCGCCCGCCCCTTCTCCGGACGCCCGCTTGACTCCATCTGTTTCTTCGACATAGAAACCACGGGATTGTCCGCCGACGTATCCTCCGTATACTTGATTGGGTGCGCCTACGTTGATGACGACGGCCTGCGGCTACGGCAATGGTTTGCCGACGATTACGTGAGCGAGCGGGACATGCTTCTTGCCTTCCTCGACTTTTTATCCAACTACGACTTGTTGGTACATTATAACGGCTCCCATTTTGACGTTCCCTACCTTTGCACAAAATGCGAACAACACGGCCTGGACGCCTCGCCCCTGCACGGAAACCAATTCGACCTCTACTCCCACTTTCGTCCCTACAAGCGGCTGCTTCCCTTATCCAGTCTGCGGCAGAAGGCCGTCGAAGACCTCCTTGCCGTCAAGAGGGAAGACGCCATGGACGGCGGCGCACTGACATACGTATATTCTGAATATATGAAATGCAAATTTTTCCGTTCCCCCGCAATGAACCAGAACCTGCGGCTGCTCCTCCTGCACAACAAGGAGGACGTATGGGGTTTGGTCCGCATCCTGCCCCTTGCACTCACCCTGCAAAACTTACACGAAGCGCCTTCCATAGACAACGTGGATTTGTCAAACCAAGCCTTGGCGCTAACCGGTTCCCATCCGTATCCCCCACCTTTTCCCATCACCCTCGCATCCCACAAAAAGACGCGAGGCGTTTCGTTGGCGTGGGACGCATCGGGCCACTTTTCAATGGCGGTACCCGTTCACCAAGGCGAACTCAAATATTTTTACCAAAATTACAAGGATTATTACTATTTGCCCTTGGAGGACGCCGTAATCCATAAGAGCGTGGCCTCCTACGTGGAGCCAAAGTATCGGGAGAAAGTGGGCAAAAAGGACTGTTACGTCACGAAAATGGGACGCTACCTCCCCGCCTATTATAACCCATGTCGTCTACGGGAATTCCGACAATCGTATTCGGATAAGGCGGCGTACGTGGAACTAACGGACGAACTCCTTATGGACGCCGCCTTTTGGTCCCGTTACGCCGCCGCCATTGTGAATTTCATTCTTGGTTAGCGCGCCGGTGCGCTGATTGCCAGTATGTCGGTATTATAAGCATACTCAAGGCTCCGCACAACTTCTTGCACGGAGCCATAACTAACGTTGATTCATTAAAACCATCCCAAAAACCTTGTTGCGGCATACCCCGCATTACCAAAGTTACTCAGAAGCAAGAATCTCCTTCTTGTTATAAGAACCACAGCTCTTACAAACCCTATGGGATATCATTAACTCGCCACATTTACTGCAGGTAATCAAATTGGGCGCCTTCATCTTCCAATTGGCCCTCCTCTTGTCCCTTCGTGACTTTGATGATTTATTCTTTGGACAAATTGACACGCTAACACCTCCTATCGGGACTCCCACTCCATCTTGTACACGGGAATCGTACTTGCAACATTATACCCGCATATCAACGCTTTGTCAATAAAAAAAATTCATTTTTTCATTTAAAAAAATGAATTTTTTTCAAATGGAGGGTTCTACTTTTGCAAAGTGATTTTCTTGCCGGACAGTCGATACGACGCCGTATCCGTCTTGTTCCAGCCCGCGTACGACCATGCGGATATCTTTGCCTTTTTCTTGAGTTTTTTCTTCAGCTTAACGGTGAACGTCCCCTTCTTGCATTTGACCGTGTATTTTTTCTTGCCCACCTTTACCACGACCGTCGTATTTTTAGACGCCTTTCCCTTAATGACCTTTTTCTTGGCTTTATAGGACTTCAACTTCGGCTTGCCAAGAACCGTGGCGCTTGTCGCGCCTGACAACATTTCGAATTTGTCCTTCACTTGGACGGTTATCTTGTCACCCTTCTTCAAAGTACCCGTATATACCGAATAAGCACCGCTCGAGCCTATCGTGCCGCTGTATATCGAATTGTTGACGGTGACGATTACCGTACAACCCGCTTCCCCACTTCCCGCGACGGTATTCTTGCCTTCTTTACACTCTGCAATGGTCGGAGCCGCTGGCAACCTAGCCGGCACTACCGTGTAACTAAACGTCACTTGCCCATACTTCCTGTCCGTAGTACTCTCACTCGAAGTGAATACCATGCAATACTCACCAGCATATAACCTTATTGGCTCTTTTGACGAATGGGTTTCGTTGAAACGGTCCTCACCCCATCCACCACTTGAGCCAGCCACCTTTTCCGTCAACGCTCCGCCTTCCACCTTGAATACCTCGATACTGCATTTGCCATTCGCGCTCCATTCTGCGGGAGCCGAAGAACGATACGTGTAGCCAAAGTCCGCTATGCCGTCCAACGTAAACTTGGCGTATTGCTTGACGTAGTCTTCCGAAAAATACAGGGTTCCCACTTCCCCATTCTGCACCGTTGGAGCGCTCTCGTAACTCTGCGCCGTCAAGCCCCCCGTCCTAGTCGCCTTCTGGTAGGACACCGTTATGCTAAACTTCCCATCTGCCACAAGTTGACCTTCACTGGCTATCTTTATATCGTATGGAATATAGTAAGTGCCCTTCTCTAAAAACAACCTTTGTTGATGTTTCTCACCATCCACCTCTATTTCCGTCTCCGACCTCATGGCCGCCGTTATGGACGCCGTCTTAGAGATTCCAATGTTCAGGTCCCCCGTCCAACTATTTCTTGCCATGTTTCCCATGTAATCCACACACACGTATCCTGATTCCGGCAAGGTAAACGTAACCACGTCGGAGTAGGTCAACTGGCCCTCGACGGCCGATATCTCATACAGTTGTCCACCCGTCGCCGCAGCGGGCGCATTGACGTCCGTAACCTCAATCACCCCCACCGGCGTCTCCGCCGATACTCCAATCCCAAAAACCAAACAACACGCCAACGCCAACAACGCCATTTTCATCGACTTCCTCATAATCTTCCTCCTCCTAATTAAGTGCTTGCGTCTTGCAATGAAGAAAACCTTCCCAAATCTCTTCCATCTTTAGCGGAACTGTCAATGTCATCTTTTACACTTATATCATAACGGAGGACAAAAGTCAACATATTTTCTACTTTTGTTTCTGAAACTTATACGCAAACCGATATATAATGTGCATGGGGTGAAATACATGTATTATATAAAATTTGGAAACATATTGAAAAAAGCGCGAAAAGAGAAGGGTCTGAGCCAGTCGGAATTGGGTTCGCTCATTGGCACGAGCAAGGCCGTAATAAGCAAATATGAGAATGCCGCAAGCTATCCGTCATACGACGTGCTAATCAAGCTTTCCTCGGTATTTGGGTTATCAACGGATTATATGCTTGGCGTGGAAGAAAAGAAGACCCTACACATTGATGGGTTGACCAATAGGCAGATTGATTTGTTGATTTCGATTGCCAACGAATATAGAAGCCTCAATTCCGAACCAAAGGGATGCCGTTGAATAGAGACCGAAGACATGGGCTATTTCTTGACGTAGAAGAACGAACCAAGCGAATGGTAGCCATACTTCTCGCATTGTACGATTTGCTCGGTACTTCCAATGAACAGCACGCCATCCATGGGTTGTGCCTCCGAAAATTGTTGGTATATCTGTCTCTTGGCTTCCTCGGTAAAATAGATGAGCACATTCCTACACAGCACCAAGTCGATACGGTCCGGGTAACCGTCCTCCAGAAGATTGTTCCAGCGAAAAGAAACGTGTGACTTCACCTCGTCCGTTATTTGGTACGAGTGGCCGTCCACCCGTTCAAAGAACCTTTTCTTCACGTCCTCCGGCAGATTCTTAAGGCTCCTCTCTTGATATACCCCTTCCTTGGCTTTTTTGAGCGCCTGTCGGTCAACGTCGGTTGCAATCAGCTCGACGTATGGCAGAATGGTCGGGTATTTTTGGTGCAACATCATAATCATCGTATACGGCTCTTCCCCGTTCGAACAGGCCGAACTCCATATCCGAAGGCGCCTACCCCTTTTCTCCATCAGATGGGGCAATATCTTCTCCTCCACCACCTTCCATTGGTTGGGGTTTCGATAGAACTCCGACACGTTGATCGTGATGTGCCGCACAAACTCCTCCATCTTCTCCTGGTCGTCCTTTACGAGGTCGACGTAACCTTCATAGTCGTTATACCCGTTCTTCCTCATCAGTGACTCAATGCGCCGCTTCATCTGACGCTCCTTGTAAGAACCCAAATCAATCTCCGTCAAGCCATATATCTTTTGTTTGAACCATTCGTAATCATAAACCATGTTTGATTCCCCTATTTGCCTCGCAAATTCCGCAATCGCGAACTTTCCCATTAAGTTTAAAAGCGTTGACTGAGAACCGCAACGCTCTACAGTTCCACTTCGTGGAACTTGCTCCGCACCAATGAACTCGCCCATTAAGTCCAAAAAAACCTAGTGCGCCGTACCGCTGAAGTCGATGATATGGCACACTAGGGTCTGACGTCATTATAAAGACAAAGCGAAGGTTCGTTCGCCAATGTACGGGTGAAGCAAGTCCTACTCCTATTCCTCTTCTTCCACGACCTCCGGTACCACCTCGTCCTTCAGCACCTCTTCTTCCACGACCTCCGGTACTTCCTCGTCCTCCGGCACCTCTTCTTCCACGGCCTCCGGCAACGCCTCGTCTTCCGGCGCCTCTTCATAAACCTCTTCGGTCATCATTGCCGGCTCTTCGGCCAACTCCGTTTCTCTGGCCGCCTCTTCCGCCTCCAACTCCTCGTCATCCATCCTGTCCTCGGCTATCTGCATCGCCTTCATACTCAGGCTGATTTTGTGGGATGCCTCGTTAAAGTCCACAATCATTGCGGTTATCTTCTCATTGACCCTCAATACGTCAGACGGCTTCTCCACGTGTTCCTTCGCAATCTGCGACACGTGCAGGAGTGCGTCCACGCCTACTTCCAACTCGACGAACGCTCCGAAATCCGTCATCCTGGCCACCCTGCCGGTCACGATGTTGCCGATGGCGTACTTCCTGGCCGCCTCCACCCATGGGTTCTGGTCTGCGAATTTCAGGGTAAGGGCCACCTTGCTGCCTTGTATGTCCTTAATCAACACTTTCAAGTTCTGGCCAACCTTAAGAACCTTCTTGGGGTTCTCCACCCTGCCCCAAGACATCTCGGAGATGTGGAGCAGTCCGTCCGCACCACCCAAATCTACAAAGGCGCCAAAATCCGTGATGTTCTTGACGACGCCCTCGATCTCCATGCCGACTTCAATCCTCTCGAACAACTCCTTCTGCATCTCTTGCTTGCGGCTTACCAGTATCTGCTTCCTGTCGCCGATAATCCTCCGCTTCCTCGGGTTGAACTCCGTGATGACGAACTCAATCTCTTGTCCGTTGAACTTGTTCAAATCCTTCTCGAACATGTCGGAAACCAAGCTTGCGGGAATGAACACCCTCGCCTCTTCCACGGCCACGCTCAAGCCACCCTTGAGGACTCCCACGACGGGGGCCGTCAATATCTCCTTGTTCTGGTACGCCTCTTCCAACTTCTTGTTACTCTCCTCCATCGCCAGGCGCTTGTAGGTCAACAATACTTGTCCGTCCCCGTCGCTAACTTTGAGGACTTTTGCACGGATGCGGTCGCCGGGTTTGACAATCTGCGTCAAGTCAAGGCCCGGCGTGTTGCTGTATTCGCTTCTCGTAATGATGCCGTCCGACTTGTACCCGATATTCAGGATAATCTCGTCTTCCTTCACATCAATAATCGTCCCTTCTACAATCTCCCCGTTGTGGATTGTTACTGGTGATTCTTCCTCCAATAATTGTTCAAAACTCATTTCTGACATTTCTTTTGAACCTCCTCAATTATTTTGTTTGGGGTCGAAGCCCCTGCAGTAATACCTACGCTACGGAAAGATTTTAAGTGGCCTAAATCCAAGTCGTCAAGTGTCTGTATATAATAAGTATTCTCACACTCGTCCTTGCAGATTTCATACAGCTTCTGCGTATTGGAACTATTTCTTCCGCCGATTACGATCATGGCTTCGGCGCTCTTGGCAAGTCGCCTAGCCTCCTCCTGTCGTTCTTCGGTAGCGTTGCAAATTGTATTCATAGCATTTATATGATAACCTCTTTTTAAGAGAATTTCAACTAGTACTTTAAATTTCTTGTAATTATATGTCGTTTGCGCCACGACGCAGACGTCCACGCCTTTGGGAATGACGCATCGTTCCGCATCTTCCTCCGTCTCGACCACCACCGCGCCACCGTTCGTCCACCCCCGTATCCCCTCCACCTCGGGATGGTTTTGATTGCCAATTATCACGATTCCCTTGCCTGCGCCCGACTCCTTCTCCGCTATGTCGTGTATCTTTTTCACATAGGGACAGGTGGCGTCCACCACCTCGAATCCCTTGTCCCGAATCACCTCGTACACGTTCTTGGCCACCCCGTGGGAGCGAATGACGACCGTCCCCTTGGGTACGCTCTCCAACTCCTCCAACCCGTCCACCACCACGACGCCCTTGGCCTGCAAATCCTTCACCACTTCCTCGTTGTGGATGATGGGACCCAACGTGTAGACGGGCCTGCCCTTCCTTACCTCCCCAACCACCATGTCGATGGCTCGCTTGACTCCAAAGCAAAACCCGGCCTTCTTGGCCAGCTCAACCTTCATGGAACCCCTCCTCGTTGGAAATGAGGTTGGCAATATGTTCCACCACACCATTTATCGACATGTTTGATGAATCTATTAAGACGGCGTCGTCAGCTTTTTTTAACGGGGCCAACGTACGGTTCTTATCTTGCTCGTCCCTCCGTATAATATCCTCTTCTATTTGTCGCAAGTCCCCCTTCTCACCCTTCTCCAACAATTCCTTATAACGCCTCTCCGCCCTTACCCTTGCATCGGCGGTCAAATATATCTTCACGTCGGCCTCCGGCAGTATGTACGTGCCAATGTCCCGACCGTCCATTATGACGTCTTCTTCCCTTGCCAAACCCCTTTGGAGCGACAGCAACTTATTCCTCACGGCGGCGTACCGCGACGTTGTGGACGCCACGTTCCCCACCTCTTCCGTTCGAATTCGGCCACTCACGTCCTCCCCGTTCAACAAGACCCGTTGTTCCCCGTCCCGATGGCGAATGGCAACCTCAATCTTCTGGCACGCCTCCCCCACGTCGGCCTCCCGACCGGGGTCAATCCCCTTCTCCATGAAGTACAAGGCCATCGCCCGATACATGGCGCCGGTATCCACGTACACAAATCCCAATTCTCCCGCAACCCGCTTTGCAATGGTGCTTTTACCGGCACCGGCGGGTCCGTCTATCGCAACGTTAAAACCCATTGTCTCCTCCGTATTCCAGCGTTACGCCGAGTTGCCGGCCGCGTATCCGGTCGACCACGCAATCTGAAGGTTAAATCCTCCCGTCATGGCGTCCACGTCCAGCAGTTCGCCGACAAAATACAACCCTTTTACCTTTTTTGACTCCATCGTCCGCGGATTTACCTCTTTCACGCAAACGCCACCCCTAGTGACGACCGCCTCCGCATAACCTCGAAGACTCGACGCCCGTAAGGGTAAATCCTTGATTCGGGTGCGAAGCCCCTCCCTTTCCTCCCTCGTCACGTCGCACGCCCGCCTGTCGGCAGAAATTCCGCATAGAGAGATAATAACAGGTATCATGTTTTTTGGCAAGAGTTTATTTAACACATTTTTGATTTGGGCGGTCTCGTACCGTTCAAAATCCCTTACAATGCGACCATCCAATTGTTCAATCGACAAACCCGGCTTCATATCGATGTGCAGTTCCACCGGCTCCCCACGCGCCACGTACCGAGCCGCATGGGCGCTCGCACTCAACACCAAGGGCCCGCTTACCCCAAAATGCGTGAACAGCATTTCGCCCAACTCCCGATATATTTCCTTGCCGCCCGCCACCATGCGCAGCGTGACGTTCTTTAAGGACAGGCCCTGCAACTCTTTCACAAACCCTTCCTTCACCACCATGGGTACCAAGGAAGGCGACAGCTTCGTCACTCCGTGTCCCGCTTCGGCGGCCAGACGATACCCGTCCCCCGTCGAACCCGTGGACGGATAAGACAAGCCACCCGTTGCCAAGATGACGGCTTCGGCCTCCCACGTCCGTTTGGACGGGGTCGCGGTATGGCCGCCCCTCCTCCCGCCATGGGCGGTCACCCCCCCAACCACTCCGTCCCTACATAACAACTCGTCCACCTCGTGGCCGAGGCGGACGTCCACTCCCCACCTTGCCAATTCCCTTTCCAAGACGCGAATCACGTCCGACGACTTGTCGGATTGGGGAAACACCCTGTTCCCCCGCTCCACCTTCAACGGCAACCCCAACTCCTCAAAAAAACGCATGGCTGCCTCGTTGGAAAAGGCGTAAAACGAGCTATATAGGAATTTGGGGTTCGACACGACGTTCCCAAGCAAGTCTTCGACATCACAGGCGTTGGTAACGTTACAGCGCCCCTTTCCCGTTATATACAGCTTCTTGCCCAACTTTTCATTCTTCTCCAGCAAGACGACTTTTTTACCCCTTCGCGCCGCCGCAATGGCCGCCACCATTCCCGCGGCGCCACCTCCCACCACGATTACCCTATCTCCATTCACTTTCGTATACCTCGTCCACCTCCAGTATGATGTGCCCGCTTTCATAAGCCGCCCCGTTCTCCCCGCGGAATACGACCTCCTCGCACGCGTCCACGTTGTCAAGAAGACTGTGGGAGATACAGTCCAATATGGCGGTCTCCATCTTGGCGCTCACCCTCGCAAGGGGGGCCAAGCCTTCCTTAAAGCCAACCGTCACGCGAACGCCTTCCTGTATGATTTCAGATATTCCAATCTCCTCCTGAAAATTCGCCACCACTTCCTCCACCACCAACTGCGGCGTCACCTCGTCATCCGCGGGTATCTGCGCTATGGTCGTCTCCGTCTCCAGGGTGCTTTCGTTAACCCCATAGATGGGTAGGTCCTTCGTCTCCCCCTCACCCGTTTCCGTCCCATTCCCATCCTCCACGCCATCGCCGCCTTCCGTGGAGTCCCCGCCATCCGTCTCCGTCGGGTCCAACTCCCCGTCCCCCGTCCCTTCTGTATCGGATGCGCCCTCCGTAGCCGGTGGCGACGACAACGAGACGCCCCCCTCGCCGTGATTGCCAAATTTACGCATAAAAATAATGACTGCCAGTATGTCTATGATGATTAGTATGACCACCGCGATAACGATTTTGCGTTTTCTGTCACTTGACATGGATAACCCTCCTACTCGTTCTGATTCGAGCGACAAAAGGTGTTTTGCCGCTCTGATACCGCGGACTGCTCCGCGTTTCATGACCTTTTGACCCTGGTATCATATCATCGTATCACTCGATTGTGTCACTTTTTAGGCGTCGTTTTCTGGCGTGAAGGAATCGGCGTTTCAAACCTTGACGACTTCGCGTAGTAGGCACAGGGCCGCCGTTACCGCTTCCGCACGTATCTTGGCCCTGTCCCCCGCAAAAAGGTACTCCTTCACCTCCGTGCCCCCGTTGTAGTAACAGGCGATATACGTCGTCCCAATGGGCTTTCCCGTATCTTCCGCACCCGGTCCCGCAATACCCGTAATGGCGACGGCGACGTCCGAATTATGCCCTATCGCCGCATGTTTGGCCATCTCCTTTGCCGTTTGCCTACTGACGGCCCCGTATTTTTTCAGCGTATCTTTGGACACTTCAAGCGTCTTCCTCTTGGCCTTGTTGGAATACGTGACGAACCCTTGCTGGAACACCTTGCTCGCCCCTGGCACGTTGACGAGCCTTCCCGCAAGCAGGCCCCCCGTACACGACTCGGCCGTTACCAGCGTCAACTTCTTCTTCCCCAAATGTTTGATGACGCTCTCCTCCAACGTCTCGTTTCCGTCCAAAGAATACACCTTGTCGCCAAAATGCTTGACAATCTCCTTGACCACGGGCTTGACCGCCTTCTCCGCATCCTTTCCATTCTCCGCCCGAGCCGTCACGTGGACGTGAACCTCGCCCGACTTCGCATACGTGGTTACCAACGGTCCCTTTTTATCTTTTAACAAATGGATGATTTCTGACTCAACCATACTTTCGCCTATTCCACAGACCTTCACGGTCTTCGTTACCGACGCGCCCTTTCCCATCTTGCGCAGATAAGGCGCCACCCCCTCCTCAAACATGGGGACCAGTTCGTTCGGCGGCCCCGGCAACAGGACGAAGCATTTACCGCCATCGGCCTTTACAATCATTCCTGGCGCCGTGCCGTTTCGGTTGTACAACACCGTCGAGCCCTCAATGACCAAAGCCTGCTTGAGGTTGCTTGCGGGAATGTTTTCAATTCCCCTCTTTTTAAACAGCTCCTTCATATCCGCCCTTGCCCGTTTGTCTTCCGACAGTTTCCTTCCCATATACCCCGCCAGAACTTCCTTGGTCAAGTCGTCCTTCGTCGGGCCAAGCCCCCCCGTCAGGATGACGACGTCCGAACGGCCGACCGCCGTACCAAGCGCATCCATCAGTGCCTTTTCCTCGTCCCCCACGACGGATTGGTAAGCGGTGGGGAATCCCAGCTTCGTGCATTCCTCCGCCAAATAAGCCGCATTCGTGTTAATGGTGCAACCCCTAAGCAACTCCGTACCTACATTGATGATTTCAACGACCATGTCGTTCCCCTCCATTTTACTATTTTGCACTAATCACGCTACGGTTCCTCCACAAGTAGTCGATTAATGACAATACGGTCAAAACGAGTGACAAGTAAATGAACGCCTGCTCCGCCACCAACCAGAACGGCGCGTCCAGATGCACAATCAGCAAAATGGACATGACCATTTGTGCGAACGTCTTCCACTTGCCCCACCACCCGGCGGCTATCACCACGTCATTGTCCGCCGCCACCAAACGGTAACCACTAATGATGAACTCTCGGCTGATGATGACGATGACGACCCAAGCGGGCATCGGAACCTCCGGCTTCTCCACAAAGCAGACAAGCGCGGAACACACCAACAACTTATCCGCCAAAGGGTCCATGAACTTCCCAAAATTGGTGACGAGCTTCCACTTCCGCGCCAAATACCCGTCCAACCAATCCGTAACGCTGGCCAATATAAAGATGCCCGCCGACCAATAGTTCTGGTAGGGAATGCCGGGAACCATATACATCACCAGAAAAATGGGTATCAGCAATACGCGAAACATTGTAATCTTATTCGGCAAATTCAATCCGTCCCAACTCCCTTCCCATCCAATCGTAGTCCTTCGCCCTCGTTATCTCCACTTCCACCATGTCCCCCGTCTCATATGACTCCTCCGATTCAAAGAACAATACTCCGTCAATGTCGGGGGCGTCCATATACGTCCTCCCCATATAGACGTTGCCCCCATCGAAGGAAAATCCATCCTCGAGTGCGTCTTCCGTCAACATTCCCTCCACTAGTACAGGAGTCCTCATTCCCACCCGCTTCTCGGCCTCCCCAAAGACGACCTCCTGCTGTGCCTGCATCAGTTCCCCATACCGCCGCTCTTTATCCTTTTCCTTTACCTTGGGCGCAAGCTTTACCGCTGGCGTCCCTTCTTCCTCGGAATAGGGGAACACGCCCAAGTGGTCAAACTTCATTTGTCGCACGAAGTCCAGCAACTCCTCATGGTCCTCCCGCGTCTCCGTCGGGAACCCCGTTATCAGCGTAGTGCGAAGGACGACGTCCGGCACCTCCCGACGCAGCTTCCCAACCAAGGACGCGATGTCCGCCTTGCTCGTCCGCCTCCCCATTTTCTTCAACACCCCGTCGGCGGCGTGTTGGATGGGGACGTCTATATACTTGCACACTTTGTCCTCGGAACGTATGACGTGAATCAACTCATCCGTGATTTCCTCGGGATAGGCGTAAAGGATGCGAATCCACCTGAGACTCTTTATCTTGCACAACTCCCGCAACAACTTGGGCAGCGTCTTCCTTCCATATAAATCCACCCCATACAGGGTCGTCTCTTGTGCCACCAGAATCAACTCCTTGGCACCGTCCCGCGCCAATTCCTCCGCCTGCCTCAACAGAATTTCCATGGGTACGCTGCGGTAGCGCCCCCTTATGTTGGGGATGACGCAATACGTACAACGCTTGTCGCACCCTTCCGCTATTTTGAGGTAGGCGTAATGCCCGCCTATGGTGGAATTGACGCGCCTCGTATCAAAGGACGGCAAATAATCCCCATCCTTATAGTATTCTACACGCTTTCCCTTGGTTGATTCCTCAACGGCCTCTATAATGGCGTCGTAACTGGTCGCGCCCAACAAGGCGTCCACCTCGGGCAACTCCTTCTTCATCTCTTCCCGATAGCGTTCGGACAGGCAACCGGTCACGATGAGGGATTGGAGCCGTCCCGTTTTCTTCAACTCCGCCATTTCCAAGATGGTTTGAACGCTCTCCTCCTTGGCGTCCCTGATGAAGCAACAGGTGTTGACGATGATGACGTCGGCCTCCTCCTCGTCATCCGTAAGGGTATAGCCCTTGTCCCGCAACAGACCCAGCATGTATTCGCCGTCTACCAAGTTTTTGTCACAACCCAGCGAAATCAGTAGAATGTTCAATTCCTTCCTCCCTCTCATGGCGTGCAACGGCCAACCTTGTTCCAGTCTAACCATGCGCATCACCCTTCGTAAGCCCGACCAGGCTCACGGACAGCTTACATTTGGTTTAGGTACGCCTCGTACCCCAACCGTCCCAGCTTCTCATCCTTGGCCAGTACGCCGTCCTCCATCCCTTTGGAATACTCCTTCAGCCTCTCCCGCAACGACTTGTCGGAGACGGACAATATCTTGGCCGCCAAGATGCCGGCGTTGGCCGCCCCGTTGATGGCGACGGTCGCCACCGGTATGCCGGCCGGCATCTGTACGATGGAGTATAGGGAATCCACCCCGCCCAGCGCCTTCGTGTGTATCGGCACTCCGATTACGGGAAGTGGAAACAACGCCGCACACATGCCGGGAAGATGCGCCGCACCCCCTGCGCCCGCGATGATTACCTCCACGCCCCTTGCTTCCGCCGTCTTGGCGTAATCCACGAACACGTCCGGCATCCTGTGTGCCGATATCACCCTCATCTCATAGTCCACTCCAAACTGCCCCAACATCTTGGCCGCCGCCGCCATGATGGACAGGTCTGAGTCACTGCCCATTACAATTGATACTTTCGCCATCTCCGTCTCCTCTCTTCCACATCCTCAATCCTCCAACGCCTCGTTTAACGCTTCCGTTCCCGCAAGGACGAACCTGCCGTCCCGAATGACGTATACTTCCGTACCATCCTTATGGCAAGCCACCACGTCGCCCAACTCGTTGTAAGGAATGGTTATGTCCGTGTGGCAGTGGAAATACGCCTTCTCCCCGTCCGACTGGCGGAGGGCGGAATACTCATTCTCCCTCGCTATGATTTCCTTGCCATCCGGGTTGTACACCTTCTTGTCCTCGCTCATGGAGTAACACGTATCGCCGATGGCGACGTGCAAGCCCGCCTTCTCGGCAATCAATACGGGCAATTTGTAGGAAATTCCCCATTGCCTCCCCATTCGGTAGGCGGTCGTGTTCGTTCCGATGGCAAATTCTCCCATCGGTAACGTCTCATTATGTAATAAAAGGTTGCCCTTGATATACGCCTTGTTCTCACCTTCCTCTGGAAAGTTGGCACATTGGTAGTCGCTTACCCTGCCATCCTCAAACCACAATTTCAAATCCATATACTTCAATTCCCTAAGATGCGTCTCCGAGACGTGCAACAACCCCTTCGTCCCCGCCAGACGCGGCGAAGTGAAGACTTCCCCCACGGGTATGTTGACGTCCGCCAGGCAATTCTCGAACCGCGTCTCCCGTTCGGGATTCCGAACGTCCGCCAGATATATTTCCAGATGGGTTTGGTTGCCGGCCGACGCCTTCCCCGTCACCCTCACGTACTCCCCTTGGTCCAGCACGTCGATGATGGTCTGTTGTATGCGCTCGTATTGGCGGTTGTCCAAGGTGTTTATCTTCATGGTCGTCTGAAATATCTGCTCGAAACCATCTTCCACAATCTCCGGTATGGGGAACGCCATCATGGTGAAGCTGTATTCTTCCTTATTCACGTACTCGTTCATGACCAAGCCGGACTTGGTTTGGTAGGCAAGGGCCAACCGCCGCTTCCCCTCGTCATATTGCAGGCGCTCGGCCTTGACCAAGGGCGAAAAGGGAACCTCGCCAAACATTTCGATTACCGCCGGTCCCGCGTACGCGTCCGTCAAATCCTTGTGCGCCTCGTGTGCCGAGCGCAGGCAGGCCAACCGACGCTCCACCATCGCCTCGTCCAAATAAAGGGCGTCGTCAAACCGGTGGTCGAATAAAAATTGCCTATAAGGGCGAAGCGACTGGTATCCGCCGGGCCACGGCCTCCTGGCGCCCCGCACCCTTCTGGGCAGGATGACGCGTAGGCCCATCCCCTCAAATTGCTTGACGGCCTCCCTCACCATCCGTTCCATACCTAGGACGTAGCGAATCTGCACGTTCTGCTTCTTGGACAAGTCCACCCGGTTCACCTCGAACCCCCTGCGGAACGCGTCCGTAAACGTGTGAGCCATGTCTTTTACGTCCTGCTCCGGCAACCCGTTCATGTATTCGGCCATCCGTATCTCATTGTCCGACACGTACTCCCCAAAACGGTATAAATATGAGGCGTCACCCAAATCCCCATGCATCACGACGTCCTTGGCCGCATGTATTGACGGGTCGAACGCCTCGCGCACCCGATTCAAGTACACCCTTCCCGAATTTTCATACACAAAACGATAAATGGCGGCTTCCACCACCCGTGCCCGTTCTTCCTCCGCAAGGTTGGCGTTTCCTTGGACCTCATTATCGTTTCGTTTTATTTCTCTATATAATTCCACATATAGTTCAAGCAGTATGGTGATTTCCCACAACTTCTTCTCCGTCGCCAACGCATACAATTCCATGCCTTCCGCATACGCGAAGCACAGCGCCCGCCCCATGCGTTCGCCCAAACATTCCACGGCGTACGTTGGATTGGCGTAACTGGTTGGGTAACCCCCCAGTAATTCTTCGTACCACTGATTGTTGTCTTGCTTAAGGGACGATTCTCCCCTAGACTCCCATTCACCGCGTCGCACCCGCCCCACGTGTTCGTCAAGCGTACGGACGCGGGTGGCCAAATGGGCAAAAAACGAGGCGCCTTCACCCGATACGCCCATGGGTACGCCCACCAACGCGTCTACGGCTTGGCGATAACGCTCCCACATCTTTGGGTCTTCCCATGCATTTTCACCCGACCCGTCTTCCTTATTAAATTCCTCCGACATGTCAACTACCTTCCCGCAATATTTCTATACCAACAGTCTATTATGTTTATAGTGGATGAGCAACCCATAAGCCGAGTTCTGTATTTGATGGCCATCTATCTGGGACCGACGTTGCCGCCGGCCTCTAGCGACCTACCCGAAAGCACGACGGGCCGCCGTATCGCTCTCTGTTTGGTCTTGCTTCGGATGGGGTTTACATGTGCCCTTCCCGTTACCGGCAAGGCGGTGGGCCCTTACCCCACCTTTCCACCCTTACCATGCGCGGTCTCCCGCGCATGGCGGTTTATTTCTGTTGCACTGGCCTGGGAGTCGCCTCCACCGGACGTTATCCGGCATCCTGCCCTGCGAAGCTCGGACTTTCCTCCCCTACATGGCGTAGGAGCGGCCACCTGCGTTACTCATCCAATGTGTCATTCTAGCATATATCGGGGTGTTTGTCCATGCAAATTTCATTCGGCGTCGACAACTGGAACCTTGTGCGGCACACTTTGCCTTCGCGCAAATCGATACCATCAATCCCTGTAATACAAGTCCCTCGTATACACCTTGTCCAGTACGTCCGATATGTCCTCGTGATACCTGTTCGCCAAGATGACGTCGCATCTTTCCTTAAACTCGTCTAAATTTCTAATTACCTCTGAACGAAAGAATTCGTCCTCCTTCAAGGTTGGTTCATATACCAAGACCTCAACCCCTTTGGCCTTTATTCGCTTCATTACGCCTTGGACGGAGCTCTGCCGAAAATTATCCGAATCAAATTTCATGGTGAGTCGGTACACCCCGACTGTCTTGGGGTTTTTCCTTAATATTGCATCTGCGACGTAGTCCTTCCTTGTCGCATTTGCATCCACGATTGCCTTAATGATGTTGTTTGGCACTTCTCCGTAATTTGCGAGCAACTGCTTGGTATCCTTTGGCAGACAGTATCCCCCATATCCAAATGACGGATTATTGTAGTGTTGCCCAATCCTTGGGTCCAAGCAGACCCCCTCGATGATGTGCTTGGCGTTCAACCCCTTCGTGTCGGCATACGTATCCAGTTCGTTGAAATACGCCACCCTTAACGCCAGATAGGTATTGGAGAACAATTTTACCGCCTCTGCCTCCGTAGCGTTCATGTACAGGATGGGGATGTCGCCATCTTCCGCCCCTTCTTTCAGCAATTCTGCAAAACGCCGAGCCTTCAACGACATTTCCTGGTTCTCCAGTGCATAGCCCACAATAATCCTGGATGGATGGAGGTTGTCAAACAGCGCCCGTCCCTCGCGAAGGAACTCGGGTGAAAAAAGGATGTTTTCCGTTCCAAATTGCGTACTTATGGAAGACGTAAAACCAACCGGAACCGTCGATTTTATTACGACGCTCACCTTGGGATTCACCCGCAACACTTGCTCAATCACATTTTCCACCGAGGACGTGTCAAAGAAGTTCTTGTCGGGGTCATAATTGGTCGGCGTCGAGATGATGACGTATTCTGCGTCCCGATAGGCGGACGCCGCATCCATGGTGGCGCGCAGGTTCAATTCCTTGTCGCGAAGGTACTCCGTAAGGAGGTCGTCAACAATCGGGGACTCCCCCTTGTTTATCTTGTCAACTCTGCTTACATCTATATCTACCGCATGAACCTCGTTACGCCGCGCCAAAATTACTGCATTTGAAAGCCCGACATATCCCATCCCTACAATTGCAATCTTCATGTTGCACACGCTCCTTCCCTTTTACCATGTCGCAGTTGGCAAAACTATATTGGCGTTGGATGACTCTACTCGTTCAAAACGACGCTGGCAATCCGCGGTTCAAAGCAACAGCACGGCCTCATGCAGACAATCCGAACGCCGCTCGCCCTTTGCGGGCCCACCTTCAGGAACGTTGCAAGCACGGTGTGTTTTCCGCCCAGCCCCAAAGGGCCTATATGTGATTCGTTTACTCCATTCGTAATCCTCGTCTCCATATCGGACTGTTCCTGATAGCTTCCGTCAACCAACGCCTGCAGCATCAGGGAGGACGCCTCATAGTGGGAGCGGCCGATTCCCACCGCCAACGTACACGGCGTACATCCCAGTTGTTTTGCCCCTTCCTTGGCCCATGCGACGATTTCATCCAACACGACCTCCGTATTGTGTTGGTGGAACACGCGATGCGTCTTCCCGCGGATGGCGGGGCCGCCCCCAAACATCATGACGTGGAGCCTTACCTCGTCGTCTTCCGTTGGCCTAATGAGGATTGGCGCCGCTTCCAGCGCGCCAGAATCCACATCCATTCCCAGAGACTGATTGATACGGTCATAATCATTGCCCTTGACGGCCATCGGCCTTCCCGGAAGCTTTCGCAACCCCCGCCTGACGCCTTCCTGGATGGATTCCAACATATTCCCCGATACCGCGCGCGCGCCGCCAACTTCAAGGACGAGGTGGGGGACGCCCGTGTCGTCACAGAGGGGGCTCCCATTCTTCTCCGCCAACTCCGCATTCTCCAATATGGTTTCCAGCACCCACTTGGCTTGGCCGTTTGCCTCATCGGCAATCGCCCTCTCATACGCCTCCTTTTTGTCCCACAAGAAGGTGGAGCCCGACTTAACCAATGCATCTGCAACTTTATCCACTATTTCGACATCGTAGTCCATACCGTCCTCACCTTCCCAACATTTCACGCCTCACATCAATATATACTCTCGCCATGTGCGGCGGCAATAATCACAGGGTAATCCACAACCTCCAACTCATAGAACGCCTCCATCCCAAGCTCCGGATACGCCACGATTCTTTGCCCCAACGTATTGTTGGCCAACAAGGCCGTCACCGGTGGAATAACCGCATAGACGGCGTTATGGTCATCCAGCGCCCGAATGGCGTCAGCACCGATGGCGCCCTTGCCAAGATGCAGCTTCACTCCTGCTTGTGACAACGACGGGATGCTTCCCTCTATTTCCAACTTGTTGCTGGAAGTCGGTCCAACGCCGGCGGGACTAACCGCCGTGTGAAATATGACGCTCCCTTGCAACCGGACGTCCGTCCGCCCAATCTCCTGCGTTTCAACCAACCTGCAAATCTTCGGTAGGACGGCGTCCCTGCCACAATAAATGCGGCCGGATATCTTGACCCTGTCGCCCACGCGGAGATTCTTAACGTCTTCCTCCGTAATTGGTACGGTAAACTTCTTCATAACTTGCCACCGCGCCATTTCCCGCCCACGAAATTCTTAAGTTGGCTATAGGCCAACGCAATGATGAGCGTCCCAACCAGGACCAGTATCGGCATCATATACAAGGCAACGGAGTTTTCCTCCATCCCCATCCTTTCATACCCATATTCAACAGAGTGCCATACAAACGGATGAATCACGTATACGAGCATGGAAAACTTTTTCCCCATCATCTGTATTACGCCCCTGTGCTTTTGCGGGTTGTTGACGCCATACAGAAACAAGGCAACCCCCTGTGGAATCGAACAGATATTGACGCCGAAATCCCTTCCCAACAGATGCCTCTCCCCCAAACCCACTATTGTAAACCCCGCCACCACCGCAAGCAAAAGTCGATTATCCAACCTTAGCTTACCCTCATTCCTATGAATCCAATGTCCCATCATGAACCAAGGAAAACCCTCTATTAAAAAGTTGCGGTAGTAATGGTTGGGAACCGAGACGCCGATTTTATGGAGACCTTGTGCCAATACAATATAAATCATGAACAGTATCGGAATACTGACGTAAGCCACCCGATACAGATTGTACTTTTGAACCAATGCATACAGCACGTACACATATAACAGCGCAAACAAGAACCATAGTTGGCCCGCAATGACTACCGGCTCATTGAACGCCACCCAAGCCAAAATTTCATTGGCACTGGCGCGAAGGCCCTCCCCTCCGACCAAAGCAATCAACAAGTACAGTATTGACGCCGTAATGGTGATTTTAAGTATGTTGCCAATCTTCTTATTTACCTTAACCTTTGCGGAATCGCCCTTATAACAATAATACCCCGACACCATAAAGAAAAATGGAATGCAGAATCGGGAAACGCATTGTACGACCATTCCCAGCTTCCCCGGAAACTCGCAATGCATGAAGACCACGCACACGCACGCAATCCCCTTCAAAAAATCAATGCAATAGTTGTAATCTGGGACGTATCCCTTCTCCCTGGAATTAACCATCGTCATCCTCCCCTTCATGCCGTTACATCGTTATACGACTACCCCTTCTAACCAAACAAGGCGACGTAATCGGACTCATCCTCAATTACGCCAAACACCTTGGCCCGCATATACGTCTTCTTAGCCCAGTTCATATGTGGCTTTACCTCATTCATCTTGTTGGAATGCGCACTCTTCACCACACCGCCAGAAGCCCCCAGAATCTGCATGGCGTCATTGTATTCCTCAAGGATGACGGCTTGCATCGCATTGACGTACTTCAAGTGCGTGGGGTGGATAATCGTCTTGCCAATGAACCCGTTTGCCTTGTCAAGAATCAATTCCCGCATAAGCCCGTCCACGGCGTCGTTCACAATGGGCGCCCTTTTCATTAGGCTGTCGTGAATCCCTTGTTCCGGTATTTTTTGAAACTTCATGCCCTTATTGACCCTGAAATACTCCCAGACGGGGCCCGATACCGTATAGTCGTTGTTACGTATAAACACGTTCAAAATATCCATTAGGCAATCGCACACGGTCACCACGTCATAAATCGTATAGTCGATTCCCCTCCTCACGCCAAAGCAAGAGGAAAAATCCGTCCCCCCCACCCGCACGTTCAATACCACGTCCCTATATTGGTCCAACACCTTCTTAACTCCAAGCAGTTCGTCCATCCTGCTTTCCTTATAGGCGACCTTGCCGTCTTCAATGATGGGCATGCCGTAGAATACGTCCCCATATTGCCGATTCAGCCCCACGAGATGCGAAAAATAGGCTTCTGCGTTCGACTGGTTGAATTTGGGGAAGTTAAACCCCGTAATCAGCTTGGCGTGCCCTTCATCCAACATGCCGCTAAAATGCTTAAATTGTTCTACCGACCTCACCCTGAAAAAAATGAGCGGTAAATTCTCATAGAGAAATTCGCCTGATTGCAGCTTTTCCCCAATGACGTCAAGTAGATGGATGGAATTTTCTTCCGCCTTCGGTACCTTGTCCTCTTCACAGGCGTCTTCAAAACACATGACCATCGACGTCAACCCGGCGTGCTTTTTGGTCAAGATTGCCTCTGAGAAATCCTTCGTTCCCGGCATATACATCGTCGCGCCCAGACAGTATTGCAACATGTCGCGCCCCGTATACTTGTCAAACTCTTCCGGCTCCTTGGCAAAGATAAAATTGGGATTGTATTGGTGGTGCCTCATTATTTGCAACCTTCTTCCTAATATATTGATTTGAGCGACAAAAGATCTTTTGTCGCTCCGATACCACGGACTGCTCCGCATTGCATGCTCTCGCAGTCCCCAAACATTCGAAATCCGCCCTGATCGGGCTACTTTCTCATGTTTTGCGGGTCCCAAAGTCATGTTTTTTCATGCAAGCATGAAACACATGACCTTTTGACCCTGGTATCACATATGTCGTTTCAGCATGGGCCGACCCCCATCGTCATAAACCTCGATGGCGCCATACGCCCTGCTTGCCTTCTCCATCCGCTCTTGGTCGGATTCCGCTTCCACTACAAACGCACCAACTCTGTTACCGCTGCTCATGTCGCGGTCGATTACCGCCCCCGCCTTCTTCATTTGAAAAAACTCTTTGACCACGCCCTCCCGTTTTAACCGCTCCATGCCCTCTATATGGTCAAACACCCCTTGGTTCACGTATAACAGGTGGGTTGCATACATTTTCTTGGGCGCGCCACATTTTACGCTTACTTTTTTTCCAAGAAACGAGTCAATGGCGGCGTCCACAACGTCAAATCCCGTTACCGCCTCTATCAGGTAGTAACTCAACCCCCCGCCAATCCTCGGGGCAAACTCCAGAACCTGAATTCCCTCCGTCGTCACAATGGCCTGGTAAAAGAACGGGGTGTTGGCCAATCCAAACGCTTCGGCAATTTGTTCCGCAATCATCTGCACTTCGTCCAACCGACCCTCCACGATTGGCGCGGGTATCAAGGAACCATAGGATTGCAACACCATGCCGTTTTCGTTTGGAACCTTCCGTTTTTGTCGCGTCATCACGACGTCCACCCCGCCGTCTCCCGCAAAACAGTCGACTTGAATCTCCTCCCCCTCGTTAAACCGCTCAATAATCGCCTCGCCACTACGACTCAACCCCAACGCCCCATCCACGAACGACCTTAACTCGTCATCGTCGTCCGCCCGCCTTACGCCCTTCGAGCTATTACAATCCACGGGCTTCACTACCACGGGATAATGAACGTCCTCCCACACAATGTCGTTCCGACTCTTGACCAACATATAGGACGACGTGGGTATGCCGCGTTCCCACATGATTTTCTTCATGAACCCCTTATTGGTGACGTTAAGGGACGTTTGGTACGAGTAGGGCCTTGGCAAACCCAACCGTTCCGCAACCTGGCAACAGACGCTGTTCGCTTGGTCAATGCAGGTGCTGATTACCAAATCCACCTTTCTATTCTTGGCTGCTTCCAGCACTTTGTCAACGTCCAACGTACTCTCACGAACGTGTTCGTCCGCTTTCTCCACACAGGGGGAATTCTTCAGATAATCCACGAGAATCGTATAGTAGCCCCGCCCCTTTAATTTTTCAATTAACTTCACGTGGGGGCTCGTCCCCCCCAACACGATTGCCGATTTGTCATGTGGTTCATTCATTTTCAATATGGCTCCCCCGGATAATCCATCAACCCAAAAAACTTCACCTGTCTTGTGATTGCCATTAGAGACCGCTCGTACAACTAACAATAGCCGCCCCAAGTATGTCCGCCGCCTCGTCCATCTCGGGTTCCTCAATAACGAGCGGCGGAGAAAGCTGCAGCCTGTCCCCAACGACGCCGTCGGCAACGCCAAGTACCCCGCCGAGCAAAATCAATCCATCGTCGAAACACCTATCAGCAATGGCTCCGCCCATACTGGACGAACTCGGATAGGGTTCCTTTGTCTCTTTGTCCTTGACGATTTCAACGCCAATTAGCAAACCCGTGCCAGTCACCTCGCCGACCATCGGCAGATTGTCCAGCTTCGCCTTGAGTTTGTCCAGAAAAACTTTGCCCATGGTGGCGGCGCGGTTGACGAGATCATGATCTTTCGTATACTTGAGCACCGCACTGGCACCCGCACACACGACGGGCATGTTTGCAAACGTAAAGCTATGCTGCATGTTCCCAGTGCCTTTCGCAATGGCGTCAACGACCTTTTGGTGTACAATGGTTGCACCTATAGGCACGTATCCGCCTCCAAGTCCCTTCGCCACCGTAATGACGTCCGGCGTTACGCCGTAGTGGTCGACGGCAAAATTCTTGCCCGTACGACCCAAGCCAGTGATAACCTCGTCCACGATTAGCAACATGTCGTACTTGTCGCATGTCTCCCTTATAATCTGCATGTAACCGTCCGGCGGCTTTGTCGCCGTGGAAGTCGTACCCGTAATCGGCTCCACAATAAATGCGGAAACCGTCTCGGAGCCTTCATATCTGACCACGCGTTCCAATTCGCGGGCACACGCCAACTTGCAACCGGGGTATTGTGCGCCATAGGGACAACGGTAACAGTTGCATTGTGCAATATGCGGCATACGCGTTAGGTACGGCTCATACTTGGAGCGCCACGAGGGTCTCCCTCCCAAGGACAGGGCCATAATCGTCGCACCATGATAGCTTTGCCAGCGCGAAATCACCTTATACTTTTCGGATCTCCCCATCTCTATTTGATACTGCCGAGCAATCTTCAAGGCTGACTCCACAGCCTCCGATCCACCCGAACAGAAAAAAACACGATCCATACCCGTTGGAGACGCCTCAATCACTTGTGAACACAGACGTTCGCGCGCCGCACTGGTAAACATGTTTCCATAAACGTAAGAGACCTTCCTGCCCTGTTCGCAGATGGCGTCCACGACCTCTTGCACCCCGTGTCCAATGTTTGCCACGGCGGCACCGGCACTACAGTCAATATACCTCTTCCCCTCCGCATCATACAAACATACTCCTTCCGCCCTTTCAACCATTGGATAACGCTTGTCAAAAGTTTGGTAAAGGGAATGTCCCATTTTCATCACTCTCCCTTTCCATCCGTAACGTGATTCATTCCAAAAAGCCTTCTGTTGTATTTGTTCTCCCAGAATGGATAAAACAATTCAATAATCCTAACTTGTCCATGCGAATTAATCTCCAATACCTTAAAGCCACTTTCATCCGGAATAATGTCCATTACCAAGTATGGCAGCATCGGCAGAAAAGACGACATCCCACTCACCAAACTTTTTAAATCCTCCCAGTGAGGAATCGCGTTACCGTTTATTTCAACGTCTGTATCAGGGTGTCGCGGGCATGGACGGGTAATCAACATATCCTCGTCTTCCTTTTTCGTTGCGCCAAACAGCTTGCCTTCCTGCAAATTCACTCCACAGTAAATCGTTCCCTTTTTGTCGGTGACAATTCCCGTTTCACTGCACCCTATCCTAAGGGTGGCACCCGTCATTTGCGGGCCGTCATTTTCATCATAAACCATTACCACGCGCAATACCGCAAAAGAGTCTTCTCCAAATAGTTTTCTGAACATAGAATGGGGCCTTATGTAATCTGTAACGATATAATCTTCCAAACCCCTGATTAATTGCTCAGCTTCCCCCTTCGTAATCTCTTGATCGTTACAAAATAAGCTGCCTTCCCTGGAAACCAATTTACAAAAACCTTTTCCACTCCCTCCTCTAGACGCTTTTAAGGCAAGGGGGCCTTTCGCCGCCAACGCAACAACGTCTTCCCACGTGCCACTGTATTGGTTTTGTCCGCCAATTGGCAATATCTTTCCTTTATATATAAAATAATGATGCCTTGGCATATGCTCTTTGAACGGGTTTAACAAATAGAACGTGTTTAACTTATGGTCAAACAACTCGCTAAATTCTTGGTTAGCATAATTCGACCACTTGTAAAACTCAAAATCAGACATATAATTTTGGATGTTTTCTTTTGTGATTCCATAACTCGCAATCTTATGGGACAGTATCCCTTCCCCATACACCCACTTTTTTTCCGCTTTACTGGCTCCTTGGTACTCATAATAATCCTTTGTATATTCGCCGGCAATTCTTTCAATTCGGAAGCTGACCACCCCCCTCTTTATCGCCAAACGTCCCAGTCGATAAAACTTCCATTTCTTTGCAATTCCACCCTTCCATTTCAAGGCGCCCTTGATTAGCCCCTTTTCCACCTTCATTCGTTTTATTATTCTTGCTTTCATCTGCACTCCCTTCCTTCTCTTGCACTGAACGAAAGATTCCCACATTATAGAACATCCACTTCTTTCACCTCGTTTTACTCGACAGTGCGTGCGCTGGGTTTGCAGACTGCTTCCGCATAATAGGAATCAATCATCCGCTTCACAAGTATAATCTGCTTCGCCCTCTTTTTCGCATCCTCGTTGGTGGAATCCCAACTATGGGTCTTGGCCACGGAGCCCCCCGTCTTCAAATATACCGGCGACGCCACCCGAATCATCTCCGGCACTTCGTAATGCCGAATGAATCCACCGGAGGAAGACGGATTTTCCGTATGGATGTCAATGGGTACGTCTATCGCCTGCCTCATGGCCGACAGCATTGGCAGCTGAATGTCGCGAACCGGATTGATGGAATTCGCCCCAATGGACTCAAGCAGCTTGGCGGAACAGGGATTGCCGTGTCCACAATGTGCGGACACCTTGAATCTACAATCCGCCGCCAATTCCCCCCGTTGGCGCATCTCGTTCAACAGCCACAGACACCCCTCGTCATATACCAAAAAGGAACGACAGCCAAACGCGTGCGCCCTTCTTACGTCCTCCACCGCGCGAACGATTTGCTCCTGCCCCCGCAGTCGATACCCCATCCTCTGACCTTCCGGCGTATTCACCGAAGCGCTCGTGTCGGTCGTCGCCCTTGGGCCAATGGACAGTACCAACTCCACTCCCCATTCCTTGGACAGGCGAACCATTGCCTCAATCTCCTCATCCGTAAGCGACATAATCCCCTTCGTTTGCGTGACGCGATGAATCCCAATGCCGGAGCCGTCCAATTCCTCCAACAACGTCTTCATCGTCCCCGGCCCTTGTATCCCGGGAACCTCGAAGCGGTACTGTGACCCGTCCGCAAATCGTTTGTCCGACGTGGGCAAACCATAGGCGTCGCCGGACGGCAATCCAATTCTCTCAAGAAACTCCCTTGTCTGTTTCATTTTCCCCTTCTTTCCTTAACTAAGCAGTGAGAACAACTTTTGGTTGCCCCCCTTTTCCTCTATGTTGTCAACGGTGCGAATCATCTTGTCAACGGCACCCTCGGTCTTCCCCCGACGTCTGGACAGCGTGCGGAATTTATCCGTCAGCTCCCCTGCCGTAAGGGGGTTCTCCGGCTCCCCTTTGGGGTAGTCCGTCCTCGCCTGATACGTTTGGCCTCTGGCGGCAACCGTGACCACCGCCGCGCGCTTTTGTGGAACAAGGCTTGTCAACTCCTCGTCCGCAACCACTTCCACCTTCTCCATCAACGATAAAATGGGACGGTTGCGTATATTCTCCTCCGTAAACGTTTCAAATCCCGCCTTTCCCAGTACCAAGGCCGAGGCGACGCAATAAGGGATGCTCATCTTGGCGGAACTGACGGTCTTGACTTCTTTGTGGTCGTGGCCAACCATTGCGCCCTCATATGTCGATACCTCGACGCCCACCACGTCGTCGGCACGCAACGCATGCTCCGCCATTATTTTCAGCGCCGACTCAATGGGGGCGTGGCAATGTCGGCACGCCGCATACGCTTTTCTGTAAATCGTCTCAATCGCATAGGCGGATTGGACTCCTTCCGTAAGGGGGGCAACGTCCGCCCGTTCCGACATGGCGGACAAAAATCCCCGCCTCCCGAACAAGGCGTCGTCGGGTCCCGTGAATCCCACCCTCCCCATAAGGCCCGCCATCAGGCCATTGAGCGAGGCCGTGCCGACGTTGTAGGATTTTTGGTGCGATTGGTCGTGTTCCAACAAACCGGACGCACTCGTTACCGCCGCCGACAAGGCGTCCTTCATCTGGACTTTGGAATACCGCAAGGCTGCGGCAATACCCATGGCCGCACCTATCGTCCCACAAGTCCCGGTCGTATGGTAACCCCTCCGCCTGTGGGATGGCTGAATGGCACAAGCCAAGCGCAAGGCGGCTTCATATCCGACAATGATGCCGACCAGTAGCTCCCTCCCGCCCACTCCCATTTGCTCACACATGGGTAAGAGTGCGGATATAATCGGCGAACCCAGATGCATCATCCCATATCGATGCCCGTCATCCAACTCCATAACGTGGGCGTTCATTCCATTCACAAACGCGGCGTGGGGGGCCGTGGTTTTTACCTTGTAGCCAATCACCGTCGCTTCGCCGTCCCCGCCACCCAACATGGCGAGACAGGATTGCATTTCCCTTTCCTGAATGGCGGAACCCGCCCATGTGACTCCGATATAATCCAGAAGACATTGTTTCGCTTCCCCATACGCGCTGTCGGGTACGGGTTTCCTTGACAAGTCGTACAAACAATCAACAAACCGTTCCGTTCCGTTCATATCCCTCCACTCAGTTAAAAACCACTTCGTTGTCACGAATCCTCTCTTTTTTATTCTCATGGAACGATGAAATGTTGTCCATAGCCCCTTTCATCATCCCATAAAATGACTCATACGTGATTCCACCAATGTGCGGCGTTACGATTACGTTCTCCAACCGCAGCAATGGATTGTCCTTTGCAACGGGCTCCCGCTCATACACGTCGAGTCCGGCCCCTCTGACGCGTCCGTCCTCCATTGCGCGAACCAAACTCTCCTCGTCAATCAACCCGCCCCTTGCCGTGTTAATCAGGATTATCCCCTTTTTCATCGCCCCAAATTCTTCTTTGCCCAACATTTTCTTGGTCTGTTCGTTAAGCGGACAATGCAGGCTTATGATGTCGGCCTTCCCGACCGCCTCGCCCAACTCCATACGCGTGACGCCAAGGGCGGCCTCGTCCTCTTGTGGCAATGGGAACGGGTCAACGTATCGAACGTCGGCTTGAAAGGGCGCAAGCAACGCCGCAACCCGCCGCCCTATGCTGCCCATACCCACCAATACGACCATTTTGCCGCACAACTCGTTACACGTCACCCCCGTCGCCTGTTTGGACCACGTACCCCTTCTCACATCGGCGTCTACGGACGGCAGTTTGCGGAGGACGGCAAGCGTCAGCATAAGGGCGTGCTCGGCAACGCTGTTGGCGTTGACCCCTTTGTTCACGTATAGCGGAATGCCACTATTTCTTATATATTCCAGGTCCAGCATGTCGATTCCCACGCCCGTCCTTTGAATCATCCTCAACCTTTTGGCGGCGGCCAACGCCTCCTCGTCGATTCGAAGGCGGCCACTCACCAATAGGTAGTCGGCGCACGCAATCTTCTCCATTAGGCACTCCCGGCTGGCCCGTTCCAACGCCGTCAATGTAAATCCATGGGGAAGCGCTTCCATAAGTATGCCCAGCGGCCCCTCGTCATAACGGTTGGTTAACAATATGTTTGGCATGCCTCTCACCATTCCTCACTGTTGCCCTTGAAGGCTTAGTATAATTTCACATATTCGTTCCACGTCGTCCAAGCCCAACCCGCCATATATGGGAAGGGCAAGTATCCGTTTTGACACATACAGCGCCACGGGCGTGTTTCCCACGTCGTACTTCCCGTGGAAGCACTCAAACGTGTTCGTAAGGGGGTAAAAATACTTACGCGCGAATATGTTGTCTTCCCTAAGTCTTGTATATACCTCGTTCCTCGTCGCTCCAAACTGGCTTTCATCAATCAAGATGGGGAAATAGGCGTAATTGGATTCCACGTTCTGCTGCAACGTCTTGCACCGAATCCCCTTTACATCCTTAAAACGGCTCCGATATTGTTCCGACACTCTCTTCCTCTTATCCATCTCCTCTTGTACGTGCCGCAAGTTACATATCCCCATGGCCGCTTGGAATTCGCTCATCTTGGCGTTCGCCCCCACCCCGTCCACCGTCACCTCGTTCTTAATGCCAAAATTCTTAAGCTTGTACAAAGTCGAACCCAGCTCTTTATTCTCAAAGCAAACGGCGCCGCCCTCAATCGTATTGAACAGCTTCGTCGCATGGAAGCTCAGTATGGAGGCGTCGCCAAACGTTGCGACGCTCTTCCCCTTGTAGCGGACCCCAAACGTGTGGGCGGCGTCATACACCACTTTCAACTCATATTTTCTTGCAATCCTCTCTATTTCCTCCATTCCACACACGTTGCCATATACGTGCACGGGCAGAATCGCCGTCGTCCTATCCGTAATTAAGCCCTCAATTTTGGTGACGTCCATCGTATAGTCGTCTTCATTCACGTCACAGAATACCGGTTCCAAGTTGTTGCGTATAATGGCGTGCGTCGTGGACGCAAACGTAAACGGGGTGGTAATCACCTCTCCATGAAGCTTCATGGCTTGCAACGTCAATTCAAGGGCCAGATGCCCGTTGGTCAATAGCGACAGCTCCTTCACGCCCAAATACTCCGTCAACCCAGCCTCGAATTTCTCGTGCAAAGCCCCATTGTTCGTAATCCAATGGGAATCCCACAACGGCCTTATTTCTTCCACGTACTCCTCTAGCGACGGCATTGCCGAACGCGTCACCAATATCCTTTCAGCCAAATCCCAAGCCTCCCTATGCCCATTGCCATGTACTCCGCCAAAAAACAGTTTAACCTTACCAGAAACAGCCTATTCTGTCAACCACATTATGGAACGTCACTTCCACCTCAACGTTCCCCTTCCCATATCAACGTTCCCCATTCCGCAAGCGCCGCCCTTTGCGGCAATTGCCCCCCTTCAGGTGGCGTGGATGCGGCACCCAGTGGAACAACGTCAACGTTGATGTGTCCCCCAACCACATTATTCGCATGTATGGTCAATTTGCTGTACTTTCCATTGTCACCCTGTCCCTCATAATTTGGGGAAGACGGTAACGGCTCAGCTGGCGTGACGCTGAATTCCGCACCACTGACGTCGGTATCCAACCCCACGTATATGGAAACGCCCTTCTCACTCAATATGGCTGACTTCTTGTCTTCACCCAATTCAATATCGGCCATTGTATGGGCGAACCAGTATATTTCCGAGGGCTCCTCCAGCGTCAACTCATCCCGAATCGTCATGCCGCCATCCCCTCGTCGGAACAACAACCCTCGCTTCATTGAGATGCCTTGGGGGGCATATGCGGGAGTCATGTCCACTATGGCGTAACCCGCCGCGTCGTCATTAGACTGAAAATCCACGATTTTTGACGTGGAAGCCACTACTTGGTCCGCTTCGCCTCCCGGATTGATAACGAGTGTATTGTGTCCTTCCGCCCTCAGACGATAATATTCCCAACGTTTCGCCCCAAAATACTCCGGCATATTATAATCGTCTCCTCCCAAGTCGGCAAACCAACGTACGCCTAAAGCGTCATAAATAAATTGTCCCGCATCCAAATGACCGTGGTTTACACTATTGCCGCCGCCGTGCAAACCGGCAAACGCCGCTTGCTTGTCATTGAAACCATCATGAAAATACGCTGCCTCTAAATTGCGAAAATATGCGTCAAACAAAAGGTCTTCCTTATCCCCCTCTTCATAGGACGGGTCATACCATAGCAAATCAAAGGGTTCTGACGAAAAACCATAAGCGTCCATCCCCTCAATGCGAGCCTTGCCCAACTCCGGTTTACCCAACTTGCCCGCCAACCAAAAGAACTCTGGACCGCTAACGTTCGCACTGGTTGCATCATGAATGTTGAATGCACCTTGCGGACCCGTGGCATACAATATGGATTCTCCCGTGTTATCCAAGCCCTTGGCCCGCATAAAACCATAATCCGTCCCTAGCGTAGACTCTATCGCCTCCATCGCCATCGCAAAATAACTCATTGTATACTTCCAATATTCGGAACTTTCGTGCCAGGCCCCATCGGGTGCGAACCCACCCATCATGGACTCCAATCCCCACAACGCCGACGAAACCACTCCCCCCGCCAATTCTGGATTCACCCGCCCAATTGCCAACGCACCCAATATCATGCCACCATTACAAACGGCGTTCCAATTATTCGATACCGTAACCCACTCACCCTTTCCCTTGGCGTAATAACCCATTGCAGGTACAAGCCCTTTATCCTGTATACATTGTTCTAAGAAGTGCCGTCGGTCATCCGTCCAGTAATCATACAACCAATCATAAGCAATGGCGAACGCCGCCGTCATCTCTCCCACGTCCAAGTAATGCTTGGGGTTCCAATCGGGGAAGTTGCCCGCCGCTTCTAGGTTTATCCACAAATCCTCTGCATAGGACTCATCCCCCGTAAGCCGATACAATAGTCCGAGAGTCTTCGCCTTATCAAGTACCTTTCTCGAAGTGGCGAGTAACCTCAACCCATCCGGCAAAACGTACTCCACCTTTTTTTCCGTCTTTAACTCGTCTCCCCTTTGCTTAAGTTCGCCAAACCATTTTGCCATATTAGGGTCGGAAGCCGTCAAATCCCTTACCTCTTCAAACTTATCTTGGTCAGCCAACAAATAAGGGTGCCGAGACGTCGCCCCACTCTGATGAAGCGTATCCACCACCTCTTGGATGGAAGGTCGCGCGAAAGTCAGGTAACGTTCCATTTCCCTTATCAAACTCGTCAGTTCTTTCACCTCTGGATCAATCTTACCACCCATCTCAATGGAAACCAACCCGTTCCCACTGACAAACGTCGTATATCCAAAAGCGTCTGCACATTCCACTACTGGGACGCGGTACGCCTCCTCCGTCTCGGAATGCATAGGCCGACTACACTCATACGTCGTCCCATCCTTGGCTAGAACCACCTTCTGGTCGTCAATCCGCACATCCAAGCCAAGTGCGTCTCCCATGTAAGAGGCCGGAACGGTGACGACGCCATCCTCCGTCCTCCTTACGGGTCCTTCACTCATGGCGACGCATTCCCCGCCTATAAAAGCGTAGGTCGAATCCACCATGAACGTCGCGTTCCCATAAAACAGCTTTGCCATCTCTTTTTGGTCAACATAGGGGGACTGGTCCAACACTTGCCTCTCTTGAAAATATTCATCTGACCGAACCTCATCCCCCGAATAGATGCGCCAGTCATCAATATACCGTACGGACGAGGGCGTGTCTCCTTGTGACATTCCAAATCGAACAATTCCGACCGTGTTAAAATCCGATATCGTTATCGGCACCTTGGTCGATGACGCCTCGCCATCCACATAGATGGAATACCATTGTTGTCCAGGGTTCACGACGACGTCAATTTCATACCATTGGCCAACGGCATAATTCCCGACGACCTTGCCATTCGCATCCTTGATCACCCCATCCAAGTCAAATTGAACGGCGTTTAGAAATACGGGTTTGGGGTCGCGGAACGTCAAGACGCTTTTTGCGTTCAAATCCTCAAAATACACCTTGAAACCACACGTGACGCCATCATCCGTTGGTTTGGCGATTGCCGTCCCCGCCGCCATATCGTCAGACGACAGTTTCTCAAGCTTCAACGCCCTGTCTTCCGCATTCGGGAATTTCCCAACGCCCATTCTGTTTTTCTTGGCGTATGTAACCATTTTTGTGGGTACTTCACCCTCTTCGTACAGATTGAAATCGTCATTCGCAAAAATGCCGACGCCGTCACGTTCGCCAAAATTCTGGCCTCCCTCATATCGCACCTGATTCAATACATCGATGTATTTGGACGCCTCGCTTTGATCTGCAGGCTTCTTCTCATATTTGTAAATCAAGATTCCCGCACATATTGCCAACAATATCCCCAATGGCGTCAAATACTTGTATGGCTTCTTACCGAATAATTCCACCGCCTTCATTGGCCCATCCCCCCATCGTTTGACAAAGTCTCATTCCCGGTGCATATTGCTTGCGTCCTCCCTGCCATAGAGCTCAATCGTACCCGTCGTTTCATATTCTTCCTTCAAACGATTGTAATCGCTTCTTCGCTTTTGGATATATTCCTCAACGTTGTCCTTCGTCAAATACTTCCCGAAATCATCGAATGATTGCCGGCCATACACGTACCTCAACATATTGTCCCCTACCTCGTACCAATAATGAGCATGGTCAATATAATTGTAAGGATTCAGGTTTACCGCATTAAAATCACTAAAATCATATAAATCCGTGACCTGTACAAGTTCTTTAATGTAATCATAATACTCCTCACACTCATATTTATGCCTCTCCGGCAAGAAATCCGGCCCTATGACAACCGTTAACCTAACTCCATTATCATCGCATAATTGCTTAATTCTCTCCAAAGCGGCAACACTTTGCCAATGCGCCTTTAAATCCTTTTTTTCAATTGAAAACAATTGATCCATTTCTTCACTGAAATTCAGCGTAACGTTGTCATTTAACGCGTCATCCATCATTCCTTTGTAAAATTCTTCCAACACGCGCTCCCCGTCTATAGCGTCTAGAACGACGTCCCCGCCTTCATTATCCTCCAAACCTGTCAACTTTTTAAATAAATCGACTACGTTGCGCAGCCCATTCATTGTTAAAAACGACAAGTACTCCCCAACTTCTGATTTCCCCGCCACCATCGCCGGCACTCTATAATTTGCGCCCAGCGAGTCATAACTGTACCTATTGGCCTCCACGCTGCTAAGATGAAGAATTATTTCCTCCAAATCCATAGTTGTAATGCAATAGCTTGCAAAAGCGGCATAGTCTCTAAAACAACCCACGTTAACGTGAAAATTGTAAAATCGTAATCCTGTCAATTCATCTGCCGTCTCCGTCCGTAGCGCACCCGCTTTTGAGCCACCAAGAATAACCGCATTGTATTGATTCTTGTTTTCCTTCACGTATTTTGCCTTTGCCAATCTAGCATAACCATGAGTTGGCGCCCTCCCCTCCAACTTGTTATTGACAATGGCAAAATAGGCGTATTCATCCATATGGAAATTAACTCCCATAAAAACAAGGCAACATATGGTTGTAACTGACAACGCGACAACGACCCACCTTCTATTCGACATGACTCTCTCCTTTTGCACTTAAAATTGGAAATACAAAAATGTGGCAACCTTGTTCATACTCATTATGCTAACCGCCAGTAAGACTGCAGTAAGCACTGCGTATTTTACATTTGGCTTAAACTTCTCCGATATCTCACCCGAATTTGGCGCAAACCAACATATGCATATTGCAATCGCCAACGTCGCACAAATGGTTTTATTTCCAGTAACCAGCTCTTTTACCTGCTCGAGTTTCGTACTCCCCATCAAGCGAAACATACCTTGATACACGGATTTGGCCTGCTCAAAACTATCCGAAACAAACAGGACCCTCGCCACCACGACGCCAACCGCCGTCAACGGATAGGCCAATAGCGAGGGTAGCTTCACGTCCTTTCTCTTCATCCATGCGGCGATGCAAACCAACGCCCCGTTCATGATACCCCACGCCACAAAGGTCCATCCCGCCCCATGCCAAAAACCAGAAACCAGAAAAGTCACCATGGTCGCCACATAGTAGCCCCTCCATTTTTTATCCTTGCGGTATACGCTGCGGAAAATATAATCCGATAAAAATCTAGACAAGGTCATATGCCACCTCCTCCAGTAATCTTGAAAATTTCTCGCCTTATATGGAGAGTTAAAATTGGCGGGAATCAAAATGTTGAAAAAGAAACCCAATCCAATCGCCATATCGGCATATCCGGATAGGTCAAAATAATAGGAGACGGTATACTCAATCGAATAAAACCATGTTTCATAAAACTGCAAAGCCGCACCTGACTGAATCCCTCCAAAGAACGCTTGCGCATTTTCAGTAAGGGGGTCGGCCAACAACAGTTTCTTTGCACAGCCAATCGAAAAAAGCAGCAAACCAATCGATACGTTGTTCCAATTAATCGTCTTTCTTCCCCGATCCTCAAACTGCGGCACTACCTCGTGGTGGTGAATAATCGGTCCCACTATTAGTTGTGGAAAAAAGGTGATGAAAAGCAGATAGTTCAATATGTCATACCCTTCCGTCTTCCCTCGGTAGGAATCCACCAGATAGGCAATCAACTGGAACGTGAAGAACGAGATGCCAATAGGCAGTATGATGTTTTTTAACGCCATATCGCCACCCGTCAAAAAATTGACGTTCTCTATAAAAAAATCTGTGTATTTATAGTATCCCAGCAAGGATACATTGGCCAACACCCCCACCGTCAACAGTATCTTCTTTTGTTTTGCATCCTGCCGCAGTAGGGACAAGCTATTACCCACAATGTAATTCCCAAATATGCTGCAAAGAAAAAATGGGAAGAAACGATAGCTCCCTTGTGCATAGAAATATAAAGAGGCAATAACCAAAAATATTTTTGCGAGAACGTCCAACTTCAACTTGTTAAGAATAAAATATGGTGAGAGAGACGAGAAGGTGTTCTCGGATTGTTTGCTCGCCAGATAGAAATGGTGCACATGAACACAACAAACAGCAGGCACCCATTATTTTATCGCCTGTCCCTTATAGTGCTTTCTGCCGTTCTTGCAGCGAGCATGCTCCTGGTACCGGCTTTGTGGGGAACGCCCAGCCAGGCATACGCCGTCACCTCTGCCGAAAA
>QMCE01000075.1_pt1 | contig 57704 bp, 38 predicted proteins | sample 1821851 | NCBI WGS metagenome assembly QMCE01 (sample SAMN09453174, study PRJNA476694) | Termite gut metagenome, whole genome shotgun sequencing project. | isolation source: worker | host: Odontotermes sp. | place: South Africa:Pretoria | collected 2016-01-28
AAAATGTAGCGCATTCTCGCAGGAGCGGATAAAGTCCTCCTTACGCTGGCTCTCCGTCGCTTCGACGTAGGTCAACTGACTGCACCCGAGGATAGCAACGAACACCTCTACGGGCTCGGTGGCGCCATCCGGAAGGGTAAGATGCAGCTTGTCGCCCGCGTAGTCCACATACATCTTGTCGCCGGCCTTATGCTCGATATGCATCACCGTCTTGGAGAGCTGGAGATGAAGGCGGATGTTGCCTCTAAACTGGGTTATGCCGTATCCGTCGGGATGGGAACGCAGATACTCCTTGTGCAATGTAATCGTGGTCACTCCGCGTTTACCCAGCTTCTTGCAGTACTCGGGCAGCTTCTCCTCCAACGCCTCCAGGCGTGGGTTGGGTGGAACGGAACACCCAGCGTGTTCCAGATACGAATGTACTTCTTGATTGTGCCGGCGCGACGCGCGAACCATCGTCTCCATCGACTTGATCGCAGTACCGTAGCAGTACAGGCGGATGATTGTTCTCAATGTTTTCATTTGTTTGGTATTAAAAATTTGTTGATGTCCCGAGTTAACACACCGCCAAACTAAACAAAATCAGCCTCCGATAAACTCTTTTTTCTATACTTTTTATTCCCCTTTTTTATGATGAGCTTTCAGGGGGGGGCAATTTCACGCGGTTTTTACAAGTAGCTTTGCTCTTTCCCAATCCCTCACAATTCTTCGATTTAGGTTTTTTTTCCACCCTGCGAAGAATCCGGAAACTCTCCGAATAACAAACCTAAGCCTCAAATACTTAACTCATTTTACCACCGTCTCGCTGTTTTCTCGAAAGAGTTCACTATATTCACTACGGTTTTTGACCGACAAGCGAAGCTCAGTTAAAGATAGCGAAATATATTGAAAAAATAGCTACCTTTGGATGTTATACCTACACATAACTTATGAATCGAAGTGTTTATTGTGTCATAATGGCCGGCGGAGTGGGCAGCCGGTTCTGGCCGGAGAGTCGCGGAGAGTGTCCGAAGCAGTTTCTCGACATTCTCGGAACGGGTAAAACTTTCCTGCGACAGACCTACGAAAGGTTCTTGCCGCTGGTGCCGCCGGAAAATATTATCGTGGTCACGGGCGAAGGGTATCGCGATCTGGTGGCCGAACAGATTCCCGAACTCGCACCGTCCCGGATACTCGGCGAGCCGTTGGGACGGAATACCGCACCCTGCATTGCCTACGCCGCGTTTCGACTCCGCACGATCGACCCCGACAGCGTGATGATAGTCACTCCGGCTGACCACCTGATCACGGGTGAGGAGGAGTTTCGCCGAGCCATAGCCGAAAGCGTCGATTTTGCTTCCGCGCACGAGGCCATGATGACGATCGGCATCAAACCCACCCGACCAGACACGGGTTATGGTTACATCCAGATCGAGGAGCGCGGCGAGGGGATCTGCAAAGTGCGCACATTCACCGAAAAACCGAATGCGGAACTTGCGAAAGTTTTTGTCGACAGCGGCGAATTCTTCTGGAACTCGGGCATATTCGTCTGGCGCACCGAGGTGATACTGCGCGCGCTGCGGGAGAATATGGAGGATATGTATCAGCTTTTCTCCGCCTCGGCCGACGATTTCGGCACCGCGCGCGAGACGGACACCGTTCGGCGCATCTACTCCGAGATTCGCCCCGTGTCGATAGATTTCGGGGTGCTGGAGCATGCCGCGGGGGTTCACATGCGTTTGAGCGATTTCGGTTGGAGCGACGTGGGTACCTGGAACTCTCTTTACGAAAACCTGCCGCACGACGCCGGCGGAAACGCCGTCACGGGCCTTGTCCGACTGAGCGGGGAGGTGGCCGGCTCGTTGATACGCGTTCCGGAGGGTAAACTTGCCGTGGTGAACGGTCTGGAGGATTACATTGTGGTCGATACGCCCGACGTGTTGCTGGTGTGGCCGCGTTCCCGCGAGCAGGAGATCAGGCAGGTGGTAACTTCGTTGCGGTTCGACGGCGGCGAGGAATTTCTTTAAGGGTTGAAAGTGGAAAGTGGGCTACGCGCAATTTTTTTGTTCTGCGTAGCCCACTTTCAACTTTCAACTCTCAACTTTCAACTTCAATACTCGTCCCAGGCCTTGATCTTGATGTCGTCGGGGCCGAGTCTGCAAAAGGCGTCGATGTAGGCCGAGGCCAGCCGCGCGTTGGTGATGAGCGGCACGTTGAAGTCGATGGCGCTGCGGCGGATGGTGTAGTCGTTGCTCAACTCTTCGGCCGAGAGGTCTTTGGGTATGTTGACCACAAGGTCGATCTTACGTTCGCGGATGTAGTCGAGCGTGTTGGGTTTCTCGGGGCTGTCGGGCCATGCGAGCGTTTCCGCGGCGAGGCCGTTGGCCGCCAGATAGTCGGCGGTGCCTTTCGTGGCGAAAAGTTTGTAACCCCCGGCCGCCAGCGAACGTGCGGCGGGCAGCAGGTCGGCTTTCGTGCGCGCGTCGCCGGTCGAGAGCAGAATGTTCTTCCTGGGGATTGCGTAGCCCACCGAGATCATCGACTTGAGGATCGCCTCGGAGTAGTCGTCGCCCAGACAGCCCACTTCGCCCGTCGAAGCCATCTCGACACCCAGCACGGGGTCGGTTTTCTGCAACCGCGAGAACGAGAACTGTGGCGCTTTGATCCCTACGTAGTCGAGCTCGAAGGCCGATTTGTGCGGAATTTCGACCGGCAGATCGAGCATCACCTTTGTCGCCAGCTCGATGAAGTTGAACTTCAGTACCTTCGACACGAACGGGAACGACCTCGAAGCACGCAGGTTACACTCGATCACCTTGATGTCGTTGTTCTTTGCCATCAGCTGCATGTTGAACGGGCCGGTGATATGAAGCCCTTTCGCAACCTCGCGCGCGATCTTTTTCACGCGGCGGGCGGTCTCGACATACATCTTTTGCGGCGGGAAGACCATCGTCGCGTCGCCCGAGTGGACGCCTGCGTACTCGACGTGCTCCGATATCGCGTAGATCAGCACCTCGCCGTCCCTCGCCACGGCGTCTATCTCTATCTCCTTGGCGTGGGTCAGATATTCGGTCACCACTACGGGATGCTGTTTCGAGACGTTGGTCGCCAGCGTCAGGAAGTGTTCCAACTCGCCGCGGTTCGACACCACGTTCATCGCAGCGCCGCTCAGAACGTACGAAGGACGGATCAGCAGCGGGAATCCCACCTCGTCGGCGAACTTGTAGATGTCGTCGAGCGACGAGAGCTCTTTCCAGCGCGGCTGGTCGATGCCCAACTCGTCGCACATGCTTGAAAATTTGTGCCTGTCCTCGGCCCTGTCGATGTTGGCCGCGCTCGTACCCAGAAGCGGAACGTTGTTAGCGTCGAGCCTCATGGCGAGGTTGTTGGGAATCTGGCCGCCCATCGACACCACCACTCCGCGCGGCACTTCGAGGTCGGTGATATCCAGCACGCGCTCCAGTGTCAGCTCGTCGAAGTACAACCGATCCGACATGTCGTAGTCGGTGGAGACGGTCTCGGGATTGTAGTTTATCATGATCGACCGCAGGCCGCTTTTGCGTATCGCGCCCGCGGCGTTCACCGAGCACCAGTCGAACTCGACCGAGCTGCCGATGCGATAAGCGCCCGAGCCCAGAACCACCACGCTGGCGCCGTCTTTGGCGAAATCTATGTCGTGCGCAGTACCGTTGTAGGTGACGTACAGATAGTTGGTAGCCGCAGGGTACTCCGCGGCCAGAGTGTCGATGCGCTTGATGACGGGGGTTATGCCGCGGCTTTTGCGATGGGTGCGCACGGCGGCTACCTCGGCCTCCATATCGCCGTCGCGCGGCTTGAGTACTTCGCGCGCGATCTGGAAGTCGCTGAAGCCCCTCTGTTTGGCTTCGAGCAGCAGTGCGTCGGGCACATCGGTCAGCTTGTTGTAGCCGCCCAACTCGTTGTCGAGCCGGATGATATATTCGAGCCTGTGGAGGAACCACCGGTCGATCTTCGTCAGTTCGAAAATCTTGTCGACCGAATAGCCCGCCTTGAAAGCGTTGGCAAGATGGAAAATTCGTTTGTCGGTGGGGCGGGAGAGGGCTTCGTCCAGATCGGCCACGGCAAGTTCCTTGTTGGCAACGAAACCGTGCATGCCCTGGCCGATCATCCTCAGACCTTTCTGCATACACTCCTCGAAGTTGCGGCCGATGGCCATCACTTCGCCGACAGATTTCATGCTGCTGCCCAACTCGCGGCTCACACCTTTGAATTTGCCCAAGTCCCAGCGCGGGATCTTGCACACAACGTAGTCCAACGCCGGCTCGAAACAGGCGGTGGTGACTTTGGTGACGCTGTTCTTCAACTCGTGCAGACCGTAGCCAAGCCCGACCTTCGCCGCCACGAACGCCAACGGGAAGCCGGTGGCCTTGGACGCCAACGCCGACGAACGCGACAGGCGCGCGTTGACCTCGATCACGACGTAATCCTCGCTGTTGGGGTCGAGCGCGAATTGGCAGTTGCATTCCCCGACGATCCCGATGTGGCGGATGATGCGAATCGACAGCGCGCGAAGTTTCTGCGCCTCGGTGTTGGAGAGCGTCTGCACGGGGGCGACGACGATACTCTCGCCGGTGTGGATGCCCAGCGGGTCGAAGTTCTCCATGTTGCACACCGTGATGCAGTTGTCGAACCGGTCGCGCATCACCTCGTACTCAATCTCTTTCCATCCCTTGAGCGATTTCTCGACCAGGATCTGTGGCGAATATGTGAAAGCCTTGCGGGCCAGCGCGTCGAGTTCGGCTTCATCGTTGGCGAATCCGCTGCCCAAGCCGCCGAGTGTGTAGGCCGGACGTATGATAATAGGATAGCCGAGTTCTTTTGCCGTGGCTTTCGCGTCCTCGACCGTGGTGACGGCTTTGCTCTTGATCGTTTTGACGCCGATCTCGTCGAGTTTTTTGACGAAAATGTCGCGGTCTTCGGTGTCGATGATCGACTGAACGGGCGTTCCGAGCACCTGCACGTTGTATTTTTCGAGCACGCCGCTCTTGTAGAGGGCCACGCCGCAGTTGAGCGCCGTCTGTCCCCCGAAAGCGAGCAGGATGCCGTCGGGCTTCTCTCTTGCGATAACTTTCTCGACATACTCGGGTGTCACGGGCAGGAAGTACACCCTGTCGGCGATGTTCTCCGAGGTCTGGATCGTGGCGATGTTGGGGTTGATCAGCACCGTGTGGATGCCCTCCTCCTTGAGCGCCTTGAGCGCCTGGCTGCCCGAATAGTCGAACTCGCCCGCCTCGCCGATCTTCAGCGCGCCCGAGCCTAACAATACTACTTTTTTTATCTCTTTTCTTATCTCTTCCATCTTCTGATCGCGTCAATAAAGTTATCATAAATCGTGTCGGCTTCTTCGGGCCGGTTTGTCGCCTCGGGATGCCACGCCACCGCGCTGAAAGGTTTTGTTTTGTGACGTATGCCTTCCACGCTGCCATCGTTTAGATTTGTGTACCAAATCTCCCAATCTTTCGGGAGTGCAGCCTCGTCCACCGCCCAACTGTGGTTCTGGATCGTGATCATGGCGTGGTTCGAGCCCGCTTCGAGCACCGGTTGGTTGGCTCCGCGGTGGCTGTGGTCGAGTTTTTTGATCCCGCCGCCCGCAGCGAGCGCCATCAGTTTGTCGCCGCCGCAAACTCCGAAAACCGGTTTGCCTTTGTCGAGCGCCTTGGCGACGTTCGCAGCCGCCGGGGTCGGGTCGTCGGGCGCGTCCACAAGCACGAGTCCGTCCCAATCATGGGCGGTGAGGTCGGCGTTCCAGGGCAGTCGCAGGACTTTGACACCGCGCCTGGTGAGGCTGCGGATCACATTGTTGCGCACACCCGTGTCGAGCAGCGCCAACGTGATGTCGCCCTCGCCGTAAGTCGTCGGCCGGGCAATGCTCACATCGGCGATGCGGTCGGCCGGTTCGGGTTTCATCGGCGCACTTCCGATGGTGATCGTGCCCCTCAGTTCGCCCTTTTCGCGCAGATGTTTGGCAAGTTCGCGCGTGTCGACCCCGCAGATGGCAGGCACACCGCTCTCTTTCAGCCATTTGCCGAGGCTTTCGGCGGCGTTCCAGTGGCTGTACTCCTCGGAATAGTCGGTGACCACGAGCCCCGAGATCTGCATCCGCTCCGACTCGAAATTGAGCAGCAGACCCTCTTCAATGTCCCGCGGAGGAACCCCGTAATTACCGATCAACGGATAAGTCAGCACTAAGATTTGACCTCTCAGTCCCGGGTCGGACAGCAGTTCGGGCCAGCCGATCATAGAGGTATTAAAAACAACTTCTCCCTGTACCGACGTTTCGGCACCGAAGGAGAAGCCCGTAAATTTTGTTCCGTCCTCCAGGGACAGAACGGCAGCGTTTTTCGACATTTTTCTCAGAATGAATTTTCTGAGGCACAAAGGTACGATTTTTTTTGCGAAAACAAAAAATACTGTTACTTTTGTCTCCGCAAATGGGGGATTAGCTCAGTTGGCTAGAGCGCTTGCATGGCATGCAAGAGGTCACGAGTTCGACTCTCGTATTCTCCACCCGGCCCCGACAAGGGGCCTTTTTGTGTGTGTGGTTGCCTTTTGTGTACCGGCCGAACTTCGGGGGGCCTTGTTTTTGGGGGATTAGAGATTTGCGAGGTAGGCGGCCGTGACGGCGACAAGGGCGGCGGTCTCGGTGCGCAGGCGGCTCGGGCCGAGCGAGACCGGCACAAAACCGTTTCGCAGGGCGAGCGCAACCTCCTCGGCGGTGAAATCGCCCTCCGGCCCGATGAGGATCAGAGTGTCGGCGCCGCGCATAAGCGCCTCGGTGACGGGGATGCGCGGGGATGCGGGAAACTCGGCCTCGCCGCGACAGTGAGCTATCAGTTTAACTCCGTCGAATGGGCTTTCCAACACCTTGCGCAGCGGCGTGAGCGGCTCCAACACCGGCAGCCGTGCCTTGAGCGACTGTTTCATCGCGCCTACCATAACTTTTTGCGCCCGCTCGGGCTTGAAAAACACCCGCCTCTCGCTGTTGGCGCACTCCAGCGGCACCACCCCGTCGAGTCCCACTTCGGTCGCTTTTTCGAGGAACCATTCGAACCGGTCGCTGTTCTTTGTGGGCGCCACACCCATCACAAGACGCCATCCGCGCGCACAGAAATCGGTAACGGACGAAACCACCCGCACTTCGCATCCGCGGGGCGAGGCAACCACCACCTCCGCTTCGTGGAGCGTGCCCCGTCCGTCGACCAGATGGAGCCGTGCGCCCGTCCCGAGCCGGAGTACCTTCACCGCGTGTCGGCTCTCCTCCTCGCTGAGGGTGTGCACGGGCGGAATTATATCGGGAGCGTAAAAAAGTTGCATGGTTTTTCGAACGAATTATTTACTTTTGTCAAATCGTGCAAAAATAATTAAAAAAATTACGATATTATGGCTTCAAAATCCAAATCCGGGATGATCATCACCATAGTCGTGCTGTGTGGCGCGGTGTGTGCAGGAATCTATCTGTTTAACAAATCTAAAAAACAAGCCGACATGGGCAATCCTTTCTTCACGGAGTGGACGACTCCTTTCGGGGTTCCTCCTTTCGAGGATATCCGTCCCGAACATTTCGAACCCGCCTTCATCGAGGGCATGCGTCTTCACAGGGCCGAGATCGACTCGATAGTCGCCAACCCCGCCGCGCCCACATTCGAGAATGTGATTCTGGCCTACGACCGCAGCGGCGAACTTTACGGCACGGTGGGCCGTGTGTTCAGCGCCATCACCTCGGCAGAGACGACCGACCGGCTCGAAGAGATCAAGGCGGCCATGTCTCCGCTCCAGTCGGCCCACAGCGATGCCATCGCCCTGGACGAAGAGCTGTTCGCAAAGATCAAAGCGGTGTACGATACGCGCCTGAGGGTCGGTCTCGATGCCGCTCAATTGCGCCTCACCGAGAGGGTTTTCAAACGTTTCGAGCGTTCGGGCGCGCTGCTTTCGCCCGCCGACAAGGAGGAGTTGCGTAAGGTGAACGAGGAGCTCTCGCTGTTGGGCGTGCGCTACGAGAAAAACAACCGTGACGCTGTGAACGCATTCCGTCTGGTGATCGACAATCGCGACGCGACGGGTCTTCCCTCGGCGGTCGTGGCCAGGGCCAAATCGAGAGCCGAGGCAGAAGGGCTGGGCTCAGACCGTCTTGCGTTCAATCTGTCGAAGCCGAGCTGGATCCCGTTCCTGACCGGAGCTTCGCGCGAAGATCTGCGCCGCCAACTATATGAAGCGTGGTTGGGGCAGTGCGCCGAGGGGACGGAATTTGACAACACCGGTATTATCAACGACATGATACGTCTGCGCACCCGCCGCGCCCATCTGTTGGGTTTCAGCTCCCACGCCGACTTCACCCTCGACGAACGGATGGCAAAAACTCCCGCGCGGGTCTACGAATTCCTCGACGCGATCTGGGCCCCCGCGCTCGAAAAAGCGATCGAAGAACGTGACGAGATGCAGGCCATGAAGCGCCGCGAACTCGCCGACTCGACCGCCGTGCTCCACTCGTGGGACTGGTGGTACTACGCCGAGAAGATCCGCAAGGAGCGCTTCAATTTCGACGAGGAGCAGGCGCGGCCATACTTCTCGCTCGAAAATGTCCGTTCGGGTATATTCAAACTCTGCAACCGGCTGTACGGCATATCGTTCCGGCCGATCGTCGCGCCGGTCTACCACAAGGACGTCACCGTGTACGAAGTGCTCGATATCGACAACTCCCACCTCGGGGTGATATACATGGACTTCTTTCCGCGCGCGGGCAAAGGCTCCGGTGCGTGGTGCGGTTCGTATCGTCCGCAGGGTTACACACCCGAGGGTGTACGCATTGCTCCGATCACCAACATAGTGTGCAACTTCACCGAGCCCAGCGGCAATAATCCGGCGCTGTTGTCGCTCGACGAGACGGAGACTTTTTTCCACGAGTTCGGCCACGCGCTGCACAATCTTTTCGCCGACGTTCCCTATCGCGGGCTGTTGGGTGTCGAGCGCGATTTCGTGGAGCTGCCCTCGCAGATCATGGAGAATTGGGCGTTCGAGGCGGCGATGCTGGCCGAATACGCGATTCACCACCGCAGCGGCGACGTGATCCCCAACCGCACCGTCGAGCGTATTGCCCAAAGCGGTAAATTCAACCAGGGTTTCGTGACGACGGAGTTGGTGGCGGCGTCGCTCTCCGACATGGATATCCACACGATGAAAGAGTACGCACCGTTCAACGTTTCCGATTTCGAGAAGTATGCGCTGTCGACCAAACGCGGGCTGATACCACAGATCGAGCCGCGCTACCGTTATCCCTACTTCAGTCATATCTTCGATGGCGGATACTCGGCGGGATACTACTCCTACATTTGGGCCGAGGTGCTGGACAAGGATGCTTATGAAGCTTTTGTCGAAAGCGGCGACATCTTTTCGCGTGCCGTGGCCAACGATTTCCGCCACAAGGTGCTGGCGCCGCGCGGCATGAAAGACGGGATGGATCTCTATCGTGATTTCCGCGGGGCCGAACCCTCGCGCGAGCCTCTGATGCGGGGGCGCGGATTGCTCAAAGAGGATATCTCGCCCGATGCGCTTCAGGCCCGGCGTCTTAGTGAGAGCGACGACCGTCCTCGGAGCGCACCTGCCGATTCGGTGCTGCGCGAGATACTCGGTGAACCGCCGGTGGAGTAGTTTCTATCCGAGGATGAATATTGCCGGGCGCTTGTCGATTTCTGGGGTGGGAGTGCGGCGCCATTCGGCGATGGTAAGTGTGCGGATCAATTCGTCCGGCGCGGTGATATCGGCGGCGACGGTGAGGCGGGTTTCGGGAGCGCATGCCGCCAGAAAATCCGCGAAAAGACGTCCGCTGCGATAGGGCGTTTCGATGAATATCTGTGTTTGCCGCTCGGAGTGTGCGCGCCGTTCGAACTGCCGGATGGCGCGCGTGCGTTCCGGATCACGCACAGGCAGATAGCCGTTGAAAGCCCACGACTGTCCGTTCGCGCCCGAGGCCATCAACGCCATAAGTATCGACGATGGGCCGACCAGGGGCACGACGCGGATGCCGTGCCTGTGGGCGGCGGCTACGATCTCTGCTCCCGGGTCTGCAACAGCGGGCACTCCCGCCTCGGATATCACACCCGCGCTGCGTCCTTCCCGCACCGGCGCCAGCATTGCGTCGACCTCCCCGGGCCGTGTGTGTTCGTTGAGCTCCGTGAATTCGAGCGCGTCGATCGGTTTCATCCCCGCGCGCGACAGGAATCGCCGTGCCGAGCGGACATTCTCGACGATAAAATAGTCCAGGCTCCGCATCACCTCGAAGTTGGCTGCCGGAAGCACCGACTCGGGCGCCGTGTCGCCTATCGGACAGGGCAGCAAGTAAAGAGTCCCGCTCATTCTTTCGTGTAGATTCGTTTTACGCGGTCGGAGACAGCCGTCAGAACCTCGTACGGGATGGTTTCCAGAACCGCGGCCATATCTTCGGCGGTGTTGCCCGCCAGGGCCGAGAAAATCGTGACGCGATCGCCGACCCTGATGCCCGGAATGTCGGTCACGTCGATCATGCAGCTGTCCATGCAGACATTGCCGACGATGGGTGCGGGCCGCGGATGACCGCCCGCGTCGTCCACCATCATCGACCATGCGCCGCAGCCGAGCCGCCGGTTCAGTCCGTCGGCGTAACCGATCGGTATGGTGGCGATCACCGACTGTCGCTTCAGCACCCCGTGGCGACCGTAACCGACCGTTTCTCCCGCCGGCAGCGAGGCCACATGCACTATGCCTGTACTGAGCCGAGCGACAGGCACCGCGTCCCGCATGCCGAAGCCGTAAAGTCCGATACCAAGCCTCACCATGTCGAACGACGCTTCGGGAAAACGCTCGGTGCCCTGCGTGTTGGCCAGATGTCTTCGCACGGGGTAGGGCAGGGTGGCGGCAAGTCCGGAAGAGGCGCGGTCGAAATCGGCGATCTGCCGCCGTGTGAAATCGTCCTGCGCAGGGTCGTCGGCCGCGGCGAGGTGCGAAAAAATCGTCGCCACTCGCACATAACGTTCTGCGTTGCCCAGCGCATCGACAAGTCGCGGAATCTCCCTCTCGGCGAAGCCCAGCCGGTGCATCCCGGTGTCGAGTTTGATGTGTATCGGATAGCTCCGCTCGCCGTGCCGTTTGAGCAGCGCGACGAATTCGCCGAGCGACGAGAAGTTGTATATCTCCGGTTCGAGCCTGTGGCGGATCATCGGTTCGAAACTGCCCGCGTCAGCGTTCAGCACCACTATCGGTGCCGCGATCCCCGCCTGGCGCAACTCCACCCCCTCATCTGCAAACGCAACGGCGAGATAGTCCACCCCCTGCTGTTCGAGAGTTCGGGCCACTTCGAAAGTTCCATGCCCGTAGCCGTGCGCCTTGATCATCGGCATGATCCCCACGCCCGCGGGCAGATGCGACCGGCACAGACGCAGGTTGCCGACCATCGCGTCGAGGTCGATCTCCATCACGGTGGTGTGGCTCCGTCGTTCGAGCGCGTGGCTCAGACGGTCGAAACCCAGCCTCGCACCCCCTTTTATGAGTATCGCGCGGCCCTGAAGCTCCGTCGAGGTGAGGCTGCGCAAGGCGTCGTCTATGGTGAGGCCGTCTCCGATCTCGATGAGACGTTCCACTCCCGAACTCCTCACGAGCCGTGCGGCGTCGGCGCTCCCGCCTGCGGGCATGACGACGATCCGCGGGCGGTCTCCACCCACGCGGGCCAGATAGTCGAGCGCAATGGCCAGCGAGGCGACGTCGGAATTGTAAGTATCGTTGACTATCACCGAGCCGTGAATTCCCTCGCGCACTTCAAGCCGCATGGCGACGGGTTCGAGCGCGGCGATGGCGACGGCTGGAATTTCATATCCCTCGTGGCGCCAGAAATCGGCTGCCAGCGTGGAGTTGCGTTGCGTGAAGTCGTCTCCCCTGCCGTGCAGCATCTCGGGGCAGCGACGAAACAGCTCCATTTTCTCGGCGCGCAACTGATCGGTCGAGGCGAAATTTTCCTCGTGCGCGCCGCCGACCACGGTCAGGATTCCTATGTCGGGCCGGATGATCCGTTCGAGTGCCGCCATCTCGCCGGGCTCGGATATTCCGGCTTCGATCACGATGTAGTCTTCCTCGCCGTCGGCCATCAGCACCGACAGTGGCACTCCGATCTGCGAATTCCAACTTTTGGGACTGCGGAAGATCGTCACGCCCGCGGGCGCCAACTGTGCGATCCACTCCTTGACGGTGGTTTTTCCATTGCTGCCGGTGATGCCGACCACCTTGCCGCTGAAGCCCGTGCGATGGTGGGCCGCCAGTGCCTGCAACGCTTTCACAGTGTCGGGCACGGCGACGAAACCGGCCTCGGGATAATTAGCCGCGTCGACAAAATCCTCTCCGACCAGAAAGCCTCGAACGCCGCGGTCGTACAGCTGGCCGATGTATGCCGCGCCGTCGCGGTTGACAGTCCGGATCGCCATGAAAATCGTTTCGGCATCCACGGGAAAAGTTCTGCTGTCGATGATTACGTTCCCTATGGCGGTGTCTGCCCCCGAGAACCGGCCTCCGCATACGGCGGCAATTTCACTCAATCTATATCTCATTTCCTTACTTTATACTGTCATCCCGAGCGAGCCCGTAGGGCGATGAGGGATCATTGTCTGAAAGTTACAACGGTTATTCCGGCGCCGCCCCTGTCCGCATGGTCGTCGACGGCGCTCTCGACGGCGGGGATTCCGCGCAGATAACGACGTATCTCGCTTTTGAGTGCGCCGGTGCCTTTGCCGTGCAGGATCGACACCTCGTTAACGCCGATCATCAGTGCGTTGTCGATGAATCCTTCGACCGCTTCGATCGCCTCGCCCGGCCTCAGACCACGGACATCGACGCGGGGCGAAAATTGCAGCCTGCGTTGTGCGATCTCTCCGCTCACCACCGTGCGCGGCTTCACGGGCCGTGTGGCGGTTTTGTACTCACCCGCGGATATGGCCTCCAGACGATCCACCGCGACGGTCGACAGAATCTGTCCGAAAGCGACGGTGGCCCGCGTGCCCTTCACTTCGGTCACTTCGCCCACGGTGTCCTGACCTTTTATGCGCACCTTCGAGCCTGCTTCGATGGCCTTTGGCTTCGGCGGCGCGGGGGGTGTGGCTACTGTTGCTGCTGTGGCTTTTTTCTCGGCCTTACGTTTCTCGCGGTTTTGTTGACGGCGCAGGATGCGCTCCATTTCGGCATCGAACCGGTTCTGCTTTTCGGCTTCCGTGGGCGAGACGGCGGTTGCGTCCAAAGCCTCGCGGAAATCCTCGATCTCGCGCCGGGCCAGACGTGTCAACTCTTTCTCGGCCTGCGCCTCGCGAATCACTTTTATTGTGTTTTCTATCTGTTTGTTGGCTTCCGTCACGAGCGCTTTTGCTTCGGCGCGTGCGGTGCGCATGATCTCGCTGCGTTCGGACTTTATGGCGGCCAGGCGCGCGGCGTAATCGGCTTCGAGTTCTTCGACCCGCCGGTCGGTCAGACGGATCTTTTCGCGTTTTGTTTCCCAATATCGGCGGTCGCGTGCGATCTCGCGCAGTTGGCGTTCGAGGTTGATGTGATCCGATCCTGCTTTGTCGGCGGCGGCGCGGATTATCTCGTCGGGCAGTCCGATCTTTCGCGCGATCTCCACGGCGAACGAACTTCCCGGCTCGCCCTGTACCAACCGGAAAAGCGGTCGGATTGCACTCACGTCGAAAGCCATCGCCCCGTTCGCTACACCGGCATGGTTCGAGGCGAAATATTTGATGTTGGAGTAGTGCGTGGTGACGATGCCATACACGCCGCGCTCCACGAACCTCTCCAGCACGCTCTCGGCTATCGCGCCGCCGATCACAGGCTCCGTGCCGCTGCCGAACTCGTCGATGAACACCATCGAACGGCCGTCGGCTCCGGCCAGCATGCGTTTCATATTTATCAGGTGCGAGCTGTATGTCGACAGGTCGTTCTCGATGCTCTGCTGGTCGCCGATGTCGATGAACAGCCTCTCGAACAGCGGCATCTCGGAGTTTTCGAGCGCCGGCACCAAAAAACCGCACTGGAACATATATTGCAGCAGCGCCACGGTCTTCAGACACACCGACTTGCCGCCCGCGTTGGGGCCCGAGATCACTATGATGCGCTCCGTGGGCGACAGGCTGAGGTCGAGCGGCACAAGCTCCTTTTTTTCCCGCGCGAGAGTTTGGGCCAGCAGCGGATGGCGCGCCTGCCTCAAAACGAGCCGACCGTCGTCCGAGATTATGGGCCTCACCGCGCCGTTCGCCACGGCCCACCGCGCCTTTGCCCGGATGAAATCGACCTCGCACAGATAGTCGCCCGCCGCCGCGATGCCTTCCAGATCGGGCCTCAGCGATTCGGTGAACTCCGTCAGGATCCGCACCACTTCTCGGCGTTCGGCGTACTCCAACTCGCGCAACTCGTTGTTGATCTCGACTATCTCGACCGGCTCGATGAAGTATGTCCGTCCGCTGGCGCTTTCTCCGGCTATGAAGCCCGGAAGTTTTTTCTTGTTGCCAGCCGCCACGGGGATCACCGTCCGTCCGTCGCGTATCGACAGTCCCGCGTCCGGGTCGACTATTCCCGCACTTTGGGCCTGGGCCAGGATTCGTTGCATCCGTCGCGCCACATCGCCCTCCTTTGTGCGGATCGTGCGGCGGATCTCGAAAAGTTCCGGCGAGGCGCTGTCGCGAAGACCGCCGGTGCGATCCACCAACGTGTCGATATGGCCCGTGACGGCGGGAAAACTTTCGATCCCCGAACCAAGTTCGCGCAACAACGGATAGAGCTTCGGGTCGCGCGCCGCGACAAATCCCGACACCTCGCCCACCGCCGTCAGGGCCCGATGCAAAGTGCGTATCTCATCCACTTCGAGGAATGCCCTTTCGATGCGCGCCTTGGCGGTGATAGCGGCCGTGTCGACAAACTCGCCGCCCGGAAATCCACCCTCCGTCGTGAGAATGATCCGCAACTCGTCGGCCAGACCCAGACGCCGCTCAAGCTCCCGCGCCGAGGTCGAAAATCCCTCCTCTGCGACCCTTTCGCGCGCCGCCACAGTGGTGCACAACTCGCCCACCTGCCGCCGGATCCGGTCGAAGCCTGTCTTCTCCTCGAAATTGTCGGGATAAACCATCATTTTTTCTCCTTGTCCCGACGGCCGAACAACGAAAAATGGACATATCGCCTCGGGTTGTCGCGCAGATCTTCCAGCAACGCCGCGAGATTTCCGGTCGCCACGGTCAGCGAGTCGTACAACGCGGGATCGTTCAACAGCCGAGCCGCCGATCCGTCTCCCTCCGACAATTCGGTCAGCACTCCGTTCAGCCGTTCGATGCCTGTTCCGAGCCGTTCGACAGTTCCGCTCAGGTCGGCTTCGGCCAGATCGCCAGTCACCTCGTCGAGATTGGCCACCATGCCTTCGAACCTGTCGGCGTTGTCGCGCAGCATCGAGGTGAATGCGCCCAGATCTTCGATCATCTCCCCGATCCCCGCGCCGGAGAGTTGGCTTGTCATTTTTTCGGTGTTGCCCACTATTCCGGCGATGGCATCGGCGTTACGGGTGAGCATATCGTTGAGGCTTTCCGAGGCTTCCGTGAGCGAGTTCATAAGAGTTTTGGCTTCGGCGATGAGCTCCTCTATGTTTGTCGAAGCGCTTTCGAACAGACCGCTCTCGATCTGCGCCGGTATCACCACCCCGCGGTCGAAATAACTCCCCGACGCGCCCAACACCAACTCGATCGCCTTGTCGCCCATCAACCCGTTGGCGAAAAGCACCAGATATGAGTCCGACGGGATGTCGACACTCTTTTTGATCCCCACCTTGACCACCACCTTGTCGGGGTGCTGGTCGTCGAGGTATATGTCGGTCACCGAGCCCACCTTGACGCCGCGCAGCAGCACCGGTGCGGAGGTTTGCAGACCGCTCGTCTGGTCGAACAGGGCGTAGTAGAACCTGTCGCCGCTGAACACTTCGCGCCCCTTGAGGTAGTTGACCCCGAGGTAGAGGCTGGCGATCATCACCAGTGCGAAGATACCTATTTTGACTTCTCTCGACATTTTCAGTTTCATGACTCTCATCTTTTTTGGTTTGCGGACTCCTCTTCGATCATGAAGGCGCCCGGGAATTTGTTTTTGCGTGCTTTTGCGAGTGCGTTTTCGGCCTCGCGCTGCGAATAGTATGGGCCGATCCGGTATTTGTACCATCCGTCGCCCGTGCGTTCGGTGACCTTTCCCCGGTACGAACCCCATGTCCGGTCGGAGGTGGATACGCGGGCGCGTGTGGCGGCAAGTTGTACGAAAAATAGTTTGGCCGGAACTTTTGCCGTAGCCTTTTCTTGTGTCGCCTCGGGTGCGGGTGCGGGTGTTGGTTCGGGCGCTGAAGTTGCCGGTGCGGGCGTTGTGGGCGAAGGAGCTGTGGGCGTCGTTGCGGCAAAGTTCTCCTTATATTCGCGGAAAGCGTTGAAAAGCGACTTCACGATGGCCTGTTTCCCGTTCTCGGAGAAGATATATCTCCGGTCGCCGTCGTTCGAGATGAAACCTATCTCGGTGAGCACCCTCGGCATGGTGGGCCTCCACAGCACGGCGAACGGGCCCTGTTTTGCACCCCTGTCACGCAGCGATGTCTGGTTGGCGTACTGTTTCTGGATAAGCCGCGCAAAGCTCAGGCTGCTCTCGAAGTTGGCGTACTGCATCATCCCAAAGACGATCGACAGCTCGGTCGAGTTGGGGTCGAAACCCGCGTAGGTCTCGGTGTAATCCTCCTCGTAACGGATCACTTCGTTCTCGCGTTTGGCCACTTCGAGATTCGCCTCGCTTTTGTCCGCCCCCATCACGTAGGTTTCCGATCCTGCGGGCGACGAGGCGGGGTTGGCGTTGGTGTGTATCGACAGGAACAGGTCGGCTCCGGCGCGGTTTGCAAAATCACCGCGGGCGGCCAGACCGACGGCGCGATCGTCCTTTCGGGTGTAGAGCACCTGCGCGTCGGGCATCTCTTTTGTGATGAGGGTCCCCAGCGCGAGTGCGATCTCCAGATTGATGTTTTTTTCGAGATATCGGCCGTGCGTAGCTCCCGCGTCTCTACCCCCGTGACCGGCGTCGATCACGAGTATGAAATTTTTATTCTGTCCGGCCGCCTCTCCGCATACCGAAAATGCGAAGATCGCCGTTATCACGATAGACAAGACCCTGTTCATAATTATTAGGCCACTTGCGAAAAAATAGCTACTTTTGTCGGCGAAACGTGCGCGCTCGCGGGCGTGTCGTTCCCGTTTTGCCGACTTTGTCGGCAAAGATAAGAGATATTGTTGATTTATTTGGCGTCTGCGACTAAAAAATATCTGGCCGGAGGGCTCCTGACGACACTCGTGCTGATCGCCGGAGTGGTTTTTGCGCATCCTTCGACGGCGCCTCGGGGTTTGTCGAGGGGTGGCCGCGCGCCTATTTTCCGGCAGCGCGAGGCCTCTTTGCGCACCGATTCCGTGGCCGTGTCGTGGCCCGAATCTCCGGTTCGGCACATCGACTCGCTCGTTGCCCTGAGGCCCGATTCGATACTCACCCGTCGTGCGGACTCGCTCATGGCCCGTCGCGCAGATTCACTTGCCGCTCTGTCGCCCGACTCTCTTGCGCTCCCGCGTATGGATTCTCTGCCGCCTTCGACCGGACTTCGCCCGACGATCCCGCCGGCTCCCGTCCGCGAAGAAAAGCCGTTTCTGGATGCTCCCGTTGTGGGTAAAGCGAGAGACTCGCTGGTGTACGATGTTCGCAACCGCCTCATTTTCCACTACCAGAGCGGCGATCTCACATATCAGGACAACAACCTGAAGGCCGACTTCATAATTGTCAACGCCGCCACCAAGGAGATATACGGCACAGGTGTGGCCGACTCCACCGGATTCGTGTCGCGTCCAGAGTTCGTTCAGGCGGGTGCCAACTACACGATGGATACGCTGCTGTACAATCTCGATACAAAAAAAGCTCTCGTGCAGGGTGTCGCCACCAAGGACGGTGAGGGTTTCCTGCTGGGCCGTCGCATGAAGAAGATGCCGGACAATACCATTAACATCGCGCAGGCAAAATATACAACATGCGACCGCGTGGAACACCCCCACTTCTACATAGCGATGACCAAGGCGAGGGTGATCCCGGGAAAGAAGATCATCACCGGCCCGGCATATTTCGTGATGGAGGATGTACCGATCTACTTTTTGGGCATACCGGGCGGATTTTTCCCGATCTCTACGGGGCCGACGGCGGGTCTGATCATGCCGCGCTACGGCGAAGAGTCGCGACGCGGGTTCTACCTTCAGGGTGGCGGCTATTATTTTACTTTCGGCGATCACTTCGACCTCCGGCTCACCGCCGACCTCTACACTTTGGGTTCGTGGGGCGTTCAGGCCTCCAGCCGCTATGTCAAACGTTACAAGTACAGCGGTAACTTCTCGGGCGAGTTCAACCAGGTGGTGATGGGTGAGAAGAACACGTCGGATTACAGTAAACTGAACACTTTCAGTATTCGTTGGAGCCACAGTCAGGATCCGAAGGCTACCCCGGGCCAGACCTTCTCGGCGAGTGTCAACTACTCCACCTCGGGCCAGAAACAGTTGGGCACCACCTCGCTGAGCGATCACCTCAATACCAACACCACATCGAACATATCCTACTCCCGGAAATGGGACGTCGGGCAGACTTACATCAACCTGACCGCCGCGTTCAGCCTGTCGACCAACTCGTCCAACGCCACCATGTCGATGACCCTGCCCGACGTAGGCATCTCGGTGGGCCGTTTCTCACCCTTTCGCCGCAAGGTTCAGGTGGGCAAACAGCGCTGGTATGAAAAGATCACGATGGGGTACAACATGAAGGCGCAAAACTCGACCGGCTCCGTGAAGGAGAGCGAGTTCTTCTCGAAAAAGACCCTGCGCGAGATGCAAAACGGCGTGACCCACAACTTCGACACGCAGACCTCGTTCAACCTGCTGGGTTACATCAACTTTTCGCCATCGTTCAACTATCGCGAGGCGTGGAATTTTCAGCGTCAGCGGGAAGTGTGGGATCCCACTCAGGGGGCGAACGGAACTGGTGCCCTGGTGCTGCTCGACCGCGAGTACGGTTTCTATCGCACCTACGGTTGGGATGTCTCGGGACAATTCTCGACCAAACTCTACGGTATGTTCGAAGCGAAGCCAAAACCGGGAAAAACGAGGTGGCTGCAAGCCATCCGCCACGTGATCACCCCGACTTTCGGAGTTCGTTACGCGCCCGATTTCAACCATCCGCGCTACGGTTTTGTCGAGCACGTCCAGAGCAATGCCAACGGTGATATCAAGACCTATAACCCAAACATCGGTTACGGCAAAATGTCTCCCGGCGGCCCCAGCGCGTCGATCACCTTCTCGATATCCAATCAGCTTGAGATCAAGGTGAGCAGCCGCAACGACTCTACCGGCATGAAGAAGATCAAACTGATCGAACAATTTTCCTTCAACAGTTCGTACGACTTCCTCAAGCGCGGCGACAAGGAGTTTCCGCTTGCGGCATTCCCTATTTCGTTGCGCACGGGCGAGATATTCAAAGGCTTCGCGCTGCAACTGAACGCCTCGTGGGATCCGTATCTCTACGAGCAGGTCGACCAGAGGGCCGTACGTGTCCCAAAGTTCAACATAGGGCGTGGTAAGTTCGGTCGCATCACACGCACCAGCTGGTCGTTCGGCAAGACTTTCAACTCACCCAACTCGAAGTCTCCCGACCCGAACAGCATCAATGGTAGCTTCTTCAACCCCGACGATCCGCTGAACGATCCCTACAACATGGCCAATGGCCTCGATCCGGCCACACGCCGCCTCTACATGACCCAGAGGTATTACGATTTTCAGGTTCCGTGGTCGTTCACCTTCAACTACAACATCAACTACAACTATACGGGGCTGAAACCGGAGATCACACAGTCGCTGACTTTCAACGGCAACGTGACGCTGACCGAAAAGTGGGGCTTCACCTTCCAGAGCGGCTACGACTTCACGCGCCGAAAACTTTCTACAATGCAGTTTAGCCTTGCACGCGACCTGCACTGTTGGGACATGTCGTTCCAGTGGACCCCGATGGGCGGCACCAGGGGTTATTCGTTCCATATCGGCATCAAGTCGGGCATGCTCGCCGACATTAAATACGACAAATCGAGCATAGCTGCCTACGATAACTTCGGGCGCTGAGTTGTTTGGTGGTTTTCGTGGTTTTCGGCGGTTTGGTTCCGCGATATGTCACGGCAATTCTCCATTCACGAGGCTGTTCTCCATTCACGAGGCTGTCGCAAAATTTAGAGAAGCAAAATGGCTGTGTCCGGCCGATATTTTCTTAATTCTTTGTTGAGCTCTTTGCTTTTGCCGTCCGAAACGCGATCGAGCAGTGCGTGGAACCTCTGAGAGTGGTTTTTGTGGACGGTGTGGCATAGTTCGTGGAGGATGATGTACTCGGCCAGATGCGGTGGCAGTGCGGCGAGGGAGAGCGACAGATTGATGTCGTTTCGGACGGTGCAACTGCCCCAGCGGCTCTTTGTAGCCTTGATTTTGACGTTGCCGTACCTGAAACCGTGCTCCTCGGCGAGCTGCGCGACCATGTCTGGCAGCCGTTTTTTCGCCTCTTTTCTCAGTGCCTCGACGGCCCGTTTTCGGGCCTGTTTATCTGAATTATTTTCCGGAATTGCGTCCGCCTGTTTTTCCGGATACTTTTCGGCCATTTTTCGTCGCGAGCTGTCGATCCAATCCTGTTTCTGGTCGAGGAAAGCGAGGGCGCGTTTTTGCGTGACCCACGTCGGGAAAGACAATCGCACGCTTCCGTTCGGCCTGACAGACAGTGTGATACGTGTCGACCGACGAGTTCGCGACAGTGTCACTTCGCCAATCGTCGCGTGAAAAATAACCTTTTGCATGGGCCTGTTGCCTTCGGCGTATGTCGCTAATTATTACGTGTTTAGGTTTACTGTCCCAACTCCGCCTCGGCTCGTTCGACCTTTCCGAAATCGAATTGCGCGAGTGTTTCATCCATCAGTGCGGCAATCCGATCGTTGGCGAGGTTGCCGATACTGCCGGTGTGGGTGTGCCGGATCTGTTTTTCGGGCGCGAAGTTGCCGCTTTCGATCTGCTGTCCGATGCGGCAGTAGGCGTCACGGAATGGGACACCATCCAATACGAGCGCGTTAACACTCTCGACACTAAACAGATATGCGTACCGAGGGTCGTCCAGAATATCTTCCCGCACCTCGACGTGGGCCAGCATGTAGTCAACCATCGCCATCACCTCCCTGATATCCTTCAAAGCGGGGAAAAGTACCTCTTTAAGCAGTTGAAGATCACGATGATATCCGACCGGCAGGTTGGTTGTAAGCATTGTGATGGTATTGGGCAACGCGGCCAGCAGGTTGCATTTTCCGCGCGTTATCTCCCAAACATCGGGATTTTTCTTGTGCGGCATGATACTCGATCCGGTGGTCAAACTGTCTGGATATGAGATGAATGCAAAATTTTGGTTCAACCATAGAGTGTTGTCCATTGCGAGTCTTGCAATGGTGCCGGCTATTGCTGCAATCCCTTGAGCTACAATGCGTTCTGTTTTTCCACGCCCCATTTGTGCATAGACGGCGTTGAAGTCGGGCGAGTCGAATCCGAGCAGCCGCGTGGTCATTTCGCGGTCGAGCGGGAACGACGAACCGTAGCCGGCGGCCGATCCGAGCGGGTTTCGGTTGCACACCCGCCACGCCGCAAGCATCAGTTGCATGTCGTCGACCAGGCCCTCGGCATAGGCCCCGAACCAGAGGCCAAATGACGATGGCATAGCGACTTGCAGGTGCGTGTAGCCTGGCATCAGCGTGTTTTTATGCTTTTCTGAAAGCGACTGAAGCCTATCGAAAAGTTGTTTTGCGGCCCGTACTATTTCGGCTATCTCACGTCGCAGAAAAATACGTAAATCAACGAGTATCTGATCGTTACGCGAGCGTCCGCTGTGTATTTTCTTGCCCGCTTCGCCGAGTCGACCTGTGAGCAGTACCTCGACCTGCGAATGGATATCCTCGATGCCGTCCTCGATGACAAAACCGCCACGCCGGATCTCGGCGAGTATCGCTTTCAGTTCGCGTTGCACATCCTTGAGCTCGTCGGCTGAGAGTAGTCCTATGCTTTCGAGCATGCGCGTATGCGCCAGAGAACCAAGCACATCTGCTTCCGCCAACAGCGCATCCATTTCTCGGTCGCGTCCCACCGTGAAGGCGTCCGCCATCGCCGCCGCCTCTGCCGCATTGATAGCTTTGGCCGCGCTGACCGTCTCGTTTTTGTTCGGATCGCTGTCAGTTTTCCGGTCGTTTTCGACGTTTTTAGCCCATAGTTTCATATGAAATTCAGTTATCAAATTAACCCTTTTCTGAATTGGTCGCTCTGCCACAATTTATCTCGAAATCGAGGAGATTTTTTTATAGTAATTTATCTAATAGTCTTATATACATACAGATACCCTGCTCAATTTCGCCGAGTTCAATGTATTCGTCGGCGGCATGCGAGCGTGCACTTTGACCCGGCCCGACCTTGACCGACGGGATTGCCGTGAGCGCAACCTGATCGGATGTCGTTGGCGAGCCGAAAGTGCTCATACCCAGCTCTATGCCGGCCAATACGACAGGATGCGACGGCGATATCGACGACGAGCGCAGATGCAGCGAACGCGGTGTGACCTCACTTGTAACTATCTGTCGCACAGTCTCCAACACCTCTTCATTGGAATACTGTTCAGTCACGCGGCAATCGACCGTGAATCGGCATTCGGCCGGCACCACGTTGTGCTGCGTTCCGGCCGCAATCATCGTGACGTTCATCCTCACGGGGCCGAATAGCGGGCTTTCGCGCTCGAAACGATACGCACATAGTCGCTCTATGTCTTTGATTGCATGATAGATGGCGTTGTCTCCTTCGTCGCGTGCGGCATGCCCGGCCCGACCGTGGGCCACGCAATCGAGCACCAACAACCCTTTTTCGGCGATGGCAAGCTGCATTCCCGTCGGCTCGCCTACGATCGCAAAATCGGCCGTAGAGCAACATGTAGAGGCGATTGAAGTCTCCGTAGCGGTAGCCAAAGCATCCGCGCGGCCGGTTGAAGCACCCGTGCAGACCGCCGAAACGCTTTCAGAGGCTGGTAAGACATCCGCAATGGCGATCGAGGTGTCTCTGCCGAGCCCAAGTTCGGGAAGAATGCTGCGAACGCCGCCCGGACCGCTGATCTCCTCTTCTCCCACCAACGCAAGTATTAGATTGTATTTCAGGTCGTTGCGTCGGTGAAAATGACGAAAAGCCGCAGCCATCGACACCGCACTCGCACCCGCATCGTTGCTGCCCAGACCATAAAGTCGAGCTCCGCCGTTTCCGGTGATTCCATCGCAATTTCCGCTCGAAACGCCATTCTCACCCACATTACAGGTGCTGTCACCACAGTCGAACATGCTCACGGCACTACCGTCGCCGGCCTGCTCGATCACCGGTTCGAACGGGTCGCGCGTCCAAGCGCCGCTCGGGCGTACAGTGTCGTGATGCGAGCACAGAAGTATGGTCGGTTTTGCGGTATTGAAATGTAAGTTTTTGACCCACACGTTGTTACCCGACCTGTGAACACCTGTCTGCACGGTAGATCGCTTCGCTCCGTGAGTCTCCTGATCGCCTATTTCAGACCCGCAGTCGTCCATTCCTGGTGCACTTGTAGCCAATTTTTCGCGCAACCATTGCTCGATTATGGCGGCCGTCGCATCCTCTTCACGGCTGAACGATGGCGTGCGAATCAGCTCCTGTAAAAGGGCCACGGCGTCGTTGTATAACACTCTGGTTATCATCTTATTGTATGCGTTGTCTGACAACTTCATAAAGCATAACCGCGGCGGCGGCGGCGACGTTCAACGATTCGATTCGTCCGCGTAACGGTATGGAAACCTGTTCATTACACAGTTTGAGCACCTCTTTCGAGATCCCGACATCTTCACTCCCCATCACAATGGCGGTCGGGCGCGTTAAGTCGGCGGCATACAAAGGTTTTTCTGATTTTTCTGTCGACGCAACTATCTGAAAACCTTCCGCTTGCAGCAATTTCAGTGTATTGCGAATGCTTCCGACGCGACTCACAGGAATGATGTTCAGAGCCCCTGCCGAAGCCTTCAGCGCGTCGGCATTGACAGGCGCGGCGTTTTTTGTCGGCACGATAAGGCCGTGAGCACCAGCACATTCGGCGCTCCGTGCGATGCCTCCGAAGTTGCGCACATCGGTCACACCGTCGAAAACAACCACCAGACCGGGCACTCCCTCGGGAACAGCCGCCAGAATCTCGTCGATATCGGCATAAATAATCGCTGAAATTTGCGCCACAACTCCTTGGTGATTAACTGTTTTATGGTTTTTCGCCCCCGCCATTTTCGCATCCGCACCTCTCCCGCCTATGTCGTCCGCATTTCTGCCGTTCGTGCCTTTTGAGGCGAAACTGCGTGTAAGACGATCCAATTTTTCAACCGGAACTTCCTGAATGTGAATATGTTGTGCACGTGCGATCTCGCGCAGCTCGCCCAGAAGAACTCCTTGGGCGTCCTTTTTTATATATATTTTTTCGATCTGTCGCCCGGCTTCAATTGCCTCAATCACAGGTCGTAAGCCAAAAATCAGATTGTCCATAATTCCAATTTTAATCGTTCAGAATGTCGAGTTCGTAATTGAGTTTTTCCCATTCGTGCATTTCGTGCGCAAGTTGCGTGCGTAGTTCGTTGTAAGTTGCAAACACCTCATTGTCAGTCATATCAATGCCATGTGCGGCGGGGTCGGTGAGGCGCGAGTCCCACTGGGCAAGCTCCGATTCGAGTTCCGAAACCCGTTTCTCGACGGCGGCGATGGCATTTTCGACCTTTCTGATCATCTTTTCGGCCTCTTTGCGTCGCGCGTAATCTTCGCGGCCGGACAATGCAGGTGCGCCGGATGCCTCCGTTTTTTCCGATTTGGACGAGCCGGATTCGTTTTTTTTCGGTAATTCGGGTGCTGCGGATTTTACGGACGTTGCAGATTTCGCATCCGCCACCGCTTTCTCCGCCATAGTGGATTTCACTGACACGGCGGACTTGGCTTCGACTTCGCGGAGCGACTCAAGTTTTCTTTTTTCGAGGAAATACCAGATGTCACCGAGATATTCCCGCACGCCGCCATCGCGAAATTCATAGACTTTATCTATCAGACCATCAAGGAATTCGCGGTCGTGAGACACCACCACCACCGTGCCATCATACCGCATGAGCGCTCGCTTCAGAATATCTTTGGAACGCATGTCCATGTGGTTGGTAGGTTCGTCCAGAACCAAAAGATTGTACGGTTCGAGCATGAGACGCGCCATAGCCAGTCGCGACCTCTCGCCGCCACTTAACACCTTGACTTTCTTGTCTATATCATCGCCGCGGAACAAAAATGCGGCCAAAATATCACGCAGCCGTGTACGGATGTCACCCACCGCGACGCGATCCAAAGTGTCATAAACGGTGAAGTTGCCGTCCATCAGATCGTCCTGATTCTGAGCATAATAACCTATGCCGACATTCGCGCCGACACGAATTGTACCCTCCGACGGCTCCAATTCGCCCACGAGCATCCTCGCCAGAGTGGTTTTGCCCTCGCCGTTTCGACCGACAAGCGCGATTTTCTCGCCGCGTTCGATGGTGAAGTCGGCGCCCGAGAAGACGTGTTTCGCTCCGCTGCCGATGCTGCTACCACCACTGCCAAAGCTCCCGCCGCTCCCGCCACTGCCGCCGCCACTATTTTTTGCGTGCTTCGGTCGGCCGTTGCTCCCGTCGCCTTCTTCTTTTGCGTGGCCGGATTTGCCGTCGGTGCCGTGGCCTCCATTCGAAGCACGTGCCGGAAAAGTTTTGCCGACTTCTTTGATTTCGGCAACGATCTGTCCGGAGCGCGGCGCGGGCGGAAATTTTATATTCAAAGTCGCAGTGTCCTCTTCGTCAACTTCCAGACGTTCAAGTTTTTCGAGCTGTTTAACCCGCGACTGCACCTGGTTCGATTTTGTCGGTTTATAGCGAAATTTTTCGATAAATTCTTCGGTTTTTTCGATCATTCGCTGTTGATTTGCATACGCGGCCATCTGTTGTTCGCGCCGTTCGCGCCGCAGCACAACATACTTCGAATAGGGCACGCGATAATCATAAAGTTTCCCGAGCGAGATTTCGACGGTCCGATTGGTCACATTATCCAAAAAAGCGCGGTCGTGCGAGATGACCACCACGGCGCCCGGATAGTCGCGCAGATAACTTTCGAGCCACTGAATCGACTCTATATCAAGATGATTGGTCGGCTCGTCCAACAAAAACACCGACGGCCGCGCCAGCAGCAATTTTGCCAGCTCGATGCGCATCCGCCAACCGCCGCTGAATTCGCGTGTGGGCCGCCCGAAGTCTTCGCGCCTGAAACCCAGGCCGAGCAGCGTTCGTTCGATATCGGCATCGCGCGTCTCGCCGCCCAAAATGTGATACCGGTCGGTAGCGTCGTTCAGTCGATGTATAAGTGTCTCATACGCAGCGCTTTCGTAGTCAGTCTGCACCCCCAGTTGCTCGTTTATCCCGGCGATCTCGGCCTCCAACGCCAGCACCTCACCGAACGCCCGCGCCGTCTCCTCCACAAGCGAAGTCGTATCTGCAACTTTCATTTGCTGAGGCAGATAACCGATCGTTTCGCCCTCGCTTTTCGACACCACACCCGAAGTGGGCACCTGCTCGCCGGTGATGATCTTGAGCAGCGTGGTCTTTCCCGCGCCGTTTTTGCCGACAAGTCCGATGCGGTCGCGCGGATTCACCAACAGCGACACCTCGCTGAACAGATCCCACCCGCCATACGAGACGGTTATGTTGTCGACCGAAATCACTTCTTAGTTGCAGATTTTCTTTTATCGTGTTCCTGTAATTTTTCTACACATGTATCCCTTGCCTCTTTTATCTTGTCAATGTAAAGAGATAACAAAGGATGTTCTGAATAGTTTATTGTTAGTTCTTCAAACAATTCGAGAAATCTATGTCGAGGCAGCTTACCTCTGATTGTTTGTCTGCTTGAATCGGGATTATATCCACTATTCCAGTCCAATGATGATGTCTCTATATTGCTAACAGTCAAAGGTATCAGCTCAGCGTAATCGCATTTTAGTGAAAAAATTAAACTACTTGTATATTTACATAAAGCAAGAGCATAATCTTCTCCGGCAGAAATACCCTCGCTGTTCAAACGGCCTGCCTGTATCCTGTTCTCGACAGCTAATATATCTTTTTTCGTATTTTCCAGTTCCTGTTCCGCTGTTTGTAATTTTCGCTTAAGGTCATCAAGTTCCTTTATGCTGTCTTTTATGTCCAAGGTGCTATATATTTGATAGCCGAGAACAACTGTTACAAGGATTCCCAAAATCGAAATGAACACACCTGCATAAGTTTCTCCTGTAATTGAGACTGTCGGAATTATTCTCGTGAAAGTTATTATGATTGCCGCAATTGAGAAAACAAATGCGATCAAACTAATGATAAATACAAATGAACGTCTCATATATGCACGGTTTTTAGCTATTCAATATTTTTTCAATCTCACCGGCAGGATCGGCCTTACCGAAAACCGCCGCTCCCGCAACCAAAACATCGGCTCCGGCGTCGAACACCTCGCGTGCATTCGCTGCCGAGATCCCGCCGTCCACCTCGATCAATGTCCGGCCTCGCCCGTGAAGCCCGCACTCACCGTTCCCGCACTCGTCGGACACCCCCCTGCTGGCGTCGATCATGCCGCGCAGTTCGCGTATCTTGTCGAGCGCTTCGGGAATAAAACTCTGCCCCCCGAACCCGGGCTCGACGCTCATTATCAAAACCAGATCCAACCGGTCGAGCCACGGTTCCAGTACCTCCACCGGAGTCCCCGGCCGCAGAGAAACCCCCGCCTGCACACCACACGAGCGCATCAGTGAAAGACACGCATCCAAATCGTCCACCGCCTCATAGTGCACCGTGATCATCCCCGCCCCCTCGCGCGCGAACCGTTCGATATACTTCTCCGGAGAGACGATCATCAGATGCACATCCAGAAATTTCGAAGTCGCCTGCCGGATCGCCCTCAGCACCGGAAACCCGAACGAAATGTTTGGCACGAACACCCCGTCCATCACGTCGATATGCACCCACTCGGCGGCACTCGCGTCGACCATTTTGGTATCGCGGTACAGGTGTCCGAAGTCGGCCGAAAGCATCGACGGTGAAATAATTCTTTTCATGGTGCGACAAAGATACGAATTTTTAGTATCTTTACGGGATGACGACCCTTTATATTATAGCGATAGTGGCTCTGGCGGCGTTGTGTGTGCTGTTTTTCGTGCTGTGGCAGCGTTCGCGCATCGACTCTGCGAAGGCAGGGGCCGAGGTGGCGCATCTGCGTGAGAAAGCCGAGAGCGACCGGTCGGATCGCGAGCAGATGCAGGAGGCTTTCCGTGCCGAGTTCCAACTTCTCGCCGCCCGCATTTTCGACGAGAAATCGGCGGCATTCCGCGCGACCAATAAGGAATCCCTCGACCTGTTGCTCAAACCTTTCAAGGACAATCTCATCGACTTCCGCAAACGCGTCGAGGACATCTACTCCGAGGAGAATCGCCAGCACGGGGCTCTTAAGAGTGAACTCAATCATTTGTTGGAACTTAACAGGCGCATCACCGAGGAGACATCGAACCTCACCAGCGCCCTTCGCGGCAGCAGCAAGGTGCAGGGTGACTGGGGCGAGATGATCCTCGAACGGATGCTCGAATCGTCGAACCTGCAAAAGGGCGTGCACTACTTCGTGCAGGAGAACTTCAAGGATGAGACGGGCGCCAACGTCCGGCCCGACATCACACTGACGCTGCCGGAAGGAAAACGCATCGTGATCGACTCGAAGGTGTCGCTCACCGCGTGGGTCGACTACACCGGCGCCGCGGACGACGAGGCCGAGCGCGAGGGTCACATGAAACGCCACGTGGCCTCCATGCGCCAGCATATCAACGAATTGCACGCCCGTAACTATCAGGGTGCGGTGGCCGATTCTCCCGACTTCGTGATCATGTTCGTGCCCGGCGAACCTGCATTCATGTCGGCATTGCAGTCCGACAGCACGCTTTGGGCCGAGGGCTATAACAAAAAGGTGATCGTCTCGTCGCCCACCAATCTTTTCGCGCTGTTGCGCATTGTGGACGATCTGTGGAAGCGCGACAACCAGTCGAAACACGCCCTTGAGATCGCGCGGCAGGGTGGGGCGTTGTACGACAAATTCGTGGGGTTCGTCTCATCGCTCGAAGATGTTGGCCGCAATCTCGACCGTGCGCACAAAAGCTACGACGAGGCGTTCGGCCAACTTTCGGGTGGCAAAGGCAATCTCGTTGGCCGCGCCGAACGTCTGCGCGAAATGGGTGTCAAAGCCTCCAAGAAACTTCCCGCCGCCCTGCTTGACGAGAGTGAAGAGTGAACGGCTCGATCCTTAACTGCGCATTTTTTTTCGCGTCAGTTCACACATTACTTTTCACTCATCACTTTCTCCGCCCCCGCGCCGAGTGCGGCCAGCAGCCGTGCCTCGAAACCGTCGCGGGATATGGAGCGTTCGATTGCTCCTTCGCGTGCGATGGATATGCCTCCCGTCTCTTCTGAAACCACCACCACCACGGCATCCGAAATCTCGCTGATGCCCAGGGCGGCGCGATGCCTCATCCCGTAATTTTTCGGCACACGGGCCCTTGTCGAGGGCAGCACGCATTTGGCGGCCACGACTCTGTTGTCCTGAATTATCACGGCGCCGTCGTGCAGCGGAGCGTTCTTAAAAAAGATATTTTCGAGCAGTGCGGCGGAAGTCTGCGCATCGACGGCGATACCGGTTTCGGCTATGAACCCCAGATCCGTTTCGCGCTGTATGACTATCAGTGCACCCACCTTGCCGGCCGCCATGTCGACGGTTGCGCGGACGACGGGCGAAACATCCATCTTGACCTCGCCGCTGCCGCCGAAAAGTTTGCGCCAGAACAATCTGCTGCTCTTGCCGTTCCGCTGCCTCAGGCCGATGGTCTGAAGGAACTGCCGTATCTCGGGCTGGAATACCACGATCAGTGCGATCACTCCCACATTGATGACCGTTTCGAGGATGGTCGAAAACATCGACATACCGATATAGTCGGTCAGTCTCCACATCAGATAGACGATCACGATGCCGATGATGATGTTGGGGACGTTGGTTCCTTTGGCCATCTTGTAGATGTAGTACATCAGTATCGCCACCGCGAAGATGTCGAGAATACCCACGAACAGGTCCCAGATATCTGTGTAAAGGAATCCCATATCCCGCAAAAGTAAGCAATTTTTTCGGCACAAAAAAACGGGCCGTCAGCACGGCCCGTTTTTTCAATCTCAAAGCATGCGCCTATTTCTTGTCGCCGCCTCTTTTCATCATGTCGTAAGCGACCGGAGTAGCCACGAACACCGACGAGTAAGTACCCACGATCACACCCACCAGCAGCGCGAGGATAAACCCGCGGATCACCGTGCCGCCGAAGATGAATATCGCCAACAGCGTAACGATCGTAGTGCCCGAGGTGTTCAGCGTGCGGCTCAGCGTCGAGTTGATGGCGCCGTTGATATTGTCGCGGATCGAGCGCTTCGGATAGAGCGCGTGGTACTCGCGGATACGGTCGAAGATCACCACCGTGTCGTTGATCGAGTAGCCGATGATCGTAAGGATCGCCGCGATGAACGACTGGTCGATCTCAAGCGAGAAAGGCACCACGTTGTGGAACAGCGAGAACAACCCGAACACGAGGATCGCGTTGTGTGTCAGCGACACTACGGCCCCCATGCCCCACTGCCATCTGCGGAAACGCAGCAGTATGTAGAGCCCTATGGCGAGCAGCGACAGGATCACCGCCCAGGTTGCCTTCGTAGTGATCTCATTGGATACCGCCGGGCCGACCTTGTCACTCTGGATGACCCCGTAGAGTACATCCTGCGTACTGTTGAACTGGTCGAGCGTGAGCGGTTGGGCGAACAGCGGATTGAGAGCCTGCCACAGTTTTTCGTTCACCTGCGCGGTGGCTTCGTCGCTCTCGTCGTCGATCAGATATTGGGTCACGATACGTTTGTCGGTGCCGTCCGTACCGTAGGTCTTCACCTCGAAGCTCTGTTCGGGCCCTTCGCTCACACCGTCGAGAGCGGTGCGCACCTCTTCGTCGCTCACCGGCTGGTCGAAATGTACCACATAAGCGCGCCCACCGGTGAAGTCGACGCCATAGTTGAATTTAAGCGTGAAGATCGAAACGAAAGTCACGAGTATCAGCGCCCCCGAAACGATGTAAGATATCTTGCGTTTACCGATGAAGTCGAATTTGGTGTCGGTCAGGAAATTGACATTCCACGAGCGCGAGAACGAAACTTTCTTCCCTTTCGACACGCGTCCGTCGATCATCAGCCTCGTCAAGAAGATCGAGGTTCCGAGCGAGGTGAGAATACCGATTATAAGCGTCGTTGCAAAACCCTGCACCGGGCCCGTTCCGAAAACAAAGAGCACTATACCGGTGATGATCGTCGTCAGGTTTCCGTCGATGATCGCCGACATTGCGTTGCGATACCCTTCGACCACGGCGAGTCCGAGTCCCTTTCCGGCCCTCAATTCCTCTTTGATACGTTCATATATAATAACGTTCGCGTCGACCGCCATACCCATCGTCAGCACGATCCCCGCGATCCCTGGCAGAGTCAGCACCGCACCGAACGAAACCAACACCCCGAACAGCAGGAACAGGTTCAGCACCAGCGCCACGGCCGAGTACCATCCTCCGCGGTTGTAATAGAGCATCATGTAGCACAGCACCAGCACGAATGCCAGCAGGAACGACATCATCCCCGAGTTGATCGAGTCGCGGCCCAGCGACGGCCCCACGACCTGGTCCTGGATGATGCTCGCCGGAGCAGGCAGTTTACCCGACTTGAGAACGTTGGCAAGGTCGGTCGCCTGTTGGATGGTAAAGTTACCGGTGATCTGCGACCTTCCGCCGGTGATCTCGTCGTTGACGGTCGGGGCGGAGTATACGTAGCCGTCGAGAACGATGGCCACGCTCTTGCCGATGTTGTCGCGCGTGAGGTTGGCCCATGTGCGGGCACCGGTCGAGTTCATCGTCATCGACACCTCGGCCAACGATCCGCTTTGACCGAACTGTCCGACCGCGTCGGTTATCACACCGCCGTCGAGCGGTGCCCGTCCGTCGCGCGTGTTGGCATTGATGGCGTAGAGTTCGAACATGTTCTCCATCTGCTCCGAGGGGTTGACTCCCCACATGAGTTTCAACTCACGCGGAAGCAACGACCGCACCTGCGGCAGAGACAGCATTTGTCTCACGGCGGCGGTGTCGTACGCGGCGGCCATCCCGATGACCGGCCCGTTGATTCCCGTACCCATCGGCAGCAACTTTGCGAACAGATCGTTGCGACCCGTCTGCGTGGCTTCGGGGGAGACTGCTCCCGAGGCGGCTATTTCGTCGATCAGCGCGGCGTCGGATGCGGTGGCCGGAGTTTCGGCTTCTGCGACTGCATCCTGTGCGCCTTCTGCACCCTCTTCGACAGCGGGAGCGGCGGCAATGGCATTGAGTCGGGCAACTTCTTGATTGGCCTCCACCAGGGCGCCGAAAATTTCACTGTTATTGAACGTCGCCCAAAATTCGAGAGATGCGGTTCCCTGCAACAGTTTTCGAACACGTTCTGGTTCCTTGACGCCCGGAAGTTCGATCAGCACACGTCCGTTGTCCAGCCTCTGGATGTTGGGGTTGGCGACGCCGAAGCGGTCGATACGGTTGCGCAGCACGTTGAACGAGTTCGAGATCGCCCCTTCTGTCTGATCGCGAAGCACGGCGATCACCTGATCGTTGGTACTCGTGGGCAGTATCTGCTCCTTCAGGTCTGGCGTGTTGAAGATGTAGGCCAACGGCGCCCCGCCCGAGAGTTCGGCGTAGGCATTGGCGAACAGGGCGATGAAGTCGGAGTTTCCGCTCCCCGCCTGACGCTGTCTGGCCTGCGCGAGAGCCGCGGTGAACACCGGATCGTTTGAGTTTCCCGACATTGCCTTGACCACATCTTCGACCTGGATCTGCATCATCACGTTCATCCCGCCGCGCAGGTCGAGACCCAGATTGAGCTCTTTCTCCTGCGCCTCTTTGTAGGTGTGGCCCAGATAGATCGTTTTAGTCGAAATGCTGTCCAGCCAGGCATCCCTGACAGCCTCACGCTCGGCTTCGGGGAATGAGGCGGCATACTCGGTCGCCTTGCGTTCGGTTAGTTTCGTCGCGAGCGTGAACGAAAGTTGGTAAGCACAGGCCAGCACAAAAATTACCGTGATGAACCTGATGAAGCCTTTGTTTTGCATTGTTGTTGATCTTTATTGTTTGTTTTATATGTGTCAGCAGGGTATAATAGAGCGCAAAAGTAGTTAAAAAAGTTGAAAGTTGAAAGTTGGAAGTTGAAAATTATGCTACGCACATAAAATAACAACCTGCTGCAAAAAAAAGCGAGCCTTTTTCGGGCTCGCTCACTTTCAATTTTCAACTGTTATTTCACCTCTTCGAACTCGACGTCGGTAACGTTATCGCCTTTGTCGTTCGTTCCGGCTCCGCTTTCGGGGCCCGCACCCGCTTCGGGGTCGGGAGCGCCCTGAGCCTGCTGGCCGGCGGCGTACATATCTGCGCTTGCGGCCTGCCATGCGTCGTTGAGCTCTTTGGTGGTGCGGTCGATGGCGTCGAGGTCGGCGCTCTTGTGGGCCTCTTTCAGCGCGGCGAGCGCGGTTTCGATGGCGCCTTTCTTCTCCTCGGGAATCTTGTCGCCATACTCTTTGAGCTGCTTCTCGGTCGAGAATATCATCGAGTCGGCGGCATTCACCTTGTCCACTTTTTCGCGTTCGGCGCGGTCGGCGGCTTCGTTGGCTTTGGCCTCGTTGCGCATCCGTTCGATCTCGGCGTCGGTCAGACCGCTGGAGGCTTCGATGCGGATTTTCTGCTCCTTGCCGGTGCCTTTGTCCTTGGCGCTGACGTTGAGAATACCGTTGGCGTCGATGTCGAAAGTCACCTCGATCTGGGGTACACCTCTCGGCGCCGAGGGTATTCCGTCCAGATGGAAACGGCCTATCGACTTGTTGTCGCGCGCCATGGGCCGCTCACCCTGCAACACGTTGATCTCAACCGAGGGTTGCGAGTCGGCCGCCGTCGAGAAAGTTTCGCTCTTGCGCGCCGGGATGGTGGTGTTGGCGTCGATCAGGCGGGTGAAAACCCCACCCAGCGTCTCGATGCCGAGCGACAGCGGAGTGACGTCCAGCAGAAGCACGTCTTTAACCTCGCCCGTGAGCACACCGCCCTGGATAGCCGCGCCGATAGCGACCACTTCGTCGGGATTGACCCCCTTGCTCGGGGCCTTGCCGAAAATCTCCTCGACCTTCTTCTGGATGATCGGAATACGGGTCGAGCCGCCCACCAGAATCACCTCGTCGATATCGCTCGCCTGCATGCCCGCATCCTTGAGAGCTTTTTCGCACGGAGCGACGGTCTTCTTGATCAGGCTGTCGGCCAGCTGTTCGAACTTGGCGCGGGTGAGAGTCACCACAAGGTGCTGCGGCGTTCCGTTCACCGGAGCGATGTAGGGCAGGTTGATCTCGGTCGAAACACTCGAAGAGAGTTCGATCTTGGCTTTTTCGGCGGCCTCCTTAAGACGCTGCAACGCCATCGGGTCTTTGCGCAGGTCGATCTTGTGCTCGCTCTCGAAAGTGCCCGCCAGAAAATCTATGATAACATGGTCGAAGTCGTCGCCCCCGAGATGTGTGTCGCCGTTCGTGGATTTCACCTCGAACACGCCGTCGCCCAATTCGAGAATCGAGATGTCGAACGTACCGCCCCCGAGGTCGTACACTGCGATCTTTTTGTCGCCCTGCGCCTTGTCCAGGCCGTAAGCCAGCGCCGCGGCAGTCGGTTCATTTATAATACGGCTCACCTTCAGGCCCGCGATCTCGCCCGCCTCTTTTGTTGCCTGCCGCTGCGAGTCGCTGAAGTATGCGGGCACGGTGATGACAGCCTCGGTCACCGAAGTACCCAGATAATCCTCGGCGGTCTTCTTCATCTTCTGAAGCACCATCGCCGAGATCTCCTGCGGAGTGTACTGCCGTCCGTCCACCTCGACGCGCGGAGTGTTGTTCGCCCCGCGCACTACTTTATAAGGTACGCGCTCGGCGTCGGCCTTCACCTGGTCGTAGGTTTCGCCCATGAAACGCTTGATCGAGAAGATGGTTCTCTCGGGATTGGTGATAGCCTGCCTTTTCGCAGGTTCGCCCACTTTCCTCTCGCCGCTGTCGGTGAACGCGACGATCGAGGGGGTGGTGCGGTGTCCTTCGCTGTTGGGGATGACGACGGGCTCGGAGCCCTCCATGACCGAGACACAACTGTTGGTCGTGCCGAGGTCGATTCCAATGATTTTTGCCATAATAATCTCTTTTTTTATTTTTAGTTTTTAATAAGTTTTTCGCAATTCCGGCGTTCTACCAACAAACGGTGTGCCAACGGGCGGTGTGTCGCACAAAATGGCCGAAACGTCTGCCAATCCTCCCCATTTTGTCACACCCGACTGACACAATGTCACGCCGGAGGGCGCCGCCCGAGAAAAATATTACAATTTGACCCCGAATATTTGGATGCGACGAAAATAATGTTTAATTTTATCCACACGAAACAGCTAATCAAAACACAAACTTTTAAATAAAGACTTAGAGACATGGTTATTACATTCAATGAGCTGCGCCGCATCAAGGATCGGTTGCCAAGTGGCAGCTCACAGCGCATCGCTGACGAACTTGGCATAGACGTGGCAACGGTGAGAAATTACTTCGGCGGCAAGCACTACGACGCGGTGGGCAGTGTGGGTATCCACATCGAAAAGGGCCCCGACGGCGGAGTGGTGACTCTGGACGACACGGCGATCCTTGATGCAGCAATGCGCATACTAAACGACGGCGAAGTTAACTGAAACGCCACGACAGGGGCCGAATGTGGGCCGGATGTGAGAGGGACCGGGAGTGGGGGAGAGATGGCCGGGAGGGAGAGGGACCGAGAGTGGTGTCATGTGTAGGCGAGAGGGCGGGAGAGCGGGAGAGCGGGAGAGCGGGAGAGCGGGAGAGGTGCCAAGACTTAGAGGTCGCCGATGAGTGGTGCCGGGTGTGCGAGAGGAGTGAGGGGGCGAGAGAGGTGCCGAGTGAGAGAGTGTGTGTCGAGACTCAGAGGGGCCGAGACGTAGTGGTGGCCGGGAGTGCGAGAGTTGGAAGTTCCAAACAAGTTCCATACGCAGCAACGGCAGAGCGCCACATAGAGTGTTCTGCCGTTTTTGTGTACGAATGGCACCCGAAGTGCTACGGGGGCAATGCCGGAAGGGATGCACGCCGACTTGCAGGCTGATTTCATCATCCGGAGCGAGTCTATCTGCCAGAGCCGCGACAACCCATCCGGGCCGGGTGTATTTACCCCGCGTCCCGATGTCGATGAGCAGAGTTTTCTCTCCTCCTCGGATCTCGTCCCGGAGCGAGATATCTGTGATCTTCTCTTCTTTTTGATTTTCCATCCCGTTGGCCGCAAGCAAGGTGTAACGGGAGGAGACGATGGGAGGATACCGGCCGATCACGCACAGTGCCATCTGCTGATCGTCGTTGATAATCACGAGATTGCGCCAGGCACTCTCTTGCAGAACCGGCTCTCTCCATTGCGGGGTGTCTTCACTGTCGGGTGCACCCCCTTCGGTCGGTTTATACTCGGAGCATGACAGAAATCCGTGTCGTTTGGCCCGGTCGATGATCTCGTTGTCGACGGCCGGGGTATGGACGCGGGTGTCGTTCGACCGATTATTCACCACGTTCCGGCAATCCCGCAACCAGATCTCCCGAGGGATCACCTCTCCGTCGATCCGCATCTCGGCTTGTATCAATTCGGGAGCCACGGAGCAGGCTACGCAGGGATTAGCGGCTCGGTGTTATTTTCGTTATCATCGGTGTCGGTTCCTGTTATTTGAAATCCAGAAATAGAAAATATTGCATCCTCGCGCACACCACGAATCGCCGCCGAACAATCCGCCCTCCCTGCAAGATTCGCCCCTCCTTGCAAGATTCGCCCCTCCTTGCAAGATCCACCCCTTCGCCGCAGAATCCGCCCCTTTCAAAATCCACCTCCTGCGAAAATCCACCTCCCCTGCTGAACAATCCGCCCCGTCGGATTTTTGCGATCACTCCCGTTCGAGAGCCGAGCAACGGAACTTGACGGCCGATTTGGCGGGTATGTCCACGGGAGTTCCGGTCAGAAAGTTTCGCCCCACGCGAGCGGGTTTTTTGGTCACCTCGAACGAGCCGAATCCGGAGATGGTTATCTTGTTGCCCGAGCGCAGAACATCGGTGGTTACCTCGATAAGTGCGTCGATACTCTTTTTTGCGTTTACTTTCGATACCCCCGATCGTTGGGCAACGGCGTCGATAAGCTGGGTTTTGTTCATAGCGGGGATGGCAGATTAGGTTTACGCGAAGATAATATGAATTTTTGATATATACAAAATTTATGCGATGTTTTTTTTCACTGAATGTTCTTACAATCTTAGCGTTATTTTCACTATCCTGGCCACATTGTCGTCACATGTTTGATGAAGTCGGCACCATGTCCGACACGTAAAGTGCAGGGTGGTAAGTTATAAACAATTTTGTTGTTTATTTGTTGATAACTTCAGACACGGGCGAGGGAATACCGTGCGGGGATTTGGTAGTTTTGTAATCGGTCACCCCATACTTTCCGGGGGGCGTGTTACGTTATATTATTGGAACATGGAAACTTACATCATCAAACGCGACGGCAAACGGGAGCCGTTCTCAGTGGACAAGATCAAGAATGCGATCGCCAAGGCTTTTCTGTCGGTCGGCAGCTTCGCAACGCAGGATGTGTTGACAAACATTCTCGCACGCGTCAGCATCACCGGCGAAATGACAGTCGAGGAGATCCAGAATCAGGTCGAGGTCGCTCTTATGGCAGAACGCTACTATACAGTGGCAAAAGCTTACATTCTCTATCGTCAGCGCCATGCCGAGGATCGCGAGGTGACCGAAAAACTCAAGTTCCTGATGGACTACTGCGACGCCCTGAACCCTGCCACCGGCAGTAAGTTCGACGCCAATGCAAATGTCGAGAAGAAGAACATGGCCACGCTCATAGGCGAGCTGCCCAAGAGCAACTTCATCCGTCTGAACCGCCGCATGCTCACCGACCGCCTCAAGGAGATGTACGGCAAGGAGTTGGCCGACAAATATATCGACCTGCTGAACAACCATTTCATATACAAGAACGACGAGACCTCGCTGGCCAACTACTGCGCCTCGATCACGATGTACCCGTGGCTGATAGGCGGCACTATCTCGATCGGCGGCAACTCCAAAGCCCCGACCAACTTGAAATCGTTCGCCGGAGGTTTCGTCAACATGGTCTTCATCGTGTCGAGTATGCTGAGCGGCGCCTGTGCCACGCCCGAGTTCCTGATGTACATGAACTACTTCATCGGCCGTGAGTTCGGTCTCGACTATTGGAAGGATCCCGATCGTCAGGTCGACCTGTCGAAAAAGCAGCGCTCGCTCGACAAGGTGATCACCGACTACTTCGAGCAGATAGTCTACTCGATCAACCAGCCCACCGGCGCGCGCAACTTCCAGGCCGTGTTCTGGAACATGACGGCAGTGCTCCCGACTGGGACGGGTTGAGTTGGTTGCAGAAAAGGTTCATGAAGTGGTTCAACGCCGAGCGTCTGCGCACGGTGCTCACCTTCCCGGTCGAGACGATGGCGCTGCTCACCGAGAACGGTGCCCCCAAAGATAAGGAGTATGGCGATTTCGCCGCCGAGATGTACGCCGAGGGCCACTCGTTCTTCACATATCTGAGTGACAACGCCGACTCGCTGTCGAGCTGTTGCAGGTTGCGCAACGAGATCACCGACAACGAGTTCAGCTACACACTCGGCGCGGGCGGTATTTCCACCGGCTCCAAGAGCGTGCTCACGATCAATCTCAACCGCTGCATACAGTACGCCGCGCGCCAGGGAATACCATATCAATTCTTCCTCGAAGAGGTGATCGATCTGGTTCACAAAGTGCAGAACGCCTACAACGAGAACCTCAAGTACATGCAGGCCAAGGGTATGCTTCCGCTCTTCGATGCGGGCTACATAAATCTGGGCCGACAGTACCTCACCATCGGCGTCAACGGTCTGGTCGAAGCGGCCGAGTTCCTGGGCATCGAGATCTCGGACAACGACCGGTACGCCACTTTCACGCAGGAGATCCTCGGCATGGTCGAGCGCGCCAACAAAAAATACCGCACTCCCGAGGTGATGTTCAACTGCGAGATGATCCCTGCCGAGAACGTCGGCGTCAAGCACGCCAAGTGGGATCGCGAGGCGGGCTACAAAGTGGGCCGCGACTGCTACAACAGCTACTTCTACATCGTGGAGGATCCGTCGTTGAACGTGGTCGACAAGTTCCGCATGCACGGCCGCAAGTACATCGAGCATCTGACCGGCGGCTCGGCACTGCACATGAATCTGGACGAGCACCTGAGCAAGGAGCAGTACGCGGCGCTGCTGCGGGTGGCGGCCAAAGAGGGCTGCAACTACTTCACGTTCAACATCCCCAACACCGTGTGCAACGACTGCGAGCACATCGACAAGCGCCACCTTGCCAAGTGCCCCAAGTGCGGCTCCGAGAACCTCGACTACCTCACGCGCATCATCGGCTACATGAAACGCGTGAGCAACTTCTCCGCCGCGCGCCAGAAGGAGGCCGCCCAGAGGCACTACGCCACCCCCGCCCAGCTCTGATTTCGGGGGGGACGACTCAGGGACTCAGAGGCCGGAATTCCGAAGGAGGCAAATTCGAGGGGCGCGATCAAAGGGCCGGGCCCCCGAGGCCGGAGGATGTGCGAAAATGGAGAGTTTGTAAAAAGCGTCAAACGGAGCAGCAGGCTAAAAATGGAATTCATTTATGTGGCGAAGCCTCAAAAATGTACCATTTTAGACCAGGCGCAGTAGCTTTTTGCAACCTCGGAATTTTCGTGCGTCCTCCGGCCCAACCGACACACACACACACAACCAAAACAATGTTACTTTTGGCAAGTTACGATGTGGTTTTTCAAGAAATTCCGGGAGAGGTGACGCTCGCCCTGAATCTTGCGGCGTGTCCCAATCGCTGCCCGGGATGCCACAGCCCCCACCTGCGCGAGGCAAAAGGCGAACCGCTCGATGACGACCTGCTCGGGGGACTTCTCGCGCGTTACGGAGGCTCCGTCACATGCGTTGCGTTCATGGGTGGCGATGGCGATCCGGCGGAGGTGAACCGTCTGGCGGCGCATATAAAAAAATCGACCACCCTGAAGACCGCCTGGTACTCGGGCAGGGAAAAACCCGCTCCGGCCATCGGTCTCGAAAACTTCGATTTCATCAAGCTCGGCCCCTACGATCCGCAAAGAGGCGGCCTCGACAGTCCCGACACGAACCAGCGTTTTTACCGCGTGGAAGGCCCCGCGTCCGGCCCCGCGTCCGACAGAACGCTCATCGACGCAACGTCGCTGTTCACAAAAAAATCGCTATCTTCGCAGAAATAAAGATATCGCCAAACTCGCGGAGTTTGGCAAAGTCCCCCTTTTGAAGGGGGATTTAGGGGATAGGTTTAAAGAGCGGCTTTTTTTAAGCCGCTAATGTGGGTTTCATCGGTTTTGGCGGAAGAAACCTGCGGATTAAGAGTGAGATAACGCCAAAATTGATGAAACTCACATTGATATGAATTTGCAGAACATCATATCCGCGGGCCGGATGATGTCCGTCGTCTTATCGCTTCTGGGGGCGATCTTCGGCGTGGTCTCATTCGTGCGGATACCCGACGGCCCGGAGTTGGAGATGGCGTTCGGAGTGTTATTGCTCTTCTGTGGCCAGGCGCTTATGCTGCTGATAGGTCGCCTTGCCCGCAAGATATCGGCATCCGATCCCTCGCATCGCAACTCTCTGGGGACGGCGACTCTCGCAGTCGGCACGCTGGTGGCATCTCTCGGAACAGCGTCGGCGGCATTGGCATGGCGCGATCCTTTTTCGTGGATGTTTGCGATCGTGGGTCTGGCGATCTTCATCGACACCCTGTGCCTGAAGATTCAGCTACGAGTCAAGTAGCTCCCGAGCCCGCGCGACGGCCGCGTCGATATGCGGCAGCACATTCCCGGCCCCGACGATCTCCTCGATCCCCGTGCGCCGCAACGTTTCGCGCACCGAGGCATTCACCCCCGACAGCAGCACCGTGATCCCTTCGCGTTGCGAGCGCCTCACCAGTCCCGCAAGGTTGTGCGCACCCGTCGAGTCGACGAACGGCACTTTCCGCATGCGAACTATGCGGACGCGCGGTTTGTCGCCCACGAGTTTCATCACCTCGTCGAACTTGCCCGCGACCCCGAAAAAGAACGGCCCCTCGATCTCGTACACCTCCACCCCGTCGGGCAGCACAAGTTTGTCGGTATCGACGCTCCCTTCGACATACTCGGCGCCGGCCACTTCGCTGCGGAACCTCGACACGGTGGATACCTCCGAAATGCGTTTGAGGAACAGCACCGCGGCCAACAGCAGCCCGATCTCGATGGCTATGGTGAGGTCGAAGATCACGGTCAGCAGGAAAGTCGCTCCCAGCACCGCCGCTCCGGCCTTTTCGCCGCGAACGAGCGACCGGAAGTTCCTCCACTCGCTCATATTGTAAGCCACCACGACCAGCACTCCCGCCAGGCACGCCATGGGAATATGCCGCGTCAACCCGCCCAGAAACAGCATGATCAGCAGCAGCACCACCGCATGCACGATCCCCGCCACGGGCGACCGTCCGCCGCTCGCAATGTTGGTCATCGTCCGCGCAATAGCTCCCGTGGCCGGGATCCCGCCGAAAAACGGCGTCACGACATTCGCCACTCCCTGGGCGATCAGCTCCGTGTTCGAGTTGTGCCTGTCGCCCGTCGCCCCGTCCGCCACCGTTGCGCTCAGCAACGACTCGATCGCCCCGAGCATCGCAATCGTGAACGCGGCGGGCAGCAGTGTCCGTATCATCTCGAAATTGATGGTCGGCGCCTCGGCCGAGATGCTCATCGCTCCGAGTGCAAACCGGTCGCCTATAGTTTCGATCCCCGCCCCGAAGCCCGTGTAACGTTTCAGCAGCCAAACTCCGAGCGTCATCAGCACGATTGCGGCCAAAGACCCGGGAACTTTTTTCGACACCCTCGGCGCCAGCACGATAATCGCGACGGTCACCACCCCGATCCCCAGCGCCCAGGGATTGAAATTGGCGATATTCCGCCCGTACACCGCCCATTTTTCGATAAATCCGGCGGGCACGTCGGCGATCCCGAGTCCCAGCAGGTCGTTGATCTGCGTCGCAAAGATAGTGAGCGCGATCCCCGCCGTGAACCCCACCACCACGGGGTAGGGTATGAACCGTATGATCGCCCCGAAGCGCAACAGCCCCATCGCGATGAGCATCACCCCCGCCATGATCGTCGCCACGATCAATCCGCTCGTACCGAACTGCTGCACTATGCCGTACACGATCACGATGAACGCACCGGTGGGCCCGCCGATCTGCGTCCTCGACCCACCCAGCAGCGAGATTATGAACCCCGCGATGACCGCAGTGATAAGTCCTTTTTCGGGCGTCACGCCGCTCGCGATCCCGAAAGCGATGGCCAACGGCAGCGCGACGATCCCCACGATAACGCCCGACATCACATCGGCGGTAAATTTCTGCCGCGTATACCCTTCGCGCAGAGTCTCCAGCAACTTGGGCCGGAAGATGTTTTTAAGCGACTCCTTCATCTTGAGCGTCTGTTTCTTTTTGAGCGTCTCTTTCTTTTTGAGAGCGTCTCATTCTTTATAGAGCGTCTCATTATTGAGCGTCTCACGCATGCTGAAATGTCATCCCGACAGAGCCCGCGGGGCGACGAGATATCTACCATACAGTCGCTATTTCAAAGTGACCAGCGCCCGGCCCGTCATCTCTTTCGGTTGCGACAACCCCATGAGTTTCAGGATTGTAGGCGCAACGTCGGCCAGCACGCCGTTCTGCACCGCCGCCACACGATCCGACACCACGATGATGGGTACGGGATTGAGCGAGTGCGCCGTGTTGGGCGACCCGTCGTCGTTGAGAGCATGATCGGCATTGCCGTGGTCTGCAATAACAACCACCTCGTAACCGGCCGCCCGCGCCGCGTCGATCACCTCGCCCGCGCACTTGTCTACCGTGAGTACCGCCTTCTCAATCGCCTCATACACACCGGTATGGCCCACCATATCGCCATTCGCAAAGTTGAGCGCGATGAAATCGAACCGTCCCGTCCCGATCGCCTCGACCAGCTTCGTCGCCACCTCGGGCGCGCTCATTTCGGGCTGCAAATCGTACGTTGCGACCTTCGGCGATGGCACCAGAATCCGCTCTTCACCCGGAAAAGTCGCCTCGCGCCCGCCGTTGAGAAAGAACGTGACGTGCGCATATTTTTCAGTCTCCGCAATACGCAACTGCTTGAGTCCCAGCGACGAAAGATACTCACCGACAGGATTTTCCACATTCTCCTTGTCGAACAGAATGTGCAGCCCCTCGAAAGTGGCGTCATAAGGCGTCATCGTGCAGTAATAGAGCGGAATACGATGCATACCGGCCTCGGGCATGTCGTGCTGCGTGAGCACCTCGGTCAACTCTTTCGCGCGGTCGTTCCTGAAATTAAAGAAAATAACCATATCGTCCTCGCGAATCGTTCCTACGGGCTGCCCGTCCGCATCGACCGCAACTATCGGCTTGATAAATTCGTCGGTAACACCCTCATCATATGATGCTTGCACCGCCGCCGCCATCCCCGCCGCGACCGCGGCCGAAGGCCGTTTCTTGGGGGCCGGGCAGATCCCCGATACTTCGACAGCCGTTCCGTCCCCCGTTCCGTCCCCCGTTCCGTCCCCCGCGCCTACCGCACTCGCACTCGCCCCGACCTCCACGCGGGCCGCCCCGACGCCGTTCACCAGCGCATCATAAGCCACCTTCACCCGTTCCCACCGTTTATCGCGATCCATGGCATAGTAACGCCCTATCACAGTGGCAATTACCCCCGTACTCGACGGCTGCGAAACATGCTGCTCAAGCGCCCGCACAAACCCCAACCCGCTCTTAGGGTCAGTGTCGCGCCCATCCATAAAGCAGTGAATATAAGTCTTTTCGATCCCATATCGACGCGAAATATCGCACAGCGCATAAAGATGGTCGATCGACGAGTGCACCCCGCCGTCGGACAGCAGCCCCATGAAATGCACGCCCACACCACGATCCCGAGCATATTCGAACGCCGCCACCACCTCCGGATTCTGTGCGATCGACCCGTCGCGGCAAGCACGGTTGATCTTCACAAGATCCTGATACACAACACGTCCGGCGCCGATATTAAGGTGCCCCACCTCACTGTTTCCCATCTGACCGTCCGGCAGTCCGACATCCTCGCCGCTCGTAAGCAGCTGAGCATGAGGATATTTATCCGTCAGCGCATTCAGGTATTCCGGATGCGCCTGAAATATCGCATCGTCCCGCCCGTGGTCGCCCAACCCCCAACCGTCGAGGATCATCAGCAACACTTTTTTGTCAATTTTCGTACTCATCATCTATGTTGTTTTCTTAAATTACAGATCTGCCACACCTTCTCCACACCCTCCTTATCGAGCGCTCTCCGCCCTCTCTTTGATCCGCTCACTCCCCTGATCAACTCGCCTCCCTTGATCAGTTCACCTTCCTCTGATCCGCTCACCCCCTTAATCCGCTCGTCCTCTTGATCAGCTCACCCTCCCTGATCAGCTCGCTCCCTTGATCAGTTCGACCGCCTTGTCCATCGCGCGTTCCAGTCCGTCGACATCGTGCCCGCCGGCCATCGCAAAAAACGGTTGTCCGCCGCCCTTACCGTCGATTTCGACAGCGGCCTCGCGCACCACGGCGCCCGCATTGACCCCGCGAGCCACAACTTCGTCGCCCAGGGATATCGCCAGCGTCGGCCGTCCTTCGTTTTCTATGCCTGCGACCATCGCGATCCGTCCTCCGAAGCGCCCCCGCAGCATCTGCATGAGGCCGCGCACCATTTCGGGCTTCATCTCGAACCGTTTTCGCACAACGATCACACCCTCTTCGGCGCGAAGTTCGAGTTCGGCGGCGATTCTGTCGCACATCTCGTCGATTTTTTGGCGGTGCATGGCGGCAATTTCGCGAGCGAGCGCCTCGTTTTCGGCGAACATTTTCTGCACGGCCTCCTGCACCCGCGGATTCCGCACGGTATCGCGAATCGCATTCAGAATATCTTCAGCCTCGTAGGCAAGATTTTCGGCATCCACGCCGGTCACAGCCTCGATCCTGCGCACTCCCGCCGATATTGCTCCTTCGCTGACGATCTTGAACATCCCGATCGAGCCGGTCGCCGGCGCATGTGTTCCGCCGCAAAGCTCGACCGATCCGCCGAATCGCACCACGCGCACCCGGTCACCATATTTTTCACCGAAAAGCATCATCGCCCCCGCCTCGCGAGCCGCCTCTATCGTGCTGTCGCGCACCTCTTCGAGCGGCATGTTTGCACGTATCGCAGCGTTCACCCTGCGTTCAACGGCGCGTTGTTCTTCGGGTGTAACTTTCTGAAAATGAGAAAAATCGAAACGCAAGCCGGTCGGTCCGACGAGCGACCCTTTCTGTTCGACATGCCCGCCGAGCACCTCCCTGAGCGCCTCATGCAGCAGGTGTGTTGCCGAGTGATTCGCGGCGGTTCGAGCCCGTGCCTCGGCGTCGACCACCGCGGTGAAAACAGCTCCCGCCGGATCCTCCGGCAACCGCTCCACGATATGCACGGTCTGTCCGTTTTCTTTCAGAGTGTCAATGATTTGAGTGCGGCCGCCGCCAGCATCAACACCACCGGCCCCGCCAGCCCCGTCAGCCCCGTCAGCCCCGTCAGCCCCGTCAGCCCCGCCAGCCCGCTCGATATACCCCACGTCTCCGACCTGCCCGCCCGAATTCCCATAGAACGGCGTGCGGTCGAAAACCAACTGAAAAGTGGTCTTCCCTTTCGAAGTCACCTGCCTCCACCGCGCGATCCGCACCTGCTCGGTCAGAGTATCATATCCGGTGAACTCGCTCTGATTCAGGGGCATCAGCTCCACCCAGTCACCACTTTCGACCGCCGCCGCCCCGCGCGAACGCTCTTTTTGCGCCTGCAATTCGTCATCGAATTCACCTATATCAACGCGCAAACCATTTTCACGGGCAATTAGGTCAGTCAAGTCTATGGGAAAGCCATATGTATCGTACAGCAAGAAGGCTGTTTTCCCACTTATAATAACCCCGTTAGCTTTTTTTACTTTTTCAATTACGTCGTCCAACAGATTTATTCCTGTGGCTAAAGTTCTTAGGAATGATGCCTCTTCTTCCTGAATAACATTTTCAATTAACCCTTTTTGCGCGTTCAGTTCAGGGAATTGCTTGCCCATTTGTTCGGCAAGTCCGTCGACGAGCTTCCACATGAAAGGTTCTTTGAAGCCAAGATATGTATAGCCATAACGTACTGCCCGTCGCAAAATTCGACGTATAACATAACCTGCTTTTTGGTTCGATGGCAATTGTCCATCAGCTATCGAAAACGCTATTGCTCTTATGTGGTCAGCAATCACTCGCATAGAAACATCACCTATTGGTGTTGCATTATAGCCTTCCGATTCAAATTTCTCTATGGCTTCGTCGCGATTTTGTACCGCTCCATATTTTTTGCCGCACATCTCGGCGATCCGCCCGATGGTCGGCTGAAAAATATCGGTATCATAGTTCGACTTCACCCCCTGCACGATCATGCAAAGACGTTCGAACCCCATCCCTGTGTCGATACACTTCATCGCCAGCGGTGCCAGCGACCCGTCGGCCTTGCGCAAAAACTGCATGAAGACCAGGTTCCATATCTCGATCACCAGGGGATTGTCGCGATTCACCAGCGTAGCGCCCGCCACCTCGGCCCGCTCCTCCGCCGAACGATTATCAAAATGTATCTCACTGCAAGGCCCGCAAGGCCCCGTGTCGCCCATCTCCCAGAAGTTGTCCTTTTTGTTCCCGCGCAGAATATGATCTTCGGGCACAAACCGTCGCCAAAGTTCCCAGGCCTCGGCATCGAACTCCACTCCGTCCGCCTGGTCGCCCTCGAACACGGTAACGTACAGCTGCTCGGCCGGCAACTTCAGAACCCCTGTCAGAAACTCCCATGCCCACTCGATCGCCTCCTTTTTAAAGTAGTCTCCGAACGACCAGTTTCCCAGCATCTCGAACATGGTGTGGTGGTATGTGTCATGCCCTACCTCTTCGAGGTCGTTATGTTTTCCCGACACCCGCAGACACTTTTGCGTATCGGCCACCCTCGGATGGGTCACCGGCGCGTTCCCCAGAAAAACGTCCTTGAACTGGTTCATCCCCGCGTTGGTAAACATCAGCGTGGGGTCGCCCTTGACCACCATCGGCGCCGAGGGTACGATTGCATGCGCACGTGAGCGGAAAAATTCGAGAAAAGTCTCGCGAATAGCGTTCGATGTCATTGCGTGTTGTAATTAAAACCGCAAAATTACGTTAATTTATGTATTTTTGTATTTTCAATGGAAAGAAAAGAGCTGAAAAAAGCCAAACTTGAGGCCAAGCGCCAGCGGGCAACGTTGTCGATCCGTTACGGGATATACAGCGTGTTGCGTTATCTGTTGGTGGGCTTCATTCTGGTGTCGTTGGCCAATCTGGTCTTCACCTACGGCTTCAACACTCCGAAGATGAACAACATTTGGCGCGGCAACGCCGACCTGATCGAGCAGTACGAGATCCTGAACGAGAAGATCCGCTCCACCAACCGCACGCTCGACGAGTTGAAGCACCGCGACAACGCCGTCTACCGATCGCTGTTCGGCGCCGACACGCTCTCCATCGCCGGCATCTACAACGACTACCCCGCCTCGAAATACTCCGACCTCGAAGGAGAAAGATTCTCACCGCAGATGACCGCCACGTGGAAGAACCTCGACCGCGTCAGCCGCCGCATATACTTACAATCCGTCTCGCTGGACGAACTCCAGGCCCTTGCGCGCGACAAGGAGCTGATGGCCACCGCGATGCCCGCCATCCTGCCGGTCGACATCCGCAAGTTCACCCACATCAACTCGTTGTTCGGCAACCGTCTCCACCCGATCCTCGGAGTTTACCGAACGCACGACGGCATCGACCTGGGCGGCCGCACGGGCGACCCGATCTACGCGGCGGGCGACGGTTTCGTCTCGTTCACCGGTTGGAACGGGGGCTACGGCTACAACATCATAGTCAACCACGGATTCGGCTACCAGACCCGCTACGCCCACTTGAGCAAAATGCTCGTCACGAACGGCCAGTGGGTCAAGCGCGGCGAGCAGATAGCCGAGATGGGCTCGACCGGCCTTTCGCAGACGGCGCACCTCCACTACGAGGTGATCTACCGCGGCAACGTGGTCAATCCGGTGAGCTACTTCCAAACCGACATAGATCCGGTCGAGTTCGAAAAGATCATCGAATCGGCAAACGACAACTCGACATTCGAATGGGATGAACAATAAAAAACCGATGGCCGCAAAACAAAACAGCAAAGGGCGCGACGGCAGGGTAGGCGACGGCAGGGTAGGCGCACGCCCCCCGAAACGCTCCGTAAAAGAGATGACGCCCGCACGCAGGTTCCGCCGCGGAGTGCTGCGCGGCGTGGTTCATCTGTTGGTGTGGGGTGCGATCGCGGTGAGTTACTACGTTGCGTTCTCGTTCCTGTTCGACACCGGCGCCGAGGTTCGCCTGCGCTCCTCGACCTACCGTGCCCAACACGAGATCGAGGAGCTGAACGCCCGTTACGACAGCCTCATGGCGGTGTTGGAAAATGTCGCCGAGCGCGACCGCAACGTCTTCCGCGTGCTGTTCGAGAGCGACCCCTACGACTTCGGCGGCATCGGCCCGGGCGACACATGGCGCGCCTACGAGCGGCTCACCGAGATGGACAACCGTTCGCTGGCGTCGGTGTTCTTCGCGCGGCTCGGTGCGTTCGGCGCCGCGGTGGACAACCTCGACGGGATCTACACGCGGGTGCAGCAGCGCATCGCCGAGACGGGCGACGAGGTGAATAACATTCCCTCGATCCAACCCATTGTCAACCATAATCTTACACTCCTGACGGCATCCTATGGTCTGCGCATCCACCCGTTTTTCCGTACGTTGCGGCCCCACGGCGGGGTCGACTTCACGGTGCCCGAGGGCACACCCGTTTTCGCCACGGCCGACGGAGTGGTACGCGACGTGGTGCGGCGCAGCACCGGCTCGGGCCTCACGGTGGTGCTCGACCACGGGAACGGCTACCAGACCACTTACAGTCATCTCAGCACCTCGCGCGTGCGGCCCGGCGACCGTGTGGGGCGCGGCGACGTGATCGCCCGGACGGGTAACACCGGCCTCTCGCTGGCCCCGCACCTCCATTACGAGGTGCGCAAGGATGGTCTTCGCGTCGATCCGATCCACTACTTTTTCATGGAGCTGACGCCGGGCGATTATCAAAGAATGGTAAGGATCGCGGGATCGGGCATGCAATCTTTCGACTAAAAGTCTGTCTTAAATCCCGAATTTCCGATTTTCGTGTATTTTTTTCGACGAAATTTCTCAAAAATTGGGGGGTGTCGCCAAAAAAGTGCGTTTTTTTCGAGGTGACCCCCTAAAAAAAGGGGGGTGTCGCTCAAAAAAGTGCTATTTTTGCGGGATGACCCCCTAAAAAAAGGGGGGTGTCGCCAAAAAAATAAAATTATGGGCCTGCAAAGATTCGATGCGCTGCTGGAAATGGAGCGGCGCGAAGTTCCGAAAACCGAATTTTCGAAAGAAAAAATCTCATCCTACTTCGGCTGCGACGTGTTCGATCGCACTCAAATGCGACAATACCTGCCGCGGGCGGTGTTCGAGAGCGTCGTGGAGGCGATCGAGGAGAACCGGCGCATCGACCGGCGGGTGGCCGACGAGGTGGCCGCCGGCATGAAGGCGTGGGCAATGGACAAAGGTGCAACACATTACACCCACTGGTTCCAACCGCTGAACGACTCGACGGCCGAGAAGCACGACACATTCTTCGAACCGGTGTGGGGCGGGGGAGCGGTCGAAAGCTTCAGCGGCGAGATGCTCGTGCAGCAGGAACCCGACGCGTCGAGTTTTCCCACCGGAGGCTTGAGAAACACCTTCGAGGCAAGGGGTTACAGCGCGTGGGACCCGTCGTCGCCCACATTCATCATCGACGACACGCTGTGCATTCCCAGCGTTTTTATCTCTTACACGGGGGCGGCTTTGGATTTCAAGACACCGCTGCTGCGTTCGATGGCCGCGCTGGACTACGCCGCCACTCCGGTGTGCGCGCTCTTCGACAAGGATGTGAAGAAAGTCGTGCCGACCCTCGGCTGGGAACAGGAGTATTTCCTTGTGGACGAGGCACTTTACAAGGCGCGGCCCGACCTTGCGCAGACTGGACGGACGCTCATGGGCCACACCGCCGCCAAGGATCAACAACTCGAAGACCACTATTGGGGCGAGATACCCGATCGCGTCGTGGCGTTCATGAAGGATGTCGAGGAGAGGTGTTTCCGGTTGGGCATTCCGCTCAAGACGCGACACAACGAGACCGCGCCCAACCAGTACGAGTGCGCCCCGATGTTCGAGGAGGCTAACATTGCCGTCGACCATAACACGCTGCTGATGACAGTGATGCGTCGCGTGGCGCTGAAGCATAAGTTGCAGGTGCTGTTCCACGAAAAACCGTTCCAGGGGGTCAACGGGTCGGGCAAACACATCAACTGGTCGCTCGCAACGGATCGCGGTGTGAACCTGCTCGCGCCAGGCAAAACGCCCAAAAGCAACATGCAGTTCCTCACGTTTTTCGTCTGCGCGCTGAAGGCCGCCGCCGAACACGGCAACATGATCATGGCCTCGGTCGCAACCGCCGGAAACTCACACAGGTTGGGTGGCGGAGAGGCTCCTCCGGCGATATTCTCGGTATTTACGGGGCGCACGCTCGACGCAGTGCTGGCCGAGATCGAGGAGCGGGTGAGCGCCAAAGCCCTCTCGCCCGACGAAAAAACGGGGATCAAACTCGATATCGGAAAGATACCCGAGATCATGATCGACAACACCGACAGGAACCGCACCTCGCCGTTCGCGTTCACCGGCAACAGATTCGAGCTTCGCGCGCTCGGGGCGTCGGCCAACTGCGCCATGCCGCTCATAGTGCTGAACACCGCGATGGCCGAACAACTGCTGCACTTCGCCGACCAGGTGGAAGAACTGATCGGGAGCGGGGTCAAAAAAGATCAGGCTATATTGCAGGTGATCAGGAAATTTATCATCGAATCGAAGTCCATACGTTTCGAAGGTAACGGGTACTCGCCCGAGTGGCATGCCGAGGCCGAGGGGCGCGGGCTGCGGGCCATGACGAGTGTTATCGACGCCATACGTGAATATGTGGAACAGCGAAATATCGAACTGTTCGAAGATATGGCAGTGTTCTCGCAGGCCGAACTCGAAGCGCGGTATGAGATCAAGTGCGAAACCTATCTGAAAAAGGTGCAGATCGAGGCGCGAGTGCTCGGAGATCTGGCCGTTAACCACATTATTCCAACCGCGATACGCTACCAGAATGTGCTGATCGAAAATGTGCGCGGGATCAAGGAACTCTTCAAGGTCGACGGGGCGGCGATGGCTTCCGCCGAGATGGATACCATCAAGACGATCGCCGACCATGTGAAGGCCATTCGCGAGCTCGTGCACGGTATGGTCGAGGCGCGGAAAAAATGGAACCGTGTCGAAAATATTCCAGGGCGCGCCGACGGTTACGAGTTCGAAGTCGCGCCGTTCCTCGAACAGATACGGTCGCATATCGACAGGCTCGAACTGATTGTCGACGACCGGCTTTGGACGTTGCCCAAGTATCGGGAATTGTTTACTATTTAATGAGTTAGTGGGCTTCGAGGGTTTCTTCTGGGGCTTCTTCGGGGGCTTTGGGAGTTTAAGATGGCTTCGGTGGTTTTGTGTGGGGGGGGGGGGGCGAGCGAGGGTTTCAGGGGCGGTGCTACCGGCGGCAGATCGCGGCGAAATCGCACCAGTTGCAGGGTTTCGGGTCGGCGGTCTGTGTGAACGGCGTCGCGGGGTCGAACAACTCGGCCAGCGTGGCGCGCAGTTGTTGCTCGAAATCGGGGCTGATGTCCACCGGTGGCGGTGTGTAGCGTGCTGAACTCTTCGGGTGCGTCGGGTGCGTTGGGCGTGTCATGTCGCGGACGTAATAGAGGGTCGGGATTATTTCAGTGAAATATTCAGCGGTGTCATTGCCGAGCATCATCGCGTAGAGGCCCATTTGAAGCAGTGCCGAGGCGGTTTTTTTCGGGTTGCCGGTCTTGTAGTCCACCACTCTTAATGTGCCGTTCGGGAGGCGGTCGATGCGGTCGGCGATGCCGCTGAAAACGACTCTGCCGGAGGTGATTCCGGGGGTGTTTTTGGAGGTGCTGCCGGAGGTATCGGAGGTGAAATCGACCGCCGTCTCGATGCGTTTTTCGAGGCTGACGATGGTGAAACTTTCGGGTTGCGAGGCGTCGTACGGTAAGATCGCACGGTTGATGTAGTCGGCTATCGTTTTGTGTGCCAATATCATAGTGCCACCCCAATCTTCAGGCCCGCTTCCCTCTTCGCCGGGGCGAAGTTCGGTGAGCGCTCGGGTGACGGCCTGATCGACCTTCGCCGAATCGACCAACCGGCCGATCTGTTCGCGAGGGTCGGTGATGCCTTTCAGCGGGGCGTAAAGCAGCTCCATCGCGCGGTGCAAAATGTTGCCCAGCAGCGCGCCGTCGAAATCCTCCGAAACCTCCTCCTCGGGACGTAATCGCGCAACTCCTCTAAAGTAAAACTTCAGCGGGCATTCGGTGTAACTAAAGAAAAGCGACGGAGACAGACGACGGACAGGCGAGGTGCAGGGCGGAGTGTTTCCGACCGTCGAATCATCTCCGACAGGACGTTCGGGAGCCAAAAAATCACGTAGTTTTTCCATCACCGACGGGCCCTTTTCCACGACGACCGGATCGGCCGGCGATATGCTTACGTCGACAGTAACATTCTCTTTTTCAACATTGTGCGGCGATTCGTAGTCGAGCTGAAGGATGTAACGGCTCGGCGAACCGGCCGTGCGGTCGTCAACCGTGCGAGACCACAACATGTCCACCCGGCGCGCACGACCGATCAGCCGGAAAAAATGGTAAGCCCAGACTCCTTCGTGGTGCTCGGGCGTCGGAAGTCCGTACGCCGCCTTCAGATTATATGGTATGAACGACGGCGCGCCGACCAGGCTGCCGGGCATCGTGGCGTCGTCGGTCGACAGCAGGATCACGTTCTCGAAATCGAGCGTACGAGTCTCAAGAATACCCATAACTTGCACTCCATCAAGTGGTTCGCCCTCGAACGGGAGCGTCACGGATTGCAGACTGCGGCGCAGAAGTTTTGTGTATGTCTTGGTGGACAGCTCGATGCCGCAGCCCTCAAGCGAGTTCGCCAAACGCCGCAAATGCTCGATGATCAGCGCGAACAGCTCCGAACGCATACCGACAGGATGGGCGGACGCGGAGTCTGGCTTCGGTTCGGGTTGTGGCTCGGGTTTTGGTTCGGGCTTCGGGTCGGGTTGCGACTCGGGCTTCGGGTCGGATTTCGGTTTGGGTTGCGACTCGGGCTTCGGGTCGGATTTCGGCGCCAACTTTGGTTCCGGCTCAGGGAATGGGAGTTGATCGCTTACCGACAGGAATCCACGATGGGAATCGGAGGCGTGTGGCCCGGTCTGGCGGTGATCATTATGGTGGTCAATCAGCTGATCCACAGGATTATATGCAGGATGGTCGGTCGTGTGATAGCTCGTGTGGTCGATCGGAGGGGGGGGCATGAGGTCGGTCGGGGGGGCGGTCGGGGAGACTTCCGAATCTGCCGCGTGAAAGGTGCTCGATCCGGAGTTGCCGACGATAGGTTTGGCGGGGTGCGTATCGGCGGGCGCGGCGGGTGCGGTGGGCGCGGCGTGATCTATCTCGGTTAGAACGTCGATCAGCCAGTCGGAGAGCGCGCGCCAATCGCTGCGGGGATTTTCTGTGTTGCTGTTATTGTTGCTGATGTTGCCGCTGATGTCGCTGCCGTTGCTGACGCTGTTGACGTTGCTTGCGTTGCCGCTGACGCCGCTAACTGTGCTTGTGTCGCTGCCGTTGCTAACTCTGCTTGCGTCGCTGCTGTTGCCCCCGAAGTTGCTGCTGATGCCGCTGACGCTGTTGCTGTCGCCGATGTTGCTGACGCTGTTGACGTTGCTTGCGTTGCTGCTGTTGCCCCCTAAGTCGCTGCTGTTGCCGGAATTGCTGCCGACAACGGGGGCGCAGAAGTTGCGACTGTCGTCGAAGTTGTGGTTATTGTCGAAGTTGCCGCTGCTGTCGCTGCCGCCGCCGCTGCTGTTGCCGTCGTCGTTGCCAACTCTGTTTTCGTCGTTGTGGCCTGTTTTTTCGTTGGGTCGGCGGCTCGGAATGGAGAATATTTTCTTGAAAATAGGTGAAGTTTGGAGGCGCGAGGCGCTGACGTATACAAAATCGTTCTGCGCAGGCGGGCGGGCGGAGAGGCCGGACAAATAGGGGTGGCGCAGCAATCCATCGACGTCGCTGTGGTAGAATGACGGTTGGGAGGCGCCGTGTGTGCCGCTGTGTGTGCCGCTGTGTTCGCTCTCCGGCGACTGCGAATCTTCCTTATAATCAGTGGTTTGTGTGTATGGGTCGTTCTTCGGGTTTCGGAGGTGTACCTCGGATTTTGCGACTTGCGGCTGGCCGCTTACGGAGAGTCGCGGACGCCCGTCACGACGGCGGTTCTGAAGTTCCACCAAACGCTCGACGAAGGTGTACACAGGATGCATGCGCAATGGGTAACCCATTGTTATGTTGATACTTGCGACCTCCTGCGGCATCGACCACAACAACGGCACGAGCAGGCTCTCGTCGCAAAGAACGATCGCTGTCTCTTTGCCGAGTGTCGGGGGAGCGAGTGTCGGGGGGGGGGATGTCGAAGGAGCGGGCGATGGGGGAGTGGATGGTGAAGGGGCGGATGATGAAGGGGCGGATGCCGAGGGGTCCGGCTTTGCAATATTCTGTGACACAGTATTTTGCGTGGCTGCAGACGGTGGTGCGGAAATGTTTTGAGTTGTAATCTGCTGAGTTGCAGCGCTTTGCGTGGCTGCGTAAGGTGCGGAAGTATTTTGTGTTGCAACCAGTTGATTGTTAGTATCTTGAGTCGCAGCGGCCGATGTCGTTTTTTCGTGCGCAAACTCGGCCAGTCGCAGGCCCGCCCATTTGCACTGCAACACATCGCTCGCAACGGCAATCGAGCGTATCTCTTTGGGTTTGACGAAGTTATCGTGCCGGCCCCGAAACCCCGACACCGGAGGAAAACGGCGCAAATTGTCACGCATGAACATGCCTGCCTCCTGATGAACTTCAGAAACAAAATAGTCATCGTAATCCCAATAAAAATCGACATGTGCCTGTCGCCGCAGATGGTCGAATATCACCTGTTCGCAACGGCTCAAGGCGTTGAATCCGATGATAATGTATTTACGATCAGGTAATTGTGGTGCGTGCCCGGAGGCGATCATCTCCGCAGCTTCGCGATAGACCATACCCTGATAGGCGATCCCTTCATTCCTCAGGCGCTCCCTGAAACGACGATAAATAGGGTGTAGAGTCCGCCAAATATCAAGAAAACTGTGCTGCTCACGAGAGAGGTCAGCGGGCGAAGACATGGGCGGGGATGGCGGTGTGACCGCGGGGTCGTCGGGGGCTGATGCGATTGTGGTGGCGGGCTCAGTGCGGGCGGATTCGGTGCGCGCAGCACGCGGAAAGGTGCCCCAAAAACGTTCGATCGCCGCGCGGGCCTCCGGTTCCAGGTAGTCGAAACGGTCGTCAAGTGCGTGTAAATCAATGAGATTTGAGAAAAGTGTCTCGGCGTCGACCAAATATTTGTCGATTGAATCGAAATCGCCCAACAGAAGCTCGCCCCAAAAATAAAAACTGTCGAAACTCTCCTCGGGATGAAACTCGTGATAGACCTTAAATAGCTCTGTCACAAGACGTAAGCGATCGCCGACAAGCAGTCCCGAAAGATCCTCGGCCAACTCGTCGACCGTCACCGAAGCAGGCTGCCACAACGGCCGGTCGATCACTCCGCCCAACGCGTCACCGAAAAATAACGACGCCCGGCGCGACGGAAAAACAACACTCAGCGACGAAATTCCGTCGCCGTACCGACCCCAAAGATCGGCCGCCACCTCTTCCAAAAAGCTGCCCATCGAATTGGTAAAGATAGTGGATTTTTTTTAACTTTGCGCTCATGAAACACCTGATAATATCGCTTTTTCTGGCGTCGGTTTGTTTTTTGGGGCGGGCGCAGGTGGTCGGCGAACGTGAGCATGATCATGATGGTGGCCGAGGTCAAATTGCTGATAAAGAGGGAGATGGCGGTCGAGAAAGCGATGGCTATGGCGGTGATCATGACCATGATCTTGATCTTGATCGGGCGGGCCATGACGATGATCGCGCAGGCGGCCATGACGATGACGATGACGATGACGATGATCTTGATCGGGCAGGCCATGACGATGCTCTTGATCTTGATCGCGCAGGCCATGATCACGCCGGTCACGGTCATAATCCCGCTGACGAAACGCCCGGAGCACTGTTCGAGGATATGGCCGATGCGATCGCAGCGCAGCCCGGACAGCGGGTGTTGTACTCTTTTACTGGTTTTGCGCCGCGTTTCGGACTGGCAGTTCAGAAAAGTCTGTTTGCCGAAGTCGGTCTGAGCCTCGATTTTTATCAACTCGGATACACCGGCGCAAGTGAGTACGTGTCGTTCGGATACAGTAACCTGCGGCCATATCTGGCGGGCGAAATTATGGTCGGGCGAAAACTGCTCGGCGGCGGGAAAATGGGTGTCGAATACATCCGTTCGACGCCGATACTTGGTATGGCTTTTGGCGCAGATGCTTCGTATATGACTGATGGTGAGCAGAATGCGGTGATGATCACGCCGCGTCTCATGCTGTCGTTCGTTACGGTGGAGTTGTTTTACGGATACAATATCTTTGTGCGAAATGACCTTGCTCGTTGGATCGGGCGCCATCGGATCGGCGTTTCGATGACCCTCAATCGACGGTTTTGGAAGCGAAAAAAAGCGATCTACGAGGACTATTACAACAGCTATCTGGAGGAGTGAGGAGCGGGCGGATGCTGGTGGCGGCGGGATTGTGTTTTCTGAATTTATGGGGTTTTTGAAGTCGGCGGGGTCTTGCGGCTGTCGGATTGTTTAATGCTGTCGGTTTTGTTTTTCTGAATTCATGCGAGGAAAGAGACTGACAGGTAGGCGAGCCGAGCCGAGCCGGCCGAGGTGAAAAACTGGCGTTAAATAACTAAAAGGTTTGTA
>QMCE01000230.1_pt1 | contig 57423 bp, 49 predicted proteins | sample 1821851 | NCBI WGS metagenome assembly QMCE01 (sample SAMN09453174, study PRJNA476694) | Termite gut metagenome, whole genome shotgun sequencing project. | isolation source: worker | host: Odontotermes sp. | place: South Africa:Pretoria | collected 2016-01-28
AAAGGTTTTCCTTTGCCTGTAAATGTTTCTCCTCGATCGCGCACTCCATTAATCAAAAAAATAACCGCAAACCGCATAACCGCATTATTTGACTTTTTAATGGATTTCAAGACGTGGGGGCTCATCGCGCCCCCACACCCCGCGACCAGCCTTCCGCTGGACCACGCTCCCTCGCGGGGCAGGTTCACCGCGCAGGACACAAAGACGCAGCTTCGCTCAGGGCCAATCACGCGTCCCCTCTGCCGCGCGGGCCCGTTTTCAGCCGCCGGACTTTTCTTTTTCCGCCCCCTTCCGCAATGCCCGGCATTCCATATAATCGCATACAGAATGGAATATCCGTTTTCGCCAAATCGCTGGACGCATCAAAAGGAACCGTCATGTACATAGTAACCGGCGGCGCAGGCTTCATCGGCAGCGCCATGGTGTGGAAATTGAATCAAATGGGCATAGACGACGTGTGGATCGTCGACCGCCTCGGAAACGGTTCGAAATGGAAAAACCTCGTCGGCCTGAAATATTCCGAAATCCTCACCCCCGACGACTTCCTGGACAGCATCTTCGAGCACGAACGCCTGCCCGGAAACACCGACGCAGTCATCCACCTGGGAGCCTGTTCCTCGACGACGGAGCGGGACGCCGGCTACCTCCTGAACAACAATTTCCGCTTCTCCCGCTCCGTGGCCGAAGTCGCGGCCGCGCAGAACATCCGCCTCCTCGTCGCCTCTTCCGGCGCGACATACGGGGACGGAGAATTCGGGTACGACGATACAACGGAAAATCTCCACTCCCTCCGCCCCCTCAACATGTACGGCTATTCCAAACTCCTGTTCGATCAATGGGCCGCGCGGTCGGACACGCTGAAAAGCCTTGCGAGCCTCCGATTCTTCAATGTCTACGGGCCCAACGAATACCACAAGGAGGACATGGCCTCCATGGTGTACAAATCCTTCAGGAGGGTCGTGGAAAAAGGCGATCTGGAGCTGTTCAAATCGCACCGCCCCGAATACAGGCACGGGGAGCAGCGCCGTGATTTCGTCTATGTGAAGGACGTGGTCGACTGCATGTGGTGGTTCCTGGAGCATCCGTCAGTGAACGGCATATACAATCTGGGGACAGGCGTCGATGAAACATGGCTGGAGCTTGCCGTGGCGGTTTTCGCCGCTCTCGACAAGCCTGTGGACATCCGGTTCGTCGACATGCCGGAGAGCATCCGCGACCAGTACCAGTACCGCACCAGGGCGGATATTTCGCGCCTGAGGGCCGCGGGCTACGAGGGGCGCTTCCGCCCCGTCGCGGAAGGGGTGCGGGACTATATCACAAACCACCTGATGCGGGCCAATCCTTACATAAACAATGAGCAATAAGAAGAGCAGCAAAGATCGGAGCGTTCCGGAATGGAAGAGCGGTTGCAAAAATACATGGCGCGGTGCGGCGTCGCATCGCGCCGCAAATGCGAGGAGCTTATCGCCGACGGCCTTGTCGAGATAAACGGCGAGACCGTGCGCGAGCCCGGCGTGCGGATCGATCCGGCGCGCGACCGCATCCGGGTCGACGGCAAGGCGCTCCGCGTGGAAAAACCGGCCTATTACATGCATCACAAGGTAAAGGGCGTCACCACAACCGTTTCCGACGATCTCGGAAGAAAGACCGTCATGGACTGCCTCCCCGGCATCAGCGAACGGGTCTATCCTGTCGGACGGCTGGACAAGGAATCCGAAGGCCTTCTCGTCCTCACCAACGACGGCGAACTGGCGAACTACCTCACCCATCCGGCGCACGGCGTCGGAAAGACCTACCGCGTGGTCGCCGAAGGGCGCGTTCCCGAGGACACCCTCAGGGCGCTGTCTGAAAAAGGCATCAGGCTGGGGCCTGTCCTGATTCGGCCCTCGCGCGTGGAACTCGTCCGCTACGACGAAGCCAGCACCATCGTCCTCATCTCCGTGTCGGAAGGGATCAACCGCGAGGTCAGGCGCATTTTCGCCGCTCTCGGACACGAGGTGAAGAAGCTGCTCCGCACACGGGTCGGCCCGCTGGAGCTGTCCGGGTTGAAGCGCGGGGCGACGCGCCCGCTGACGCCCAGGGAAGTGGCGATCCTGCGAAAAGGCATGGCCGGAATCGACGTCGCGGCCGAAGCGGAGCAATTCCCCGCCGGTTCGGCTGCGGGACGCAGGCCGACAGGCCCGCGCGGACGGCCGGCGCGGCCGAACCGGGTGAAGACGCCGCGGCTGGGCAAACCCGATCCGGCGGAGGCGGCGAAAAAGTCCGGGGCAAAACCCGGAGCGCAATCCGCCGCAAAGCAGTCGCGCCCATCCCGGCGCGGGCCGGAAAGAACCTCCGGCAGAGGCAAAGTCGTCGTGGACGACTGGAAGAAGACAGTCACGACAGGCGCGTTCCCGAGGCGGGGACGCGGGGCGGGAAAAGAAGCGGGTTCGGCAGGCGCGGAACAGAAGAAGCTCCGCACGCTCCGGCCCGCGAAGAAGCCGGGCGGCAAGCCGCTGTCGCCCCGCGGCGCGCCGGATCGGGCGGAATCGGCAAAACAGGCGAAACCGGCAAAGCCCGCCAGGACGATCAACCACCCGTTGTTCGCGAAACCGGCAAAGCCGGGGAAAGGCGGGCCGCGACATGGATAACAAGGCTGTTCGTCCTCTCTGGATTATGGAATCGCCCAACCACTCGGGCATGTCCATAGCCAACCGCAATCTGGCTGCGGGCATGGTTCGCTGCGGATGCCGTCCGGAGATATTCGCCGTCAAGGACGGGGAAAACGCGGGCGATTTCGACATGACAGGGGTTCCGGTGCGGGTTTTTCCGCATATGGGGAGCGCGATCCTCGGCGGAACGGCGCTCCGGGAGGCTGAGCAGCTCGGGGTCAATCTGATCCACGCCCTTTCGGCCGATATGCTCAAGCGCGCGGAAAGGATGGCGCGGAAGCTGAATCTGCCGCTGCTCGTCACCTGCAACAGGCTGGACGGGGAGGAGCTGCTCAGCCTGTCCGGTTTTTCCGGACAGGGGGTGGTCGCGGTCTCGCGGGCAATCCGGGAGCGCATCGTCAATGTGGCTGGCCTGTCGCAGGATCGGATACGGGTGATCCACAACGGCCTGGATTTGACCAGAATGCCCCGCCCCGCCTTTGTGGACAACGCGACGATGGGGAACTGGCGCTGCCCTGTCATCGGCACGCTGGGGCATTTGTCCCAGAAGAAGGGGCAGCGGGTCTTTTTGCAGGCTGTGAAGATTCTTATCGAAAAGGGGTTCGACGCCGAATTCGTCGTGCTCGGGGACGGGCCGGACAGGACAGCCCTGCGGAATCTGGCGGACGAGCTGCAGGTGACGCGGCGGGTGACGTTTACGCCGCACACGGTGTCGGGGCAGCTGGGGCAGCTCGACGTTCTTGTCGAGCCGTCGCTGCAGGAGGGCCTCGGAATGTCGGTGATGCAGGCGATGGCGACCGGGGTTCCGGTGGTGGCGACCGGCGTCGGCGGGCTGTACGACCTGATCGAGGACGGGGTGACGGGGGTGATGGTGCCTGCGTCGGACGCGGCCGCGCTGGCAGAGGCGATTTGGCGGCTTCTCAACAATTCGTCCGAACGGCTGGAACTGGCGAAACAGGCGCGGGAACGGATTGAGCGGGAATTCAGCGCCGAACTGGTCGCGGGGAAATTGCTGGAGTACTACAGAGAGTGTCTGCAAAAGTAGAAGCCGCGGGCGCAGCCGCCGAACTCCTCGCGCCGGCCGGGCAGCCCGACGCCGCGCATGCGGCGTTCCACTACGGCGCGGACGCGATCTACCTCGGCCTCGATCGCTTCTCCGCCCGCGCCGAAGCGGTCAATTTCACCCCCGATCAACTGGACGAAACCGTCGCCTATGCGCATTCCCTCTCCCCGAAGCGGCGGGTCTACCTCGCCCTGAACACCCTCGTCCAGGAGCATGAACTCCCCGGCGCGATCGAAAGCCTCGCCGTCGCGGCCGAAGCGCGCGTCGACGCCGTCATCGTCCAGGACCTGGGCGTCGCAAGAATCGCGAGGGAACGCTTTCCCTCCCTCGCCCTCCACGCGTCCACGCAGCTGGCTATCCACAATCCCGAAGGCGTCCGCGCGGCAAAAGCCCTCGGGTTTTCCCGCGTCACCCTCGCCCGCGAACTGACGCTGGACGAACTCCGGGAAATCGCCCGGATCGCCGCGATCGAGGAAATCGAAACCGAGGTCTTCATCCACGGCACGCTCTGCTATTCCTACAGCGGGTTGTGCCTTTTTTCCTCCATCGCGTCAGGCCGATCGGGCAACCGGGGCCGCTGCGTCTATTCCTGCCGGGAAGCGATCCGGACGCCCTCCGGCCCTGTCCACCCCTTCTCCCTCAAAGACCTCGCTCTCGGAACCCGCGTCGCCGATCTGTCTGCTCTGGGCATAACGAGCCTGAAAATCGAAGGCAGGAAAAAAAGCCCCCTCTACGTCGCCGCGACAGTCGATCACTACCGCCGCATCCTGGACGGCGACGCCGATCCCGGCGCTGTCGCCGCCCGCGAAGCGCGGCTCAAAACCATCTTCGCCCGCCCCTGGACAACCCTGTTCCTCGACAGCCGCCGCAATCCCGAAGCGGCCGACCCGGACGTCGTCGGCCACCGGGGCGCGCCTCTCGCCGGAATCGGCAGGATCGCCCCCTCCCCCGCCGGGCCGGCCGTCTTTCTCACGCCGTCCCTCCCTGTCGAGCGGCACGACGGCCTGCAAATCGACCTGCCAGGCGTTTCCCGCCCCTACGGCCTTCCCGTCGACACGCTCTACGCGGTCGGCGCCGAAGGGCGGCTTGAATCCGTTTTCGCCGCCCCGGCCGGACAGCCCGTCGCCGTCGCCCTGCCTGAGGACGCGCCCATCGCAGCCCTCGTTCCGGGCCTCCCTGTCTATCAGGCATCGTCGCAGGCTGTCAAACGCTCCTTCCCGTTCGACAAGCCCCGGCCCGGCGCATACGGTTCGCGCCTGGACATGGACGTCGCCCTGCGTTTCGCCCCGGGAAGCGCGGACGGCGCATGCCGGGTGGACGCGGAAGCCCGACTCGCCGCCCCGGACTACATGACGCGCCCCGGCGATCCGCCGCTCACGGCCGGAATCCGCCTCGACGCGCCCTCCTTTCCCGCCCGCGACGCGGAAGGGGCGGAACTGGCTGCGCGGAACGCCTTTTCCCGGACCGGCGGCAGCCGGTTTTCCCTGCGGGACTTCCGTCTCGACAACCCGGACCGGATATTCGTCAAACAGGGGGCGCTCAATCAGGCGCGCCGCGATCTCCTCGCCCTTCTCGAAGACAGACTCCGCCGGCGGCGCGAACACGTTCTCCGCCTGTTCGCCGCGCCGGCGGAAGCGTCTGCGCCGCGCGCGCCTTCCCCTGCGGAACAGCCGGCGGCCCCCCCGGGCTGGATCGTCCTTGTCGACAGCGCATCGGTTCTCGACGCATTCGGCAGGGCCGACTTCGAGGGGCTGGACGAAGCTGTCGTCAGCCTGCGTCCGGATGCGCCCGCGCGCGATCAGACGGAGCGGGTGGATGCACTGTCGCGCAGCATCGGAAGGGAAAAAATCCGCATCGCCCTTCCCCTGATTCTCCGGGGAGGCGAGAGGACGCGGACGCCGGGCCTCGTCGACGCATTTGCCGGACAGGGCTGGAACAAATGGCTCCTTCCCAATTTGGGAAGCATCGGCCTGATTGGACAAAGCCGGTTCGCGCGCGATCCCGACCTCGCCGCGGACTGGCCGCTCTACGCCCTGAATTCCCGGTCTGTTGAGCAGCTTCTCGCCCTCGGCTTCTCGTCGTTCACGCTGTCGCCCGAAGATGACGCGGACAATTGCCGCGATCTGCTTTCCCGCCATGCGGACGCGGCCCGCGTGATTGTATACGCTGATCTCCCGCTGTTCCTCTCCGCCGTCTGCGCCCATGCCCAAATGGGACAATGCCGCGACGCCGCCACCCCGGGCCAATGCCGCCATCGAACAGCTCCCACGCTCGTCCGCATGGAAAAAACCGGCGCGGCCTCCGTCCGGTCGCTCGCCTGCGGCAGCGTCGTCTTCGGCCCCGAGCCGTTTTCGCTGGCCCGCCGCCTGGGCGTCCTCTCAGGGATGGGGGGGACGGGGGGGATGGGGGCGAAGCGGCTGTGCGTCGACCTCCGCTGGCGGGACCATGATCCCGACAGCGCCCTCGCCGTCTGGCGGAGCGTCCGGAACGGGGAGGCGGCAGGCGGGACGGAAGGCAACTTTTTCCGGGGACTTGCATAGCCCCCGCGGACGCCGTTTTTCTCGCCGCAAAAGGTTTTTCTTCCCTCGCGGCTGTTTTTTCATATACTGTAGACACGGCGACATCCACGTTCGACTGGATGGAACACCCACACCAACGTTGCCATGGAGCGAAGAAATGCCGGATAATTCAGCGCCCGATATGAGCGGCATCGATCCCGCGCTTTTGCAGGATTTCATCTCGGAAAGCCAGGAGGTTCTCGACGGTCTGGACCCGCTTTTCGTCGAGCTTGAAGCCCATCCCGACGACATGTCCATCGTCGACGGCATATTCCGGCCAGTTCACTCGGTCAAGGGCAACTCCGGCTTCTTCAACCTGACCAACATCAAGAAGTTCGCCCATATCATGGAAAACATCCTGGGCGAAATCCGCGCGCGGAAGCGCACAGCCACCCCCCCCCTCATCGATCTGCTCCTCAAGGGCGTCGATTTTCTGCGCGGCATGATGAACCGCCTCGCGCAGGGCGATTATTCCGGCCAGTTCACCCCCGAGGAGGAAGGCCATCTCGCGCTTCTGAACAAGGCGTCGAGCGAAGGCGGCGGCGGCGGAAACGACGCGCCGGACTCTCCGGACGCCGTGGCGAAGAAGATCATGGAGGCGCTTGGAAAGCTCAAGTCGGGCGAAATCGGCGACAATATCTTCGCCGAGCTTGAGGAATCGGTCAAAAGCCTGATACGCATCGCCGCGCCCGAATTTTTCGAGAGCGAAAAAGGCGGCGGCCCTGTTTCGGTCGGATACATGCTGGGGAACGAGGAGGTGACGGGCTACGTCACCACAATCGATCATTTCATCGCGGATCTGGTGCGAAACGAAAAAGAGGAGGCGCTGTGCGAAAACTTCATCACAGCCCTCCAGACCATCGAGGACATCGGCGAAAAGCATGAAAAGGAGATCGTCACCCTTGTCGAGCAGATCAAGGACGATTTCCTCACCATCCACGAGTCCGGCATCGGCTTCGACGAGCTGATGACAAGCCTTATCCGCGAGCGTTTCGACGCCATTCTCAAGCATATCAAGAAGGTCGAAATAGGCGGCGGCGACGATTTCCTCCTCGGCGGCGAAAACGTCACCGAAACCGTGACCGAGATGCAGGGGTTCATCGCCAAAATCATGGACCTGGAAAAGGATTCCGGCCCCTCCGAGGCGTTCCTCTCCAATATCGACCGCCTCAAGTCCCTCGCCGGCGACAATGAGGAGCTCAACCACGCCATCGACCAGATCAAGGACGACTTCAGCACCATCCACGAGTCGGGCATCGGCTTCGACGAACTGATGAAAAGCCTTATCGAGGAGCGCTTCACCACCATTCTCGCCAACCTCGACAGAGGCGCCGCCGTGCGGTACGTCTATAAACTGGGCGACGCGGACGTCACCGAAACCGCGGAACTCCTCGGGAAGATCGCGGCCGACCCCACGCGTCTGGGCGAAGAGAAGACGAAGGACGCCTTCGTCCTCGCCCTGCAGACCATCGGAGAGGCGGCGGAGACGGCGGGCAAGGCCGAGGCGGGCACGGACGCGGCGGGGCTGGTGGCGGATGTGGAAAACATCGTCAAGTCCGAAGTCGGCATCGACCCCAACATGGAAAAGATGATTTCCGAGAGGCTGCGGAAGATACTCGATCATATCGAAAAGATCGCTGTCGAGCCCGAACCGGAAGCAGCCGCGCCCGAAGAGGCGGAGCATCCCGCGGCCGACACGCAGATACTGTCCGGATCGGATACGCAGATATTGAACGGGGGAGCCACGCAGGCCGCGGCGCCCGGAAAGGCCGCGCCGTCGGGCGGCAAGCCGGCTGCGGAGGCGTCCGGCAAGACCCTCCGCGTGGCGGAGGAGAAGGTCGACAACTTCATGAGCTTCGTGGGCGAACTCATCATCACCGGCGAAGTGTTCGCCTATATTCAGAAAAAGCTGGAGCAGTACCCCGAAGTCCGCCAGGTCGCCCAGGAATTCAAGAACGCCAACCTCTCCTTCGGCGAGCTCTCCACAAACCTCCAGAAGAGCCTGATGGAAGTGCGCCGCGTGCCCCTGAAGTCGGTCCTGCAGAAACTGCACCGCATCGTCCGCGACACGTCGGCGGCGCTGGGCAAGAAGATCGAGTTCGAAATCGAGGGCGAGGACGTCCAGATAGACAAGTCGCTCCTCGAAGGCCTGGAAAGCCCCCTTGTCCACATGGTCAGGAACTCGGTCGATCACGGCGTCGAGACGCCCGAGGAGCGCTCTCAGGTGGGCAAGCCGGAAACAGGGCATGTGCGGATCAAGGCTGCCGCGACCGAAGAGCAGTTCACCCTCGCCATCATCGACGACGGCAAGGGCCTGGATGTGGACGCCATCAAGAACAAGGCTGTCTCACGGGGGATACTGACAGAGGAAGGCGCGCGGAACATGCCGGACAAGGACGCCTTCCGCCTCGTCTTCAACGCCGGCCTCTCGACCGCGAAGGTGGTGACGGACGTCTCCGGCCGGGGCGTGGGGATGGACGTCGTGCTGTCGAACATCACCAAGATGAACGGCAACATCTCCATCGATTCGCAGCTGGGCAAGGGCAGCACGTTCACCATCATGCTGCCGATGACGGTGACGCTGACAGTCATCGACGGCCTTGTGGCGCGGATCGGGGATCAGTTCTACATCATCCCCCTGTCGGACGTGCGCGAATCGGTGAAGCCCTCGGAGGATCAGGTGCACATCATCAAGGGTTCGCAGGAAGTGTTGAACGTCCGCGGGGAACTGCACCCGATCGTGCGCCTGAACCAGATTCTGGAGATTTATTCGGGGAACGTCTTCGAACACATCACCGAGGCGACCGCGGTCCTTGTCCAGGGAAAGCGCGGCAAATCGGCCGCGTTCCTCGTGGACGAGCTGATCGGCCAGCAGTCGGTCGTCGTCAAGGATTTGGGCAAGGAATTCGAGAACATCCGCTGCCTGTCGGGCGGCTCGATTCTGGGCGACGGCCGCATCGGCCTTGTCCTGAGCGTTCAGGGCGTTCTCGAAGACCTCGGTCTCGCGCAGCCCGAGACCTGATTCTTCTTCTTCACAGACTCGCGACAAGCCCCTTGAGATCGGCCAGGCCGACGACCACGCCGTTTCCGTCGACGACGGGAATGTCGGCGATGCGCTTTTCCTTCATCACGGCAAGAACCTCGCCCGCCAACTCGCCCACCGTCACCCTGCGGCAATCCCGGATCATGACGTCGCCGACCTTCCGCCTGAGAAAACCGCTGTCCGATTCGAGGCCGCGCCGCAGATCGCCGTCGCAGAATATCCCTTCGAGACGCCCCGCCGCGTCCACGACGACGGCCGAGCCGGAACGCGCGGCTGTCATGGCGAGCAGGGTTTCCTCCACCGTGGCGCCGCCCGGAACGAGGGCGACCGCGTCGCCGACGCGCATCACCGTCTCGATGGGCGCGACCTTCCGGCCAAGCGCGCCCGCCGGATGCACCCTCGCGTAATCCTGTTCCCTGAAGCCGCGCCGCCGCATCAGGCACATCGCCAACGCGTCCCCCAGGGCGAGAATGGCTGTCGTGGACGCTGTCGGCGCGAGGCCGAGGGGACAGGCTTCGGAAAGCGCGCCCAGATTGAGGACGATGTCGCAATGCGCCGCCATTGTGGAGCGGAGATTCCCCGTAATGCCCGCGATGCGGCATCCCGCGCGGCGCACAAACGGCAGAAGGCGCGTGATCTCGTCCGATTCCCCCGAATTGGAGAGGAACAGGCACACGTCGTCCTTCGTTATCATCCCGAGATCGCCGTGAAGCGCCTCGGCCGGATGGAGGAAGAACGACGGCGTGCCCGTGCTCGCCAGCGTGGCCGCGATCTTCTGCCCGATCAGACCCGCCTTCCCCATGCCGCTCACAATCACCCTGCCCCGGCACGAAGCCATGGCGTCGAGCGCCTCGGTGAAATGCCTGTCCAGATTCCGCTTCACCATGTTGAGCGCGGCGATTTCCGCGTCGATCACCTGCGCTGCGTGTTCAAGAGTCATCTTTGGAAAACCTTTCGATGCGCCTGTCGCCGTCTATGCGCACGCGCCTGTCGTCGATGCGGTGGACGCCGCCCCCCGCGATGAGGTTGATCGCGTCCGGGTATGCCCTGCATTCCTCGCGGAAGACGCGGGCCGCGACGTCGTCCGGCGTGTCGCCGGAATAGACGGGGCAGCAGCGTTGCAGCAGGATCGGCCCCGTGTCGTAGGCGTGGTCGGCGAGGTGGACCGTGCAGCCCGTCACCTTCACGCCTGAGGCGACCACAGCCTCGTGGACGCGGCGGCCGTACATGCCCTGCCCGCAGAACATGGGGACGAGGGAGGGGTGGATGTTGAGCACCCTGCCCTTCAGGCCGTCGCCAAAAACATAGCGGCACAAAAAACCCGCCATGCAGACGAGATCATACCCGCCGGCGAGAAGAAGCCTGTCCAGCTCCTTCGACATGGCGTCCCAGTCGCGGCCCGCCCCGCCTTCGCGGGCAGGCAGGGCGAAGGCTTTGGAATCGACCACCTCTGTCCGCACCCCGGCCCCGCGGGCGATGTCCAGCCCCCCGACGCCGGGACGGGAGGAAATCACGAGCCCTATGTCCGCCATCAGCCCGCCCTCGTCGCGCCGGCGCAGCAGGTTGCGCAACGTCGTGCCGCCTCCGGACAGAAGGACCGCCATATTGAGACGCTTCGGCATATTCGTCCTCTTCTCCCAACCCCGCGGTTGCACATTCACAGTATACACAACCCAACATTCGTCATCCCGGCGGGGAAGCCTATGCCGCACCCTGAACGAAATAAAGCCGGGACCAGGTTGTGAAGCCTCTGCTGCACCACGATCTGCCCCATATATTCCCAATTTCGTTTCGCTCACAGTATTTTTTACGTACCCGGATCGTGTTACAGCACAGGCTTCACAACCTGATCCCGGCTTTACTTCGTTCGGGGCACAGCAAAGGCTTCCCCGCCGGGATGACGAATGTTGGATTGTGTACACTGATATACAAATGCAAGACTAAACGCCGGCAATCGACAGCCTGACGGTTTCGCCCGCCAGCTCGAACTCCCTCGACTGCCCGAGGTCTTCCCATTCCACTTTGTAGTCGCTCGAAAGCGTCTCGGACGCGATGGTTCCGGCATGTTCGATCGCGGCGCGGGCGGCTTTCCCGCCTGTCCCGATCCGCACCCGGATGCGGGCCTCGAACGGCATGTCCAGTTCCTTGCGGAAGGTCTGGATGCGGTTGACAAGCTCGCGCGCGACGCCCTCCCGCTCCAGCTCCTCCGTGACCTGGGCGTCGAGAACCACGACAGCCCCCCTGCCGTCCGCGGCGGCGAAGCCGTCCTTCGCGGCGATGCGGACGTCGAGCTGCTTGGCCGTCAGGCTGATCGTCTGCCCGTCGAACGCCAGTTCGTACGCGCCCTTTTCCTTGACGGCGCGCACGACTTCGGCCGGGTCGGCCTTGGCGAGGGCGGCGGCGCAGGCTTTCATCGATTTGCCGAGAACAGAGCCCAGCTCCTTGAAATCAGGCTTGACGGTGAAGGAGACGTATTCGGCCGCGTCGTCGGCGAACGTCAGCGTTTTGACGTTGATCTCCTCGCGGACAATGTCGGCCAGCCCCTCGATTCCGGCCCGATCCCCGGGACGGGTGAGGATGACGACAGCCCCCGAAAGCGGCTGGCGCACCTTGAGCCTGCAGGACGCGCGGGCGGCGAGGCCGAGAGACGCGATTTCCCGCACCAGGTCCATGCGCTCCTCGACAGCCCTGTCGATGCGCCCGCCGTCCGCTTCGGGCCAGCGGCACAGGTGAACGGACTGCGGCATCGATTGGGGCCACATCGCGCGGGCGAGGTTCTGGTAGAGCTCCTCGGCGAAGAACGGCGTGAACGGCGCGGAAATGACCGCGATGCGGCAGAGCGTCTCGTACAGCGTCCAGTAGGCGGCCGCCTTGTCCCCGCTCCATCCGCCCGACCAGAAGCGGTCGCGGCTGCGGCGGACATACCAGTTCGAAAGCTGTTCGACAAGCGTGTTCAGGGCCTGCGCCGCCATGAGGATGTTCATCGCCTCAAGATTGGCCGCGACGTCCCGCGTCGCCGTCTCCAGCTTGGACAGCATCCAGCGGTCGAGAAGGCCGCGCGACTCCGGAGCGGGCCTGCCCTCCGCCCCGGCGAAGGGATCGCCGTCAAGGCCGGCCGGGCCGGCCGCGCCCGCGAGGGCGCGGCGGGGGTCGAAGCCGTCGATGTTGGCGTAGATGACGAAGAACGAATAGACGTTCCGGAGGCGCACCAGAAAGTCCTTCTGCGCCTCGCGTATGCCGGACTGGAAGAAGCGGGTCGAGGTCCAGGGCTGGTTCGAGATGCAGAAGAACCAGCGCATCGCGTCCGCGCCCTCCTGATCGAGGACATCGAAGGGATCGGGATAGTTGCGGAGCTTTTTCGACAGCTTCGCGCCCTCTGCCGAAAGAAGCAGGCCCAGAACCAGGCACCTCCGGTACGGAAGGGGGTAGTCCCTGTCCCACGGCGCGAGATCGCCTGTCGTCTGCCCCGCCTGTTTTTTGCGGGCGGCGCATTCCTTCAGGAGCGTGGCTATGGCCAGGAGCGAATAGAACCAGCCGCGCGTCTGATCGATCGCCTCGGAGATGAAGTCCGCCGGAAGCGCCCGGAGCAGCTTTTCCGCCGACCCTTCCTGATGAGGATAGCCCCACTGGGCGAAATGCATCGCGCCGGAATCGTACCAGCAGTCGATGACCTCGGGGACGCGCCGCATCTCCCCGCCGCAGGCGTCGCACCGGAGGCGGACCTGATCCACCCAGGGCTTGTGCAGCTCGAAATTGTCCGGGATTTCCGCCCTGTTCGCCGCGCGTTCGAGAAGCTCCTGTTTGCCGCCCACGACGGTCTTTTTCCCGCAGGAGCATTCCCATATGGGAAGAGGTGTGCCCCAGTAGCGTTCGCGCGACAGGGCCCAGTCCACGTTGGAGGCGAGGAAATTGCCGAAGCGGCCGTCCCTGATGTGGTCGGGGAACCATTCCACGCGGCTGTTGTTTTCCAGCATTTTGTCCTTGATGGACGAGGTGCGGATATACCACGCCGGGCGCGGGTAATACAGGAGCGGGCTGGGGCAGCGCCAGCAGAACGGGTAGTCGTGCACGTACTGCTCGGTTTTGACAAGCTGCTTCCTGTTTTTCAATTCCTTGATGATGGCCGCGTCCGCGTCCTTGACGAACAGGCCGGCCCACGGGAGAATGCGGCTGTCGAACGTGCCGTCCGGCTTGACGGGGTTGATCATCGGCAGGTTGTTCTCGCGGCAGACGCGGTAATCGTCCTCGCCGAACGCGGGCGCGATGTGGACAATCCCGGACCCGGCGTCCAGGCCGACGAAATCGCCCGCGACGACGCGGAACGCGGCGCCCTCCGGCTCGACAAAGGGGAAGAGCTGTTCGTATTCCTGCCCGACGAGTTCCGCGCCCTTGACTGTGCGGACGACTTCGTGGGGGATTTTTCCCATGACCTTTTCGCGGAGGGCGGACGCCATGACGAGGGTTTCGTCGCCCGCCTTCACGTAGTCGTAGTCGAACTCTCTGCCCACGGCGAGGCCGACGTTCGAGATAAGCGTCCAGGGCGTCGTCGTCCAGGCGATGAAGAGCGTTTTCGGATCAGCCTTGCTCCGGAACGCGACATAGGCCGAGGGATCGGCGACCTCCCTGTACCCCTGCCCCACCTCGTGGCTGGAAAGGGCTGTGCCGCAGCGCGGGCACCACGGCACGATCTTGTGGCCGTGGTACATGAGGTCTGCGTCCCAGAGCTGTTTGAGGCTCCACCAGACGCTGTCTATGTAGCTTTCGTGGTAGGTGACGTAGGGATCGTCCAGATCGACCCAGAAGCCGATGCGCTCGGTCAGCTTGCGCCAGGCGTCGGAATAGCGGAAGACCGAGTCCTTGCACTTTTTGACAAACGCCTCGACGCCGTATTCCTCGATGGCCTGCTTGCCCTCTATGCCCAGCTCCTTCTCGACCTCGATTTCGACCGGGAGGCCGTGGGTGTCCCAGCCCGCCTTGCGCGGCACGTCGTAGCCCCGCATCGCGCGGTAGCGGGGGAAGAGATCCTTGACGACGCGGGTGAGGACATGGCCGGGATGGGGCATGCCGTTCGCCGTGGGAGGGCCTTCGTAAAAGACGTAGGTGGATTTGCCTTCCGCGCGCGCGCGGCTGCGGCCCTGCTCCAGCTGCTTTTCAAAGATTTTTTCGTTTTTCCAGAACGCAAGCCAGTTGATTTCCGAGGCGGGAAAGTTGATTTCCCGTTCCACAGGTTTGAAGACGCCCATGCGACGGCACTCCTTCATGCATAAAACAAGGCGGGCCGAACGCCCGCCGACGAAATCTCCCAAGCAAGTATATGATCGCGCGGCATCGGGCGCAACACGCAACACGCGACAACAGGCGGCTTGAATCATCTGGAGCGTTTCGCATAATGGAGCGGACGCGCCGGTTTTGCAATTCTTCGGCAAGGACGCTGCAATGTACAGTCTGCTCAGAATTCTGCTGTATCTCAATCCGCTCAAGCTCTTCTTCCAGAACGGGCAGAGGCGGAATCTCCGGCTGCTGGGCGTCCTGATCGCAGCCGGCGCGGCGGCGTTCCCCGCGCTCATGCCCGGCTGGCTCGCACCGATTGTCGAAAAAGCGACAGGAACGGCAATCCCGACCGCGGAGCGGCAGGACAGCGGGAGCCAGCCCCCCGCCGCCTTCCCGCAACAGCCCCCGCCGCCGTCGCGCAGGCAGGCGGATGGATCGTCCGGGCCGGGGCGGGGAGAGCTTTTCGCGGCATACGCCGATTTGCGCCTTCGCCCCAATCAGGTGCGACGCCTCCCCGACAGCCCCGCCCCCGCGACAACCCCGCCCGGGAACGTCCGCTGGCTCCGCATCGATCGGGCCGTCGACGGGGACACCCTGTCCATCGGCGGCGAGACCGTGCGCCTCATCGGAATTGACGCGCCCGAATCCCATGAAAACGACCACCTTTTCCGCGAATTGCGGCGCATGAAGGCCAACGACCGCGCGCGGGACATGGTCTGGCTGGGCCAGGAATCCGCCCGCTTTCTCAAACAGGCCGAGGGACGGCGCTGCTGGCTGGAATACGACGAGGAGCCGCGCGATCAGTACGGCCGCCTTCTGGCGTATATCCATCTCGACAACGGGACGATTCTGAACGAGGCCATTCTCTATCAGGGATACGCGAAGGTGTATCTCGGGGGGAAGTTCCGCTACACGAAACGATACATCCAGTTGCAGGACGAGGCGATGGCCCGCCGGAACGGATTGTGGGGAGCGCGGTGAGATTTCGCGGAACCCGCGTTTTTTTGGAGAACAGCCATGCGGATAGTTCACGATCCCGAAGCGCGCAGATTCATCGCCCATGACGACGACGGGCAGACGATGGGCGAGATCGAATACCGTCCCGACGGGGACGCCCTCGTCGCCGCCACGCACACCCGCGTCAACGCGCAGTTTCGCGGGCGCGGCGTCGCGGAGCGGCTTCTGGACGCGCTTGTTTCCCATGCCGAAGAAAACAGCCTGAAAATCGCGCCGATCTGCTCCTACGTCGCCGCCGCGTTCGAGAAGAATCCGGGGAAGTACGGGAGAGTGGCTCAGGCGTGAGCGCGGTCAATCCGATTCTTCCCCCGCCCCCGCCTCTTCGTAGCTTTCCAGCTTGCGGTACAGCGTCTTCAAGCCTATGCCGAGGCTTTTGGCGACGTTCGACTTGTTCCCGCCCAGCCGCCGCAATTCCGCGAGGATGTAGCGCTTCTCCACGTCGGCCAGCGTCTCTCCCGGCAAAAGCGCCCCCCCTTCCCCGCTCCCGCCCTGAACGCCGCGCCCGCCGATCTCTTCCGGAAGGCAGTCCTTCGCAATCACCTCCCCCGCGCTCCGCACGACAGCGCCCTCGACCGCGTTCTCCAGCTCCCGCACATTGCCCGGCCACGGATACGCCTGGAAAACAGCCGTCACATCGTCGTCGAACCGCCTGTCCAGACCGTACCGCGCGCAGTATTTCTGCCGGAAATGCTCGGCGAGAAGCGGGATGTCCCCGGGCCGCTCCCGGAGAGACGGCATGTTGATGCGCACGACATTGATGCGGAAATACAGGTCCTCGCGGAACAGCCCCTCCTCCACCCGCTTTTTCAGATCGAGGTTGGTCGCGCACACGAGGCGGATGTCGACAGGCAGCGTCTCCGTCCCCCCCACCCTCTCGAACTCGTGCTCCTGCAGCACCCGGAGCAGCTTCACCTGCGATTCGAGCGGCATCTCGCCGATCTCGTCCAGAAACAGCGTCCCGCCGTCCGCCAGCTCGAACCGCCCCTTCCTCTGCCGGATCGCCCCCGAAAACGCACCCTTCTCGTGCCCGAACAATTCGCTCTCGATCAGCTCCTTCGACAGGACAGCCACATTCACCTTCACAAACGGCCCGCTCTCCCGCCTGGACAGCCCCTGAATCGCGTTCGCGGCCATTTCCTTGCCTGTTCCGCTCTCGCCCTGGATCAGCGCGGTCACGTCCGTCGCCGCTATCTGCCGGATCAGCTCCTTCACGCGCGTTATCCGGGGCGAATGCCCCACTATCGCGTCAAGCGAGGCCGCGCGCCCCACCTTGCGCTCAAGGGCGGAAAGATAGAGCGCGTTGGCGATGACGATCCGCAGCCGGTTCAGATCGACAGGCTTGGTGAGATACTCGTACGCCCCCATCCGCGTCGCCTCGACGGCGTTGTCGATTGTCGCGTGGCCGGTTATCATGACGACAGGCGTGTCGGGATTGACCTGCCGGAGGCGCCGCATCACTTCGAGGCCCGATCCGTCGGGCAGCTTCAAATCGGTCAGAACCAGATCGAACCGCCGCTCCTCCACCAGCTTCACCGCCTGCGCCTGATTGGCCGCGGCCAGCACGTCGTGGCCCAGATCGCGGATCAGCTCGGTCAGCGTCTCGCGGGTGGCGTCGTGATCGTCCACAAGCAGAATCAGCCGCGCGTCGGTCTTCATCGTCTCCGTCAAGCCCTACTCCTTGGATCGCATCATTTTCGACACCACTTTCGCCGCGCGCTTCGGATCGCTTTGCACAGCGTCCTTCGCCGCTTCGAGATCGTCGCGCTTTTCCCTGACGCGCTCCAGCCTCGCGAGAAGCTCCCGCTCCCGTTCGCGGCGCGTTTCCGCGTCGGCGCGCTTCTTCTCCGTCCCCGCCGCGTCCCCGGCCGCCCTGTTCGCGCCGCGAAGCCTGAACAGAATGAAAAGGCCGGCAAGCGCGAGAAACGCCAGAGTCAGAATGTGTCCCATGCCAGTCCCGATACAGCCCAATAAAAAAGCCGGATTTCCCATTCTGCGAATGGGTCCGGCAGTATACTCCATATTCCCCCGCCGCGCCACGGTCAATGCGCCGGGAGTTCCGGGGCGTCAGGCGTAATCGACAAACACGCTCTTGACGTCTCCGGGGGTCTTGCAGCCCGCCAGCGCCTTGAGGTGGATGGGCTGCTTGACGAAATAGGTGATGGCGCGGAGCATGTTCCTGTGTATTTCCTCGTCATCCTTCGGCGTCAGAACCATGAAAACGAAATGCACGGGCGCGCCGTCGAGCGCGTTGAATCCCACGCCGTCCCGGAGAAGGGCGAAGGCCATCAGGGGCTCGTCGGAAAAGCCGATGCGGGCGTGGGGAATGGCCACGCCGCCGCCTAAAGCAGTGGAGCCGAGAGATTCACGTTCATTAAGCAGTCTGGAGACCGTGGAAGTATGCGTCTTCGCCACCAGATCCGTCGAGACCATATTTTGAACAAGCGCCTTGATCACGGCGGAATGTTCTTCCGAGGGGAGATCGACCAGGATGTTTTCTTCGTTGATGAGTTCCGCGAGCATTTTGGAGGGGGAGTCCGGCATTGTTTGCGTCTTTCATGGTTGCGGGCAAAAACAAAACGAGGGGTTATGTCATGAAATCAGTTATATAAGGTGTCCAAACATTCTTTGTAAAGAGAATACTGTATACAATACAATATCCTTCGCGCAAACGGATGCAAGAAAAAATCCCGGAGCTTTCGTTTTTTTGCGTCGGAATGAGGCAGGCGGTCTCAATCGCCCGAGAGGAACAAATCAGGCGTAAACACCTCGTCCTGCCGGATAGATTCACGCGCTGCCGGTTCGGCGATCCGCGCCGGCGCGCTCTGCTTCGCAGGCGGCGGTTCGGGGTTGAGCGGAATCGAGACCTCTGTCCTGGGCGGCGGGCGGAGACCCGCGCCCGAAGGGGCCGCCATGGCGGAAAACCGCCTGGCTTCGGCTGCGGCGTTTTTTGCGCGCACCTCCTGATCCAGCCGCATGTCCTCGTCGAAACCGAGCGCGGCAGACGGTTGCGAACGTCTCTGCGCCGGTTCGGGAGCGGAGGAAAACCTTCCGGCCGCCTGATCGGCGATCCCGCCGCCGCGCATCGCCGGTTCTTCCCTCTCCATTGTGCGCATGGCCTGTTTCGCCTGCACGGATCGAAGCGAAGCAGGGTTGCTTCTGCCGACAGACGCGCCCGCGAACGGCTTGGATGAGGGTGGAAACGAAGACGGCATGGAAACAGTCGCGCCCCGTCGGGCCGCGGGATTGGGCGATTGGGGGCCGGGGAAGGAAATCAGGCTGTCGGGCGGCGGCATGCCGTCGACGCGCGGATCGTAGATCACCCGTTCGCCTTCGTCCATGGGTGGATACGGGGCGGGCGGCGGAACGTTGTTCGGTTCGGAAAAGCCGGCGCGGTATTCACGGCCGGGAATTCCCGGAATCGGGGGCTGGGCATGGGCAAAACCGCGTGAATCATACTCGGCGGGCGAAAACGGAGGCGCGGGCGAAAACCCCGCCCCGCCGTCTCTGGAGCGGTCGCGGCCGGCCGCTTCGGCGTTGCCGCCCCTGTCCGGCTCGAAACGGTTTCGCGGCGCGGCGCGGCGCGCCTGATCGCCGGGGGACGCGTTTCTTCCCAGGCAGCCCGCGGCAGACAGGGACAGCAGCAGGGCCAGCGAAACCGCCAGCGCGGGAAGAAGGGCGCTCTTCTGCGTACGGGTCACGGTTTTCCCCGAATGCCCCGGACGGAGCCCATTCTCCGGCGCGGCATGTCACCGTTTCTCGTATCGACCCATACGGCGGCGCGATTCAACAAATTTCGTAAATTGTCCACGCAATGGCATACACAATTCAACATTCGTCATCCCGGCGGGGAAGCCTGTGCTGCACCCCGAACGCCGTAAAGCCGGGACAAGATTGAGAAGCCTCCGCTGCATCACGATCCGTCTGGCATTTTCCAAAATTCATTTGTTTACAGCGCTTTTTGCGTTTTTGGATCATGGTGCAGCGGAGGCTTGACAACCTTGTCCCGGCTTTACGGCGTTCGGGGCGCTGCACAGGCTTCCCCGCCGGGATGACGAATGTTGGATTGTATAGACCATACATGTGCATCCGCAGGAGAATGACGGGAGGAGGATCAGGCGCGTCGTTTCATCGCTATCGCCGATTCGACTTTTTCAACAATCGCGTCGCTGGTGAGACGGTAGCGTTGCAGCAGGGATTCGGGGGAACCCGATCTGCCGAAGGAATCCTCCACGCCGACGCGGAGCACGGGAACAGGGAACTGCTGCGAGACGCATTCAGCCACCGCGCCTCCCAGACCGCACAGCACGTTGTGCTCCTCCGCCGTCACTATCGCGCCGGTCTCCCTCGCCGCCGCGAGCACCGCTTCCGAATCCAGAGGCTTGATCGTGTGCATGTTCAGGACGCGCACGCGGACGCCCCGCTCCAGAAGCCGCTCCGCCGCTTCGAGGGCGAGCTGCACCATCATCCCGCAGGCGATGACGGTCGCATCGCAGCCTTCGCGCATTGTCGCGGCTTTTCCCAATGAGAACGAATAGCCCGGAGCGCCGGTCACGGTCTTGACAGCCAGGCGGCCGAGGCGCAGATAGACCGGGCCGTCGTGATCGATAATCGCCTTCACAGCCAGGCGCGTCTCAGGGCCGTCCGCCGGACAGACGATGGTCATGCCCGGAATCGTCCGCATCAGGCCGATGTCCTCAAGGCACTGGTGCGTCGCCCCGTCCTCGCCGATGGTCAGGCCCGCGTGGGTGCCGACCACCTTGACGTTCAGGCCGGGATAGGCGATGGAATTGCGGATCTGGTCGAAGCCGCGCCCCGCCGTGAACATGGCGAACGAATGCGCGAACGGCGTCAGCCCCAGCGTCGCCATGCCGGCCGCCATGCCGATCATGTTGGCTTCGGCTATGCCCACGTTCACGAAGCGTTCGGCGTGGCTGTCCCCGAAAAAGCAGGACATGGTGCAGGTGGACACATCGGCGTCCAGCGCGACCACCTTCGGATTCGCGCCGCCGAACTCCAGAAGAGCGGCCCCGTACGCGCCGCGGGTGGCGATCATGTCCTCACTCATGCCGTGGCCTCCAGCGCTGTTTTCGTGTTTTCCAGTTCGGCGAACGCGCGCCGGAATTCCTCGTCCGACGGCGTCCTGCCGTGCCAGTTGCAGTCGTTCTCCATGAAGGAGACGCCCCTGCCCTTGACCGTGTGCGCGATGATGACGGTCGGACGCCCCTTCTCCGCCCTGGCCTGATCGACCGCGGCGGCGAACGAGGCGACGTCGTGGCCGTCGGCCTCGACCGCGTTGCAGCCGAAGGCGGCGAATTTCGCCGCAAGGCTCCCGCCCCCGAACATCCCGTCGACAGCCATTTCAAGCTGGACCTTGTTGTAGTCGACGATGATCGTCAGGTTGTCCACCCCGTGCGCGCCCGCGTACATGACAGCTTCCCAAATCTGCCCCTCCTGCATCTCCCCGTCCCCGACAATGCAGTACGTGGCGAAATCCAGACCCTGCATCCTCGCGCCGACGGCGATCCCCAGGGCGGCCGAGAGGCCCTGCCCCAGCGAGCCCGTGGACATGTCCACGCCGGGGACGTGGTTCATCTCCACATGGCCGGAAAGATAGCCGTCGATCTTCCTGAAGCCCTTCAGATCGGCTTCGGGGAAAAACCCCCTGTGCGCAAGCGCGGCGTAGAGCGCGACCGTGGCGTGCCCCTTCGACATCACCAGGCGGTCGCGGGCGGGCCAGCGGGGTTCGTCCGGCCGTATGTTCATTTTTTCGAAATACAGAACCGCCAGAATTTCCGAAAGCGAGAACGCGCCGCCGATATGGCCGGAACGGCTGTTCTCCACCATGCCGAGGCCGATGAGGCGCAGCGTCTGCGCGGTCAGCCCGAGCTCCCGTATCCGTTTCCTGTCCAGTGCCATTGTCGCCTCCTGTCAGAAAGCGTTGCGCAAAGACGTCACACCCTGTTTTCCGATCCGAGCCGGACAATCCATCTGCCGATCACCTCGCGCATCGCCAGCTTGGCCTCGTTTTTGGCAACAGCCCACCATGTCCTGTTCGCGACAGCCGATTCGTACGCGCGGGTGAACGCCTGGCCGATCTCGCTCGCGACATTCACCTTGGCCATGCCCAGGGACACGGCTTTTTTCAATTGATCCTCGGGCGTGCCCGAACCGCCGTGCAGGACGAGGGGGACGGGCACAGCCTTCCGGATGGCGGCGAGGCAGTCGAAATCAAAGGAGGGCGCGGCGGTGTAGAGGCCGTGCGCGTTGCCGATGGAGACGGCGAGGTAGTCGCAGCCCGTCCTCTCGACGAATTCGGCGGCCTGTCCCGGATCGGTGAAGGAGCTCCCGTGCGCGCCCTCGTGCGTCTCCATACCGATTCGCCCCACCGCGCCCAGCTCCGCCTCGACGTGGATTCCCTTCGAATGGGCGTATTCGACCACCCTGCGGGTCGCCGCGACGTTTTCCCCGAAGGGAAGGCGGGAGCCGTCGATCATGACGGACGAAAAGCCGCCCCGGATCGCCTCGACGACGACATCGTAGGATTCGCCGTGGTCAAGGTGGAGGCACACGTCCATTTCCATCATGTCCGACAGCGATTTCGCCGTTTCCGCCACGCCGCGCGGGCCGAGAGCGGCGTATTCGATGGAGGCGCATATCAGGACGACAGGCGATTTCCTCGCCCTGCATTCCTCAAGAGCAGCCATGATCGAAATCGAATCAAACGCGTCGAATCCGCCCACGCCGTACCCGTTCGCATAGGCTTTCCCCAGAATTTCCTTCATGCCGATCAGAGCCAAGGCTGTTCTCCTTCATAACCCGTCAATCGATTCCCTCCGCCATGTTTTCCATAAACTCGCCCAGCCGGAGATACCGGGCATACAGCCGCCCGCAGCCGGAGCGCGTTGTTTCGTCGGGAACGCATCTGCGCGATATTCCTCCGCCCATCGCGCTCTGCGCGGCGAAAATGTCCGGGTGCGCCCCCGCGGCCACGGCGGCGTACATGGCCGCGCCCCTGGCGCACGCCTCGTCCTCGTCCGACACGCAGACCTCCCGCTCAAGAACGTCGGCCAGAACCTGCGTCACATACGGCGATTTGCGGGCGACCCCTCCGGCGCAGATCACCTCGTCTACGGCGATGCCGCTCGCGACAAACCCCTCCAGCATCCGCCGCGCCCCGAACGCCACCGCGATCGCCAGCGACTGATACAGCGCGGGAGCGTCAACGCCCCTGCCGTTGAACCAGTCGAGGGCCGAGACGGACGGCAGGGGGCGGCCGCGGCAGGCATCGTTCAAAAGCGCGAGAACCGCGCCGGGCCTGCCAGCCGACCCGGCCGCCTCCAGAGGCCATTCGAGCAGGCGCTCAAACCAGCGGAACACGTCGCCGAACGCGGCCTGCCCCGCCTCGATCCCGACATAGCCCGGAATGATGGAATGTTCCGCCATGCCGAACAGGCGCTTCGTGTCTGCTTCGACAATGTCTTCCCGGCGCGCGACCAGCATGTCCACAGCCGACGTGCCGATGATCTTCACCAGAACGCCCGGCCGCACGCCGCAGCCGACAGCCCCCGCGTGCGCGTCGAACAGGCTGCCGCACACCAGGACGCCTTCGCCCGTTCCCCAGGCCGAGCGCCACGGCTCAGCCAGCGCGCCGACAGGCTGATCCGGCGTCTTCGGCGCCGTGTAGGCGTCGTGTATCAGGCCGAAATACGGGTCGATGCCGGACAGGAACGCGCGGGACGGCAGGCCGCCGAATGCGCTGTGCCAGAGCGCCTTGTGCCCCGCCGGCGTCGCGGCGCGGGCAAACGACGCGCCGCCGCCCGAGAGGACGGAGGCTATCCATTCGCATTCCTCTATCCAGTTGCGGGCGCATTCGCGCAGGCGCGGTTCGTCGCGGATTCCCCTGAGGATTTTCGCCCAGAACCATTCGGACGAATAGATGCCCTGAAAGCGCAGATAGTCTTCGCCCGGCCAGTCGGCCGCGGCGGCGTTGAACTCCGCCGCCTCCCTGAACGCGGTGTGATCCTTCCACAGGTAAAACATGGCCGCGGGGTTGTCCGCGAATTCGTCATGCAGGGCGAGCGGAACGCCCTCGCTGTCGACAGGGCACGGCGACGATCCCGTGGCGTCGACGCAGAGGGCGCGGAGAAAGCGGCCGGAACCGGCTCCCGCGTCGGCCAGCGCCAGGCGGACAGCCCTGTCCATGCTTTCAAGATAATCGCGCGGATGCTGCCGGAACAGGCTTTCCTCCGCGCGGCAATACAGCCCCTCGCCCCACCTGCGGTAGGCGTCCGCGCCCTTTCCCTCGACAGCGCCCGTCGCGGCGTTCACGACAAGCGCCCGCACGGAATCTGTGCCGAAATCCAGGCCGGCGACAAGCTGCGTCTCGGACATTGCGCAACGCCCCCTACCAGATGGTGTAGCCGACGTCGATGACGACGACCGACCCGGTCATGCCGCTGGACGCGTCCGACGCGAGGAAGAGGTTGAGAGAGGCGATCTCCTCCGGCTCGACCATCCGCTTGGTCGGGGACATGGCCATCCATTTCGGCCCCAGGGCGGGGTCCTTGAACGCGATGTTCGACATCGGGGTGTTGGCGTAGCCGGGCGCGGTGGCGTTGAGCCTGACGCCGCGCTCGGCCCATTCGCCCGCGACGGACTTGATGAAATGGTGGACGCCCGCCTTCGCCGCGTTGTAGTGCGCCTGCCGCTGGGGGCAGTTGGAGATGATGCCGGACATGGAGCCCGTGGCGACGACGGCGCCCTTGCCGCGCGCGAGCATGTGTTTGCCGAACGCGCGGACCGAGTAGAAGACGCTGGTCAGATCGATGTCGATCATCTTCCGCCACACCTCGTCCGTCATCTCCTCGCAGCCCGTGTCGGGCCAGGCTATGCCCGCGTTGGCGATGAGAATGTCGATGGGGCCGAAGTCCCTGTTCGCCTCGTCGGCCGCGGCCGTCACCGCCTTCGAATCGGTGACGTCGAGAGGCAGGGCTTTGACCTTGCAGCCGCCCGGACGCAGCGTCTCCGCCAGCTCCTCCAGCCGCGCGCCGTCGCGATCCGCCAGGACTATCCCCGCCGCCCCGGCCTCGCACAGCGCGGAAGCGGTGCAGAACCCTATGCCGCCCGCGCCGCCCGTCACCATCGCGTATCTGCCGTCGACCCGCTGTCTCTCCAGATACATTTTCGTTCCTTTCAAAAACGCCCCGACGGGGCGAGAAAACGGCTGGACGGCACGTCCACGCCGCGATTGATCCGCTTTTCGTCCGCGCCGAAGAAATGCGCCCGCAGATCGTCCACCGTCAGCCTCACCCTGTCGCCGACGGAGACGTCGTACTGGCCCGCGCGGCTGACAGTGAGCGGCTCGGGAAACGAGGGCGTGTCGATGTACATGAGCGTTTCGTTGCCGAGGCGTTCGACCATGGCCACCTGCCCGGCGATCTTCCCCTCCGGCGCTGTTTTCAGCATGTCGGGGCGGAGCCCCAATGTCAAGGGCCGGCCCTGCTCCAGCCGATCGCCTTCGTGGGTGAAGTCGAGAAGCGCGCCGTCGGCCAGCCTGACGACGACTTTCCTGTCCGCGAGGGAATCGACAGTGACAGGGCAGAAATTCATCTTCGGAGACCCGATGAAGCCTGCGACAAACATATTCGCCGGCTCGTTGTACAAATCCAGGGGACGGCCGATCTGCTCGGCCACGCCCAGGCGCAGGACCACGATCCGATCCGCCATGGTCATGGCCTCGACCTGATCGTGGGTGACGTAGATGATGCTCTTCTGCACCTTCCTGTGCAGGGCGGCAAGCTCCATCCGGGTGGCGGAGCGGAGCGCGGCGTCCAGATTGGAAAGCGGCTCGTCGAACAGGAATATCTTCGGATGCCGGACGATGGCGCGGCCGATTGCCACGCGCTGCCGCTGGCCGCCGGAAAGCTGGCCCGGCTTTCTCCTGAGATATTCCTCAAGCTGGAGAATGCGGGCTGCGTCGAGAACCTTTTCCCTGCGCTCCTCCTTCCCGACGCCCGCCAGCCTGAGGGCGAAGCCCATGTTGTCCTCGACAGTCATGTGCGGGTAGAGGGCGTAGCTCTGGAACACCATGGCGAGGCCCCGGCGATCGGGAGGGGTGTCGTTGACGCGCCGCCCCTCGATAAGGATGTCGCCCGAGGTGATTTCCTCAAGGCCGGCGATCATCCGCAGAAGCGTCGATTTGCCGCAGCCCGAGGGGCCGACGAAGACGACGAATTCGCCGTCGACGACCTGAAAGCTCACGCCCTTGATCACCTCGTTGTCGCCGAAGGATTTGCGGACGTTCTTCAATTCGAGTGAGAGTGCGGTCATTGCGCTGTCCTTGTTCTCTATGCTATTTCACCGCGCCGAATGTGAGGCCCCGGACAAGCTGCTTCTGGGTGAGCCAGCCGAGAATCATGATGGGCGCGACAGCCAGAAGGGAGGCTGCCGACAGCTTCGCCCAGAACATGCCCTGCGGACTCGAATAGGACGAGATGAAGGCGGTGAGCGGGGTCGCTTTCGTGACGGTGAGGTTGATGCTCCAGAACGCCTCGTTCCAGATGAAGATGATGGAGAGCAGGATCGTCGAGGCGAAGCCGGGCGCGGTCAGCGGAAGCAGGACGTGGACAAGCTGCTTGAACGGCTTCGCCCCGTCCATCCGCGCGGCCTCGATAAGGTCTTTGGGGATTTCCCTGAAAAACGTGTAGATGAGCCAGACCACGATGGGCAGGTTCATGAGGGTGTAGATGACGATGAGGCCGACGCGGGTGTCGAGAAGCTGCCAGTCGCGGAACCAGAGGTAGATCGGCACCATGACGCCGACAGCCGGCATCATCTTGGTGGACAGCATCCACACGAGGACGTCCTTGGTCTTTTTCTTCGGATAGAACGCCATCGCATAGGCCGCGGGCGCGCCGACGGCTATGGCCAGAATCGTCGCGCCCACGGCGATGACGATGCTGTTTTGCACAAACAGGCCGTAGTCGGAGCGGGCGAAGACGGTTTCGAAATTCCGGAGCGTCGGCTCGAAAAACAGCGCGGGCGGCGAGGCGACGGCGACGGATTCGAGTTTGAACGCGGTCAGGCCCATCCAGAGGATCGGGAAGAAGAAGAGGATGGCTGCCAGCCAGCCGGCGATGAAGACGAGGATGCGCGTGGTCGGCGATTTCTTCATGGTCAGGCGTCCAGATTGCGGGAAATGGTGCGGATGAGGAAATACCCGACGATGTTGGCCAGGACGACCGCGAATATGCCGCCGGTCGAGGCGAGGCCGATGTTGAATTCGAGAAGCGCGGTCCGGTAGATGAGGAACGGGAGCGTGGTCGTCGCCGCGCCGGGGCCGCCGTTGGTGGTGACGAGGATTTCGGCGAAGACGCCCAGAAGGAAGATCGCCTCGATCATGGCGACGACGCCTATGGAGCGGGCGAGGTGCGGCAGCGTGATGTACCGGAACAGCGTGATCCCCCGCGCCCCGTCCATGCGGGCTGATTCGAGCTGCTCGCTGTCGAGGGACTGGATGGAGGTGAGGAGGATGAGGGTGGCGAAGGGAACCCATTGCCAGGCGACGATGACGCCGACCGCGGTCAGGGGATACTGGGCGAACCAGTCCACGGGAGCGAAGCCCAGAGACCGCGTCAGCCAGGCCAGAAGGCCGTTCAACGGATGCATGAGCATGTTTTTCCAGATCAGCGCCGCGACGGTGGGCATGACGAAAAACGGCGCGATGACCAAAAGCCGCGCGATGGATCGGCCGGGAAACGACTCATAGAACACAACGGCGAGGAGCGTTCCCAGGACGATGCTGGCGACGAGGACGCCGCCCACGAGGCAGACCGTGTTCCCCACAGCCGTCCAGAGGGAAGGGTCTGTGGCGAAATGCCGGTAGTTCGCCAGCCCGACGAACGCGACGCCGTCCTGATTGAGAAAGGTGTAGCGCAATGTGGAAAAGTACAGGGTCATCAACAGCGGCGCCAGCATCCACAGGAGGAGCAGGATCACCGACGGCGCCATGAGCGGCTTTGTGTTGACAAGCGATCCGCCGCGGGCGGCGTTTCCTGCGCTGGACATGGGATGAAGCCTCCGTGACGGCGATGCGATCGGATCAACGAACCGGGAACAGGGGACGGCCCGCTCCCCCGCCCCGGCTCAACAGGAGAAGCGTTATTTCTTGTCGTAGTACCCGGCTTCGCGCAGGGTGCGCTCGGCGAATTCGTTGGCTGCCTTCACCGCCTCGTCCACCGTCTTGTCGCCCGACATGACGGCGGCGTACTCCTGCGTGGCGAAATTGCCGATCCCGGCGAATTCGGGAATGCAGATGTAGCTGTTGCCGACATAGGGCACCGGGTCCTGCGCCATGTCCTTGATCGCCGCTTCCATGATCATTTTGTAGGTCATGTCGGCGAAGGGAGCTGCTTCAAGATACTTCGGGTTTTTGTAGAGGGATTTCCGGGTGCCGGCGGGAACCTGCTCCCAGCCCCGCGTCGAGGCGACCAGCTCGATGTACTCCGGCGACGTGGCCCACATGATGAACTTCTGCGCCGCGTCCCTGTTTTTCGAACTGGCGGGAATGGCAAGGGCCCACGACCACAGGTAGTGGCTGCCCTTCTCGAACTTGCCGTAGGGCTGGCGGGCGTAGCCGACCTTGCCGATGACGGAGGACTGATCCGGATCAGCCATGAAGGCGGCTGCGATGGTGGCGTCGGACCACATGGCGGCCTTGCCGGAGGCGAAGACCATCAGGCATTCGTTGAAGCCGTTGGAGGTGGAGCCGGGGGGGCAGTATTTTTTGACGATGCCGGTGTACTTGGTCAGGGTCTCTTTGAACGCCGGCGTGTCGAACTGGGGCTTCCAGTCCATGTCGAACCAGCGGGCGCCGTAGCTGTAGGCCATGGGCGTGATCTGGCCGCCGGATTCGCCCCAGCCGGGCTTGCCGCGCATGGTGATGCCGTAGAAGCCGTTGGCGGGGTCGTGCAGCCGGGCGGCCATCCTCTCGACGTCGTCCCACGTGGGGGATTCGGGCATGGTTATGCCGGCCTTTTCAAACACATCCCTGCGGTAGAACAGCATCTGGCTTTCGGCGTAGAAGGGAAGCGCATACTGCTTGCCGCCGAAGGAGAGGCCGTCGCGGACAGAGTCGATGAGGTCTTCGTACTGATAGCTTGCCGGGAAGTTCTCCATGGGGTGGAGCCATTTCCGCTCGCCCCACATGGGCGCCTCCATAAGGCCGATCGTCATGATGTCGAACTGGCCGGAGTTTGTGGAGATGTCGGTGGTGATGCGCTGGCGCAGGGTGTTTTCCTCAAGAACGACCCAGTTGAGTTTGATGTCGGGGTTCTGTTTCTCGAACTCTTTGGAAAGGTCCTGCATGATGATCATGTCGTTGTTGTTGATGGTGCCGATGGTGATGGTGGTCTGCCCGGCGGCGGCGTGCGCAGCGAGGCAGAGCAGGATGGCGGCGAGACACGGAAAGCGCGGCTGTTTCATATCTTCCTCCCGAAAAAACGAACATGAAAACCAACACAAAATCCCCTCACGCCGGAAACCGCGAACGCGTTCCGCCGGGAGACCATATCATCGTGGGCGCTGTGCAGCTCTGTTAAAAAGCCATGTCCGAGAGCAAAAACGCCTGTATCGGCGCATACGGGCAAGAGGGGCCGGGGTTCCCGGCAATCAGGCTTGGGGAGAAAAATCAAACATCATGAGTTTTGTTCGATTCATTTTTTCACTATAGCACATGCATGCGCGAGATCAAATTCTTTTTTCGTTTTTTGCTGTTTTTTTCGCGCAATCACCGCCGCTTCCGCGCAAAACGACTGGACGAACGGAAAAGGAGGGGATATACTATCGAACAGTTGAATCGAAAATCAGATGCAGCGCATGGTTGGGTGTTTCACCAGAGGATTCGGATGAGCGACGCGAACGGGTTGAATTCCTTTCAGGACAGGATGGAGGCTGTTTTCCAAATCGTCACACGCCAGGGTTCGGCCCGGGTGTCCGAGCTCCAGGAGATTCTCGGCGTCAGCGACATGACCATACGCCGCTGCCTCAACGCCATGGCCTCCGACGGCCTTATCCGCCGCGTCCACGGCGGCGCCGCCGCGATAGAGGGCGGGGAATCGCGGTTCATGATCATGCGCAACTCCCTCAACACCAACGTCAAGGCCCTCCTCGCCAACCGCGCAATCGAGTTCATCCCCGAAAACGGCAGCGTCTACCTCGATTCAGGCACCACCTGCTTCGCCGTCGCCAAACGCCTCGCCACCAGCGGAAAAACAGTCAACATCATCACCGACAGCATCAAAATCACCCGCGAGCTCCAGGGAATCCGCAATCTCACCACAATGCTCCTGGGCGGCACGCTCTGCGACGACATGACCACCCTCGACGGGCCGCTGACAGCCGAGGCGGCAGGGCGCATCACCCTTGACATCTGCCTCTTCTCCGCCGACAGCTTCAACGAGGAGCGCATCGACAACAAATACCTCGCCGGAGCGATGACGAAGAAAATCGTCATCTCGCGCTCGGGCAAAAGCATGTGCATCTGCGATTCGAGCAAATACAACAAGCGCTGCTGCTTCATGTTTTGCGGCTGGGACGAGGTCGACATGCTCCTGACCGATTCCCATCTCCCCCCGAAAGCCCGCCGCGCCATCGCCGACAAGGGCGTCGAAGTCCATACCGTCGCGGAAGCGGCGCCGCCATCCTGAAAAACGAGTCGCCCCTCCCCCGGCGCGGAACCACGCCCACGGCGTGCCGTTCCTTCCCCTTTTTTGAAATACAGTTGCGAAAATTCCGGAAGATTGTCGCCGAAGCGGCTTGACAAGCGGGTTTTTCGTGGTACAGTGAAAATGATATATTTGTTTATTTGAAGTTTACATTTGTAACATTTGAACTGCATCCCCTTCATAGGGTCTGTTGCTGCATTCGCTCCGGGCCGCAATCCGGGAGGAGAGACACGTGGGGTTGATTGGAACGCGGGAGATGCTGGGGAAGGCATTCCGGGGCGGCTATGCGGTCGGGGGGTTTGTGGCGTTCACGGCCGAGGTCATGCAGGCTGTCATGCTGGAAAGCCGCAAACGGAAGTCCCCTGTCATGATCATCACCAGTCCGCCGGACTACGCGCCCCTTCTCGGCGCGAAGGCGACGGCGAGAGTCGCGGCCGCGCTGGCCGAAGACGCCGGGGTCGACGCCGCGCTTCATCTGGATCACGCAAGCAGCCATGAGGAGGTTGTCGAGGCGATCGAGGCGGGCTTCACCTCGGTCATGATCGACGGCTCGCAGGCGGGTTTCGAGGAGAACGTCGCCATCACCTCGAAAGCGGTCGCCTTCGCCCATGCGCGGGGCATCCCGGTCGAAGCCGAGATCGGCGCGATCGGCAAGGTCGAGGGCGCGGCGGCCGAGGCGGGCGGCGGCCCGAGAACAGAATTCACCGATCCGGAGTCCGCGCGGGAATTTGTCGAACGGACCGGCTGCGACTACCTCGCCGTCTCCATCGGGAACGCCCACGGCCTCTACGCCAAGGCGCCCAGCCTCCAGATGGAGCTTCTCAAAAAAATCCGCGACGCGGCCGGCATCCCCCTCGTGCTCCACGGCGGCTCGGGCACGCCGGACGATCAATTGCGGAGCGTCGTCTCCCTGGGCGTGAGCAAGGTCAATGTCGGGAGCGAAATCGCCCGCGACTTCAACGCGGCCTACATCCCCATGCTGACAGAGCGCCATGTCTGGTGGGCAGAGGCGAAACAGGCCGGCGCGGCGGCTGTTCGCGGCACAGTGGCCAGATGGATAGAGCTTCTCGGCTCGGCGGGGAAGGCGTGAGCCGGCGCATGTTTGCTTTTCGATTCATCTGTTCGACAGCGTGCCCCCTCCTTTTCCCGTTCGCCCGGCCGCTTTGAGTGGACGCGACAGGGGGTTTTGCAAAAAGAACAGCGGAAAACGGAAAATAAACGGAAAAAGAATTTGATCTCGCGCAGCGATGTGCTATAGTGAAAAAATGAATCGAACAGAACTCATGATGTTTGATTTCTCTCCCCGTACCCTGATTGCCGAACCCCGGCCCCTCTCTCGCTCGTGTGCGCCGATACAGGCGTTTTTGCTCTCGGACATGGCAATATAGACAGACTGGACAGAGCGGCGCAGCGCCCCGCATGATGCCGTCTCCCGGCGGAACGCGTTCGCGGTTTCCGGCGGCGAGGGATTTTGTGTTTGTTTTCATGTTTGTTTTTCCTGGCGCATACGCTGCAAAGGGGCGGAGCATGCCGGAGGCCGGCTGGGACATAATCGGTTTCGGGGTCGCCGCCGTCGACGACGTGTTCGCCATGGACGCGTTTCCCGCGCCGGGCGACAAATCCTTTTTCCAGACATACATGCGCGTCGGCGGCGGGCAGACAGCCACGGCGCTGGTCGCGGCTGCGCGCCTCGGCCTCAGGTGCGCGTACGGGGGGCATCTCGGACAAAACGATCTGTCCGACAGGGTGAGGGGCGTTTTCGACAGGGAGGGCATAGCGTACCGTCCGGCTGTGGAGCATCCCGACGCGTCGCCGACGCACACGCTCGTGCTTGTCGACAGGGCGACGGGAGAGCGCTCGAACATCGCGAAGGTGGGAGGCGTCGAATCGGCCGGCATGGCGGAGTGGGATCGGAAGCTGATCGCGGGGGCGAAATGCCTGCTTGTCGATCAGAGCATTCCCCTGTTCCAGCTCCGCGCGGCTGCGATCGCGCTGGAGCGGGGCATTCCCGTCGTGGGCGATCTGGAGAGCGTCGGGGACGGGGCCGGCAGGGAGCTCTACAGGGCGGCAGGCCACCTTATCCTTCCCCTGAGCGTGGCGGCGCGCGATCTGGGGGCGTCCGGCCCAGGGGAGGCTGTGCGGACGATGATGCGCGACAGCGGACGCGTTCTCGCCTGCGTCACCGACGGCGCCGGAGGAGCATGGTACGCGGGCGCGGACGATCCGGAGACGATCCGCCATCAGCCCGCCATGCCCGTTCCGGAGGTGGTCGACACCAACGGCTGCGGCGACGTCTTCCACGGAGCCTATGCGGCAGCCCTTGTCGAGGGAAGGCCGCTTGCGGAGCGGATGCGCCGGGCCGCGGCCGCAGCCGCTCTCAAGGCGCGGAAGCCGGGCGGGCAGACAGGCGCGCCGACGGCGGAGGAGCTGGAGGCGTTTCTCGCCGAGGGCGTGACGCCATGAAAAACAGCCCGGAAACCTCGCTGGGCCGCATCGCCTGGCTGTACTACGATCAGGGCATGAGCCAGCAGGAAATAGCCGACTTCATCGGCGTGTCCCGCCTGACGGTGAACCGCGCGCTCAAGGAGGCGCGCGAAACCGGCGTGGTGGAATTCCATATCCATGAAAAGCATCTGCGCTGTTTCGAGGCGGAGGAGAGCCTGCGCCGGGCGACCGGGCTCGAAGCCGTGACCATAATCCCTTCCGGCCCCGACGTCATAGGCGGTCTGGGCAGCGCCGCCCTCCCCCGTTTCAAGGAGGCGCTGTCGCGCTGCGCCAGCATCGCCCTCGGGGGCGGGCGAACCATCCTGGCCATGGTCAAAAGGCTTCCCCGGATCAAGAGGCTGGTCACCGGGCAGATCGTGTCGATGGGCGAATTCGTGGACGAGGACGCCCTGCACGATCAGGAGACTGTCGCGCATCTCATCGCCACGAAACTGAACATCCAGTGCCGCAGAATAGAATCCCTCTCCATCGCCACGCCTCTGGAGGTCGTCAACGCCTTCAAGGACTCCCCCAGAGTCGCGAAAGCCATCCAGATGGCGAGGGAATCGGACATCGCCTTCATCAGCGCCTGCGACGTCTCGGCGTCGGAGACGATATTCTACAGCCCTGTCTCCGAGGAGCTCCGCCGGGAGCTGCTCGGCATGGGGGTCGTCGGGGAGATAGAAGGCACGCTCTACACCCTGGACGGCAGGCCGCACGAGACCGTCTTCAGCCGCCGGGAGTGCGTCCCCTTCCCCATGCGCTGCCCGGTCGTGCTTGTGTCGGGCGGCATGAACAAGGTGAAGGCCATTGTCGGGGCGGTTCGCGGGGGATTCGTCACCGAGCTTGTGACGGATCACAAAACCGCCGCGGGGATGCTCGAATACTTCTGAAAAAACAGCCGGTTCCCTTTTCCGCATTACTGTGTCCTTTCCCGTTCGCGGGGGAGGCTGGAAAATCTGTCTGGTCAGGAGGTGTGTACGATGAAAAAATTCCTTGCTCTCGCACTGGTGTTCTCGTTCATGATCGCGGCGGCCGCAGGCGCATATGCCGGCGAGAAAAAGCAGTACGTCTTCGGCTACAGCCCGCCCACCATGAACAACCCGTTTTTCCTGTGGATCGAGCAGAACGCCCGCAAAACGATTGAAAGCAGGGGCGACAAAATGATCACCCTCGATCCGCAGTACGATCCGCAGCGCCAGATTTCGCAGGTCGAGGATTTGGTCGTGCAGGGCATCGACTGCATGCTCCTCTGCCCCTACGACTCCCAGAGCATCAAGAACGCGATGGAAGCCTGCCAGAAGGCGAATGTGCCGATCATCATCTTCGACACGCCTGTCCTCGATCCGCAGTTCGTCGAGACCACGGTCGCGTCCGACAACGTCAACGCCGGCTTTGTCGTGGGCGAGGACATGAAGAAGCATCTGAAGAAGGGCGACAAGGTCGCGATCCTCCACTCGCCCCTCGCCCAGACCTGCGTCCTCCGCGTCGAAGGCTTCTACAATTCGGCGAAGGACCACTTCAACATCGTCGGCGAATGGGAAGGCAAGGGCGACACAGCCGCCTCCATGATCGCGGCCGAGGACGTCATCAGCGGCCACCCCGATCTCGCGGCCTTCTTCTGCATCAACGATCCGTCCGCGATCGGCGCGGTGCAGGCTGTCGAATCCGCCAACAAGAAGGGCGAAATCCTTGTCTGGGGCATCGACGGCGCGCCCGAGGCCAAGCACGCCATCCGGGAAGGCAAGATGATCGGCACCGGCGCCCAGTCGCCCAAGAACATCGGCGAAATCGCGGTCAAGGCGGCCTACCAGCGCCTGAACGGCGAAAAGCTCCCCGCCGACACGGTCGTCCCGACCTTCATCATCAACGCAGACAACCTCGCCCAGTTCGACATCGACGGCTGGCAGTAACAAGAATCCGTTCTCCGCGACGCCTGTCGCCTCTTCCGGAGAGGCGGCAGGCCCCCGGCGCGGGCGGGGCGGAGCAGGCGCGATTCAATCCGCTGAGGAGACTGGAGAACGACATGGCGGACACCCCCCCATTGCTTCGGATCAAGGGCGTGCACAAGCAGTTCCCCGGCGTGTACGCGCTCAACAATGTGTCTCTGGAACTGCTGTCGGGCGAGGTTCACGCCCTGCTCGGGGAAAACGGGGCGGGCAAATCCACCCTCATCAACGTCCTGGGCGGCGTGCACAGGGCTGATTCGGGCGAGATATTCATCGACGGCGAAAAGGTCGAAATCGAGGGCGTCTCCGGCTCCCAGGCGAAGGGGATCGGCGTCATCCACCAGGAGCTCGTCCTTGTCCCGCACATGACCATCGCCGAAAACATCTATCTCGGCCGCGAACCCCGGAACAGCCTGGGAACGGTCGACAAGAAGGCCATGAACCTTTCGGCCCGGCAGCTCATCCGATCCGTCGGCCTGGAAATGCCTGTCACGACCGAGGTGCGGCGCCTGAGCGTCGCGCAGCAGCAGATGGTCGAGATCGCCAAGGCCCTGTCCCTGAACGCCCGCATTCTCGTCATGGACGAGCCGACGTCGTCGCTGACGACGAAGGAGGTCGACATTCTTTTCGAAGTGATCCGCCGCCTGAAGGCCGACGGCGTCGGCATCATCTACATCTCGCACCGCATGGCGGAGCTGTTCGAAATCACCGATCGCATCACCGTCATGCGCGACGGCCAGTACATCGACACCAAGCGGACGAAGGACACGAACATCGACGAGCTGGTGTTCCTCATGGTCGGGCGCGATCTCAAGAATTACTACACCCGGAACCGCGCGGCGGGGAGCGAGATCGTCCTCGAAGCCCGGAACATCCGGCGCGGAAAGGTTCTCAAAGACGTCAGCTTCACCCTGCGGAAAGGGGAAATCCTCGGCTTCTCCGGCCTTGTCGGCGCGGGGCGGAGCGAGCTGATGCAGTCTATTCTGGGGCTTGACGCCATGGACTCGGGCCAGGTTCTCATCGGCGGCCGCGACGTCGGCAGGCTGACCTACCGGCGCGCGCAGGAACTGGGCATGGCGATGGTTCCCGAAAACCGCAAGCTGCAGGGGCTGATCCTGAAAAACACGATCTCGTTCAACATCACCCTCGCCGTGCTGAAACAGTTCATCAAAAACGGTCTGGTCAACAGGCGTTCCGAGAGGGAGATCATCAAAAACGGCATCGACTCCCTCCGGATCAAAACCCCTTCGGAGCGGCAGAAGGCGGGCAACCTGTCGGGCGGCAACCAGCAGAAGGTCGTCATCGGCAAATGGCTGGCGACAAATCCGAGGATACTCATTCTCGACGAGCCCACGCGGGGCGTGGACGTGGGCGCGAAGGCGGACATCTACGCGATCATGGACGCTCTGGCGCAGCAGGGCATCTCCATCATCATGATCTCCTCCGAATTGAACGAGATCATCAACATGTGCGACAGGGTTCTCGTCATGTCGAACGGCGCCATCACGGGCGAACTGGGGCATGAGGAATTCTCGCAGGAAAAAATCATGCACTACGCCACCATCGGAGCCTGAGGAAACTATGGATACCACAGACAATCTCACAGAGCGGCGGGAAAGCGGGCCGATCGTCACGTTCCTCTCGAACTACGTGAAAACGAACATAGGCATTCTCGCCGCGTTCCTGCTGATGTTCGTGTTCCTGAGCGTGTTCAACAGGAATTTCCTCACCGCGAACAACATCATCAACGTCCTGCGGCAGATTTCGACAAACACCAATCTGGCCATCGGCGTCATGCTCGCCATCATCATCGGCGGCATCGATCTGACGAGCGGCGCGATTGTGGCGATGTCCGGCTGCGTCGCGGCGAAGATGATTGTGGAATACGGCTATCCGATCTGGCTGGCGATTCTCTGCGGCTGCCTTGTCGGCGCCGTGGCGGGGGCGCTCAACGGAGGGATCATCGCCTACACCGGCATGCCGCCCTTCGTCGTCACCCTCGCGACGATGAACATTTGCCGAGGGGCCGCGTATCTGACGGCGAACGGCAAGCCGATCCGCGTTCCCAGCAGCCAGTTCGGGAACAGCTTCGAAATCATCGGCACAGGCTACCTGGGCCCCATTCCGTATCCGGTGATTTACACGGTGATTTTCCTGATACTGACGTTTTTCGTGCTCAGCCAGACGCGGCTGGGGCGACACATCTACGCCGTGGGCGGCAACCGCGAGGCGGCCCGCTTCTCCGGCATAACGCCGGCGCGGATTGAAATCATCATCTACACCTACAGCGGCCTGCTTGCCGCGTTCGCGGGGGTGGTGCTGGCTGCGCGCATGGCGTCCGGCCAGCCTGCTGTCGGCATGGGCTACGAGACAGACGCCATCGCGGCGGCGGTCCTGGGCGGCGCGAGCATGTCGGGCGGCGTGGGAACGGTGGGCGGGCTCATCATCGGCGCGCTGGTGATCGGCGTGCTGTCCAACGGGCTCAACCTGATGGGCGTCAATTCGTTCTGGCAGTATGTCGCGAAGGGCGTGGTCATCCTGATCGCGGTGTACATGGACATCTACCGCAAGCGGAAGGAACGTTTCTGAGTGAAGTTTTGCGCAATGAGCATTCAAACAGCCGAATGCTCATTGCGCAAAAATCAAAACCTCCGACGCGCTTAGAAATCGAAATCACCGGATCGCCGCATCATGAGGAGACGGCGCAGGACGTTTCAGTTTCAAGCCGTGTTTTTCCGCCACCTCTTCGGCTTTGCGCCGGTAATACGCCGTATGCTCGCCCGGCGTCATATCTTTCGTCGCTTCGTGCAGTCGCGCCCTGATTTCGTGTATTTCCCGCATCGCTTTCGCTTCAGTCTCCATTATCTATCACCTCCGTCGGCGAGAATATGCCTATCCGCCTGTACCCTTCCCGCAAATTGACGATTTCCGTCATGGCGACGGTTTTCAGCTTGACAATGTGCTTGAAATTATAGCTGACAATCAAATCGATGTCGTTGATCGTCGCCGCCGCGATATGGAGGGCGTCTGTCATATGCTTTTGCGGTATGATGCGCTCCTCGACATAGAGCTCGGCCAATTGCCTTGCTTCATCGCTTGCCGGGAGTATGACCATGTCATGCCGCTGAATGAGTGCAAGCATATCGCTTTGTTTCGGCTCAGGAGCCTGCTGCAATTCTCCAAGAACATAATCGGATGTGTACGCTTTGTATTTTCCGAGTCGTATTTCCCCGAACAGCGCCAGCGTATCCTGTCGCTTGTCCGGCGCGTCATCGGCAAAAACGAAATTGAACACCGATGTTTCAATATATGCTTTCGGCACACGCATACAGACGGCTCCCGGACTATCCCGAGTGAATTCAAATCAACTGCACCCTGTCGAAACAGCCGAAACCGGGTCACCCCATGATCCGCGCCGTCTCCCGCGCCACGATGATTTCCTCGTTCGTGGGGATGACGAAGACGCGGACGCGGGAATCGGCAGCCGATATTTCCGCCTCGACGCGGCGCGCGGCGTCGTTCTTCGCCGAATCGAGCCTGATTCCCAGAGCGTCCATGCCGGCGCACACGCGGCGCCGCACTGTTGTCGCGTTCTCGCCTATGCCGCCGGAAAACACCAGAGCGTCGAGGCCGTTCATCACCGCCGTGTACGCGCCGATGTACTTCTTCACCTCGTGGCAGAAATGATCGACAGCCAATCGCGCGCGGGGATTCGTCGCGTACGCCTCCTCCAGATCGCGCATGTCGCCGGACATGCCGGAAATGCCCGCCAAGCCGCCGTTCTTCGTCAGCGCCGCAAGAACCTGCTCCAGCGTCAGCCCTTCCCGCTCCATCACATAGGGGATCAGGAACGGATCGAAATCCGCAGACCGCTTCGCCATGGGGACGCCCGACTGCGTCGTGAACCCCATGGACGTGTCGATGGAGACGCCGTTCTTCACCGCCGCCAGCGATCCGCTCCCGCCGAGGTGGCAGGTGATCGCCTTGAAATCGCCCGAAGGCCGGCACAGTTCGGCCACCCGTTCGGAAAGATACCTGTGCGACGCGCCGTGGAAGCCGTAGCGGCGCACGCCGTGCTTTTCCCGCCATGCGTACGGGACGCCGTACAGCGCGGCGTATTCGGGAATGTCCCTGTGGAAGGCTGTCTCGAAGGAGCCGACCAGCGGCGTTTCCGGAAGGAGTTCGCGGAACCGGCGGATAGCGTTGATGTAGGGCGGGTTGTGCGCGGGCATGACGCCCGAGAACGCCTCCATTTGTTGCAGAACATCCTCGTCCAGCCTGTGCGCGCCGCGCAGATCGTAGCCGCCGTGCACGACCTTGAAGCCGATGCCGGCGATGTCCGCCATGTCGTCGATGACGCCGGGAACCGGGCCGGCGTCGCGGGGCGCGGTCAGGGCCGCGATCATCGCGGCTATCGCGGGGGCGTAGCCGTCCGTGGTGTCGAGCGTCCTGTCCGCCTTTTTGCCGTCCGCCTCCCAGCCGAACGGCGAGTCCCTGTCGCCGACGCGTTCGACATAGCCGCGAGCGAGGGTGGTTTCGGTCTTCATTTCGATAAGGCGGTACTTGAGCGAAGTGCTTCCGATATTGACGACGAGAACCAGAGACATGGGCGGCCCTCCCTGCTGCGATCACGGGTATGAAAAAACTTGCTCAACGGAATACAATGATTTCCGCCGCGCTTTGCGCCTTTGCAAAACCGCTGTCGCTGGTCAGGACACGGCCCTGCATGTCCTCCGCCAATGCCAGGCAGAAGCAATCGCCAAGTGAAAGGTGCGGAGCCGCGATTTTGATGCGGGCGGCCCGTCGACCGACAAAATCGCCCGCATCGTCGATTTTGACGGCCCCGCTCACGTTGCAGAATTCCCACGCGGCATCTTCCGGGAACCCCCACAGCATGAGTTTATAGGCGACTTCAAAGGCATTGACGGCATGAATGAAAATGTTGCCGGTTGACTGGCGGATGCTGTCAAGAACGTTCCTGTCCCCAATTTCCCCCTTGGCAATCGCCAGGAGCGCCGAGGCGTCAAGGATCAGAGGCGGGACGATCATGAAAATCCCCCGCCGTCCGTATCGGCATGTTTTTCTTCAAGGAATTCCTCAACAGATATTCGGGAGACATGCTCTTTGTTTTGCTCCCGCCATGTTTCCAGCTTTTTGAACCAGCTGTCGGCGGACAGCGGATTTTCCGTTCCCGGAGCAACGATGAGCGTGTGGCCGGAAGGGGTTGTTATCGTGGGTTTCTTCGTCAGCGTGACCATGGCGCCGTCCCTCCTCTGCCTCCCAGTTATACCGCCTTGACGATGAAAAACAACGGTTCCAAACAAAAAACCCGCAATCCCCATTGCTGAGAGGAATGCGGGATTGAATGTATGAATGGGCCCGGAGGGACTCGAACCCCCGACCAAGTGATTATGAGTCACCTGCTCTAACCGACTGAGCTACAGGCCCGTTTCCGCCGACTGCTTCGTATGCGAACAATCAGTATACGAAAAAACAACCTCTGCACAAGATGGCAAAAACAGGAAGCCGCCCGCCCGTCACGGCATCATGATCTCGCCGCCGGTCAGATTGATCGCCTGCCCCGTCATGTACGATGATTCGTCCGAGGCGAGGAACGTCATCAGATCGGCTATGTCCTTCACGTCGCAGCCGCGCCCGAGAGGAACGCGCTTGCGGTAGCGCTCAAGAACCTGCTCCGGCGTTTCGTTGTACTTTTTGGCGTACTGGACAGCCAAATCCTTCCACAGCGGCGTGTCCAGCGCGTTGCCGGGGCAGATCGTGTTGATGCGCACGCCGTGCGGCGCGAGATCGAGCGCGACGCACTGCGCAAGACCGATGACCCCGAACTTGCTCGCGCAGTAGGCGTGGTTCCACAGCCCGCCCCGCTTGCCGCTCCGCGAGGCGATGACCACCATGCTGCCCTTTTTGCCCGCCTTGAGCATGTGGCCTGTCGCGTGCTTGATGCACAGGAACGCGCCTGTGAGATTCACGTCGAGGACGAAATCCCAGTCCTTCTTCGGGAAATCGGCGATGTAATGGCTCTTCAAGACGCCCGCGTTGTTGACGAACAGGTCGATGCCGCCCAGAAACGCCGCAGCCTCGCCCATGGCCTTTTCGACAGACGCCTCGTCCGCCACATTCACCCCGACAGCCTCGGTCTTCCTGCCGCTCGCCCGGGCGATCTCGTCCGCGGCCGCCTTCGCCGCCGCCTGATTGATGTCCAGAATGACCACGTCCGCGCCTTCGGCCGCCAGCCTGTCCGCCAGCGCCCTGCCAATCCCCTGCGCCGCGCCCGTGATCACAGCTTTTCGTTCAGCCAGTCTTTTCATGCGTCCTGCCCCCTGTTCAAATTTTCAGTTTCTTTTCCAGAAATGTCTTTTCCGCCGCGTTCGTCCACACGTCGCCCGGCTCCAGTTCCTTCGCCGCTTCGGGACAGACGGATTTGAAATGCTCCATGCCTGTCAACTCGATGCCGTGGAGTTGCGGGAAAATGACGGTCTTGCCGGGGAAGCGGTTTTCCTTCACCCCCTTGATCCCCATCCACGTCGCTTCGATGCCGCCCAGCGCCGCAAGGCTCATGCGCGTCGCCAGATTGCCCGCCTCCATCTTGGCGAGCGTGTTCACGATGTCCTCCATCGACGATCCGGAGGAGCCGATGAGCCGCGTGTGGAGCTTCCGGAAAATTTCCGGCGACAGCTTCGCCTTTGTCCCGATGCCCACCCCGGCGAAGACGTTCAGGACGGAATTCTCCGCCAGATGATCCGCGCCCTGCTCGACAAGCGGCGGCACGGGCGCGTGGACATAGACGTCGTCGAAGCCGGCCCCGTTCGTCAGTTCCGCGATTTTGGGATTCAGGTCCTTCACCTCGCCCACATTGACGCAGACAAACTCCACGCCCTTTTTGTCCGCGAGGGGCTGGAGGCGTTTGCGCATGTATTCAAGGCGATCCTGCGACAAATCCGTGCAGAACAGTTTTTTCGGCGGATTCGCGAGTTCGAGCGCGCGCTGCACATGCATCTGGCCCATGGGGCCGGCCGCGCCCACCATCCACGTTTTGCCGCCCGGACGCAGATCGGTGCGGGTGTTTTTGCCGTAGGCGGCAAGGACCTTGCCGCCGGCCGAGCCGATGTAGCGGGTGAGTTCGTAATGGGCGCGGCCGATGTCGATGGCTGCCTTGCCCTGAATGGGCGCGTCGGCGATGAAGCACAGGACGCCCGCGACGTCCAGGGCCATGTCGCAGGCTTCGAGCACCTCGGGGGCGGGCGCGCCGACAAGCACGATGTCGGTGAATCGGCCCGCCTCGTCGGCAGCCGCCTTGATGGCCGCCGGCGTCGTCTCCGCCCTGTGAACAGTGCCCGCGCCCAGACCCTGCGCGTAGGCGGCGGTGCTGCCGAGGACGTAGAGCTTTTCAGGCTGCTTCGGGAAGAAGCCGCTGAAGTCGGCCTTGACGCTTTCGTCCGCGAACACCACCAGCGCCCGGCCGCCCGCGACCGGGGCTGTGCGCTCCCCGATCTCGTACGCGCCCTCGACGCAGGCCCACGGCTCGACCAGAGCCGCTTCGGCATAGCCTGTGGAGTCCTTCATGGGGAGGAGGTAGCAGACGCCGTCGCCGTCCAGCACCCACGGCCCGGCATAGGCGTACTGCGCCATCGCGCCGCGCTGGACATAGCCGAACGCCTTCTGTTCGCCGCCGATCTTGATGTCGGCCTGGATGATGAAACGCTGGCCGGCGGAAAATTTGCTCTTCCAGTTCGATCCCGCTTTCACGACGGTGAGGGCGGCCTCGTGACCGGCGACTGTCGGATCCTTCGCCAGATCGCGGCCGAGGATGCGGGGGTGGTTCGGCCCCGCGAGGATCAGCTTGGAATCGGAGAAGCAGAGGCCCAGCGCGTCGACGCGCAGAAGCACCTCGTCCGGATTCGGATCGCGGAGAGGCAGTTCGACCGCCTTGCCGTCCTTCCCCAGATTCTCCAGCCCGGCTCCGAACAAATCCCAGGACAGATACGTCTTGGGCAACGCATAGTCCACCTGACGATACCGTTCATACACTCCAGACATGGCTGTCTCCCGAAATCATAAAGAATGTTCGCCCTCATACGTCTTTGCGTATTGTTATGAATCAGATATAGTGCTTGAGCGACTCTTCCGACGCCGCGCCCGGCGCGGCTTCGCGCCCGACTTTTGCGTAGAACGCGTTTGCCGCGGTCCTGTCCCCGAAGAATTTCTCCCCGGCCCAGTCGCTCATCGCGCCCCTGCCGCCGAACCGCTCCATCACGGTGTGGCCGTACAGCCAGTATGCGCCGTCCATGAAATCAGCCACATACGGGGCCAGTTCGGGGGCGTCGAAGGAATCGACGAATTTCTGCCCCGGCCCGTTCAGTTCGGTTCCCGCGACGATGGGGAGCGCGCGCTTCCTGGCCTCCTCGACAAACGCGGCCAGAGCCGCCGTCTTTTTCGCCTTCGCGGCCGGGTCGGCGATGTTCCAGTTCCTGTCCGGAATGATGTTCACCGCCCTCGCGCCCCAGGACACGGCGTCGTCGATAAGCCGCCCCGGATCGGCTTCGCCCGCCGACGTGCCGTCCAGCCACGCGAGGCAGGGAACGGCGCGGGCGTCGGCGACCATCTGGAAGAAATCCTCCACCTTCGGGAACGACCCCTTGCCCGGCTGGGTGTAGCCGACGCCGCCCCGCTTCATGAGTTTGGCGCGGATGGCGTTCCGGAGGGCGCCCGCGTCGCCTGTGAGCGCGCGCGCTTTTTCGGCGTCGACAGCGAGGACGCCGGCCCAGAACCCGGCGAGATCGCCCTCGTCCGGAAACGCGGCGCGGGCCTTGTTGTCGTAGGCGGCGCAGAGGTGGCGTTCGGTCGCGTTCCCGGCGGGGGTGAGGGGAAGGACGTCCCTGTCGTAGTCGATGGCTGCCTTCCCCATGACGGCGTTGACCTTGGCGACCATTTCCAGATTCCGCGCGCGCGACTGGGCCGCGAGCGAGGGGAAGAGGCTGTCGGAAGCGGGAAGCCGGGTAAAGCCTATCCCCATCATGTACATGACGCCCGGTTCTCCGGGGCTGCTCACCTCCCGGTCGGCGTAGGCTTCGGAAAAGACGCGCGTCTCCAGCGCGACCGTGGTCTTCATGCCGAGAGCGTCCCCGGCCTCGAACATCTCGTCCATCGCGTTCAGGACGTCGAAGTCGGTGGAACCGACCACGGCCAGGCCGCGGCGTCCTGCTTCCCAGACCAGCCCGTAGGGCGAGAGGTCCATGGTGCAGTAGGAATAAAAGGTATGGCAATGGATATTGGAGATGTTCGCTGGAGCGGGCCAGCGCGCACGGCCGTCCTTGACGGCGACGGCGAGGGCGGCTTTCCGCTTTGCGGCGTCGAAGGAGTTCAGATCGGCCAGAACGGCATCGGGCAATTGATAGTCACCTGACATGAAAGTCTCCCCTGGGGTCTGTGTGAAATTGCCAATTGACGATTCTTTTCAAGTGTACGGCATTCGCCTCTCAACAGATCAACTGAATGTCGTTTTTCTTGAACAGCTCCACCCATTTCCGTCCGGGCTGGGCGTCGGTGATGACGCAATCGACGTCTGTCCAGTTGAGCGCGTTCGCGAGAACGACGTGATCGAATTTGGTGTGATCGGCCAGCAGCACGACGCGCCTGGCCTGCCCCGCCATGACCTGCTTGACAAACGCCTCGGGCTCGTTCGATTCGGTGACGCCCCGGTCGCGGTCGAGGCCCTTGCAGCTGAAAATGGCCAGATCGACGTTATACGTCGAGAGGGTGCGGCAGGCCGCGCTCCCGACGAGGCTGAGGGAATGGGCCCGCAACGCCCCGCCGCAGGAGATGAGGTTGAGGCTGGCCCCGGCGAAGTCGTTCAATATCTTCACCGAATTGGTGATGACCGTCAGCTCCCGCCTCGCCCGCAGGAGTTCGAACAGGGCGAGCACCGTGCTGCTGGAATCCGCCATGATGGACGATCCGTCGGACACCAGCCCGGCCGCCTTGGCCGCGATCATCTGCTTCAGATCGTAATTGTCCGCCGTGCGCCGCGCGAGCGACAGGTCCTCGCTGCCGGGCGCGGCGAGAACGGCGCCGCCATGGCTGCGCTGGAGCAGCCCCTTTGTCTCCAGCTTCTCCAGATCGCGCCTGATGGTCTCCTGGGTGACCAGCAGGCTGTCCGCCAGCTCCGCGACAAACACCTTCTGCTCGGCGCGGAGCCTGTCGAGGATTTTCTGCCTGCGCTCAATGCCCAGCACGCTATTTCGCCACTTTCTGCCGGTAGCTCTCCACTTCCCAGTTTTCGATGAAATCGATGAAGTGCTGATTCAGATACTTCACCCCGCCGAACGCCCCGGCGAAGCGGACGACGTTCGCGGCGTCGAACGCCAGTTCGGACGCGAGATCGGCCGGGCGCTGCGTCGCGGCCAGCCCCAGAATCATGCCGGGCAGGCCGATCACTTTGGGCCAATAGCCGTACTTTTCCCTGAACGCCCTGAGAGACGCCTCGGAGCCGTCGCCGTCGTACATATGCGAGCGGCAGTAGACGATGTGATCCGGCGTGAGCGGATCGGCGTAGACGGGGAAGCGCCCCCGGACAGACCAGCAGGCCGCGTCGTCCCCCATGAATTTCCTGAGGCCGTCCACGATCGCCCCGGCCGCCGCGCGGTCGGGCGCGGGGCCGACGGCGACGTCGCCGGAGAGGCCGGCCTTGCCGATTTCCGCGCCCAGCTTCGTCATCACGTCCCTGTAGCGGGCGCGGATTTCTTCGGGCGCATTGCCGGCGATGAAGATGCCGTGGTTGGCGAGGAAGAGCATGTCGGGGGCTCTGCCGTGCTTTTCGGCATAGGCCCTGAGTTCGCCGTGCACCCTGGCGCCCAGGGTGTAGCCCGGCTCGATGACAGGCAGCCACATGGCGTCCGGAAACAGCCGGGCGCAGATTTCCGGGCCGTTCTGCGAACAGGTGAGGCCGTTGACCACGGCCGGATGGGTGTGGACGACGAATGTCTGGGGAAAACAGTGATGCAGGGGCGCTTCGACCGAGGGCCGGCCCTTCCGCTCGGGGAGCACGGTCGCGGTGATGAATTCGAGAACCGCGCGTTCGCGCTTGTTGACGTCGGCGGGGAAGGTCTCGCCGAAGAGCTTGTCCAGCCTGGCGCGGTCGAGGCCGGCGAATGTGTCCGGCGTCATTTCGGCGAGGGTGACGCCGCTCGGTTTGATGAACAGAATTTCGTCTGTTTTGCAGGAGGTGTTCCCTCCCCCGCCCCGGACATAGGTTTCCTGCCCGAATTCCTGTGAAAGTTCGGCAATTGCGGCGAGAATCTGGTTTGTGTCCATGTGCGCTCCTGAATTCAGGCGGTGAGTGAAGAGGCTCCGGTCCGTTTTCGAACAAATCATTTGCGTTCAGCATACCACATGGATTCCCGAATGCAAACAAAATCCCTCCAAAAAACAGGAAATCACATAAAAACAGACTTTGAATTTTCTTTTTTTCTGTCTGGAGAGGAACGGGATGGGTTGATTTTTTTATGGGTTAGCGCCATGTTTTTATTTGACATGGAGCGCGCGCGGGGTATTCTTGAGGGAACAAAGACAAACACAGAATAAACGTCTGTCGTTCCGCGTGAACGTCCCATCCGGAAGAAACGACTGTTTGACCCCGGCCCGTCGGAAAACCGGAGTCGCCATTGCATTCCTCTTGTTTGTATGTATACGGAGTTTCTCATGCCCATTTACAGTATGGCTGTCGATATTGGCGCGTCGAGCGGGCGCTGCATGCTTGGCTGGCGGGAAAACGGGAAAATCCACCTTGAGGAAGTCCACCGCTTTCTCAACGGCCCCACGGAAATCGGCCGCACGATGACCTGGGACGTCGACCGCCTCTTCGCCGAAATCATCGCGGGAATCAGAAAAGCCGGGGAGATGGATAAACGCCCCGACAGCCTGGGCATCGACACATGGGGCGTCGACTACCTCCTCCTCGACAAGGACGGAAAAGAAATCGGCGACGCGGTCTGCTACCGCGACCACCGGACAAACGGCATGGACGCGGAGGTGGAAAAGCGCATCCCCGCCGCGGAGCTCTATGCCCGCACAGGCATGCAGTTCATCCTCTTCAACACGATCTACCAGCTTCAGGCGCTGAAGCTCAGCCATCCGGAGCAGCTTGACGCGGCTGAAACGCTGCTCTTCATGCCCGAGTACCTCAGCTACCGCCTCACCGGAAAGATGATGAACGAATACACCATCGCCTCGACCAGCGGCCTTCTGAACGCCGCGTCGTGCGACTGGGATCGGGAGATCATCGACCGCCTCGGCTTTCCGCAGCGGATTTTCGGAACCATCAACCAGCCCGGCACGACGCTGGGGACGCTCCGGAGCGAGGTGCGGGAGAAAGTCGGCTACGATCTCACCGTCATGCTTCCCCCCTGCCACGACACGGGTTCGGCCGTTCTCGCCATGCCCGAGACCGGGGACGGCGCCATGTACATCAGTTCCGGCACCTGGTCGCTTATGGGGATCGAACGGCTGGAGCCCGACACCCGCGACATATGCCGCCGGCACGGCTTCACGAACGAAGGCGGCTACGACAGGCGCTACCGTTTCCTCAGGAACATCATGGGCCTGTGGATGATCCAGTCCCTGAGGCGCGAGCTGTTCCCCGATCACGGCTTCGGCGAATTGAGCGACATGGCCAGGACGGCCCTGTCGTTCCCGACGCGGATAGACGTCACGGATCACGATTTCATGGCGCCGGACTCGATGCGCGGCGCCATCGTCCGCCATTGCGAAAAGAACGGCGGCCCCGCGCCCGCGAACGATCTGGAGGTTCTCGCCTGCACCTACAACAGCCTCGCTGACAGCTATGCCGCGACAGCGTCGGAAATCGAGGAGCTGGCGGGCCGCGCCTACAGCCGCATCCGCCTGTTCGGCGGCGGCTGCCGGGACAGGCTCCTCAACGAACTCACGGCGAAGGCGACCGGGAAGGACGTCTACGCCGGCCCTGTCGAGGCGACAGCCATAGGCAACATCCTGTCGCAGATGCTGGCCAGGGGCGAATACGCCGATCCCGCCGGCGCGCGGCGCGCGGTGGCGGAGTCGTTCGAGGTCGAAAAAGTGTCGCTGTGAGAACGACGATTGACAAGCGACGATGTACGATTCACAATTGCAAACTGTCGGTTGTCAGTTTGATGGAGGATCGGATATGTCGAGATTCGAAACAGCGAAAGCCATGTACGGCGAACTGGGCGTCGACGTCGACGCGGCGCTGGCGGCGCTGTCCGCGGTGTCGATTTCCATGCACTGCTGGCAGGGGGACGACGTCAACGGGTTTGAAAAGACGGAGAGCGGCCTCTCGGGCGGCCTCGCGGCGACGGGCAACTACCCCGGCCGCGCGCGGAACGCGGACGAGCTGTTTTCCGACATCGACCGCGCCCTCTCGCTCATCCCCGGCAAGCACCGCCTGAACGTCCACGCCATCTACGCCGCTCCCTGCGAGGGGGCGGACAGGGACGAACTCGAACCCAAGCACTTCGCCCGGTGGGTGGATTTCGCCAAACAGCGCGGCCTCGGCATCGATTTCAACCCCACGTTCTTCTCCCATCCGAAGGCGGACGACAACCTCACCCTTTCCCACCCCGACGACGGGATCAGGAAATTCTGGATCGAGCACGGCAAGTGCTGCCGCCGCATCGCGGCCCATTTCGGGAAGGAGCTGGGCTCGCCCAGCCTGAACAACGTCTGGATTCCGGACGGGTACAAGAACATCCCGGCCGACCGCATCGGCCCGCGCCGCCGCCTGCAGGAGTCGCTGAACGAGCTCTTCTCCGAGGAGCTGAGCAAGAAGCACGTTCTTGACGCGGTGGAATCGAAGGTGTTCGGCCTCGGCGTCGAGGCGTACACGGTGGGCTCGCACGAATTCTACCTCAATTACTCGGCGTGGAACGACGTCATGTGCCTCCTGGACGTCGGGCACTATCACCCGACCGAGACGGTGTCGGACAAGATTTCCTCCATGCTCCTGTTCTACGATCTGCTTGCGCTGCACGTCTCCCGCCCTGTCCGCTGGGACAGCGATCACGTCATCATCCTGGACGACGAGCTCCGCGCCATCGGCAGGGAAATCGTCCGCGCGAACGCCATGGGGCGCACGCTCATCGCCCTCGATTTCTTCGACGCCAGCATCAACCGCGTCTCCGCCTGGGTCATCGGCATGCGGAACATGCAGAAGGCGCTTCTGGCCGGCCTGCTCCTCCCCAACGCCAGGCTGACCGCGCTTCAGAACGAAAACAGGCTGGGCGAGGTCATGGCGATCGAGGAGGAGCTGAAGCTGTATCCCATGGGGGACGTGTGGGATCGCTTCTGCGAAATGAACAGCGTCCCGCAGCGTTCTCACTGGATGGACGACGTGCGCCGGTACGAAGAGGAGGTTCTTGCAAAGCGCGGATAGCCTAAACGGAAGGAGCGGCCCTTGTCTGATTCCGACTATATTCTTGAACTGCGAAACATCACCAAGACCTTTCCCGGCGTCAAGGCGCTCGACAATGTCCAGTTCCAATTGAAGCGCGGCGAAGTGCACGCGCTCATGGGCGAAAACGGCGCGGGGAAATCAACCTTCATCAAGATCATCACCGGGGTTCACGCCCCGGATTCGGGATCGGTCGTCCTGGACGGAAAGCCTGTGTCGTTCACCACCCCGAACGACGCGCAGGCGATGGGCATAGCCGCCATCTACCAGCACGTCACCTGCTACCCCGATCTGAGCGTGACGGAAAACATCTTCATGGGCCACGAAAAGACGGGCGCGTTCGGCCGGCTCCTGTGGGACGAGATGCACAGGGAGGCGGAGGCGCTTCTCGGCCGCCTCAACGCCAATTTCTCCCCCAGGGAAATGATGGGCGCGCTGTCCGTGGCGCAGCAGCAGATGGTGGAGATCGCGAAGGCGTTTTCGCAAAACGCCCGCATCATCATCATGGACGAGCCGACGGCCGCCCTGACCAAGCGCGAAAGCGAGGAGCTCTACCGCATCACCGAGCAGCTCAGGGACGAGGGGGTGTCGATCATCTTCATCTCCCACCGCTTCGAGGACATGTACCGCCTGGCCTCCCGGGTGACGGTGTTCCGGGATTCGTCCTACATCGGGACGTGGGACGTGGACGGCATCACGAACCACGATCTCATCGTCGCGATGGTCGGCCGCGAAATCACCCAGCTTTTCCCCACAAAGAAGAACGTCATCGGGAAGGAAATCTTCCGCGTCAGCGGGCTCAAAAAGGCGGGCTATTTCGCCGACATCGATTTCGCCCTGAACGAGGGCGAGATTCTCGGCTTCACCGGCCTTGTCGGCGCGGGGCGGAGCGAACTGTTCCAGTCGATCTTCGGCATCATGCCGTACGACGAAGGCGACATCTACATCCACAACGTCAAGGTCCGCATCGACTCGCCCGGCGACGCGATGGAGAACGGCGTGGCGTACCTCCCAGAGGACAGGCAGAAACAGGGGCTGGTTCTGGACTGGTCGATCGGGCGCAACATCAGCCTTCCCTCCCTCGGGAGCTATTCCCGGCGCGGCCTCATCAGGGAAAAGGACGAAATCGCCCGCTCCCACAGCCTAATCGCCCGCTCCCACAGCCTGTCGCGTCGGCTGACCGTGAAGGCGCGCTCGGTGCACGATCCCGCCAGCTCCCTTTCGGGCGGCAACCAGCAGAAGGTGGTGATGGCGAAGCTCCTGAACACCAACGCCCGCATCCTCATTCTCGACGAACCCACGAAGGGCGTGGACATCGGCGCGAAATCGGCCATGTACGGCATTATCGCCGACCTCGCGGCGGACGGCTACGGCATCATCCTCATCAGCTCGGAAATGCCCGAGGTTCTCGGCATGTGCGACAGGATTCTGGTCATGAAGGGCGGGCGCATCACCGGCTCGTTCACAAGGGCCAACGCGAATCAGGAAGCCATTCTCGAAGCGGCGATGCTGTCCAGGGCGCCGGCCGCGTCCGCGTGAACACTCCAGGCAATGTGCGAAAGGGAGCCGGTATGAGTTCGACAAACGCGCAGGGAGCAGTTCCCCGCGAATCCCTCCTGGCCAAATTCGGCAAGTTCCGCGAACTGGGCCTTCTCGTCTTCATCCTCGTCATCATGCTGTTCACGCAATGGAAGAACGAGAATTTCTTCACCTTTGAAAACATCGACGATCTGCTCGCCAACGCGGCGATTCTGGGGATTCTGTCGCTGGGGATGATGCTTGTCATCATCATCCGGGGGATCGATCTCTCCATAGGCGCGACGCTGGCCCTGTCCGGGATGACGGCCGCGCTCGCGGTGTCGGCCTGGCCGGGGCTGCCCCCCGCCGCCGCCCTGCTTCTGGGGACTCTCGTCGGGCTGGCCTGCGGGGTTGTCGTGGGGCTGGCGACCGCGGTGTTCGGCGTGCTGCCCATCATCGCGTCGCTGGGGATGATGTACGTCTTCCGGGGCCTCACCTACATCGTGAGCGGCCGCCGCTGGGTGAGCGCGTACCAGATGCCGGACTCGTTCAAGGACATGGCGACGGGGCGGTTCATGGGCGTGCGGCACTACATCATCATCGCGGCGCTGTTCTACATCGCCTTCTACTATTTCACCAACCACACCCGCACGGGCCGCCGCATCTACGCCGTCGGGTCGAACCCCGAATCAGCCGCCATCAGCGGCATCAAGGCGACGCGTCTGACCTGGCTCGTCTACGTCCTCATGGGCGGCCTGTCCGGGTTCTGCGGCGTTTTGTGGGTGGCGAAATTCGCCTCGGCGCAGGGCGACACCGCGACAGGCTACGAGATGAACGTCATCGCGGCCTGCGTGCTGGGCGGGGTGAGCATTGTGGGCGGCTCGGGGAAGGTGGGCGGGGTGCTTCTGGGCACGCTCCTTCTGGGCACGCTCAACAATGCGCTGCCGATGATCAACATGTCGGTGTTCTGGCAGAACGCGATTCAGGGCGCGATCATCCTCATCGCCATTATCGTGAACACGCTGGTCAAGCGGAACGTCGACCGGTCGAATCTCCTGCGGAGGGCAATCTGATGGCGGAACCGGGAAGCCTCACGGCCGAGAAGGATTTTTCCTGGAAGGCGTTTTTCCTGCAATGGGAGTGGATACTCCTCCTGGTCTTCATCCTCATCCATGTGGTGAATGCGAATCTTTCGCCCTACTACCTCGATTTCACCAATCTTGTCGACACCACCATGACGTTCCTGGACAAGGCGTTCATCGTGCTGCCGATGGCGTTCATCATCGTCATGGGCGAGATCGACATTTCCGTCGGATCGATTGTCGCCCTGTCCGCCGTCCTCATGGGCATGTCGAACCAGGCCGGGCTGCCCATGCCTCTGGCGATGGTTCTGTGCCTCGCGGTCGGGACGGCCTGCGGCTTCGCGAACGGGTACCTCCTCGTCAGGTTCAAGGAGCTGGCCCCGATGATCGTGACGCTCGCGACGATGATCATCTTCCGGGGCGTCGCGCTCATCCTGCTTGAGGATCAGGCGGTGGGGAAATTCCCGGGCTGGTTTGAATATCTCGGCTGGGAATACATCGGGCCGATCCCGTTCATGCTGTTCTGCTTCATCGTCTGCGCGGTCGCCTCGGGGCTTGTCCTGCACAGGACGACGTTCGGGCGGCACGTGTTCGCCATCGGCTCGAACCGCGTGGCGTGCCTCTTCTCCGGCGTGCCTGTGGATCGCGTCCGCCTTGCGGTCTACACGTTCGCCGGCCTGATGTCTGGGGTGACGGCGCTGTTCCTCACGTCCCGCATGGGCAGCACGAGGCCGAACGTGGCGCAGGGGTACGAGCTGGACGTCATCGCGATGGTGGTGCTGGGAGGCATTTCGACGGCGGGCGGCAAGGGGCGGATGATCGGCGCGGTTCTGGCCGTGTTCACCGTGGGCTACCTCCGGTACGGCCTGGGGCTCAGGAACGTGTCGGCCCAGGTTTTGATGATCATCATCGGATTGCTCCTCATCGTGGCGGTGATGATCCCGAATCTCCGGGTGATGCTCGCGCAGTACATGAACAAGAGGCGGATCAAATCGTCTTCGTGATTATTTTATGTGATGTTTTCGATTTCCCATAGGAGGAAGAGCATGTTCAAGCGTATTGCGGTTCTGGCGGCTGCGGCGATGCTTGTCGCCTGCCTGGCGGTTCAGGGCGGGGAAACGAAGAAGTATGCCTTCATCTTCAAGAGCACGGGCAATCCCTTCGGCGAAAAGCTGATGGAGGGCTACAAAAAAGCCATCGAGGAACAGGGCGGCGAATGCATTCTCCGCGCTCCCGATCTGCCCACGGCCGAAGCGCAGATCATGATTATCGAGGAGCTGATCGCGCAGAGGGTGGCGGCAATCGGCCTGTCCGCGAACGATCCGGACGCGCTCCAGCCTGTTCTCCGGAAGGCGATGCGCGCCGGCATCAAGATCGTCACCGCCGACTCGGGCACGAATGCCGAGAGCCGCAACGTGCACATCAACCAGGCGGATCCGGAGCTGATCGGCCGCGTGGAGATTCAGGCCGCGTACGACATGGCGGGCGGCAGGGGCGACATCGCGATTCTCTCCGCGACGTCGCAGGCCACCAACCAGAACATCTGGATCGACTGGATGAAGAAGGAGCTTGAAGACGCGAAGTACAAGGACATGAAGCTGGTCAAGGTGGCGTACGGCGACGATCTCCGCGACAAGTCGACGTCCGAGACAGAGGCTCTTTTGAAGACCTTCCCCGATCTGAAGGTGATCATCTCCCCCACGACCGTGGGCATCGCGGCCGCGGGCAAGGTGCTGACGGACAAGGGTCTGGCGGGCAAGGTGTTCCTGACCGGCCTCGGCCTGCCGAGCGAGATGGCGGATTACATCACGAACGGCACATGCCCGTGGATGTTCCTGTGGAACCCGATCGACCTCGGCTACCTCGCAGGCTACGCGGCTGTGGGCCTGGCCGACGGCAAGATGACAGGCGATGCAGGAGCGAAGCTCACCGCCGGCCATCTTGGCGAGAAGGAAGTGGTCGCGGCGGGCGACGGCGGCACGGAAATCATGCTGGGCGCGCCGTTCAAATTCGACAAGAACAACATCGACGAATGGAAGCAGGTGTATTGAGGACCGGAGGCTTTTGGGCCGCGCACTGCGCGGCCCAAAAGCCGTCAACCCTCTTTTTTCTCAAACCATTCGACGCGCACCTCGCCGTTTTCCACAATCCCGTATCCGCCGTCCAGCCATGCGGGCAGGACGTGCACGCGGCAGGTTCTCCCCGCCACCTCGATGTCCTCCCGATGCTCGCCGTGCACATGCCCGCACAGCAGCAGATCCCCGCCCATCGCAATCTCTTTCCGAATCGCCTTTCCATCCAGCAGGCTGACCGGGCGCTTTCCGCCGTTCCGCACGCCCACCCTGCCCTGGCATTTTCCAAACGCATAGTCCAGAAGCGACCACGGCGCGCGGCGCATCACCGTCCTTCCCAGCGGCCCCTGCAAACACCATCTGAGCAGCATGAACAGCCGTTCCTTCGTGCACAGCGCGTCTCCGTGCACGCACGTCACCGTCTTCCCCGCCTGATGAAACCGGTAGCGCGGCCCATGCGGCTCAATGCCGTAATCCGCCAGCCGCGACACGGTAAACCCCTTCCGATAGCGCAAAAATCCGGGATAGCGCGTCAACGGATCGAAGCCCAGCCCTTCCCCGACGGCGAAATCCCGGTTGCCCGACACATGGTGGATTTCCAGCCCCGCGTCGGAGGCGGCCTTGAACAGCTCCAGCGTGGCGTAATAATCCCCCACCACATGGCTCCGGCGTTCGAACCAGAAATTGAACGCGTCGCCCAGCAGCACCAGCCCGGACGCCTTGTCCTCGATATGGGCCAGAAAGCGCGCCAGGCGCTCGTTGTCCGCGACAGCCATGGCGCGGGCGGCGGGGTTGGGCGCGTCGAGAGGCTTGACGTGCATGTCCGCGAGAATGTAGATTCGGTCGGAAGGCATGGGAATTCCTGTTTTTTATGGCAATTATCCTGTGAATGGCTAGAGTGTGTGGATCATATTCTTCCGATTCTGTCCCGATTATGGAACAGCTTCGGCGGCGGTCAAACAAAAAGGAAAAGACGGCAATGAGCGAAGACGACAGCGCCAAAACTCCCGAAAGCCCCTCTCCCGCGTCCGCGCTTCCGGAAGGGGTTGTGCATTGCAATTTCGACGACTTCTCCAAAATACGCCTCACCGTGGCCGAGATCGTCCGCGCGGAAGCCCATCCCAGGGCGGACAAGCTCATCAGGCTGCAGATCCGCCTGGGCGACAGGGAAAAGCAGATTTGCGCCGGCATACGAGCCTATTACAGTCCGGAGGAGCTTGTCGGCCGCCGCATCGTGGTGGTGGACAATCTTGAACCGCGCACGCTGCGGGGCGAGGTTTCAAACGGCATGCTCCTGGCCGCGCACGGCCCGGACGGCAGCATTTCCCTCGTCACTGTCGACAAGCCCGACTTCCCCACCGGCGGTCAGGTGTCCTGATGGCGAAGCCCAGGGGTCTTGGACGCGGTCTGGAAAGCCTTATCCCCACCCCTGCCCCGGCCTCCGGGCGCGGGGACGGGGACGGCGTTCTGGAGCTGCGCGTCGATCGCATTGCGCCCAACCGCTGGCAGCCGCGCCGGCATTTTGATCCGCAGAAGCTGGAGGAGCTGGCCCGGACCATCGAGAGCCACGGCCTGATGCAGCCGCTGGTGGTGCGGAAGCGGGCTGACGGCGGGTATGAACTGATTGCGGGCGAGCGGCGCCTGAGGGCGATTCGCGACATTCTCAGGCGCGAAACCGCGCCGGCGCGGGTTATTTCGGCCGACGACGACATGGTGCGGGAGATGGCGCTGGTGGAGAATCTCCAGCGCGACGATCTCAATCCCATAGAGGAGGCGCTCGCGTACCGGGAGCTGCACACAGAGCTGGGCATGACGCATGAGGCGATTGCCGCGCGGGTGCAGGTGTCGCGGCCGAAAATCACCAACGCGATCCGCCTTCTGGAGTTGCCGGAGGAGATCAAGCGTCTGGTGGCGGCGAATGATCTGCCTGCCGGGAGCGCGAGGGCGTTGTTGGGGCTGTCGAATCCGGTGTCGCAGCTGAAGCTTGCGCGCCGCGCTGTCGAAGAGAGCCTGAGCACGCGCGCGGTCGAGCGGCTTGCCGCCGAGCAGCAGAAGCCGAAATCGCCGGCGGCGCGTGAGCCTGTCGCCGCGCCGCCGCATGTGGAGGCTTTGGAGGAGCGTTTGCGGGGCTATTTCGGCACGAAGGTGGCTGTCGAGGACGACAGGGGCAAGGGGCGCATCATCATCGAGTACTATTCCGTCGATGACGCCCAGCGCGTTCTGGAGCGGATGGGCTTACCGCCGGAGTAGGGGCCGGCCCACGGAAAAATACGTTATTCCCATCGCCGCCATTTCTTCCCGTGAATAGAGGTTGCGGCCGTCGAAGACCAGAGGCTGTTTCATGCGGCCGCACAGGGCGCGCCAGTCGAGATTTCTGAATTCGTTCCATTCGGTGCACAGAAAGACTGCGTCCGCATCCGTCACTGCCTCAAGAACGCCGGCCTCCACCCGCAGTTCCGGCATCCTTTTCCGGGCATTGCCGCCGGCTTCGGGATCAAACGCCTTGACAGTCGCTCCGCGCCGCATCAGCTTCGCGGCCAGATCGAGCGCGGGCGATTCCCGTATGTCGTCTGTTCGCGGCTTGTAGGCAAGGCCGAGGATGGCGAATGTTCTGCCGGACCAGTCTGTTCCGAACAGTTCCTGGACAAAGGGAAGGAAGCACTCCCTCTGCGCGGCGTTCACGGAATCGATCGCCCTGCACATTTCCGAAGGCAGGCCGTGCTTTCCGGCAATGTCCATCACGGCCTTGACGTCCTTCGGAAAGCAGCTCCCGCCGTACCCGAGTCCGGGAAAAAGGAACGAGGAGCCTATTCTTTTGTCAAGCCCCACGCCGATGCGCACATTCTCCACATCCGCCCCGACAGCCTGACAGATTCCGGCCAATTCGTTCATGAGGCTGATTCTCGCCGCGAGCATGATGTTGGACGCATATTTTATCATTTCGGCTGATTCGGGATCGGTTTCCATCAGCCGACGGCCTGTTCGGAAAAACGAATTGTACACCTGCCGCATGGCTGTTCTCGCCCTGTCCGAGCGGGCGCCGATTATCACGCGGTCCGGGCGCAGGAAGTCATTGACAGCCGTGCCTTCCTTCAGAAACTCCGGATTGCTGACAAGATCGAACGGGTGGCGGGCTTCGCGCCGGATCAGTTCCTCAAGGCGGCGGTTGCTCCCCGGCGGAACGGTGGACTTGACGACCAGGACGCAATAGCCGGTCAAGGCCCGCGCCGCTTCAACCACGGCCTCCTCGACAGCGCTCATGTCGACCGCGCCGTCGGGCGCCGACGGACTGCCGACGGCGATGAACACGACATCCATCCCCGACACGGCATCCGCGACGGCATGGAAAAAGCGCAGACGGCCGTTGGCCTGATTTCGCGCCCGCAGTTCGTCGAGGCCGGGCTCGAAATGGGGGAGGCGTCCCTCCCGCAATGCCGCGATTTTTTCGGCGTCCCTGTCCGCGATGGCGACGTCGTTGCCCATTTCGGCCAGGCAAACCCCGGCGACGAGGCCCACGTATCCCGCTCCCAC
>QMCE01001254.1_pt1 | contig 57006 bp, 72 predicted proteins | sample 1821851 | NCBI WGS metagenome assembly QMCE01 (sample SAMN09453174, study PRJNA476694) | Termite gut metagenome, whole genome shotgun sequencing project. | isolation source: worker | host: Odontotermes sp. | place: South Africa:Pretoria | collected 2016-01-28
GGTGTATCAATGACGAGGTGAGTATTATGCCTTCAAAAGTCAGGTTAAACGTCAATCTCGACGCCCAACTAAAAGAAGATACTGCGGCGATGCTTGAGCGTTTGGGAATGGACTTCACTACAGCAATTACGGTTTTTTTTAAGCAGATCGTAAATAAGCGAAGCATACCCTTTGAAATTTCGGATACCCGCTATTATTCGATTGAGGAAGTCGCTGGCGAGAACTGGGAAAAAGGGCTGGATAAAATCGAGGATGAATGGGAATGAGGTATATTCCGAAATTCACCGAGTTCTCCCGCGCCGATTATCTTGGTCTGGATGGGAGCCAAAAGAAGCACGTTCTTAAATCCCTTGTCAAAATACGGGATAATGGGATGGATACCGGCCAGCCATTACATGGCGTATTGTGGGATTGCCGCAAGCTAAAGCATAAGAAATTAGGTCTGCGAGTGATATTTCGTCAATCGAATCGCGGTATTGAGATAATCGAGATCGTCGTTGTTGGGAAACGCGAGGATGATGAAGTATATGAAATAGCCGCTCAACGATTAGGCAGAGATTAACACTACAGAAGGGGCCGTGATATTCGGCCCCTTCTTCTGACAACTGCTGACTATTCCTCTATCGGAACAAGCACATCACTCAAAGCTGTATACTTGCCGCTGATCCAGCCAACACCGCTCTCATAAAAGATGCAATGCCAGCCGTTACACATAGTTTCGTCCGCATAGCGGAAGGTGTCGCCCTTTGCAGCGACGCCCAAAATAGCGCCCTTCAGCGAAGGAGCCGTCCTGATATTCAATGCAGCGATCTTAACCGTAACGATCTTCTCGGTAGGCGCAACAACTGGAGCCGCAGGCGGGGCGGGAACGCCCGTATCAACGGCTTGCGGGTTTTGCAGCGCCCGTATCCGCTTGAAATCGTCAGCGTCGATTATTCCGTCCGCTGGCAAGTGGTTTTTCATTTGCCACGCACATACCGCGTTCATTGTATCTGTGCCAAAATCACCGTCTGCGCCCCATTTGCCGCATGAATAATTCCAGCTTATCAACAGCGTTTGTAAGCGGCGAACATCGCTGCCCTTCATAGAAGGAGTTTCAAGCAGCAACGTGCGCGTACCCAAATCCTCGTCCTCGAACGCGAGAGGCCCGTCAGTCAACACGACGGCGGTATGCCCTTTGACCGAAGTGACCAGCACGTCGCCCACTCGCAGATAATCGGACGATTCACAATGTAGCGCATCCGTGAATTGTATAAACTGCCCCGTCGCCATAAGCGCCGCGGGTTCTGTCGCCGTATAAAAATCTTCGGCCTGAATACCGGCGTAGGCGCAGCACACACGTACTAACCTAGCACAGTCCGTTTCTACAGGCGTATTAACCCTCGAACAGTCGAAACCAAGAGGCTCGGCCATGCGGTAGAGGGTTTTGTTTTGGGATTGGTCATAGCCGATAAGCGGATTGTTACATGCCGCCGCCATATTCTTTGCGATCTTGAACGCTTTCTTGCGATCTTTGGGGCGCAGGACGATCCAGCGAAGCCGATGTGGATACCACGCTTGAGTGCGCAGCTCTTGCCCGGTTTGATTCCCGGCCTCGCCACCCTTTGACTTACCGAATTCGTCCGATACGGCATGACCTAAGATTACTGCCAATGTATTTTCCTCCTACGGCTATTCCGCTTCGTTGCTGTCGTTTTCTTTGGTTTGCTCTCCGGCGTCGCTCAGTTCCTCGCCCTGGCTCTCTTTCGACGGACGACCGGGATCGTTCGATTGTGTATGCGAAGTCGAAAGAGGGATGAGGTTTTCATGCAATTTAAGCACGACATTCTCTAAATGGCTCATGCTCTCGAAATCTGCGGGGGAAAGCCCCAGCGCAGCGGCAGCGGCCATTTTAGTCGGCAAAGAGGATTGCGCCGCTTTAAGTAGCGATTCCGTAACCTTCTCGGCGTTATATACGGTCATATCAAGAAAGCGAATCTTGAATTTGAATGCTCCCGGCAGGCTCTTTAGCTTGCGATTCACCCAGCGTTCGAGCTGGCGCAGAACACTGTAGATAATCTCTGCGTCCGTATTGATCGATATCGAGAGCGTTGACGAGCTGGGGTTATCACCACCGGCGAATAAGTAGCTGCTCGTACCGGCAGACGACCAGAATTGTGATTCTGCGCGGTGAACAGCATCTAAGTCCTGAGTGCTTCCCGACTTTTCAAAATCAAACGATTCGATTTTCATGGGGGTTAAGACCGCGCCTATATTCTCCGGCAGCTCTTGGCCGAGAGCGCGGTAGAAGCTTTTGGCAAGCTCCAGATCCATTTTAAGTTCGCCGTTTTCCGTTGGGATTTGCAGCGCCAGCATTTTGTAATTGCCTGTCTCGGTCTTGGCCTTCATTAAGCCCTTGTAGTCCTCGATATCGTAGATTTCCGGCAGGACGCCGGAGAACGGCGGCACACAGTACGGCAAATCCTCTTGGATTTTGATACAAATAGTTCTCTTTGAATCGAGTTCCTGCCAGCGCTGCTTTGAGTCGCTCTTGTAGACGTTATATTTCGATGTAAATTCAGGCGCGTACATCTCCAACAGCGTTTCTTTACCTCGGAAGAAGGAAAAGTCGAAAGCGAAGCAATAGCAGCCGTCCTCAATCGAAGAAAGCTTGCAATACTGCGCGTCGAGCGTCTGGACAAAGAAGCTGTCGTTGGTCGAATACTCGTACCCGAAATATACATCCTCCCTGAATGCCGTTGTCAAAACCTTTATAAATTCATGCTTTAAGTTCATGACCTCCAGCAAGTCCAGCGCCTTCCGATAGCTGGCGCGAAAAGTTTTGTCGTTGACCTTCTGCGTGTCGAGCTTGTAAGGCATGATAACATAGGCGTAAGTCGGCATTTTCGCAAAGTAGTTGATTAGTCGCCGGAAATGGCTGCTTGCATTGTAGATATAAACGCAAGCCTCTCTCAGCTCCTTTTCATACTTTGCTGGATTTGCTAAATACTCCGCGATCTTTTCTTTGCTGTACTTCGAGACTTGTTTAGATTGGGTGTTCGTTTCTTTGAGATCGCGGAGTATTAACTTGCCGAATTTAGAGTAGTTGAGAAACTGCGAGAAGTTAATAGTCGGATTATTCGCCGTATTAGGCGTAGTTTGTTCTGTCAATCATTTCACTCCCTACGATGAACGCAGCTTTGGCGCGCGGAATTCAAAAGCGCTATCCGGCACGATGACGGGCTTTGGACGCCGCATAATGTGTCCGCGCCGTAGCTCATAAAGATAGTGCGCCAGCATGATTGCCGTATAAAAGCGGTCGTCGTGCATTTTGCTTTCCTTGTCTTTTGATAGGGCATATGTCCGCGTCGTGCGTTCAGGATTTTCAAACTTGTAGATGCTCGTAACCTCCTTCTTCATCAGGTCGAGGTTCACAAGCGCCAGTTGTTCTTCCTCGGTAAGCTCATGGTTTTTGAATTGTTCTTCGCCATTCACAACACCGTTAGGAAGGAGAACGCTGCCCTGTCCGCTGTACTCGAAGGGAAACCATATGACGCCGAGGTTCATCAGCTCGATAAACTCGTCAACCATCTGCGTCCTGTACCGTCTTGGGCTGATAAGCCGCAGCTTGTCCACGGCATCGGGATAGCGTCGGTCGAAGCCTTCGTATATTTCATGCGATTTGTCTATAAGGCCGCGATGCTCTTTGCCGATTCTATCTTTCCAGTTGGAAAGAAGGCCGTCAGCGTAGGTACTCGTACCGCCGCCGCCAGCGCCTTGATCGATAAGCAGCATTTCGATGTGTTCATAGTCCGGGGCTTGTCCGTTGTAATTCAATAGCGTCTGCTGCAATTCCGCGATTTGGCGCACCGAGTCGAGTTTGAATTTCTTCTTTGTCGCGGTATCGACTAGATTGACGCAGTTGACCATCATGCCGCATAACCCCAATTCAGGATCATCGACTATCTTCATGGCACTCAGGATTGAATTATCCAAAGTACGCGCCGGATCGAAAGCAAGGGCTATACGATTCTTGGGTTCGTGATAGAGCTGCGGCAAGGTGAATTTCTCGTTGCGGCGTATCGTACCCCATTTGACGATTTGATTAACCCCGCCATCCTGTTCAGGTTTGTTGTAATACTCCCGCAGCGCCTTTTCCTTGTTAGCTTTCAGCGCCGTTTCAACCTTATCTTTCGTCAGCAGCGGCTTATATGGCTGGCCGTTCATGAAGGTTTTAATGGCTGTGTCGCAGATCATATCACATACGAAATAGCCGCGATCCCCCGCCAACATTGCCTTTGAGAACGTTTTATAGTGCTTGTAAAACATCTTGTCCATCTCGCTCTGAGAGGACGCATATACAAGCTGCGTTGGCCTTCTGCGCGGCTCTGAGTCCGGGTCATACCCTTCCTCCACCGAGGTCACAAAGTCGCTGTCTTGGGCTGCAAACGCCTCACAGATGGAGATCAATTCGTCGCTACAGAAAGCGGCCTCATCGAAGAAAACCATCGTGGCGCGGCGCGATCTATTGTTGTCGGGATTCCCATTCAGCGTGAATATTTCCGAACCGTTCCAGAATTTGACGTGGAAGCCCATAGGGTTATGACTAAACCCCGTCTTATTCGTCGGACTTTTCACGACCTCGCCTTCAACGATATCTTTTAACGACCGAATGGAGGCGGCTGTTTTACCAAGCCGCAACACGATTTCTTCAAGCTTGGTAAATGTCTCTTTGCTCTGATTGCCGACCGAGCTTACAATGTATATGGCCTGATTCTCGAACAAAACGGCTGTGAGGATCATTAAAATAGCGCCGAGGAAGGATTTTCCGAAGTCTCGGCTACAGCACCAAAGAACGTGTGGCGTATTCCAGCTCTGTTGCAAAATGTACTTCTGGCTGTCCAGCAACTTGATCCCTAGCAAGTCCTCACAGGCGATACAAGGATTGCGCCGGTAATACGCGATCATCTCCGCGTCAAGCTCGTGGATTCTGCGCTTGGCTTCGGTCAGTAAAATCTTCTTCTTAGCCATTCGCAGCTCCCTCATTCAAACGCTCACGCAGGCCGTTATTGTCGATGGTAAGCAGCCGGTTTTTTTCGAGCGCTTCATCAAGGGCTGTTTGAATCTCAACGAGTTTCTTGCGTTGGATTTCAAATATCTCCTGCCGGTCGTTTTCATCGAACATTGCGTTTGATAAGATTGCCTTATGGGACATATCAGCCGCCCATTGACTACCGGCAGAGCGCAATTGATCGTAATAATTGCTCTCGGCGGCGGTGAAGTCTTTCTCGCGTAAGTCGCGCTGCAAGTAACCAAGCGTAGATTTGCCCAGCTCCTTGTTTGAGCGGTTTTTAACGCTGATCTCATTCTCTTTGGCGATCTTGTCATTCGCGGTGACGAGGCCGGTCTTGATTGTGCCGAGGTTGCGGATAACTTCGCTGTCCTTCATGGGATCAAGCCGGGAGATGACTAGGTCGTAACCCCGGATTTGGTTGTTGTTGTTGACGATCTGTATTATTTGGGAGAGCTTATAGGTATCGTCGGCGGTGTCCTCGTCAATGTACTTAATCAGCTCATTGAACAGAAAACGCCTGTCCGTAGTCGAATAGCTCTCAAACGGATCATAGCCAATAATGCTAATGATCTCGTTTTTGTTGCGTTGCTCTGCGACCGTCCATCTTGATTCGCGTTCATCTTCAACGTCCTCTTTAGGTTTTTGCACTTCTTTTAGGAGGTTTATCAAAAACGTGCCGAAATTCTTTGATTTAAACTGGTTCATGTTAAGCTTCTTGATATAATCGCCAAACCTAATTTCGCCATTTTCACGGGCAGATTCGTACAGCTCGTCTGAGTAATACAAGCCGATAGAAGAACAAGTCAGGATCAGCGCCAAGCGCTCGTCGCGAAAGCGCATCTTCAGTTCTTCAAAATGGTCATTTGCGCAGTATACGCAAATATGAGAATAATGCTCGTTGGCATCATAAAGCGCCCAAGATCGCGCCATGTAAAAATGGCCTTTTGGCTCCTGATAGACCTTGCCGCATTTCGTGCATTTGTAGATAGGCGGTAGGTCATCAACGTTTATCTTGGGCTTTTGCTTGGGAGTACGCCCCATAACCTACCGCCTACCTTTCCGCGCGCTGGACTAAGCCAGTACGCGATCCTTCAGTGCTTGGGAAATTTTGAAATACGGCAGACACCTTTCAGGTAGCTCGATAGGTTCGGCGGTTAAGGGGCTGACGACGGTGCGCGGAGGCGCTATCTTCGTGCCGAACGTGCCAAAGCCGACGAATTTCAGCGTATTATGGGCTTCGAGTTCGTTGGACACAAATTCGGTGAAGCGGTCGATTTCCTCATGCGCCTGCTTCTTGGTGATGTCGTGTAGTTCCGCGTATGCGTCGATAATTTCTTGCTTGTTCATTGTTCAAGTCCTTTGTTTTATTTTTTAGAGGTAAAATTTATGGGTTTCCGTATGCCCATAAGAGTTGTCAAAAACATATAGCTTGCATGAGCCTTTGCTGCCCTTTGCAATTGAATCAGAGTGCGGATCGGAGCCGATGAATGAAGGAGATACAAGCACTTCTACATCGTGTAGCGCCGTTTCACCGGCAGGAAGTTCCTTGCCGCCATGAAAATGGCCTAAAATGATATAATCAAAAAACCTGCGGTGGAGCTGGCTTAAATCCCTTACGCAATTTTCGACGGATTTGATCGTGTGGCCGTGCATGGCGATCACGTCGTAGCCGAATATTGGAATTTCGATATATCCGTTGTGATTAGGGAGATTGACCTGAATGCGCGAATTGTGCGCAAGAAGGTCTTTAATATAGTGGCCTATGATGTACTCAACGTCCTCAGTCGCGATCTCGTTTGCTTTCGTTCCCAGCGGTCTTATTTGCGTGTGGTTGGACGCCGGGACATGGTAGTAGTCAACGGTACAGGACGCCGATAATGCGTTCAAAAACGCAGCAATGGCGTGTGAGACGCGCACAGTGGCTTCCACGACGGATGTTTCGTTAATCTGCAAATCACTTAGGCGCAGCAGCCCTTGAACACAGTCGCCAAGCGAAGCAATTTTCAAGTGATTTATGCTGTTTCTTCTTATATATTCAACACAGCGCGAAAGTAGCGTTTGAAAACGCTTGTCTGCTTCGGCCATGCAGTATGAATTATTTATGCTATTAAACTGCGCCCCGTAGTGAATATCTGAGATCGTAAGCAGAGATATACTGCCCCGCGGATCGACGCCCAGAGGCTCAAAATGAGGCGGGTTAAAGGTCGTAACGGCATCTCTAATATTTTCGTAGAACAACTCGAAGCGGCTCTGCTGCCGAATCTCTCGTGAAAACTCTGTCTTAGTGGCGTAGAGCTTTTGGCGCTCCTTTTCAAGCTCCATCTTCCTGCGGTCGATCTCTTGAAGGTACTCGTCGCTGTCGAGAAAGCGTTGCTGATTCGCTGCAAACATGCGCTCAAACGCTTGGTATTGCTTTCGGTATTTAGATTCTGTGTACTGGTTGCCGAGTTCTTCGTTGATAATTTTGGCAACGTCCTCCCATGTGCCGATAGCGTCCTTCGCAGCGCAGACGCGGTAAATATATTCTTCTTCGAGTTCGTTCGGTGATCTTGGGTAGTGCTGCACGGCATTGTCCTTTCTGTTTTTGATAAAACAAAAAAGCGGAAGCCGGGAAGCCTCCGCTGATTAATACGTTCTAGGGATTAAGAGATTTCTGTGTGACCGTATGGTGCTTGAGCAGCTTTACAACGCTACTTACGGTGAAAACATACACTGAAAACATACGCTGAAAACATACGCTGAAAACATACAGTGAAAACATACAGTGAAAACATATGCTGAAAACATACACTGAAACACTATTTATATATATCCATATACGTCAACGCTTTTAAAAAAGGCGCTTATAGAGTTCGTGAAGGTCATTCCCTTTCAACTCATGATCTCCGCAATTGTCGATTGGTACGTTGAGGGAGATCAGCAGGGCTTTGGGGATAAACGACTTCTTCCACGGCCTTAAATGCAGCGATTTATCTCGCTTGATATAATCGAAGTTTATCAGCTCTGGAATATATCGGGCGCTCAAATTACCTCGATTAACGCCAAGCCATTCGGCGAAGCTGGAGAGAGAGATTGAAAACTCTCCATTCGCATTTGCGAACATCTTCGCGTAACAAAGCAAGCCCAGCGCAACTAAGCGCACATTTGATTTATCGAAACGCCGTGTGATTTCTGCGATATCATCTGCGTTGATACATATTTTGGGATTATCCGATAGTCGGCGTTTGTCTTTGTAGGCTTGATAAATCATGTTATTCAAGTCAAACAGGAGCTTGAAACTGTGCTTTTCAGCCCACTCGGATATTTCCTCCCGTGCCTGCGTTTCGGTAAGGCCATGTGCCTTATGCCATTTCGCCATCAGGTATCCGGCTCTATATAGCCCGCGGCTGCTTGTTACTTGCCCTTGTAGCACAGACTGGACTTCCAACGTCTCGTTAATCATATTTGATATCTCCTTCGTTGATTTGGGTCAATTTGTAGCGTCTGCCGAGGTATTTATGAGGGCCGGAATCGTCTCGCTGTGGCAGCAGAACCTCGACTTGCTCAATATTGTCGATTATCCCCCTATCAGTCACGCGCCAAAGGAATTTCTTGGTCTTATTAGGATAGCGCTCATAGCACAGCATGACGGCGTAATTGGCGAGTTCCCTATGATCGGGACAGATTTTTAGGCATTTCTCCTTATAGAGATTGTGATAATACCCCCAATTGATTGCGAACGGTGTATCCTCGGCGTTTATCGACCTTTGATCCTTGCCCAACTGACACATCTCACGGCAATAATCAAGATAAATAGCCTCGATTTGGGAAAACCTTTCCTCATTGATCGGTATGGACTGGTCGATCATGATGGAGTAGTCAAAATCCTTAAAGGTTCGCTTACGCTTATAGTTTTTAGACCACTTCTCAATAAACCAGCAAAGCCGATTCATATTGGAGGGCGCAACGCCCAGCTTCGTAAGCCGAGCATAATATGGCGCGGTATACTTCATGAAATACGGTGCGGGTTTGCTGTATTTCGCGATATGCTTGGGAATATTGTACAACACTCCCGTCTTGGCGTAGTCGATGGCTTTGCCGTTAATGATCGACAATAAATCAATAAAGCTATCGTATTTGTCCCTTTGCTCCTGCGTACCCGGCGTCTTGTTGTGAAAACCAGTCGCGCAATTGCTCGTTTCGCCGATAAGGGAGTTCATGGAGCGCAATACGAGTTCGAGCCGGTTCTGCGGCGTGTCGTCCTCGGCCTTCGCTGTGGCTTTGTCCTCTATGTCGATAACTACAGGCAAATCGCGATCCACTCCGGCCATCATGCGCTTATCGTCAATCACCAGTACGAGGTCGCCGTCGTAATCCGCGCCGTTCAAGCGCTGCGGCGTAATGCTTTTTCCGTTAATCATGCAGAAATTCGCCAAGTGGGAGCAATATTCGGCGATGAACGGATTGCTTACGGCGTTCAAGATCACATGTTCGGACTTGCAAATATGCGGATTTCGCGTTATCAACCTCTCCCCGGAATACGCGCCAGCCTTATCGCGAGTATAAAACTCGTCTGCTTCCAGACAACCGCTCACTGGTAGCCCTCCAACGTGTTCCAGCAGCATAAGGAGATCGGGGGCCAAAAACTTAAAGCAGGATCGGAGATAAATCTTGCCGCATTTCATGCCGTCAAGGTATTTGTCCAAGAGAGATATGAGGTACTGCCTGACGCCATACTCTTTCAACATCTCAGGATTCTTCAAAACGGCCTTGCAATATGAGTTCAGCGGCTTGTGGTTATCTGCCGTGATCCCTAGAAAGCAGTAGGTGTGAATCAATTCGCCCTCTACTATTCGCTGGTAGTAGTCGAGACTGTAATCTGCCAAACTAGCAAACTCGTCAAAAGGCAGATCAAGGTCTTGGAGGATTTGATAATTTCCCCGCGTATAGATGGGTTCTTCCTCAAAGCCGAAATTCGCCTTGCTGATCCCGATACAGTGACCGTATTTTTTGAACCGCTGCCAATACTCCCGCCAGTCCCGCGCATCGCCGTACTCGGCCAGATAGCTCTTGCCCTTGTACATTGATTCGGTCATGATAATCATTGGCTCCGTTACTGAGTGCTTGACGCCCCACACGTCCGCGATCTCGGTAATGCCTTTTTCTGTGAAGAAACGCTCGTAGTCGATCTCGTGCGTGACGCCCTTGATAAAAGGCGCTCTCCAAACAACGGATGTCATTGGTACGTCGCTGCCCACAAGCACCTCTATCTGTCGAGATATGGCCGGATGGTGGATACCGCAGCCGTCAAAAGTATTGATCGTAATATCTCTGGTCGCCACGGCGATGTCCTTTTGAATCCATACGCGCTGTTGGTCGCTTTTATCGACAAAATCAATCTCCCGGTCATAGGCGTATTTAATGCGTTGGCCGGGGATCACGCGGTAATAGTCCGGCACAATTATTATTTTGGGCATATAGCCCTCCAGACAGTGACAAGAAGAAAAAGCTAGGCCGCGATAGGCGTAGTATTTGCTCAATATCCGCTTGCTGGCCTTGACGCCGAGCGTGATCCGCTCGAACAGCGCCGCCTCGATCTTCGCGTCTATGAAACTGAGGATGCCTGTGCGCGTCATGGAGGCCGACCGTTCGCACATGACAAACCGAGTGCCGTTGAGGGCGAAACCGTTTGTGACTAGATTGGACAATTGTTTCACTTTGGCCTCTCCACCGCCGCCTTTGCAATCTACAAACACGACGTAGGGGTTTAGGGCGTCGCTCGTGCTGGTAATGATGCGCACTTGCCGGAAAAGCGCGTTATCCTGCTGACGGATGGAGAAGCGGCCTAATGCCGTCCCGTCCATGCTGATCGAAAAGTCATGCTCTATGAGATCGCCGAGCGCGAATTTACGAACCGTATAAAGCTTTGGAGCTATCATATGTACCCTTTCTACTTTTTTGCCATTTTGTCGGCTTCGTGGAGCATCATTACGTCCTTAAACAGCTCTTTATCCACATGCTGCCGGAATAGGCTTGCCGTGGCCGTGGAAGTCCACTTGTACGGCTCCATGTGGTTCTGAATGATGTCTGCGCGGCGCAGCACGTCTACAAGGCGAGAGCTGTCGAAGAAAAGGCTTTCGTAGGCCGATACTGCGGCATGGTCGAAATAATGAGCCCTCCCGTCTTTGACGCCGTACTCGTTCACAAAGGTCTGCGTGTACCGCTTGCCGATATCGTGAAGCAGCGCCGCCTCGTATACTTCAAGGCTGCATTTCGGATTGTCCGCTTCGAGGTATTGTGCGGTAAGCAAGCAATGTACCCCCAGCGTGTGCTTGTGGTGGTTGCGCTGATCGAAGAAATTGAGGCCAGCCACGCCGTTGAACAGCTCGTGGAGATCGTATTTTTTCTTGTCGTAGTCGGTATACTCGATGTATATATCGTCCCAGCCCTCGTCTTGCTGCGGAATGAAGATCGACCGGCGCTGCCTCTCGATCTCCTTGATGGGAATGGGGTGTGGCCGCTTCGCATTCCGCGCCAGACATGCTTCAAAGGGAGTCGCCATCAAGAAGCAGACTGTCTTGCAGTTAATACCGAATAAGTCTTTTAACAGTTCGTTGCGATGCCAGCGGAATATCGTGCTGGGTGCGTTATACACCACGGATCGCCCAAGAAACAAATCCTTTTTGATTTGCCTCCAGTCGTCGGTGAATTTGTACAAAGATGCTCCGGGGCCGCTGCTTCGCATAATCGCATCGGCTAAGTACACCTCGGCCTTGCGTTTACGTCGCAGCTCTGCGGCTAAATCAGATTTCCCGGAACCATGCAGACCGACGAGCATAAAAAAGGTCGGTTTATTCATATAATTTCCTCGCACTTCTCTTTCTTCTTGCGTCTTGATGGTAATGACACGTAGTAAATACCGTCGCGGCATCCAACTCGGATATCCGGCTGAAAGCGCATTATGTCTCGGATGTGTTTGGCCTTGTAGACATAAACAATCTGATCGTTTCTAATGGCGCGTAGACAATCGTTGATAAAGCAGACGTAATACAATTCAAGCCGCGCTACGTCATTCTCTGTGAGGCGGTTATATTCGCCAATAATCCATAGCGGGGCGCTTTCAAAGATTATTTTTTTGTGAAAACGCGCCACCATTTTGTCTGTCGTTATCTGCTCGTTGTCTGGTCTAACGAACTCACACTCTTCCTCGGTTTTAGTGCAGTAACAAAATTCAAACAGGCAACCGTTGCAGAACTTAGCGTTGAGAGTAGACTTCTTGCTGGTATTCTGTAATCTAGGCATTTCGCTCTCCTTCGGCGCTTCGGCTATTTTGGGCATCATGAAAGATAGCTCATGAAATTCAGCTCCCACGAATGCCTGCTTGCCGGGGCTTATCTGTATGAGTTATTGTGCTTTAGGTGTTGAATGATCTTGTCGAAAGTAAAGCTGTTGTCGGCGGCATGGTTAGGGATGAAGATTGAACCTACTGTTTTCCATTGCTTATCCCAGCCAAGCACTCTATAGGCCATGTAATCAATGATGCACAGATTGCGCAGCACCGTTACCGCGTTTAGCGCCGTTCTATACGAAATGCCCAGATCGCAAGCTATTTGCTCTATCCGAAGTAGGCCGAAGATCAGCTCTGAATCTTCGCCCTCCTGAATTGTGGTTTGGTTCAGGCGAATATAGAACAAAACCCGGAGCAGCTTTTCGTAGCTGCTCGAACAGTCCATATTTCTGCCGGGGCCGTAGCGGTGTTCCAGAAGCTTGCTGATCTCGCTATATTCGATTCTGGCGAAATGGTCTGCGCTATCGAATTTGGCGTCTGCCAGCTCGAAGTAATGCTCGTGCTTGCGGCATACATAACCGGGCAGCGAATAGTCAGCTATATAGCCCTCACGCTTCAGCATTTCAAGCGCGGCCTTACACTGATCGAGCGGCTTTCCCGGCCTGCTATTCGATGCGAGGCCGCAGCTATGGGCTATTTTATGGGTAGTGCCAAAAACGAGGTCGTTCAGATTCCGGCTGGTGCATAAGTAGACGAACACAGGAACAACCATCTCGTTTTGCAGCGACAAACCGTAAATCTCGTTCGGCATCTTGATCCACGGCTCGTATGTTTTGGGCAAAATATCGCCTCCGTTTCTTGGGTTTGAAGCGCCGTACCTGACGCTTTGCTGATTAATTCTGAAAAGGCAAAAAAGTAACAAATTCTTGCGGTCTGCTGAGTCGCAGACCTACATTTTCGCGTTGGTTCTATAGCGTATAAAATAGATAGATTATAGAAAGATTACTATATAAACGATTTTTGTTTTTAGGGAACGAGGGAACGATGACGGTTCAGTAAGATATTAGTATTTGTTCGTATTCCCTAAATAGTTGATCTAAATATTAAATATCTAAATAGCTTGTACGTTCTCTATATATAAAGGGCGCGGCAAATAAGCCTATGCCCCAAAGCGCCGCTTCGCCGCCTGTAATGCGGTCGGGCTGATTTTGGGTATAGGAAATAAGCTGTACGTCCAGACAAATAGAGCTGCGCACAGAACAAAACGCGGCAACAAAAAAACGATTGCCAATTATAAAATTGCCAAGGTACGACAGCGACAACCCCGCCGCTGGTCTATACAGTTGTATAATGAATAATTATTAAATTGTGGATCATACAAAACTCGTCCGCTCTCGCTACCGATGTGATTGAAGGCAGCGGCCAACGCTAGTGTATGATACGAACAGGCACGTCGGCCTGAGCATTTCGGGGAGGGGGCTGATACCGCTATGTCCCCTGACTGCGCTGTGTCCGATGAAAAAACGCGCCGTGTCAATAGGTATTACATGGCAATTCTGGCGCTATCATACATTTCTGCCAACGATTTATACAAATGATTGTTTTCTTCCCGCGTGATTCCTGCATAGCGCAGCGTCGTTCGCGGTTGGTCATGCCCAAACATTTCTTGCAATTGTATCAATATCGTTTGATTGCCGGGGTTTGCGCGGATCGTCCAGTACCCGAACGTCTTACGCAGCGAGTGTGTGCTGATATGATACGGGAGCTTCAAAGCCTTGCTCATATCGTTCAGAATTCTGTACGCTTGCGAGAGGTCTATTGGCCTGTTTTCGCCTTCCCGCGACTTGAATAAATATTCATCGAGAGCGAATGTCCTTTTGCTAAGATACAGCCCCAAAGCTCGCTGTGCAAGCTCGGTAATCACGGGGGCTACACGCTTATCGCGCTTCTGCTCGATGATGTATAAATATTCCTTAAACGTGCCATCATCATTCAAATAGTCGCCGATCTTCGTTTCGAGCATGTCGCCCATGCGCAGGCCGAGGGTAATACCGAGGACGAAAAGGCAGTAATTGCGCAGTTGCCCTTTGGATTTGTAATATTCCTCGATTGCATAAATATCCTCAAGCCTCGTGATAGGATCGCCCTTTGTTGCCAGCGTCTTGCCGTGAGATGTTTTACCTAACTTTCGTAGCTCATCAATGGTCTGTTTGTGAATGGCCGGAGCCGGAACGACCTCCTGAATTTGCGTCTGCCTCATGCCGGGGAATTTGATGATTTTGCCCATATCCTTATTCGCGTGACCGTAGAGTTTCGCCGCCGTTGAGTGCATTCGATTTCCTCCTAAGATGAGCTGAAATTCTGTCTTAAACCGATGGTCTATTATAGCATTTTTCGGCAGCTTCAGCAAGCTAAAAAGCCCTAAACTTGGGGATATTCGAGCGTTTTGGCCTTGTAAATCATACCATCCGAATCATCGATTTGCGCATTGTTGCCGTTGATATATTCATGGTGTATAATGTCTAAGGCTAGGAGGTTCTTATGAAAATATTATCTATCGATTTTGATTATTTCATAGACGTTGGCATTGATACGCGCACAGACCATTTCCCTACTGCCGGAGGGGAGTTAAGCGCCGATTTGAATGATATAGTTTGGTCGTCAAAATATGCGGACGCCAGATACCAAAAATTCGATCTATGTTCAGTCGATGTTTTTCATGACGATCTGGAAGTAGTCAGTGCCATTATCGCTCGTCAAAATCGCCCTCGTTGCTTAATCTCGGACAGCCACGCCCATGCGTATGAATTTATCAAGGAAGTCGCCGGGGATACTCCGGCCACCGTATACAACATAGACTATCACCACGACACAGAGATTGTGCTTAATGGAGAGGTGCATTGCGGTAACTGGCTGCGGAAACTCATGGACGAGTCTATCGTCAAAGACGCCTACTGGATCAACCGGGAGGATAGCAACCTAGATAGAAATCTGTGTGAGATAATTCCCCTTGTAGCCTGTATTGATATGGACTTTGACGCTGTTGTGCTGTGTAGATCGTCATGGTGGACGCCGCCGCATTTAGATAAAGTGTTTATAAAAGAACTCGCCTTGCTTATAGCTTCGGATTTGAAATGGCGATGCCGTTGCGAAAAAAACGTTATGACGAATAGATACAATGATAAATTCCGCGTGATGATTGATGGCGTTTATGACCAGTTGGCTGTATTCATGGAGGGGCGAGGCAATCGCGCAGCCAGCCTGTAAACGCACTCGCCGAGCTTAATTATTCGCCAAACAGCATCGAGCTTATGCCGGTGCTGTTTTTTCGGCGTCCCGGCTGCTGCGGTGTTGCGTTTCTGACTTTGCCGCAGCGAGTACACTTGTCGTCGTGCCACTCGTGCATTTCATCACGAACCTTCCCGCAACGACCGCACCGACATCCATTCCAGAAGTGTCCGGCGTCGCGTTTTTGGCCGCAGCGTTCGCACAAACAGCCCGTCCATTTGTGACCGTATATTTTGCATACAAGTCCCAAGCCAATGCCCCCTATCTCGCTGCTATGATATCATACGGCAAATACAGGTTCAAACGAAAATCACTGAAATAATCTGTTGAACTGCCTAAAGGCTGCTCTCGCATAAAAATACGCTCATAATTCCAATCGAATAAAACCTTGCATATTCTGCTATCCGCTTCATCTGTACGACGCTGTTTGCGTTCGGGGAGGGCGTTTTCATGTATAGCATTCACGGCGTCGGAAAGCAGGCCGGATAATCAGCAGATCAAATGACATGCCCTACAAAATCATTGCAAAAGCGCCGTATTTTTGCGTTTTTTAGCTGTGGCGATTCACTGGTTGAACAGGGTTGTCCCGATGCGATTTATCGAATCGAATCGACCATTTTTGAGGATGATCGAAGGGGATAAGCTTATAAAATATAAAGGAAGAAACTCCGCTGAAAATATCTGAAATACCCCCCAGTGCAAACTTAGGTAAAAAGCTTGCACTCGTACCGAAACTTTTTTTGCTATATATATATAGGAAGCTAATCGCATAAACATTCATCAAATTTGTATAAATATTAAACTTTGCTATTGACTTATTATTTCTGTCGGCTTTATAATCCTACCACAAACCGGCTCCACTACGCCGGAAAAACAGAAGGGAAAAGAAGGACATGGCGAAAAAAATGAGCAAAAAGGCAAGGAATGAAGAACAAAAAAGACTCGAAAAGCTCGAAGTATTGGCGCAAAAGGTTACGAAAGTAGCGCTCAGACAAGAATATGCCCAAACAGGATCAAAGTGTGTGTATGACGCTTTAATCGCTGCATCATGGACGAACAAACAAGCGCAAGATTCAACCAATGCGGCCGATTGCTTGCAAGCTGCTAGATTCTGCCTGTATGAACAATTGATGATCGACGGCCACGAAATAAGCGCAACGCTCGGATATACTAAATCAGGGAAAAAAATCACTCCGTTTACCCTTGCAAGTTCCGAAGTAAAGCGCGTTATTCGCCGGATTGCTAAAATGGGGATGACGGGGACGGCGAGCGAGATTTATAACCAGTATGACAGGACAATTGATTATAGCTCAGAAAATGTGGACGGCTCCATTTCTTACACTGATGATATCAGCGAAATGGAGATTATGAACCATTTTCACGGCGAGTATAACGCAATAGCGCGTGATTTATCGGATGGTTACAAGCTCAAAGAAATAGCTATCCGTCAAAGAATCTGTCTATCTCGAATCTACCAGAAACGCGATAAAATGGCGCGTGACCTTCTAAAGACAGGGTTTTATGATCGATACAAGTAATAGCCTATAAGCTCCGAAAAGCGCCCAATTAGGGCGCTTTTTTGTATCCTGATCGAGCTTTTCAAAGAAATATTTTCAGCTACTAGAAAAAAGCTCGATCATCGAAGGATAATAGTGTACAGCAAAAATTATTTCAGCACGTCGAAAAACTTTTCAAAAAAACTTTTCTCCCCCCTAGAAAATCGCTCAAATCTCGAAGGATATTAAAGAGAGGCCGAAAAAAATCGCCTCGAAGGTCGCGGCTCGTTCAATAGCCGCGTGAATCAATTCTTTTCTATCGCGTATCATGCGCAAAAAAAACGCTCCCGTGCGGCTCACATTATGCGGGGCGGGGCGGCTAATCTACGGGCATATTACAGCACTTGTCTATTACGCGGTATGGAGCGTCTGGATTCCATACAGTGACGTTACACTAAACCGCCATAGGGCGGCGCTACTCGGTGACGTTTGGGCGGGTCAATCCCCCCTCTTCGCGGGAAAACCTACGAATTAAGCGCGTAGGCTTGACACGGGCGATTCTTTGGAAAATTCGCGGATATGCGGGACTTTTGATCGAGGCCGCACATAGTAGCCGCGCAACGAGTACGGGAACGCGCCTATTGTCGGGCATACGCGGGGCGCTCGGCGGGATTTTCGCGGGGATAAAAACAAAGAACGAGCATTTGAAAGCATTATAAGCGCACTCGCTCGTGTGAGTGCGCTTTTGTATGCCTTCTTTTGAGGGTAAATAAAAAACATCTAAAGGGGAAAATCATCATGCAGAACAACAAAAAAGCTCAGGAAATCATCAACAACATCAACGTCATTCGCCCCGCGCTCGTTGAAGCTCGCAGGCTCGGCAATAAGGCCGCGATTAGCTCGAAAATGTGCGACGATCTCGGCATATCTAACAGCTACTTCAAGGTGTGGGAATCGAACGTTTTGGCTGTTTATGACGCGGTTTGCGCCTACGTGAAGGTCAAAAACTCGCCCGTGTCCAGCGAAGAAGAGCGCAACGCGGCTATGGAGCCGATTTTCCCCGCGTGGAAGAAGTGCCTGTCTTGCGGCGAAGCGGCGAAAGACGAGCGCACGCTCCGCGTCACGGAACACGATATCTCTAACCTTGTGGCGCACGTCTCGAAGTTCATGGATGACGCCGCAAACGTCAAGCTGGCGAAGGACTTCACAGCCCAAAAAGCGTGGGCGACGAAAACCCTCGGCCAATTCCGCAAGCTGGTAGAAACTGACATCGGCATCCGCATAGCGGGCGTCGAAGTTTTGACGGACGAACAGCGCGATTTGCTGGTGTTCCAGACGCGCAAGGTCAGCAAAATCAAGAAGGTGCAAGCGAAAATCAGCGAAGAAAATGCGAGAATCCTCATGCTTCAGGTCGAGGTCAAAACGACGAAGTCCGACGATCTCCGCAAGCACTTCGAGGAGCAGATCAAAGAGGCAAAGCGCACGATTGGACAGTGCGAAATCTCCATCGAAAACCTGAAAAAAGAGCTTGCCGCGGGGCCTGAAGCGGAGGCCGCGCAAAAGGCTAAAGCTAAAGCCGAAACCAAAACCGAAACGAAAACCGAATCGAAAAAGGCAGCGGGGCGCAAGTCCCGCGCCGCGAAAAAGGCCGCGAAGGAACCCGCCGCGAAGGTCGAGAAGAAGGCCGCGAAAGCTCCCGCGAAGGCCGCGAAGAAGGGCGAAAACAAGAACGTGAACGCGGCTTAATGCCGCGTTCCCCGCGCTCGAAAACTAACACTCAAAACACATAAACAGATTGGAGAATTGAACATGAAAAAGGCTCTTGTTATCCTCGTACTGGTCGCATCTTTGGCGCTCTTGTCCGGCTTCACAGCGAAGCAGCCCCGCGCCCACATCCTGACAGTAAGCGGAGCGGTTACGGCGATTGACAGCGAGTATGTCCACATCGAAACCGACGACGGAAACGGCTATGTGCTTTACTTCTCGGAGCGGTTTCTGGTGGGCGATTCTGTCCGGCTCACGTTTGACACAAAAGGCAATTCCGATCTATACGACGATGAATTGATCGAGCTGGCGCTGTTACTGCCCGTCGAGTAAAACCAAAAACGAAAACGCAAGCATAGCGGGAGGGCGGCGAAAAGCCGCCTTCCCTTTTGTAATGACGTAATTGGTTGTTACGTTACCGGCGCGATCTCGTGCCGGTAACGCATAGAGCTAATTACATAGCTCCAGTGAACGGCTAAAACTCGAAATCAAAATCAAATCTATGGAGGTATCATGCCAAAATTCGATGAAATCAAGACCATTTTCGACAATGCGGCGGGTGGCATACATCGACGCCGATTCTCGAAAAACGAAAAGTATCCGCTTGCGACGGAGGGCGTAATCGCGACGGCAAAAGCCGCCGCGTGTTTTTGGCTCCTGAATTTAATCGGGCGTCAACAGGAAATGAATAAGCGGCTGAACCCGATTTTTCAAGTGTGGACTTTGAATGTTGACCTCAAAAAGAAAACGGGCGTTGTAAAGGGCTACAACGGCAAAAAGCTGGTCGTGACGCAATACATTCCGCGAACGGATTTTCCGCTGGCAAAATTAAAGCTTTTCTTAACCGAAGACACGATCTATTTACCCTCGGAATACAAGGCATAATTGGCTGTTTCGTTGCCGTCATAATCTCGTGTCGGCAACGGCTAGAGCTAATTATTTAGCTACTAAAACACGGGAGGACATCATCATGGCATTTGACATTCACGAGGCGGTAACGGATAGGATTATCCAGCAAATAGAGGCGGGAATCATCCCGTGGGAGAGGCCGTGGACGGGGCTGCTGGATGGCGCGTTTAGCCGCAGCACTGGCAAGCCGTACAGCTTCATCAACCAGCTTCTGCTTCCGAAACCGGGCGAGTATTTGACGCTCAAACAGTGCAACGAGGCGGGAGGCAAAATCAAAAAAGGCGCCAAGTCTAACATGGTGGTTTTTTGGAAGGTTTACACGACCGAAAAGACCGATGAAAAAGGCGACAAGAAAACCGACACGTTCCCGATCTTGCGGTATTACCGCGTTTTTCACATCGAGGATTGCGAGGGCGTCGAACAAAAGCACAACACGACGGAGCCGCGCATCTTCAGTCCTGTCGAGGAAGCGGAGCGGATTGCGGCTGACTACTTCGCGAGAACGGGCTGCAAGCTCTTACTCGTCGCCGGGAATAGCGCGTCGTATAACTTCAACCTCGACCGCGTGAAAATGCCGCTCAAAGAGCAATTCATTACCGAAGCCGAATATTATTCGACTTTGTTTCACGAAATGACGCACAGCACAGGCCATAAAAAGCGCCTTGACAGGCTCGAAGGTGCTGCCTTTGGCAGCGAAACCTATAGCAAGGAGGAATTAGTGGCCGAAATAGGAGCGTCCTCGATCATGAATTACCTCGGCATTGCGTACATTCAGAACTGGCTCCGGGCGCTAAAGGACGATAAAAAGCTGATCGTCTCGGCAGCAAGCCGAGCTGAAAAGGCGTTCGCGCTGATTCTCAACGAGGAAACGGCGGCGACGGAGAACACGGAGAAACTGGCAAGCTAATCCAATGGCGCTCTCGTTTGCTTCAGCGGTGTGAAAACCATGAGGCAAACGAGCGCAAAAGCTAAAACCGATCTCGAACCAGAATCGATAATCAAAAAATCAAGGAGGACACAATTTGAAAACGGCAACGATCATCAAACAGTTTGGCTCCCATGTCATGACGGCTGAGTTTTACCGGGAGGGCGCAACAATTGAGGGCCGCGAAGAAAAAAAGCTATCATACGTAAAAATGGAGGATCGTTCCAACCTTAGATTCCCGTTAGAATGGGCGCACACTATGCCGTGGGAAAACGCTCATGCGGCGCTCCAGATATTCGAGGCAATTGGATTCTACAAGTTGGTTGGCGTGGGGCTATAGAGACGAGCCTTTAGCAAGCGATTGAAATTTCATTTTGATTCAGTATATAATGAAGGAAAGGACGTGGTATTATCCGAGGAGGAATAAGCGTGAATTACGATTCTGTTCCGATTATCATGCCGGTTTCAGACTTCCCAAATACGGAGGCCGTCGTGGAATATGCCCATCAAGTAAACGAGCCGGTCTTTCTGACAAAAGAAGGGCGCGGGGATTGCGTGATTATGAGCATGGACACTTATGAGCGAGATAAAACACTTGCGGCGCTCTATGCTCAAATTGACGAGGCGCTTGATGAACTCGACGCAGGCTGTGAATTGAATCCGGGAAGCAAAATAATCGAGGAAATGGAGAATAGATTGAAAGATGCGGGAGTATAAGCTGGTAACGCAGCCTAAAGCAGATTCGGATATGTGGAATATCTTTGATCGTTATTACCGGCTTAACCCTCAAGCAGCGCGAAAATTTGCAGAAGATATTAAGAGAGCGTTTTCGCAGCTCCAACAGCATCCTGAAATGGCACAGTTGTCAAGGAATCCAAGATATGCCAAGCGTGGCATACGTAAGCTTCTTCTCGTCTATGATTGCGTTTTGATTTATCGGTTTAGCAACGACGTAATAAACGTTCTGCGTGTCGGTAGCTGTAAGCAAAAATACTTTTCGGATATTTAATCTAATGCTATAAGTGCAGCGCCCATCGGCTTGCCGGTGGGCGTTTGTTGACAAGAAAGAGAGGCAATATGGACATGAAATCAAGCGAGAATCCGATTTTGAGAAACGGCAGCACTTCTATGGAGCTTTTAGCGCATAAGGGCAAATATGCTCTAGTTAAACGTCTCAACATTTCGCCATTCGCACAGCCCTTTGTGGTCGCCGTGGACATTGTAATCACAGGCGATTCTTGCGAATGGGGTCAAGGCCGGTATTTCAATGACGAAGTGGCCGCGTGGGAGGTTTATCGCGATTATGCGAGAGGCAACACAAGAGCCTATTATGATTGGATGGACAGGAGAGATGCGAAAACGAACCCGAATTGAAACCACACATTGATTTTATCCCGTTTTACGGATAAAATATATCTGTCTGGTGCGTTGTAGTGGACGCATCAGGCATTTTCCCATGTCCGGCTCGGCGGTTCGCTGCCGAGCCATCTTTTTAATTCAGGAGGTATTATGACGAAGAAACCAGATGATGCAAACAACAATTCCGATCTCGAAAACGGCCTCGATCCAGAAACAGCCTCGCTCATGCGGACGCCGCAATGGGGCAAGTTAATGGCCGAGATAGCCGAGGATGACGCCCGAAAAGCCAATATGAAAAGGACTACTAATAAAGAGGCGCTTGGCCGGGTATTCAAAATACAGGATAAGCTCTGCGCCATCAGGGACAATTCCGAGTTTCCGCTGGAAATAGCAACTACCTATACTAAGCGCAAAGACGATATTATGATGATGCTCATCGGCGTCGGCGCTGAACTCCAAGATGAATGGAAAGAGGCATTTATTGAGGCTGTAAAGGCCGCAGATAAGCTATCCTTGCAGGCAGACGAAACCGGCGAGAGATTCAATGCGACATTCATAGTGTATAATCTAAACACATACACAAAGTAATCGCATCCATCGTTACCACAATTTACTAGGCATTTGCTCTTACGTATACGGGGTTCCGTATGTTATATTGAGTCCACAATTAAATATCTCTCGCCAACAAGTCCGGCTAAGAGGTCGGGCTTTTTTGCGCTCCAAAAAACAAAGTCAATTATTAGGAGGTTTCAAAAATGCACTTCTTTGAAAGCGAACTGAACAGGATTATGGAGCTGTCCGGGGGCATGGGCATCAAGGGGCTGCGCATCGGTGGCGGCGTAGAACTGCACTTTGCCCAAAACGGCGAGGCCGGGAAATTCGTTGGCATACTTGTCAAGATTACGGGATTCGGATATATGAGGGCTGACCGCAAGGCTATGTTCCTCTTTGGCGACGTGTGGGGGAACGCGCTGGCCGAAAAGCAGAACGCAAATCCGAAAAAGAAGTCCAAGCACGGGAATGTGCCGTGCGTGAAAATGAACGGCAAGGCCAATTACGTTGACTGGTGCGTTTACAGGCCGAGCGAGGACGATATGAGGCTGCTTGCGGCCAAGATTGGAGCGTTTGTGAATGAGTGCGCAGCGTGAATTGACTCCCGAAAGCAAACCGGCTTTAGGTTCGGCGTTTTATTACGCCGACCTTTGCCCGGAGTGCATGGCCGAAACCGAGTATTCAATCCTTGATCTTGGCGAGGACAATTGCTTCGAGTGCTCTGGTTGCCATAAGCGCGTTGTTCCCTGTGATTTGTGTATTCACCATACGGGGTGCTGCGGCGGCGGTGATACTCGTTTAGACGAGGCGATAGCAAAAGCAATTGAGGGCTGGGTTGTTCTCAATACGTATGTTCAAGACGATCTGCCCGAAGATGAAGTCGAGCTGGAAAAGTATTGCGATACTCACAGCCTCGCATTTGCACTCCAAAAAACCGATCTGGAAAAGATACTGGTCGAGCTTGGCGAGGGCTGGGAGTACGAAAAATTCATGAACGAATACATTTATTGCGCCTCGGAGCAAGTGTATTTCGCGGCTAAAGGCAAATACGAAATGCTTACCAAAGTGATTAAAGATATGGATTGGAGGGATTATTTTGGGCTTAAACAAGACGATACAAGCGCATGAGGCCGTTTCCGGCGCTGCCAATTGGACGAAAGACAATCTGGTTATCGACCCGGATTACGAAATTGACAACAAGAAAATTGACTGGATCAATGTTAGCATCGAAGTTTGGTTCGACGCAGACGCAAAATTCGGCGTCAAATCGCTGCCATATGACGAAAGCTGGGTTAATCTCTATGCGGATTACAATCCGATTACCGACGAGCTGAAAATATGGTACACGTTCAACACCGACGATACTTGCGAACTTGGTGTTTACGAGCCAAGCGAGGAAGAAAAGGCGCTGGTGATTGAAATGATTTCCGCAATGCTCTTCAAAGAGGAATCCTGTAGCCCTCGTGATGTTGTTGAGCAGCGCCGCGAGGAACAGCGTATTTTGACATGCGACTTTTGCGGAAGTGAAGTGCAACGCCTCGGCAACGACGGAGAAACGTATATGTCTTGGGAATGCGAGTTGTGCGACAAATGCTTCTGCCGCTCTTGCTTCGTTGCGCAGCATGGATCAGAACTGCTTGAAATTATGACCGACATGACAAGCGGCTGGAATATGGCTTGTCCTGACTGCTTTGAAATTTGAAGGAGAAACTAAAATGTTCAGCATCACAAAAGAAAAAATCAAGGTTGACCCGGATTTCGGCATGAATCCCCTTTGCCCCGGTGATTTCATCGTCCATGTTGAAGCCGAGCTGGGCGACGCCGGGAAAATCAAGTGGCTCGATCAATGCGGTTATAACGCGCTGTCCGGCGTGTTGTTCACTCGGTATGGCTGCGGCGATAAACCCGCCGATGATCTCAGCTTTGAACCGAGCGAAGAAGATCAGGCGCTTATCATCGAAGCGATCTGCGAAATGATCGAGCGCGAAACCGGCCTCAAACCTCGCGAGTATTACGACAAAACCGCAGCGGAGCGGCTAAAGAACATCAACATGGTTAAGTCGCTGGTTTTAACCAGCCTGCAAATCGAGTACAAAGGCGAAAACGTCGGCGCTGACAAGCACGAGATAATTAGACATGCCAGCAGGATCAGAGAGGCGCTTGAACCGCTCTACCCGCTGTCGGGCTGGGATTGGAAAGCGGTTCTCAATCACATCGAAACCTATTCGCCGTGCATCACGAAACCCGGCTACTTGCTTGAATTTGCCTATGAAACGGGCGATGCAAGCTGCGATTGCTGGCGGGAAAGCGTCGTCGTTCTCGACTATGAGAATGTCGATATCACGGCGCTACAGGAAAGCATTTCGGACTATATGGACAGCGATGCCGCGGAGGAAGCGGATGGCGATTACAGGGCAATGACGGAGGAAATTATGAATGCGTCCGGGCTGGATTGGCGCTTCATGGACGGGAACAGCGTTTATATCCGTCAATCGTATACGTTTAAGATTTAGGAGGCCGAAATGAAAGGCGACACGTATAACATGTCAGTCGTGGTCGTATGCAGCAAGGCCAGCGCAAAGGCGCTTGAAGAAGGTCTTGTACAAGTCATATATGACCATTTCGACGTAGCGGGCGCAGAGGTTGTCGAGATCGAAAAAGATTGCTGTTAGGAGGATATCAATATGAAAATTCACAACGGGATGGCGGTTATCAACGGCGCGGTATGCTTCGTGGCGAACAAGAACACGCCCGGAGCATTCTTTCACTATGGGGAGTATTACGTCGGCCAGCAGAAGCTTCTCGACGTTCTGAGGGGCATCTATGAGCAAATCGTGAAGGACTTCGGAACCGGCTGCGCCCTGTACGAACATGCAATTATGAAGTACGTGAACGGCGACGCCTTCACGCTCTATCATCTGCGGCAGCGATACAACATAGAAACGTGCGGCTCGTGCAATGGCTTCAAAATGTTTGCGATCTGAAAGGAGTTTAGGCATGGAATTTGATTTGGTATTGTTCGAGAAATGGGCAGCGTGGTTTCTTAACTTCTGCCGCCGCATGGAAAAGAGTAACCTTCCGGCGATGCCGCGAGACGATCATGACGGGCTGTTGTCCGTCAATCTCCATATTCAAAAGGCATTGAAGGAGCTGAAAGACAAGGAGCTTGAAACGACCAAGCCCACATTGACCCTCGTTACGGACGGCGACAGGCTTAATCAACTATTTGTCAGCCCAAAGATGAATATGGAGCTGAAAGAGATCATCCTTGACGACGAGCTGCCGGATGCCGAGAGTCAAGTGGCGCAAGCGCGTCTTGAAGAAATCCGGGCGTCACATCATCGACTAATTTAGGAGGACAACATGGCTATTGACTTAAAGAAACTCAATCCCTACACGTTCGACGGCGACACGATCACATGCAACGGCGATTACAACTTGATTAACTGGAGCGATATCCGGGACAAGCTGATTCGCTTGGCCGCTAAGAACACAGAGCAGTATGCGTCGGATGTCATTTACGGCATTGCCGAGGTTGAAAAGGCACTCTCTGAAAACCCGGAAAGCGGCTCATGGTATTTCGGATTCCGTGAATGTGGTGTTGACTATGAAGATTATATCCGCGAGGCCCATCCGCATACGGTCAATCACTATTACCGCTGTATATGGCAGCTCGACCTTAAAAGCGATCCGCAGCGATGCAAGGAAAAGACGTTGCGGCTATACAGAGTGAAATACATCGACTTGTCGATGTTTCAAGCAAATACACAGACAACTAAAGGAGAAATCGCATCATGAAAAATGAAATCCGCTTTATCGACCCGAATTACGTTGAACTTTTCCGCATCCCGGACGGCGGGGAGATCAAAATCACATATCCACCGGGCGATGACCGCGGGACTGTGACGGCGCAATGCAGATACCACGGCGAAATGCACTTCGATATCGTCGGCGGGACGGTTTATCATATTTGCCAGTTTGCCGAGATCATGGCGAGGATAGGCGCGAAGGTCGAACCGGCGCATCAGCTTCAGAGCGCGGAGCTGGTTTCCCTTGCGCCGGGTGAAGACAAGTGCTGCACCGTCTGTCGGATGGAGGGCAATACCCGTATTGGTCACATTATAGGTGACTTCGGAAACACTGGGAGCCTGTACTTCCAAAACTGGTTAGATAGCAAAAAGGGCAGAGATACAGACGAGTTTCAAAAGGAGCTGCTGGCCGTCATGTTCCTGCTGCGGCAAGGGATACTGAAGGATCACGGCACTATGAAGTCGCATTGCTGGGCGAATCCCGACGCCAAGCTTGAAAAGAACGGCGTCGAGATTTACGGCTTTAAGATCGAAACCGAAACGCGACGCTATATGCTGCGGTGCAATTTGGAGGACTATAAAGGCACATTCATACTCTACGCCTATGATAAGAACATTATGATCGGCGGCGTCGTTCCATATTCGGAGGACGAAGAAAACCTACTTTATCGCGATAACGAAAACCCGTTGAGCGTCGGGTATATGCGCGGCGACTTCGGCAGATCGGGCGACGAATTTTGGCACAATTGGTTTCACATAAACGAGAGCAATTACAACGCGGAGTTTAAAGACGAATTGCAGAGCGTCGTAGATTTGCTTCGGAACGACGTGCTAAAGAACAAAGCGGAGTCTCTTTCCTTCTGTCACAATCATCCCAATGCTCGGCTAAAAAAGAGCGGAGGTCGATACGGTTTCAAAACCGAAACCGAGAAGCGCCGGTATTACATCAGCGTCCCGGATCACGGCGACGACTACTTCTACGTATACGTTTACAACAAAGAAAACACCGAAAATTAGGAGGTCAATCAATGAGTGCGGAATCGAATTACTACAACGTCTTTGACTACGGCGACACTCTTAATCCCGGCCAAGAAATGAAAATAATTCACTCAGTCTCATTTAACGAAAACTACGCCGATATTTCCGTACTCGCCACGCTGCCGCTCGACGTTCTTGAGCGGCGGCGCGGTGAAAGCGTCGTAGCCGAAACTGAAATATATAACAAGCTGCGCGAAAATGCCAAAGAATGGTCAGCACAGGCGGCGCAAACCATGTTGCTCGATAAGGTGATTCAGTGCGTGAAAACACCGCCTATTCAGCACTCGGCAAATCAATGGATTCCCAATTCAAGCGGCACGGGAGAAGAGATTAGTAATATGGTTTACAAAATGTGGTTTCGTATTATTGAAGATACTAAATACGACCGCGAAACGAATAAGAGTGTGCCGGTGGCATGGCGCGTGAGTTGGACACTGTATACTCAATCCTTCCATACCCAGCACAATAACCTCGGCAGTTGCTTGGCGGTCATAGACAACAAACTATTTAAAGACGAGGCTGCTATGGAGAAGTATATAGATTGTCGCAAAAAAGCTTTCTCGCATCTCTTTACTGAAATATCGCCGCCGATCCCAAAGGAATACGAGAAGCACTTCATTGTCAACGGCTTACTTATGCCGGGGTATACGCTGGCTGAGAAAAGAGGAGTGTATGAAGAACGTCAATGAAATCAAGGAAATCCTTGCCTATTCCTGTTGCTCGGAGGCATATCACAAATTCTCACCAATCAAAGGATTCCCGGTCGCTACGGATGGCGTTTTTACCATAGCTAAAGCTGCCGGGTGCTTTTGGCTTCTCGATATTATCGGAAGCTATCAAGTGTGCGATAACGCTCTTGATCCAGAGTTTCAAGTTTGGAAACTGGAGGTCGATCTTATTAATTCAACGGGCGTCGTAAAGGGCTATAACGACAAAGAGCTGATAATAACGCAAGAAATACAGTATACCGATTTTCCTCTGCCTGAGATTGTATTTTACATGATCGAGGGCGTTATCCTTTTACCTTCGGAATATTGATCTGTGAATAGATTTAGGAGGCCGACATGTATATTCAGCTCGAATGGGATTACAACGCCGATCACTACGCCGACCGCAAGAAGATGGTTTACGTTCATATCAACGACTTGAACGACGAGGAAAACGACGAGGGTGGTTTCGCTTTAGCGAATATCAAAGACGGGAGCATATTCTGGCACGGCGACGAGAATAGCGGCGTCATAGCCGAGGCAACCGGGGAAACGTTCGGGGTGTTCAATCTGCTGCGCCTCGTGAGATTCATTAAGAAGCACTATCCAAATTCAGACATAGACATGGCCGAAATGAATAAGAGGTGGGATCATGACGACGATTAAGCAGGACGGATTGACCGGCCTGATTCAAAACGAGCTTTTGCGGCTGGGATTCAAATGCCGATGTTACCGGCTCGTTTGGTTCACAGACAAACCGATTCATAAGAAGTCGATCAAACAGGAGCGCGGCCCCGGAGGAGTCATATTGACAGAGCCGTACATAACGAGCCTCGGAGAGAAAACGGCGCTTAAATTCTATGAGGAATTGAAAGAGAGGATTTCATAATGTCGCTTGATAACTGGTTGCCATCTGAAGCTATTATTAACCCTTGTTGCGTTGTTCACATGCCTTTCCCATGTGAACAGTGCGATTACTTCCTGTACAGCGAGGAATACGGGCGCAAAATCTGTCACTACGCCAAAGAGGAAGGCTACAAGCCTTATGACGATATTGAGGCGCTGTCATGTGTGGAATAGTCGTAACATACGTGAGCTATAAAGGCGGCGTCAATAATTTGGCGGTCGCCATTTATCTTGAAACCGGGGAATTTGCCACAAGCGCGATCAACAAGGAACGGGCGATATCAAATCTTAAAAGAAAAATCAGGAGGATTCAAAAATGAGCAAGATTCAGGTTTACATTGGCGAGGTTGGGTGCGGAGATTTTGTGTTTTCGAGGGCGAACGAGGATTATGGCCTTCTCATAGGCCAAGTCAAAACTATCGACAGGCTTGGGACGCCGGAACACGACACCGACAACGACACAGACGATATTCATGTCGATTTTTCGGTATTCGATTACCCTTCGCAGCACAAGGACGAGATCGCGGAGCGCTTAAACCGTATCTTCGCCAACGAGGAATTTGTACCGTTTGTCGATTTAGCGCTGGATGATGTTATCATGGGGCCTGACATGCTCGTGAGCTTAAACGGCGTCAGTAATGAGCTGATATATGAGCTGGTCAATGGCTCCGCTGCGCACATTTTCGGAGATGCTATAGAGGAAGCCGAGTACACGATTGAACTTGCAGAGAAAGTCACGATGCTCATACTGTTGTTGACCATGCGCCGCGACGAGTATTTGAAAGGGCTATTGGAGCTTGACCATGAGAGAATAGTTGACGCAGCCGGAATGATTTCGGCGGTGGTCGATACTCATTTCTATCTTACAGAGCATCACACGTTCACTGACGAGGAAGCGGACGCTTTTCTTTCGGTTGAAAATCCGCTCAAAGAAGTGGCGCAGAGCTGGTATGACCGCATCTCGCAGTCGGACGATTTTCCATATGCCATAACGGATGCCGTAAGAGAAATAAAAAAGACGGAGTAGGATTATGTTCGCCTTTACCATAGGAACCAAAGTGCAAGTGTGCCTCGAACAATACCCGCATGTTCACGGCAAGATCGGCTTTATCACGGCTGTTTACACCGTGCTTGGTCAAAACATTTACACCGTCAAAATGGAGCCTGATGCAAACGGCTACGTTGGCGGTGATTTTTCTGAACAATCATTGAGGGAGGTCGCATGAAATGAGCACAAAACCCGTTCTCTATACTGAAACCGGCGAACCGAAACGAATCCGCTGCTATATGTATAAGAGAGAGCCGAGGCCGTTCTTTGATTACATTACGGTAGTTTTTACACATGCCCATCTTTACGGCAATCCCGGTAGAGTATTCTACCGGGGCATGAGCGCCGATCCATTTCATCCGCTTGGTTTCGGACAAGGGGGCGAGGTGTCAAGGTGGAATTCCAAGCCGGGAGGGAGCCGCGTTTCGTTTTCGGATTTGCCGGAGCCGTGCCAGCGGCTGGTGATGCAGGATTATGAAGAAATATGGGGGGTAAAGAATTGGAGGGATTTTCGAGGCCGTTAAGGGGGCTACGGCTTATAGAAATGAGCTGGGCTTAGATTTATTCAAACACAAACAGGAAATATCCGAAGGGCGAACAGGGATACGGCTTTGTTCAGAGAGGGATTTTCCGAAGTATGTAGAGAGATTGAAGAATCCCGATGACCTAGAGAGATTCCACAAGAACGTAGAGGGAGCCATAGAGAGATACGGCGAATCTCCACGCTATACTCGGCCAGACGAACGGAAGCAAGACCTATTCCCACCAGAGCCAAAAGATGAGAACGCCGCTTATGCAAAAAACCCTTGTGACGGTCGTAAACAGCACTATTGCCGAATCCATAACGAGGACGGTATTCAGCTTTTCGTGCTTAAAAGCGACAAAAGCCAATATAACAAGACAATCTACGTTCCGTGCGACGAATATATGGTCGCCGTTAGCGGAATGGGTGTCCAACGAACCTTAGAGCGCCTTGCGGAGTTTGGTAACGATATCAAGGGCGAGATCGAGCGCATTGTAAACAAGTGCTTGGCCGAACCAGAAAGCTGGGTTGACGAGGGTTTTGCGAGGATTGCGGGGCGTTTAGATGAAGCAAATGCTCACAACGCCCCCATCCGCATAGCCCGTGAAGAACGATACGCAAGGCAAGCCGCCGAGCGCGAAGCTAAAAGGCTGGCTGAAGAACAGGCTTGGAAAGAGGAACAGGAGCGCGAAGCGGCAGAGGCAGCGCAAAAGATCAGAGAAGCGGAAACCCTGATATTAAATCGACAGAAGGTTGAAAATGCCGACATATACGGAGATAAGTCCCTGATAATGCAGCTTTTCAGGGAAAACAAGGTCGATGTTCCGCTGGCAACACAGGGCTGGATCATCCGCTCTCTGCATGATATCTACTTCCATGAAGAATATCAGGACTGGAACTATCGTTACAATGGCGGGAACAGTAAAGTGTTTCATTTTTACCTTAACGTTCTGGTTTCTGCAATTCAAGATAAATACGCCAATTCAGAAGCGAATTAGAGGATCAGCACATGAACGAGTATAAAGCCATGATGTCAAGCGCTGCGTGTTCTTACACGATGACAATCACCCTAGAAGCGCCAAACATAGGAGAAGCGGCGGCGGCGGCTACACGAGAAGGCGAAACATGCTATGCCGATAAATGGGTTGTGGTCGCTGTATGGCACTCTGCTTATTACAATGCAAGGAGAAGATAAAATGAGACAGATTACGGTCAACCTTTACGAGTACAAGGAACTAACGGGAGAAGCGAAAGCTAAAGCCAAACAGTGGTACTTGAACGATACGTTGCGCTGCGAACAACTAACGGAACATTTCGAGGAATCCTATTTGAAATACTTCTTTCCGAACAGCGATCTCAAAGTCGAATGGAGCTTGTCAAGCTGTCAAGGCGACGGAGTAAATATTTACGGCGATTTGAGGCTATCCGATCTTCTGGCTTATGTTCGTAATTGGAATGCAGACGAACACAAGTTCACCAAACACAAAAATCTCAATAAAGCCTTTAATAATGAAGAACACAAGCGGCTTGAATGGTTTATTGGGCAGATATCCAACGGCGATTATGCGATTGAGCTTAAATCAAATCGTCGCTACACGTACTGTATCGCGTCAAGCTTAGAGTTTGCCGATGAAATGCTTGAAGAATTGGAGTGCGTAAAACTGCGCAACCTCTACGCTCCACTTATTACCAAGCTTGAGTACGCTGTGAAAAGCGCAATAGTTTGGCTTTGCGACGAGATGGAAAAGCACGGCTATGAATACCTTTACGATGTCTCTGACGAGGAAATTTCTGAGGTTTGCGAATCGAATGACTGGTGGTTCTACGAAACAGGCAAATTCGCCGCATAGCATCGAATAAACCCATTACTGGTTTGCTGCCGCTCAACGAGGCGGTTTTTTTGTTGCCCAATCCCTTACAAAATGTAAGGGGTTCATACTATCACCACATACTAACTGAAACAAAACAGAAAGAGGTAAATTATGTACTACGCTGTCAAAATCATTCAAAGGCTCGAAGGGTATGTCGCCGTCGAATCCGATTCTCATTCCAGCGCCGAACAGACCGCAGACAAGCACTACAACGGCGACGGAAACGAGCTGCCGGACATGGACGATGTTGAATCCTTGAAGTTTGAAGCGGAGGCGCTTCCGGGAGCTTGTAACTGCTACGTCTTAGGCGGCGGGTGTTCGCAAGGCGTTGAGGAAGGGCGCAGCATGGGCGCTTGCATCTTTAGCGAGGACGGCGAATTAGCGGGCAATCGTGAGAGCTGCCCGATGCTTTGGGAGGTTCTATGAAAGCGAAATTTATGGTTGGCGAGATACTGGCTACGAATAATGAGTACCGAAGACAAGGCCAAGTTTACTTCGGTAAGGCGCTAAAGCATCGGAATTTCCGGGGCGCGGTTGAAAAGGTCTACCAGAACACCAACGACCAGACGGACGGCAGCGGCAACGTTTGGCCTAACGTATACGTATTCAAAGGCGGCTTGTCAATCTGTGAGCCGTTCCTACAAAGAGCATAGGAGGACGTTATGAGCAAAATGACTTTGGTTTTCAAGGGCATGGACAATTGGGAAAGGCCGGTCTACGAATGTGAAGGGCTGCTGTATGTCGATGTTAATCCGCTTCGGCATCTCTCCCCTGAGATTTGCACAAAGCTAGGCAACGAATTTTACGGGGAGCCGGATACACCTATCCCTACAGGAACCGAAATCGAATTCGTGCCGGATCGCGAAACGTGGAACCCACGCGATCTCATTGAACGCAAATAGAAATTCTAAATTAGATTATATTGAAGGAGATTACTACTATGTGCTTGCTTTGCAATCTAAAATCAGTCTTAACCGGGGACAACAGCCTACTCAGTAAATTCGATGATATCAAGATGGAAAACGACACCAGACTTGCCGAAGACGACAGGCAGTTTTGCGAACAGCAGCACGGGCTTTACGTCCGCTTGCTTTCCCATTATCGGGATACATACCAGAGTATTGCCGACATACTACAGGAAGATAGAAAGTTTTACGAATCAGTTACCGCAGAGAACACGGTCTATAGCGGAGGATATAAATATAAATGGTACGACCATAGCTTTGTCAAGCTCGAAGTACGAGACTTGCTGAAACTTCTTGGAGAAACGCATGACAAATTCATCCATCGAATCAACGGCTATTTTCGAGATAAATACAACGTTTCGATCAAAGACCAGAAATGGACGCATTATTTCAAGGTTGATCCTCCGCATGATCCGCACGAAGATTACCCTTATTCGTCTTATTCGTATCGCAATAATATGAGCGATAAAGAGCGTGAAGAGTATGACGCGAAGATCGAAGCTTACAAAGTCGCGCTGGTCGAGCATGAGGCAAAACTAATCGCGATAGAATTGGATTACAATCCGATTATTGACGATATATTCCTGTTGCTTGGCGGGTTTAATTTTGAAGAAAAGGCAGACAGGGAGATCAAGGATGCCGCACTGAAAGCCGCGACTAATCCGCATTGCGATAACAAGGAGCGGTTCAAGATAAAGAACGGCAAAATATCGTTTGATATCCTGTATTCTACAAAATGCCGATACTCCGGCGAGTACGAAATGAAATTGGAGGATGAAGGATACCTCAGTCTGCTTCGAGCTTTGACGTATTTTGATTCCGATAAAGCGAAGGCTTCTACCTACAGCGGATGGTTGAACAACTTTACCGGCTACCACAAATATGAGCGCGACGGCATATTTGACATTCACGATACAACCGGCACGAAAGTCACGCACTTCAAATACTATAAAAACGGCAAGTTTGAAGTCACGTTCGACAATCATACGAGCGCATTGACGTTCGCCAAAGATTATTTAGGACACGTAGCATAGAATGGAGGGGCGTTTATGAAATACAAGATCAATACCGGGCAACCGATTCCGCAAGGCAAACGAGCGGCTATAAACGAGAAGATTCTGTACCTGATAACAAATGGTATCGTAGAAAAGAACGGGCTGACGCCGGAGGACATTTTCAACTGCTATACTGGCGAAGGTGGGTTGCACGGGTTAGACTTCAAGGAATTTGAGAACTTTCACGAATATACAGAAGCGAAGAAACTGGCCGAAATCGGCCAGTTTTTTACGCCCCATAATACTTGCCGGTTACTTGTTGATTGCATCCGGCCAAGCAACAAGGATATTATTTACGACCTGACTTGCGGCATGGGGAATTTCTTCAACTATCTTCCCGTCGAGGCCAACGTATACGGCGCAGATGTCGATATAAAGGCGGTCAAGGTTGCCAAGTACCTTTACCCCTCGGCCAACATAGCACACGAGGATTTACGCACCTACGAGCCGCCTATGAAGGCTGACATCGTGTTCGGAAACCCACCCTTTAATCTCGATTGGAACTTGGCTGGAGAAAAAACTAAATCGCAAATGTTCTTCTGCATGAAAGCCGCCGACGTTTTGAAACCGGCTGGCCTGTTGGCGATGATTGTACCGGGCAGCTTTTTGGCCGATGAATTTACCAACGGCGGCGAAATAGAGAAAATCAACAGCGTCTTTAACTTCGTCGCCCAGTTCGATCTTCCGGCCAACACCTTCGCGGCTATGGGAGTAAGCAGTTTTCAGACCAAAATCATGCTATTTCAGCGCAAGAGCCGACACTTGCCGGAGCGCAGCCTGCGCATGGACAAAGAAGTGGCCGGCAACGATTCGGAACACATTTTTACAACCTTTATAGCGCCGTTAAAGACCGAGCGCGACAGGCTGGCAGGAAAGCTCTACTTCGAGGGCAAGGGCGAAGCTGATCTGGATTCCGAGTTTATGTCGAAGATTACAAAGTATCTGTTTGATATTCGGCAGAACAAGAAGCTTAACTCTCAATACGGAAAGTGCGAGAGCTACTTGCAGACGTTTTTGACACAGGAGCGGCCAGAGAAAATGTCCTATGAAGAATGGGAAAAGACGCGCATCAAAGACAAGGACGTGTTGGCCTATCTAAAAAAGGTGCTTTCTTCTGCTGACCGGGTATATCGCAACGAAAGGCGCACGGTCAAAACTACCTATGGCTTTTACACGAAGGATTACAGCGAAAAAGAATCGCATGGAGGATTGGATTTAATCAATGATTGCGTTTTGGATGGCATCGAAGTAGACGGGTTTGAATCCCTCCTACGGCGCAAGCGCAGCGCCTACGAGCTGCACTTAAAGGAATTCGACGCAATGAAGTCCGATCCGAAGATTGCGAAGTTTTTGAGGCGTTGGAGTGTCTACAGCCAAGCGAATCAAGAATCGATTAAGCTGACCAAAGTACAGGCCGCAGACACGAACAAATTACTCCAGAAGCGCTACGGCGTTTTACAATACGGCATGGGTTCAGGTAAAACATTGTGTGGCTTGGCAATGGCACAATATACCTTGAAGCACACAAACGCTAAAAACGTTTTCGTCGTTGCCCCAGCCATAGCTATCAACAACACTTGGGACGAGGTTCTAAAGGATTATAGCATTGATTTTCTTAGAATATTCACACTTTCAGACCTACAGAAAATCAAGCCCAAACAGATTGTGATCCTGACGCTCGATCTGGCTATCAAGCTCCAGCGCCATCTTAAAAAGCTCGTGAAATGCCGGAGCCAAAAGGTTATGTTGATCTTTGACGAGAGCGACGCCGCCAGCAATCCATATTCAAAGCGGACAAAAGCTATGCTGTCGATATTCCGCAAGTGCCGCTATAAGTACCTGACCACCGGGACGATGACGCGGAATAACGTTTGCGAAGCTGCTCCCCAGCTCGAATTGCTCTACAATAATTCAATCAATTATCTATCCGAATGCAAAGAAATCTACGAGGTAGACAAAGAAGGCGATGTAACCACCTTCTGTAACGGTGGCTATAGACGGCCTATTCCTGCCTATAGAGCCGGTTACGAGCTGTTTGCTGAATCACACTTGCCCCGCAAAATAACGGTTTTTGGGGTGGAACAAAAGACGCAGGATATCTTTAATTCCAGTCAGCTTAAAAGGCTGCTGGATCGGACGGTAATCACAAAGAGCTTTGAACAAGTCGTTGGACGAAAGATATACGAGATACAGCAGATCACCGTACCGTTCAACCTTGCGGAGCGCCGGGTATATAAAAAGGCCATAGAGGAATTTGAGCAATTGCGCCGTCTTTACTATACGAGGCATGAAAATTCCCGCAAAGACAGTCTCATGAAAGTCATTCAGCAGCTCTTACTTCTTTTGAAGGTGTGCGCCGACCCTTCGAGCGTTGACGGTTATTTCTCCGATGATGCCCCCACGAAGATTCAAAAGACTTTAGCTTTGCTGGACGAGTGGGATTCTGATCGGGTGGCGATTGGCGTCCGACATATTGAGGTATTGAGATCATATGAGAGGTATATCCGGGCGCGGTTCCCCGATAGGCCAGTGTTTGTGATAATCGGTGGAACGACGACGTTTAAGCAACGGAGGGCCATTGTTCGGGAGCTTGAGAAAACTCCAAATGGCATCTTGATCTCGACACAACAGGCGCTATCGTCATCACAAAATATAGACTTTGTGGACAAGATTCTCCTGCCGGAGCTGCATTATAACAATGCGGCGATGTCGCAATACTACTTCCGCTTCATCCGCTACACAAGCCAGCGATGGAAACAAGTGTTTTTCCTTACCTACGAACACACTATTGAGAGTAATTTGTTGAGAATGATCTTGGCGAAGGAGAAGCTTAATCTGTTTATGAAAAACGAAAATCTGGACGAGGACGAGCTTTACGAGCGATTTGGCGTTGACCCGGCAATCGTCAGTCAGCTCATGTCAAAGGAATACGACGAAAAGGGGCGCGTTCGCATTCGCTGGGGCGAACAAGAAATAGTTTGATGAAGCGGATATAATAGCAGGAATGGCATTCATTACCAATGGACTGTAGTATTTTTCCAAGGTACACTTACAGAGACGAAAAACGAAAGAGAGGATTCGGATATGTGCATCAACGTTAACTCTAGGGGACTGCAAGTTTTTCATCAAAAAAGACAATTCTTTTCGTGCTTTGAGTTTAATTCAAGGCTATGCGCTAGGCGCTCCTGTGCCTGATGGGGAGTTTAAAAGCACTATTACAGACGGTAAATCAATTTCGGGCGTTTTAGAAGACTTGGGATATGAATGCTCTGTAGATCGGGAAGGGAATCTAACTGGTCTAAGCATGAAGGATGAGAGCTTGACGATGAATGATGAATCGTTTAGTGACGAGGGCTTCTTTAGGGCTTTAGCTCCGGCTGTCGAAAGCGGTTCGTATATAACTTGTATACCAGAAGAGGGTACAGCGTGGCGATGGTATTTTCAAAACGGAGAGGTAATAAGACAAAAAGGCCATTACGTTTGGGTAAATGAAACGGCGTCCTTTCCAAGCTTTACCCGCGATGAGCTTGAAGCAATCTCATTTCTGTTGAAGCATAGAAGAGAGGAAGTCAGTAACAACTCGGCGCTTATTAGCCCATCAATGATTGATAGCGAGGATTGTCGAGCATTGAATACCACTAAAGAGGTAATTAGTGACGCGATAAGCTCGGAATTTGCCTCCGGCGCTAAAATGATAGCACGGTTGAGCGAAAAGCTGGCTCCTGCGATCAATGGCACGGCAGACGCTATACTCGTAACAAATACTAGCTTATGCGAGTAAGGCGAGAAATCTAGGCTAAAAGTAGATACAGATCAAACATATAACCCATTAAATGCGCCCCGATTAGACGGGGCGTTAATTATGCTCTCAAAAAAACAAGGAGAAATCAAAATGACATACGAGGAAGCAAAAGCAAAAGCGGAAGAGAAAGTGTTTGTTTATTATACTGCCGGTACGATTATGTACGGATGCGAAAAGCGTGGATTCAAGTTTCGCAAAACGAAAGCAGGCAATTTTGCTGGCGGCGAAAGAACACGTTGCGAGTTATTTCTTATCGACGCTATAGCTAAAGAACTTGTGGTCGGCAGTCAATAGCATCGAATATTTTTTGATGGTAGATATTCTGCAAGCGGCTTATCCCAATGGTGGACAATGTCAAGCTGGACGCAAATTGAAATAAGCCCGATATTCGGGCGTTTATTATGAAAGGACTATTGAAATGCAAACCGACAAGAAGCAAACCCGCGAAGCGATCAGGGCTATTGAGAACGAATATGGTTTATTGGCGTTTAACATGGCTTTTTCTAATCTCATGGAGCATGGATGGGAGAACTTTAACGAGGAGTCCGTACAGGCAGCAAACGAGCAGATACGCCAAGAGGCAGCAGAAATGAAGCAGCAAGGGAAAATTCAGTTTATGGGGCCAAACTTCAAAATCGGAATCATGGAGTGCTGCCTTGCGCTCTCGAAGTTTAGCATCATGGATTTGTTCGCCTATATCAAAACAGACATGTCTATCAGCGTAGAATAAGTTAAACTCATGGTCAAGGCCGATAAAACAAGAGACGATCTGCGAGATGCGCTGATCCTTCTTCAAAGCGTCAATATAAGCGAAGCCATTCAGAACGAAATATCTGGCAAAATTGAAACATACAAGGAAATAGCAAGGGGTTATCATAATTCTGTCGAGGATATGTGGCATTTGACGTGGCAGGAAGTCTCGATCATTCAAAGAAACCTCGACCGCGATCCAGATTCGCTTCCCGAATACTCAAAATTATAGTAAATAGATTGGAGATATTATCATGCAGAACATTCATCCCGGCTACATCTACACTCAGCGCCCCTATAAAGAAGATAAAACCCTCGTGCGTTATGTTTGCCTCGCTGTTTATCCCAACTATGTAGAGCTGTTACGCATCGGTGACGGCTGGCGGTTTAATGCCTTTTCCCCGGCGCTGAACACAAAGGGCTATATCTCATGGGATCATTCAGAGAATGGCCGCTGGGATCAAGAGCCTACCGATCAAGTAGTCTGTGAAATGGATCAGAAACCCAACCGGCTCTTTCCTTGCGAGGTTCGTTTGCAGGAATCCATTATCAATATTTCCATGATCGTAGGGCAGTTCAAGGCCGAGGGCAAGATTGATCCGAAATGGAGCCACAGCGAAGTTGTTTCCTCGGTGATTGAAGCCGCCTGTAAATTCGAGATCGAATATGGCGAGGTCGTGGCGCATGACCGTGGATATGATTGGACGTATGATTTTTTGAATAAATTCGGCACACAAGTTGATATAAACGTGCCTCAGAAAAAAGCCGATCTTCACGACTTTCAAGCTCGGCAGTTCGTGAGCTTCAAAAACGATAACATTTTCGATAGTTATCCAGATTGCGTATGCTACGGAGGCGAACATGCTGACGGGATTGAAGATATTTTTACCCGTAACGATTTCCTCAAAATGGCTGGCGGCGCTGTTGAGGTTGCCGAACATTTGTTTTGCATGAGTGATTGGCAATCTCCGTATACAGTTCTTGACGAGGAAATACGCGAGGGCGAGATTGCTATATGTAAGAAGTGCAAAAAGATGTTCTTGTCGATTCACGAGCAGCATTGCACTTCTTGCGGCGCTCCGTATTTCCCGCACATGGAACTGAACTTCAAGAACGGCTTCACGCTGCGCAGCACAGGCGAACGAATCAAAGAAGAAAGATAATAGGAGGAAAAATCAATGGCAAAACTGAACAACAATATGACGCTGGCGAAGTATATCAAGATGAATTATGATCCGTCTATGGAGCATTCACCAGATACGCAAGAGCATTTGCTTTGGACGATCTGTGATTACCTGAGTATGTTCGACTACCAAAGCAGCGATTCAAAATGCTTAAAGCAGCCACGGGCTGCGCAAATATGATTTTTAGGAGGACACAGTATGTTCTTTGCAGATGTTAATTGTGACGGCGACTCTCCCTCGGATCACGGCTGCGGCAGGCATTGGCTTGATGGCAAGACCATTAACCTTGTTTGCACCAAAGGCGGCGGCGTCGCTGGAGAAAAGAAAAGCATTGATATATTGATCACTGGCGGTATCGTCACCTATTCCGACGAGGACAAGGTATCTTTCATAGAAGCGAAATTAGCGGAATCTCAAAGCCTTTGTGATTCGTTTCAGCAAAAGATGGGTTATTTAAGGTTCTGTATGATAGAGGCCGGTATTTAAAACCTGACCAAAGGATCGCCGCTCGCGCTAAATATACGGCAAAACAGCTCCAGTAATTGGCTCCAGTCAAAATATGGCTGGAGCCTATTAATTATGCTAAAATACAGAAAGAAGGTAATCGCAATGAACAAGCAAAGACGGAAAGAGTTAAGCGAGATCAACTCTATGATCGAAGCGGTCAAGGAAATGCTCGTTTCGGTTTTATACGACGAACAAGGGAGCTATAATAATATACCTGAGAGCCTTCAAGGCTCCGAGAAAGCCCAAGAATCGGAAACGGCGATAGATCACATGGAAAGCGCCTTAGAGGGTTTAGATTCAGCTATAGAAGGAATAACGGAGGCGATTGGATAACGTGACATCGGTTTTTTGCGTGGTCATATTTATTTTGTTGGGGGTAAACGGACTCTATAATTTTCTTCTTCGCAACCAGCGGAAAAGAGAACACCGACTCCATAAGTACAATATTCCCCGGCAATTTGAGCTAAAAAGTCAATTCATGAGTACATTGGCCGACATAGATGGCCAAAAACTGACAGGCTCACAGAGATATCCAAACGGCTATGCTTATGAAAAAACCAATGGTCTAAGGAGCTGGCTGGCTCCGGCAGATTTCGATGATCTGGTTCGCAAGCAATTAGAGGTCGAAGGATTTGAGTTTTGTAGCAACATGTAAATAAATCAGGGGCGTAGTGGCTAACTTAGCTGCTACGCCCCTTTTTTTATTTAATCGCTTCGGCCAAATCCCATCGCGTATACAACAAGAATGCGAATAGTTGCCTCAAATCCTCCATAGCATGTGGAAGATATTGCGCACGAACGTACAGCGCATCAGCCAAAGAATGGAGATAATCTCTGGAGATTTCTGGCGTAATGGGAGTATTGATTGGCGCTGCTTCGGGTTGCTGGGGCGCTTGATATTGAGTGTAAACGGGCTTCTCAACAGACCTTTCGGCAGCTTCGATTTTTCGTTGATCGGCTTCCTTTTTCATGAGCTGTAGTTTCTTTGCGGCCTTTTCTGGTTCTCTTGCAAATCCACCCACCTCAATAAATTGCTGCGCAGCAGCTTCATTATAGCCACAATTCTCGGACGTAAGACCGGCCAAATAAGATGGATCAAAATTAAGGCTCTCCCCTAATATAAGTGCATTAGTTGATGATATCCTGCCCGTATTTTGAATAGTATACATCGTGGCTTTTGATATAACACCAGTATTCCTATCCGTAAGCTTGTCTTGAGCAGTCCTGTCTAAATCAGACCAAATCGAAACTACACGCTCTCTCGTTACCTTTTCATCTACGCTTGCCGGTTTCTGCTTAACATTCGCGTTTACTCTCTTAACTAAATTATTGTAATTCGGTTTTGGCATCGGGACTTCTCCTCAAATCAAGCGTTTTCTATTTATTCCACGTTTTTACTTTTCAATCTGGTAGATACAAATCATAAACCAAAATGTATTGTTATTCAAATACTAAAATATGGACAATTATAGCCCCGCAGTTTGGCGGGGCATATTATTTTACGCGCGCGCATGTGCTAATATCTGGAATTTCCTAAAATATGGTTTCGGCCGATAATATATTTCTAGCATTATCATCTTTATTCAGCACGAATAAACAATACAAAATGGAATATTTTTCAGGTACAAAAATCCTTACGTATGCGGGGGTCGGTGTGCTATGATAGCACCGTTCCCGCAAAACAGAATCACGAACTCGAACGCAGCTTCTGATCGGATGCCGTTTCTCAAGCATGTTGATTCGTGTATTTTCTGAAATCCAACGCCAAAGGAGGATCGTCTATCTGGATCATAAAAATCGAATAGTCTATGCCGACAACGCGGCAACCACGCAGCCCTCGCAAGAGGTAATCGCAGCTATGAATGAGGTACTGACGGAGCATTGGGGAAACCCGTCAAGCATTCATCCTCGCGGAAACAAAAGCAAGAAGTTAATCGAAACAGCGCGGGAACAAGTCGCCGCCGCGATCAACGCCGAGCCGGACGAAATCTATTTCACATCGGGAGGGAGTGAGGCGAATAGCTGGGCGCTTCGGGGAACCGGGGCATCTAATATAATTACGTCAGAAATTGAACATCACTCGATATTAAACTGCTGTCAGTACATCAATAAGCGCGGTCTGTGGCTGCGAATTATTCCTGCTGGCGAAGATGGAACCGTCGAGCTTTACGAGCTGCAAAAATACGTAAAGCAAATGCGTTCGCTGGTTTCCATTCAAACCGTGAATAATGAGCTGGGTACAATACAGCCCATAAGAGCAATTGCGGAAATCTGCAAACGAAACAAGTCAGGTTTTCATACGGACGCGGTTCAAGCGGTTGGCAATATCCCTGTAGATGTGAAGGCGCTGGGCGTCGATTTACTTTCGCTATCAGGCCACAAGTTCCATGCGGCTCCGGGTGTAGGTGCTTTGTACGTTCGGCGCAGGATTGCCATTGCGCCGTTGATCTTCGGCGGCAAGCAGGAAAGCCATCTGCGAGGCGGCACTGAAAATCTGGCCGCTATCGTCGGCTTGGGGATCGCTTCACATGTGGCTGCGCGAAAACTCGAATCAAAAGAGAAACGCCTGCGGCCTTTGGTAAACGACTTCATAGACAGGGTACTCACGATCCCCGGTAGCCGCCTGAACGGATCGCGTACCCATCGGATCGCTGGAACGGTCAACTTTTCGTTTTATGGCATCGAGGGACAAACATTGGTATTGTGGCTTGCGAGGCATAGAGTATACGCCTCTGCTGGCAGCGCCTGCGATAGCGACAGCGTAAAAGCTTCTCACGTTATAAAAGCCATTGGTGTTCCAAAAGAATATGAGCTGGGTTCGATTCGTTTCAGTTTCTCGGATGATATTGACGCGAGGGTTATTTCGTATACCTTTAATGCGCTTTACGAAAGCATAATCGGCTTGCGGAAATAGGGCAAAATAGCCGAGCAGCTTCACTTTACGGCGATTTTACTTTATATTTACAATGATCCCAATATACGCTATATAATGAAAGTTATTCATGTTGTTATTTTGGTAAAATAGAGATATATTAGTAACGACATATCTAAAATTTTCTATTTATTAGGGAGGCTGCTATGTAAATTTAATACGTTGTGCGAAGATGATGGACTTAGACAATTAAAGAAAGGATATTGTTTTATGAGGAAAAAAGGTTCGACGCTCACGAACAGACATAATAATTCTTCATTAATTCAATCGACACCAGCAAAATCGCGCGGAACCGGCATTCAACCGCTATATAAAGTGGAAGATGTCGAAGGGGGAAATGCAGTATTAACTGAGTTATGCTTCCAATGTGGCGTAACTATAAGGCACGGAAGAAGCAATTTCTGCCATCATTGTGGCACAAAACTCATATGGGGAACCGCGTAATCCGATTATCACGCTGAATCATAATTTCCCATCTTTGTTTTCCTATAACTGCGTTTCATTACAATTCACATAAAAAAGGAGATTCAGAATGACAAGCAGATTCAATTTCACCGGCACACCGGCGCTGCCCAAAGAAGCATCGAAGCGGCAATTTGTAAAAGAAGGCGCGACGAAAGACGGACGCAAAAGCCTGTCCATGACCTTCGGCGTAAAGGAAAGCACGAACAACATGGGATTCGTCGAGGCGTTCGACACCATTCAGGATGAAATCAAGACGATGGACAAGGACAAAAACAAGATCACGGTCAAATGGGGCGACCGCCTTGATCCTGACGTTGTGAAAGATGTCGCCAGCTTCCGCAAGTACACGGTCAACTTGGGCGAGGATCATGGAGGCCGTCAGGAATTCATCACACAGTACGACATGATCGAGTTTTTGCAAAAACACCTTCCCGGCTACAAGGGCAAGGTGCTGGTTACAGGGCAGTTCTCGAAAGAATGGTATAAGGTTCAGAGCCGCTACACTGATCGTTTCCGCGTCCAAAGCGTTTTCGCCGTCGCTGACGACGAGAAGAACGGCCTCCTGCTTACGATGGATATCTATTACAATAAGGATTCCGTCGATAAGGCAGACTTTAAAACCGACCAACGCATAATTTTGAACGGCTACATCGAGCAGTACATCAACAGCACCGAGAAAAACAAGTATATCCCGCAGCAATTCGTGTTCAGTTCGGCGGCTTATAGCCCGGACAATGAAAAGCATGTAAGGCAACTCGCCTACAAGCTGCGCCACGTCGATGTGACCAGTAAAACAATGCTGCATATGCTTTGGGAGGTCATACTGCTGCGCGGCGCTGAAGAAGTCGAGTGGAGCGAGGCAATGCTTTCCGACGAGCAGAGAGAGCAAATCGAGCTTGGGTTTAAAACCGCAGAGGACTTCAAGCCGCAAAGCAAAATCATAGGCGACAAGCTGTTTGAGTATCGCTTGAAGCTGCCGGTCATGAAGGGTGACTTTGCGGAAGGCTTGGTGAATACCGACATGAAAATGTCTGAATTCGAGGAAATGATCTATGTTCCCGCTATGTCGGCAGGAACGCTCGAAGAGGAATCAGGTAAGAAAAAGCCTGCCGAAAAGAAGGACAATCCTCCGTTCGATGAGGACGTAAGCGACGACGATATGTTTTAGCCTCGTTCCCGGCACATCCCTCCGCGTCCCAATTGACAAAACAGAATAGTTTTCGACAACGCATTTTATCATGAAAGGAATGGATCCGCTGGCCTACAATATCGGCCTGATCGGTGAATCAGGCATCGGCAAATCCACGGTGATGAAGGAAGTTTGCGAGAAGCTTGCCGGGAAAGACGGCTATATGGCGCTCGACGTTGGCAAGGAGTGCGGCCACGATGCGATTCACGGTATGTTTTCCGAAGCCGTGCCGGACTGGAACAAGTTTGAGGAAGTCGTTGACGATATCGTTGAAAACAAATTCACCGACTATCCTGAACTCCGCGCCGTGATAATCGACACTTTGGATCAACTTTTTGAAATAACGGAGCCGAAGGTTATCCGTATGCACAACCTCGCAAACCCCGAAAAGAAAGCAGACAGCATCAAGGGCGCGTTTGGCGGGTTTGGCGGCGGCGAAGACAAAGTAATTGAGCTGATCCTGACGAAGATTTGGGAGCTGCGCAGCGTCGGCGTGTCCGTCATCGTGATCGGCCATACGAAAAAGCGCAACATAGAGGACGTTGTAACTGGAAACACATACTCGACGCTCACTACGAATATGTCGCAGCGCTATTTTAACGCCATCAAGACGAAGCTCCATGTTCTCGGCGTCGCCTACATAGATCGAAAGATTGTACAAGAGAAAACGGGCAAGAAGAATATCGTCACGAAACAGGAAGAAGTCAAAGGCAAAATCGTATCCGAGAGCCGCCAGATCGCTTTCCGAGACGATTCGTTCAGCATTGATTCTAAGAGCCGGTTCGCCCACATCGTAGAGAGCATTCCGCTCGACGCCGACGCCTTTATTCAGGCGCTACGAGACGCAATCGCCTGTGAACATAGCAAGAGCGGCAAATCGTTAGAGGAAACCGCGAAAGAGCAGCAAGTTTTGGCCGAAGCGAAGGCAGAGCAGATAAAGAAGGAATCCGAGGAAAAGAAGAATCGTAAGGCCATAGCCGAACGCAATGCCGAGCTGATCGCCTGTATTCAGCAGACTTTCGCAAAAGCGGATGCCGTCACGAAAAAGGCTGTTAAAGAGAAGATGGCCGAGTACGGTTTTTCTTCCTTTAGGGACGAAGATATTCCGACAAGGGCGCTTGAAGAAATCACAAGCCTCTTAAAAAAAGAATAACTCCTTGCCGCGCTAGGCACTCGGCTATATTCGGGGGTTCTTTGAGAACCCCCGTCTCGTCGCCGCCAAATCAAAAATGAAGTAAGGAGTAAGCATGAGCAAAACCGTCCGATGTACGGCAACTGGCGTGGTTGGTACTACTGACACGTTTTATAGAAAAGGGCAAAAGTATTATGCGTCTCGTGAGATATATTTGCAGCACAAAAGCAATCTCAAAAAAGGCAAATCATTAAGCGCCGAGCAGGATAAGATTTATGCTTTGATTTGTGAGTACATATTAGGAATCAAAACAGAGGCGCGTCGCCCTCCAACATTAGCGAAAATGCTTCGCCCATTTAAAGCCTACGATCCAGAGGTTGTCTGCCTAGCTATCGAGATGTGTGGGGCTAGGATTGCGGAAAAAATCAAGGAGCCTCGTTTCAATTCAGGGTACGGACAGCTCAATTATGTCGTAGCAGCTCTACGAAACGAGATGAATTACGCCGAGAACGTTCACCGACAGAAGAAATTTCAAGAGAAAAGAGACGCTGCGCGTATTGCTTCCGCGCCACAAGCGCCGATTGACTATGAGAACTTCGGCAAAAACGTTAAGCATCCAAAGAAGGATATGACAAAATTATTTCAGGAGGACGAGCAATGAGCTGGGAAGGTAATTATCCCGCCGAATTGATGGAAGGCCGGGAAATGGCCGAAGGCGCTTTTGTTTTTGGCCTATGGAAAAGCCCGGAGCTGTTCAGCGACTACAATAAAGTCAACGAAAACGGAGATTGTACGCTTATTACGCCAGACGGGAGATTTTTCTTCGATCTCGGTAAACAGCTTGCGCGGCAAGGATTCAAGTCCATCAATCACGCCGAGGTCGAGGCTTTCTTAGAAGGGCGACCAAAGATAAGAAAGAAGTTTGACGAATGGGGCGGGATGCAAGCCGTCGAAGAAATGCGAAGCCTCCTAAATGCCAACAATATTGAAGCCAACTTCGATGTCATTACAAAACTGAATTTGCTTATGAAACTCCACGATAAGGGATTCAACGTTATGCAAAACATCGGCAAACTAAAGAATTTGTCCTCTCAGGAGATTTATGACTTCTACGATCACGAGCTTAACAGCATCAGCATCTCAACCGGGCATGAAATCTTGCTGGAGGATATCGTAGTAGACGATGCCCTGATTGAGAGATGTCTTAGCGGCCAAACAATGGGTATCCCATATCGTAAACGCTGCCCAATACTGAGCTATTTAACTCTTGGTCTACCGTTGGGCGATTTGTACATGCTGGCCGGGTTTTCAGGCACGGGTAAATCATCGTTCGTGTTCGAGAACATAATCCTTCCGATCACACAAAACGAGATAAAATGTGCCGTTATCTCAAACGAAATGAGGATAGAGGCATTTCAGCACCTACTGCTGATGCACATTTTAACTCATGAGCTGGGTTATCAGGGATTGACCCGAAAGAACCTGAAATCGGGTGAGCTTACCGAAGAACAAGTTGAAATGCTGCATAGGGCCAAGAAAATTTCAGCGGAGAAATACCCCGGTATAAAATTCGCAAAGCTTTTCGACAACGACGTAAGAAAGGTGAATAAAATCACTCGAAGGCTTGCGAAGGAAGGGTATCAAGTCATTTTCTATGACACGATGAAGTCCGAGGATACTGTCAACGAAGCAATGTGGCAGCAGCTTCTCGTTCAGTCGCGTAAATTGTTCCAGCTTGCCAGCAAAGAGAATGTCTGCCTGATTGCGTCGTATCAGCTTGCCTTGCACACGCTCAACAAGCGTTTCCTTGATGCGAGTTGCCTGAGTAACGCCAAGCAAATCAAAGAAGTTTTTTCCGAGATGGTCTACTTGCGCCATCTTTGGGATGACGAGTATACCGGCGAACCACACGATGTTAAGCCCTATTTTACGAGGCAAGACGAAAGCGGCAAATCCGAAAGGATTCATGAGCAAATTGTACTTGATCCAGAGAAGCAATACGTCATTGCATTCCTTGATAAAACCCGGAACGACAGGATCGGAAGGACGTTGCTTTATGAATTCGACGGCGACTACAACATATGGAAAGAGCTTGGCTACTGTACAGTCCGTCAGCAAGATAGGGGCTGACATGATATGGACGCGGTACGCTTAACGGATCATCTATGCCGGAATGCCGATGCCGTAATCCTACTGCTAGAGGCTCTTGGATTCGATAGAATCAACCACAATAGATTTCAAAATAAAGTGCGTTTTGCGCGGGAGGAAGGCCGTAACCCCTCGTCGGTATCGCTCGATCTTGGAACTCTCTTTTATAAATGCTTCAGTACGAACGAGCGTGGGGATATCTTTACGCTGATTATGCGCAAGAGGAATATAAATTTTGCGCAGGCGTTAGATTTTGTTGCGTCCACGCTCGGCCTCGAAAAAGAGAGGTATAACCATAAGACAAAGCCGTTGTTCGGAGGGCGATTCCGCGGCCTTATAAAAGCAAAAAACCAGCCGGAAAGCGCAATGCCCGTATATAATGAGTCTATTTTGGAGCCTTATTCACATCGCTGCAATCTCATGTTTCTGCGCGACGGGATCAGCTTTGATGTTCAAGAGCGGTTTAAGATCGGCTATGATTATGAAACGAACCGCATAACGATCCCGATTTACACGCTCGATAATAAGCTTTGCGGCATTATGGGGCGGCTAAACGATCCAGACTGTCCGAAAGAAGAACGGTATTTGCCGCTAATCCCCTGTTCGCGCTCTCTCACAGTATACGGCTATGTCGCGAACTACATGTCGATACAACAGGAAGGCCGGTGTATCATCACCGAAGCGGAAAAGGGCGTTATGCAGCTTGCTTCTTTTGGCTACAACTTCGGGCTTTCAACCTCCGGCTGTACGATCAGCGACGTTCAGCGGCGGTATATCAAGTGCCTACGAGCGCCTAAGATCATTTTGGCCTACGATGAAGGGCTTGCGGAACACAACATGCGCGAGGAAGCTAAAAAGCTCGTCTCGGATAACACCCTTTTGAAAAATCAAGTCGGCTATATTTACGACCGGCAGAACGAAATCCTAAAACGCGGCTCAAAAAACTCGCCTAGCGACATGGGGAAAACGGGATTTGAAGCTCTTTTGAATAATCACGTAACTTGGCTATAAGGAGCAGACATGAAAACTGTATATCAGAGCAGCAGCGGCGCTATTTTGCATGGAGATAATTTAGATATCATGACATCCATCGCAAACAGTTCCGTGGATAGCTGTATATCGGACTTTCCATACGACCTATCTTTTATGGGCAAGAAATGGGACAAGACTAATAACTTTTACGATTGGTGCAAGTACAGGGCAGACAAACTTCATGAGGTAATCAAGCCCGGAGGCTATGTCGCGATTTTCGGCCATCCAAAAACCAATCACAGAATGAAATGCGCTTTTGAGGACGCTGGGTTTAGGATCGTTGAAGAAATTGATTGGGTTTATCTTTCTGGAATGCCCAAGAATCAGGATATCGGGAAGCTTTTCGATAAAGCGGCGGGAGCTGAACGCGAGGTTATCGGCGAGAAGGGCTTTCACAGCTTTTCCGTATCAAGAGCTGACAAGAATCATGGCGTGTTGGGAATGGATAATAGAAGCTTCGAGGAAGCTAACGCGCTTACTGCGCCAGCTACGGATATGGCTAAAAAGTGGGACGGCTGGAAAACCGCAGGACTGAAACCGGCACACGAGCCTATTACCGTGTTTCAGAAGCCGCTTGAAGGAACGTATATAGCGAACATTGAGAAGCACGGCTGCGGAGCCATGAACATTGACGCCTGCCGGGTTCCGATATCTCAGGCTGACATCGACATGCTGAACGCGAAATCGTCCAAGAATCCGACAACCAACTACTCAGACAAAGAAGATCGGATATACGGACAATATTCACAAGATCGAGCGAGTCCGGCTAATCAGTTAGGCCGCTTTCCTGCGAATATCATACTCGATGAATACACCGCTAAAATCCTTGACGAACAGACAGGAGAAAGCAAGTCATCGGGAGGAACGGGCAAAGCCTCGCGTATAAACCGCGCTAGAAATATCTATGGCGCTTTTCAGGACAAAGCTAACGAGGATTATTTTAACCCGTCTCTTGGCGGCTACGGTGATTCTGGCGGCGGGAGCCGCCTTTTTACTGTCATTCAGTATTCGCCTAAAGCTTCGCCATCAGAAAAGAAGCTGCCTAACGGAGAGCGGAATACTCATGTAACCATCAAGCCGGTTGCGCTGATAAAGTGGCTGATTAAGCTTCTTACGCCGGTTGACGGTATGACCATCGACATAACTGCCGGAAGCTGTACACACGGCGTCGCCTGCGAAGTGCTTAACAAGGACGAGGGATATGACCTATCTTGGATCAACATTGAGATCATGAATGAAGCAGCAGAGCCTTACTGTGCAATAGGCAAAGCGCGGGTCGAGGCTATATGAGCGCCAGCAATAAACTATGTTCCACATGTAAAATTCGAGGCTGGGAAACCATGAGCGCCGTCGCTGCCTGTAACTGCTGTGAAGCGCCGGACTACGAGTTTTATATCAACGACAGCAAGGAGGGAGAGACATCGCACACCGAGAAACCGATCCAAGAATCGAAACACTAAAGGCGCAGAAAAAGCGCCTTTATTCAATCTCTAAGCTAAATACTGTCGAGAACTGCCCCTATGAAGCATATCGCCAATACGTGCTGCATGATCGCGGCGAGGACGGTGTTTATGGCATCATGGGAACCCGTATTCATGATGTGCTTGAGGCCATTGTAAACGGCGAGGCCGACGCCGCGCAGCTCTTACCGGCGCTGGACGACGAGCTTGAAAATCTGCGGGTGCTTAATCTCGACTTTCCGAAGGATTTTAAAGGCGGGACGGCGATCCGGGACAACTGGATCGCGGACATGCGGCACTTTTGCTTGAACTTCACAGCGCCGAAAGGCAAGTTTATCACAGAGGAATTGATTTTATTCGAGCTGGACGAGGATCATTATTTTCACGGCTATGTCGATCTAATCAAGCAAAATAGCGATGGCAGCATCTCGATCTTCGACTGGAAAACCTCTACGAACTTCAACGCCCACGACCTCCTGCATCATGGGCGGCAGCTTGTCGCGTATGCCCTCGCGAAGCAAAAACAGGGCTTTGCCGTCAAGCATATTGGCTGGATCATGCTCAAGTACGTCGAGGTTGTGTACATGGGTAGGGCGCGTAAGAACTCTAAAGCTGATACTGAAATCAGAAAGGTCATCAATCGCGGCAAGCTGATCTCGGAGCTGCGGAGTGAGATCGAGGCGAAGCTTTACGGAGCCGGAATGGACGAGCTTGAAATTGAATGCCTCATGGCCGAGGCGCGTAAAGCAAACTCGCTTGATCCGCTGCCGCAAGAAGTCAGGAGACAATTTTCAATACGTCCATATCTGCGCTACTACGATCTGACGCCGGAGATCATGGATGAAACACTGAATCATATCTGGCGCATGATCGGCGAGTTTGAGGGCCGAAGCGAAAACGAATCCGACTGGCTACCGAGAGCGTTCATAAACGAGAGCGGCAAGGAAGATACGTTCTACTGCAACGTGCTTTGTAACTTTCGGCATTCCTGCCCCCATATCGCCCGACATAATGATCTTCGCTCGTTGATTGGCAAGTCCGACGACGAGCTATTTTGAGGTAGAACATGCAAAATTACCATAGGCATACGTCGTTCTCTAACATCATGACGACCGATTCAGCCATGACAAACATGGACTATGTAAACCGCGCCCTTGAATTAGGCCACAAGGTATTGAGCAGCGTAGAGCATGGCTGGCAAGGCTATTATTACGAGGTCTACGAGCTGGCGAAAAAGCACGGCTTGAAATTCATCTTTGGGGCCGAAGCGTATTGGGTTAAGGATCGCTTCGAGAAGGACAAAACCAATGCCCATATAATTCTACTCGCTCGTAATGAAAATGGACGCCGCGCCATTAACCGTATTCTGTCTGAAGCAAACGAAACCGGCTACTACTATAAACCGCGTGTTGATCTGGAACTGCTTCTTTCGCTGCCCCCGGAGGACGTTTTCGTCACGACAGCCTGTGTGGGCTTCTGGCACTACGAGGACGATATCGAAGAAATCATACTGGAGCTGTATAGGCATTTCGGCGCGAACTTCATGCTTGAAATCCAGAACCACAACACCGAAAAACAGATCGCGTACAACAGGATCATCCACGATCTGTACAAGGAATACGGCATTGAAATGATCGTCGGCCTCGACAGCCACTATATCTACGAGAACCAAGCCGAGCAGCGCGACGATATTTTAGCTGGGCGTGGCTTGAAGTACGACGATGAAACGGGCTGGTATATGGATTACCCGGACGATAACGAAGTCCGTAAACGATTCAAGGATCAGGGCGTTTTCTCCCCGGAGCAAGTGGAACGCGCTATGGCAAACTGTGATCTCCTGTTAGAGTTTGAGGACATCGTTCTTGATGATAACATCAAGTTGCCTACGCTTTACCCTGACATGACCCAAGAGGAACGGAACTCGCTCTACAGCCGCCTCATAACACAGAAATTCAAAGAGTATATGAAGGACGTTCCAGCCAGCGAATATGAGCGTTACTACGATGGCGTCAAGATGGAGGTTGACACTTACAAAAAGACCGGCATGGTAGACTATCCGCTGATCGACTACGAGATCGTTAAACGGGCAATTGAGCTTGGCGGCATAATCACCGACAGCGGACGCGGCAGCGGCGTCGGTTATTTCACTAATACCCTGTGTGGCTTTAGCAAGGTGGATCGTTTCAAATCGCCGGTCAAGCTATACCCGGAGCGCTTCATTTCCGCGACGAGAATCTTGGAAACTCGCTCTCTGCCCGACCTCGATTTGAACACCGGCAACCCGGAAATATTCGCCCAAGCACAAGAGGAAGTCATGGGCAAAGATCACGCCTATCCCATGATCTGCTTCGGTACGTTAAAAAAGAAGGCAGCATTTAAGCTTTATGCCCGTGCAAAAAACCTTGATTTTCCGACCGCCAATGATATTTCCAAGCAGCTCGAAAAATACGACGACGCGCTGCGCTACGCTGACGATGACGAACGGGATCAGCTCGATATAAACGACTTTGTAAAAAACGAAGAACACCAAGCGCTTGTCGAGCAATCAAAACCGTACTGGGGAATCATCGCGGATAAAAAGAAAGCGCCGTGCGCCTACTTACTGTATCAGGGCAGCATCCGCGAGGAGATCGGCTTAATAAAATGCAAATCGGACACGTCAAAGTCCGAGTATATGACCACCGTAATTGACGGAGCCGTAGCGGAAAACTACAAATTCTTGAAAAACGATCTATTGAAAGTCGATGTAACGCTGCTTATTGACGAGATTTTCAAGCGTGTTGGTCAACCGCACTTAACCGTGAACGAGTTGACTGAGCTGGTTCGCGGCAATGACCGCGTATGGGATATCTACGCGAATGGCTGGACGGTGGGCGTGAATCAGGTCGAAAAGGATTCCACGACGCGCAAGGTTATGAAGTACAAGCCCCGGAACATTTCGGAGCTTTCAGCGTTCATCGCGGCGATCCGTCCGGGCTTCAAGTCGATGTATTCCAAATTTGAATCCCGCAAGCCCTTTTCGTATGACATTAAGGCTTTTGACGATCTGATTCAGACGCCGGAATTTCCTCAGTCGTTCGTCCTGTACCAAGAGCAGACTATGCAAGTTCTAAACTACGCTGGCTTTGCACTGGACGAATGCTACGGCATCTTGAAGTCCATCGCCAAGAAGCACCCGGAGAAGGTACGGCCATTAAAAGCCCGATTCATAAAGGGCTTCAAAGAAAAGCTCATGCTGGATGATGCCGTGTCAGAGGCCGAGGCCGCAAAAATGAGTAAAAAGATATGGAAGATTGTCGATGATTCCACAGGATACTCGTTTAATAGCGCTCACGCCTACTGTATGGCGCTGGACAGCTTGTATTGCGCCTATCTCAAGGCGTATTATCCGCACGAGTTTTATGAAATCCTACTCGGCGTCTACAGCGCAAAAGGCAAGAAGGACAAGGTAGCGATCTTGAAGCAGGAGATGCTAAAGGCGTTTAAGATCAAAGAGGGAGCCTTTGAGCTTGGAGCCGACAACAGGAAGTTTTCTGCTGATCCTGACAACAATGTGATTTATCCGTCGCTGGCGTCCATTAAATCCCTGACCCAGCGCACCGCAGAAGCTCTCTACGTGTTTGGTCAAAAACACGGAGCCGAAAAAGACTTTTTCGAGATGTTCAAGAAACTCAAAAAAGTCAAAGAAGTTGATAGCGGCCAAATTGATATCTTGGTCAAGCTGGGCTTTTTTCATCGCTACGGCAAGATAAAGAAAATCCTTGTTTTTATATCTTGTTTTGACGAGCTTTACGGGCGTTCGCAGTTCAGTAAAAATACTGTATTCCCGACAAACAAAGACTTTCCTAAGTGCTTGATTGATTATGTAATGCACCATTCGGACACTGAGACGGAAAAGCAATACAGAGACTTCAATTACGAAGCTGCTTTAAGAGCTGTCTGGAACGACATTCCTGACGAAGAACATACGGACTCACAGATACTTAGGTGGGAATTTGAAGCGCTTGGCTATGTGAAGTCGCTTAATCCCAATGAATCCCCGAATTGCGGCCTCGTTCTGGACGTTGACAGGAAGTATACCCATCCCAAGCTAACGCTTTGCCGTTTGCACAACGGTGAAATCGAGAAGATCAAAGTCAAAATAAACGACTTTGAAAAATCGCAGATATCCTCCGGCGACATCATCAAATTAAAGGATACTTCGGAAGAAGGCCGCTGGTCGAAGGACGCTGAAGGCAAATGGATACAAAGCAGGACAGACAAAGAATCCATCCTGAAAACATGGGACGTAATAAGCAAAAAGGAAAGCGAGGAGATACTTTGATAAGCAACCGCGAACTTAACGATCCCCAAAAACGCCTTGCTCACGTTTACGAAATGGAGCGCAAGCTGGCCGCAGAGAAGATAAAGCTTCTCTCACGGCTCCCGTATAGGATCAGGAACTATATTGACGAACACTCGTATTTTGCCGGGGGCTGCATATATAGCCTCTACAACGGTCAGAAGCCGAAGGACTATGATCTGTTTTTAGATTGCGCTGAAGCTGTAGAGCGGCTGAACGCCGCCAAGATCGAGCGAGTCGATTTCAAGTCCGAATACGCGCTGTCTATGGGGGCATATCAAATCGTGACGCGATTCGTCGGCGCTCCAGAGGAAGTGATTGGAGAATTCGACTTCATGCACAATATGTTCTTTTTTAGGCACGGGCAGATTCAGAACGTCGCGCCGTGGAAGTATTTGAACACGAACAAACTGATCTTTAACAAAGACCGCGCACGGGATATTTGCGGCGCTATTATGCGCGTTCCCAAATTCGTCGCCCGTGGTATGACGATCAGCAAATACGAGATGGCGAACATGCTTAATTTGCTCGACAACGGGCAATTCGACAGCCGGGAGAAGGCCATAATCGAGAAGTTCAGGAACCCGCGGAGCCGCGCCAAGACCACATATTGAGGTGCCGCGATGCTTGAACGATTCGCTTTCACCGACAAAGAAATAGACGAGCTGGTCGGTTCGATGGTGATCCTCGTGGATACCCGCGAGAAAGAAAATGGGCATATCACCGACCACTTTGCCAAAAAAGGTATAGCGTTCAAGAAGAAGGCGCTAAGTCAGGGCGACTATTCCTTCATGCTTCCGGCCAATGAAGCGCTGTCGATCCCCCGCGATCTGTACTTCGACCGCGAGATCATGATCGAGCGAAAAGGCTCCCTCGAAGAGTTGAGCGGCAACCTTGCGCAGCAGCGCGACCGCTTTGAAAAGGAGCTGGCGCTTGCCCCGGCCAATAAAGTGCTTCTTATCGAAAATGCCTCTTACGCTGATATGGCCGCTGGCAATTATCGAACGCAATACAATAAGAAATCCTTTTGGGCCTCGCTGCATAGCTTTTGGCATCGGTACGGCCTCCCTTTTGTGTTCATAGAAAACAAGAAATGCAGCGGCTTGTTTATCTACGGAACGTTCTGTTACTACCTCAAAAGCTACCTAAAATAACGCTGAATTTACGAAAGGACGCTACATGAACCGAGAACAAAAACGAGCCGCCATACGCTCTCTACAGGCGAAAGGACACACGAAGGAGCAAGCGAAAAGCATGATCGCGCAGCTCATGTCGCTTACGGACAAGAAAAACATGACGCCCGACTTCGCAGAGGGCGACAAGGTTATGATCGACCTTGAAAGCATCAAGCGCGACGCCGACTATCCGAGGTTTACTGACAAGTATAAAGAATGGATTCACGCTCATGCGGACGATGTTTTTACCGTCGTGTTCGATGAGCGGCATCGCGATCTGCCGGTGGTCGTTTCCCTACAGGAAGATACCAGCGATCCCAAATGGTTGTTCTGGACAGGCAATTTGAAGGCCG
>QMCE01000015.1_pt1 | contig 56976 bp, 50 predicted proteins | sample 1821851 | NCBI WGS metagenome assembly QMCE01 (sample SAMN09453174, study PRJNA476694) | Termite gut metagenome, whole genome shotgun sequencing project. | isolation source: worker | host: Odontotermes sp. | place: South Africa:Pretoria | collected 2016-01-28
AATTGTTTCGTAACATTTTTCACCTTATCTTTGCAGCGAATTTCTAAGTTTCATAAAGGTTAGTAGTTTTAGGTTAGTTAAGGGAATCGAAGCGATGTGATATCGTTCTTCGATTTTCTGCTTTTTGTCCCCCCCCCGACATAACAGTTCCGCTCTACTGGCGGACACAGCGGACGGCAAAGCCGTAGGCGTAGACGTCGTCGTCCGCCGTGTACACGCTGGCATCGTTGAATAACAGGGCGTACACACCGGTTCTGCTGTTGTGCGTTGATGACGACCAGTAGCCCCCGCGTATGCCCTGATAGGACACGGAGCCATACATGTAACGGTACCCCGCAGCAGGTAGGAATATCGATTTCTCCGTTGTCGCGTCGACAAACAACCTGCCGTCCACGCCGCCCTGCCTTGTCCATGTGCTGACCACTTTCGTGTCGTCGCACAAAGCTTGAAAATCTTCCAAGCTCGGCACTCGCCAACCGTCGGGACAGGGATCGTAGGACGGCTCCCACACCGTGCCCGAAACAACGCTGTCGTCCCAGGTCGTGTCGCCGTTCGACGAGACGAGCGGGTCGGTCGCGCTCCAGCCCACGTTCTTGCCCCACTGATAGAACATGCCGAAATCCTCGGGCTTGTCGGAGAATTCTCCGGGGGCGCCCACATTGCGGGTCGCCCACTGCACGCCGTTGATCGTGACGCTTAAGTTATCGTGGTCATCGCCGCCCGGATTACAACCCGCCATAATCATAGCGGCGAAGAAGAACAGAGGGAATAATTTTTTCATCGTGGTTTGGATTACATATCAAAATTAAAACAGTCTACAAATCTACGGAAAAAAATCGTAATTTTGCTCGCGATATGGAAAATTTTATTGTTTCGGCGCGGAAGTACCGGCCGGCGACATTTGCCTCCGTCGTGGGGCAGCATCATATAACCTCTACGTTGCGGAATGCTATCGCGCGCGGGCAGTTGGCGCATGCCTATCTGTTTTGCGGGCCGCGCGGGGTGGGTAAAACCACCTGTGCGCGCATCTTCGCAAAGGCCATAAACTGCATGGCTCCGGACAACGGAGCCGAGGCGTGTGGCAAGTGCGAATCGTGCCGCGGGTTCGACCAGGGGCGCTCGTTCAATATACATGAACTGGACGCGGCTTCAAACAACTCGGTCGAGGATATTCGCAATCTTACCGACCAGGTGCGCATTCCGCCGCAGGTGGGACGGTACAGCGTATATATCATCGACGAGGTGCACATGCTGTCGGCGGCGGCGTTCAACGCTTTTCTCAAGACGCTGGAGGAGCCGCCCGCGCATGCGGTGTTCATTCTTGCCACGACCGAGAAACATAAGATCATTCCTACTATTCTGTCTCGTTGTCAGATATTCGATTTCAACCGTATACGCGTCGCCGACGGGGTGGAATATATGCGGGGGATCGCGGCGGCCGAGGGAGTGGAGTATGACGAGGAGTCACTCAATCTGATCGCGCGCAAGGCCGACGGGGGGATGAGGGATGCTTTGAGTATGTTCGATAAGGCGGTGTCGTTCTGCGGGCCGGCGCTGCGGTACAAAGAGGTGGCCACGTCGCTGAATATTCTTGACTACGACACCTATTTCGATGCGGTGGACACGGTGCTGGCGGGGGACTACGGGGCGGCGCTGATGCTGTTCGACAGGGTGTTGGCCCAAGGATTCTCGGGGCAGACTTTCATGGCGGGACTTGGCAGCCATCTGCGCGATCTGCTGGTGGCGCGGGGTGCTGAGACGGCGGCACTGCTCGACGTCACGGGGCCGCTGCATGCACGGTATGTGGAGCAGTCGGGGAGATGCGGGGTCGATTTTCTATTCGGCGGGATTGCACTGCTGGCCGATCTGGACACGCGGATACGGGTGGCAACCAACCAACGGCTGATGGTCGAGTTGGCGATGATGAAGCTTTGTTCGTTGGCGGCTCCTTCAGATAGTGAGGCCGCGGAAAAAAAAAACTTTGAACGGTTAGCGCCGGTGGTTTCTTTGCCGCCGCTGCGGGGGAAGAGGGCGGAGTCCGCACAGAAACCTGAGGCGGAAGCGGAAAAAACGGTGCCCTGCCCTGCCCCGATAACGGAGACGGAGACGGTGCCGGAGCCCGTGCCGGTGTCTGAAACCGTGCCGGTGACAGAGCCGGTGCCGGTTCAGAAAGCCGAGCCTGAAGTGGCGGCGGCGAAACCGGCCGTATCTGCGATTTCCGGGCGACCGCTGAGTGAGATCATGAGCGCAGGGAGTGCCCGTGGCGGATCAGGCTACACGGGAGAATCGGGCGGAGAGTCTGAACAGCCCGCAACTCCGATCGACCCCGATGCCCACGAAAAAATCGAGCGACATCGCGAAAAATTTCTCGAAAAACTCACGCGCGAAAGGCCGCGAATCGGGGTGGCTTTCGAAACTATGGAGGTCGCCGGCAACACACTCACCGTGCGCGTCGCTTCGAAAACGCTGCACGACGAGATAGTGCGTTGGCGAACCGAAACGCTGCATCTGCTTGCCGCCGTTGCGGGAGTGCACGGGCCGATCGAACTCGAAGTGATTGTAGACGAGACCGTTAAGCCGACACGGCCCATACGCATCGAAGACAAGGTGAAGCATCTGGCCGAACTCAATCCCGAATTCAACACGCTGCGCAAAGTCCTTGAAATGGAGATCGAGTGAATTATGAGTTAGCTACACAGAACTTTTTGCGCGTTAGCTTAACTCATAACTCATAATTCATAACTCATAACTTTGTTATATCTTTGCGGCAGAAAATTTTAACGCGACACACCATGAATTTTGTAGAAGAACTGCGCTGGCGGGGTATGATACACGACCTGACGCCCGGCACCGAAGAATATCTCACCAAGGGAATGGGCACCGCTTACGTCGGTATCGACCCGACGGCAGACTCGCTGCACATAGGGCATCTGGTCAGCGTGATGATATTGAAACACTTCCAGCGCTGCGGTCACCGGCCCATCGCACTTGTCGGCGGCGCCACCGGTATGATCGGCGACCCGAGCGGTAAGTCACTCGAACGCAATCTGTTGGATGAACCTACCCTGCGCCGCAACCAGGAGGCGATCAAAGCGCAACTTGCGCGGCTGCTCGATTTCGGTCGGAACGCCGGCGGCGATACCGATGTCGCTCCGAACACCGCAATCATGGTCAACAACTATGACTGGATGAAGGAGATGACCTTCCTTAATTTCATTCGCGACATAGGTAAGCTGATCACCGTCAACTACATGATGGCCAAGGACAGTGTGCGTAAACGGTTCGATGCGGACGGCGAGGGAATGTCGTTCACGGAGTTTACATACCAGCTTGTGCAGGGGTACGATTTTCTGCACCTTTTCGAGAGCCACGACTGCCGGATGCAGCTTGGCGGCAGCGACCAGTGGGGCAATATCACTACCGGTACCGAACTGATACGCCGCAAGTTGGGTGGCGAGGCTTACGGATTGACATGTCCGCTGATCAAAAAGGCCGACGGTACGAAATTCGGCAAGACCGAACAGGGGAATATATGGCTCTCGGCGGAGTACACCCCTCCATATCGTTTTTATCAATTTTGGGTTAATACAAGCGATGAGGACGCAAAATCATACATCAAAATATTCACAATGTTAAGTCGCGAGGAAATTGACGCCATCATTGCGGAACAAGAGGCGGCACCTCATCTTCGTCCACTGCAAAAACGTTTGGCTAAAGAACTCACTGTGATGATACACTCTCAGGCAGATTATGAGGAGGCTAAATATACATCAGAATATCTATTCAGCGACGAGGCTACATACGAAGATCTTTGGAATAAGAATGAAGATACTCTGTGGAAAATATTTTGTAACGTCGATCACCTTTATCCTCTCAACACCGATTTGCTTTTTAGGGACGGAGAAGTGAATGTGGTAGACTTTTTAGTAGACAGAGCCAAGGTATTCCCGTCGAAGAGTGAGGTACGCAAACTAATCGCGGGTGGCGGTTTATCACTCACACAACGGAAAATTGAGTCTGCAACGCAAATTATATCACGCAATGATCTGCTCCCAGGTAATTTCCTGCTTTTTAGAAAAGGTAAAAAAGATTTCCGTCTCATTGTTGCACAATAGATTATGAAACACACTACACGCTTTTTCGTATCCCTTGCGATGCTTGTTGCCGCAAGCGTAATGTCTACAACCACCTCGTGCGACGTCGTCAAACAGTTGGCCGGAACCTACAACATGGTGAACTGCAAGTACGATTTTCGCTCGCTGACGGGTGTTTCGGTGGCGGGGATCAATGTCTCGCAGTTGTCGCTGATGGATGCGCCGCGGATACTCAATCTGCTGTCGGGCGGGGCGACGAGCATTCCGGTCGGCTGCACGGTCAATCTCGATGTGAACAACCCGAACGCGACCGACGCAATTCTGAACGGGATGGACTATGCGCTGGCCATCGACGGGGTGGACTTCACTTCGGGCAGCGTGGCGCAGCAACTTTCGGTCGCTCCGGGCGGCACGGGTGTGCTTCCGCTGGCGATGGCTTTCGATGTGGCGACGCTGCTGAAGGGCGAGAGTCGCGATGCGGTGATAGGGGTTGTGCGAAATCTCGCCGGACTGAGCGGACTCGGAGCGGTGAAAAATGACCAAGCCTCGAAAGTGACACTCAATATACGGCCCTCGTTCGATGTGGCGGGACACAAGGTCACCTCGCCGGTGATGATCCCGGTGAATTTCTCTTTCGGCGGGAAGTAAAGGCGGGGTGAGGGCGGCGAGGGCGGCGAGCACGGTGAGGGCGGTGAGCACGGTGAGGGCGGCGAGCGTGGCGCTGATTCATAAAAAAAGTCCGGAATGATTTTCCGGACTTTTTTTATTTAAGCAACTCGGCCAATTTGGCCCCCAGCGCCTCGCCTCGAAGATTCATCGCTACGATGTTGCCGCGGCGGTCGATCAGATAGTTGCGCGGAATGGAGTTGACGCCGTAGAGCGCCTGTGTAGGACACCCCCACCCTTTCAACGCACTGACGTGAACCCAATCCATGTCGCCGTCGGCGATCGCTCCGCGCCACGCATCTCCGTCGTCGTCGTACGACACCCCGTAGATTTCGAAGCCCTTTTCATGGTAGGCGTCGTAGGCGGCTTTAAGATAGGGCAGCTCGGCCATGCAGGGCGGGCACCACGACGCCCAGAAATCCAACAGCGTGTACTTACTGTCGGACACGACATCGGAGAGTTTCACCTCTGTGCCTTCGGGCGAGGTCAGTCCCTCGATCTGTTTGTACTGTTCGCCTTTCGGGCCGCCGCATGCCGTCAGTGCGCCGACTATCGCCATAGCCGCCGCCACGCATGCGATCAGGAATACTCTTTTCATATCAATCTTTGAATTTGGCCTTCAGGAACTCGCGGTTCAGTCGGGCGATGTGGGCGATCGAGATACCTTTGGGGCACTCCATCTGGCAGGCCTGAGTGTTGGTGCAGTTGCCGAAACCGAGCTCGTCCATCTTTGCCACCATCGCTTTCGCACGGCGGGCGCCCTCGACACGGCCCTGCGGAAGTTTGGCCAGCGACGATACGCGTGCCGCGACGAACAGCATCGCCGAACCGTTCTTACACGTCGCCACACACGCTCCGCAGCCGATACATGCCGCGGCGTCCATGCTCTCCTCGGCGTCGTCTTTCGAGATGGGGATCGAGTTGGCGTCGGGTACACCGCCCGTGTTGACGCTGACGTAGCCGCCCGCCTGAAGGATCTTGTCGAAAGCCTGACGCTCGACTACCAGGTCGCGGATCACGGGAAAGGCGGCCGAACGCCACGGTTCGATCGTGATCGTGTCGCCGTCGCGGAACTTGCGCATGTGGAGCTGGCAGGTGGTGATCTCGCTGTCGGGGCCGTGCGCCTCGCCGTTGATGAAGAGCGAGCACATGCCGCAGATACCCTCGCGGCAGTCGTGGTCGAATGCCACCGGGCCGCGGCAACTTCCGGGAACGGCGACAGGCTCGCGATCCTCGTGGATCAGTTTGTTATTGAGGATGTCGAGCATTTCGAGGAACGAGGTGTCTGGCGAGATGCCCTCCACCTGGTATGTTTCGAAACCACCCTTCGACTTGGCGTCTTTCTGGCGCCATATTTTGAGCGTCAGGTTCATCAATTTATTTTCCATGATAACATTTTTTTTGACTCATGACTCATGACTCATAACTCATAACTCATAACTCATAACTAATCTTTATAGTTACGTTGTGCGGGATGCGCCACCTCGAAGTGGAGTTCTTCTTTGTGCATTACGGGAGCGTGGTCTTCGCCCTTGTACTCCCACACTGCTACGTAGGCGTAGTTCTTGTCATCTCTGAGAGCCTCGCCCTCGGGGGTCTGGTACTCGACACGGAAGTGGCCGCCGCAGCTCTCGTTGCGATTGAGGGCGTCGCGGGCCATAAGTTCGCCAAGTTCGAGGAAGTCCACCAGGCGCAGCGCCTTTTCGACCTCGGGGTTGAACTCGCCGTTCTCGCCGGGAACGTAGACATCTTTCCAGAAATCCTTGCGCAGTTGGGCGATGGCGGCGATGGCTCTTTCGAGGCTCTCTTTGGAGCGCGCCATGCCTACGTCTTCCCACATCACGTTGCCGAGCTTTTTGTGGAACTCGTCGACGGTGTGTTTGCCCTTGATGGCGAGCAGGCGGTCGATCTTTTCGCGGATCGCCCGCTCGGCCTCGTCGAATGCGGGGGTGTCAGTGGAGACCTTCGGAGCCTGTATCTTTTTCGACAGGTAGTCGCCGATCGTGTAGGGCAGCACGAAATATCCGTCGGCAAGGCCCTGCATCAGCGCGCTGGCTCCGAGGCGGTTGGCCCCGTGGTCGGAGAAGTTGGCCTCGCCGATCGCGTACAGGCCGGGAATGGTGGTCTGGAGATTGTAATCGACCCAAATGCCGCCCATCGTGTAGTGAACCGCCGGGTAGATCATCATCGGCTCTTTATAGGGGTTGACGTCGGTGATCTTTTCGTACATCTGGAACAGGTTGCCGTAGCGGGCGCGGATCACGTCGACCCCGAGGCGCTCGATCGCCGTCTTGAAGTCGAGGAACACCGCCAGGCCCGTTTCGTTCACCCCGAAGCCCGCGTCGCAGCGCTCTTTGGCCGCCCTCGAAGCCACATCGCGCGGAACGAGGTTGCCGAAGGCCGGGTAGCGGCGCTCCAGATAGTAGTCGCGGTCTTTCTCCTCTATGTCGCTCGCTTTTTTCGCTCCGTTTCTTATCGCTTTGACGTCCTCCATCTTTTTCGGAACCCAGATGCGACCGTCGTTACGCAGCGACTCGGACATCAGCGTCAGTTTACTCTGCTGGTCGCCGTGAACGGGAATACATGTCGGGTGGATCTGTGTGAAGCAGGGGTTGGCGAACATCGCGCCCTTGCGGTAGCACTGGAACGCGGCCGAGCCGTTGGAGTTCATGGCGTTGGTCGAGAGGAAAAACACGTTGCCGTAGCCCCCGCTCGCGATCACCACCGCGTGGGCGCCGAAACGCTCGATCTCGCCGGTCACCAGGTTGCGCGCAATGATCCCTTTGGCCTCACCGTCCTCTACAACGACATCCAGCATTTCGTGGCGCGGGTAGCTCTTGACGCTGCCCTTCGAGATCGAACGGTTCAGAGCGGCGTAGGCACCTAACAGAAGCTGCTGGCCCGTCTGGCCGCGGGCGTAGAATGTACGCGAAACCTGTGCGCCGCCGAAACTTCGGTTGTCCAACAGGCCGCCGTACTCGCGGGCGAACGGGACGCCCTGCGCAACGCACTGGTCGATGATCAGATTCGCCACTTCGGCCAGACGGTAGACGTTGGCCTCGCGTGCGCGGTAGTCGCCGCCTTTGATCGTGTCGTAAAACAGACGGAACACCGAGTCGTTGTCGTTCTGGTAGTTCTTGGCGGCGTTGATGCCTCCCTGCGCGGCGATCGAGTGGGCGCGGCGCGGCGAGTCGGAGATGCAGAACACCTTGACGTTGTATCCGAGTTCGCCCAAAGATGCGGCGGCAGCTCCGCCACCGAGGCCCGTGCCGATGACGATTATATCCAATTTTCGTTTGTTGGCGGGGCTCACCACCTTGATGGCGGCCTTGTGGGCGCTCCATTTGTTCTCCAGCGCACCGGCCGGTATCTTGGAATCGAGTTTCATGACTATATCAGACTTTTAATGAAAAACACAATGACAACCACGGCGAACATCGCCACAACGAGCGTCGTCCAGATATTGGAGATCGTCTTCAGGCGCGGGAACCACGTCTGGTTCGAAATGCCGCTCGACTGGAACATGCTCCAGATGCCGTGGTTGAGATGCAACCAAATCGCCGCGAACCACACCAGGTAGATCACCGCGTTGTACCACTTCGAAAATGTGTACTCGATCAGCGCGGTGCCGTCCGTGGGACTCAATCCGAGTGAATTTTCGTGGCCGCCCATGACCTCCACCAACTGCATCTTGGACCAGAAATGGATCATGTGGACCGCCAAACCGCCCAGCACGATCAATCCCAGCACCAACATGTTTTGAGACGACCAACCAACTCCCGGAGGAGTTTTCGACACGGCGTAACGGTCGCCGCCGCGCGCACGGCGGTTTTGCAGCGTCAGCCAGATGCCGTAGAGAATGTGCACGACAACGCCGCCGGCCAACACCAGCGTGGCTACCAGGGCGTACCAGTTGGCGCCCAACATTTCGCAGATCCAGTTGTAGGCGTCGGCCGAGATGATCGCAACGATGTTCATCGCCGCGTGGAAAGTTAGAAACAGGACGAGAAAGGCTCCCGAAAGGCTCATCACAAACTTGCGACCGACCGACGAAGAGACAATGAAAGGAAGTTTCATATATTTAATAATTATTTATTATTTTTGGTGTCGCAAAGGTATCGTATAGTTTTTAAAATAACAACACTTGCGGGAGGATAAAAATAAATTACGTGCGGCGGTCAGGGCGGCAGGGGGTGCGGTTGCGGATGGGAGCGCTGTCGTCGACGAAATTATTGTCGCCGGGCGGATCGAGGCGCTGCCCGAGTTTGCGGCGGCGCGCACCGTGGCACTGTATTGTTCGCTGCCCGACGAGGTGCCCACCGACGGGATGCTGCGTTGTTGGCTGGGGCGAAAAAGGTTGGCGCTGCCGGTGGTCTCGGACGATGGGTCGATGGTTTTTCGGGAATATACCGGCGGGGAGAGTCTGTCGGTCGGTGCGTTCGGGATTCGCGGGCCGGTGGGCGAACGCGAGATCACGCCCGAGGGGATCGACCTGATGTTGGTTCCCGGGGTGGCGTTCGACGCAGGCGGACGCAGGCTCGGGCGCGGCGGAGGTTTCTACGACAGATACCTTGCACGGGCCGACGCGGCACATATATATAAGGTGGGGCTGTGCCGTGCCCGTGCGCTGGTGGACGAGGTGCCCGCCGAGGCGCACGACGTACGAATGGATAAAATCATAACGAATGGATAGTTGGGAATCGTCAAACAACGGGTGGATCGAGGTGATCTGCGGCTCGATGTTCTCGGGCAAAACAGAGGAGCTGATCAGACGGCTGAAACGTGCGCAATATGCACATCAGAGAGTCGAGATCTTTAAACCCACCGTCGATGTGCGATACTCCGAGGAGGAGGTGGTGTCGCACGACGCACGGTCGATACGCTCCACTCCGGTCGAATCTTCGGCCTCGATACTGCTCATGGCGACCGATGTGGATGTGGTGGCGGTGGACGAGGCGCAGTTCTTCGACGAGGGGTTGGTCGACGTGTGCCGCAGATTGGCCGACGGCGGGATACGTGTGATTGTCGCCGGGCTCGATATGGACTATCTGGGAAAACCTTTCGGCCCGATGCCCGCACTGATGGCAACCGCCGAGTATGTCACCAAAGTGCATGCGATATGTGTGAGGTGCGGCGCTCCGGCAAACCACTCCCACCGTACGGCGGGGGGTGACAGGCTCGTGCAGCTCGGCGAAACGGAGAGTTACGAACCACTGTGCCGGCACTGCTTCAACCGCGCTCGTGCGAAATAATTTTTGGTTATTCGAAAATATTCCCTACCTTTGTCCCGCTATGATGAAATTTATCGCCATACATCATCATCACCGTATCTTCCAGGGGTAGGGTCTTGTTTGTATATGGCATCGTATAACCAGGCTTACCCGTAGAAGGTGGGCCTTTTTTTATTTTTTTGGGCCTTTTTATTTTTGAAAAAACCGTAAATTCATAATCTGTAATTGAAATGATCCGAATAGCTATCCAGGCCAAGGGACGCCTGAACGAACAAAGTCTCGATCTGTTGGACGAGGCCGGAGTGACCGTCGACGAGAACCGCCGTAAATTTCTGACGCGCTCGGAGAGTTTCCCCATCGAGGTGCTCTATCTGCGCGACGACGATATTCCGCAGGCCGTGGCGATGGGTGCCGCCGATCTGGGGATCGTGGGCTACAACGAGGTGGCCGAAAAGGGGTTCGATGTGGACGAGGTGCTACGGCTCGGTTTCGGGGCTTGCAGGATCTCGCTGGCGGTGCCACGACAGGCCGAATACACCGGGCCGAGGTGGTTTGCGGGGCGGAGAGTGGCTACCTCGTATCCGCGTATTCTGTCGGAGTATTTTGCGCGCGAAGGGGTCGAGGCCGAGATTCATGAGATTGCCGGTTCGGTGGAGATCGCTCCGGCGGTGGGAATGGCCGACGCGATATTCGATATCGTCTCTTCGGGCGGGACTTTGGTCTCCAACGGATTGGTGGAGGTCGAGAAGGTTTTGTTCTCGGAGGCGGTGCTGATCGCCACGCCGGGACTGAGTGCCGAAAAAACCGCACTGCTCGAACAGCTGAAATTCCGGTTCGGCGCGGCTTTGGAGTCCCGCGGCATGAAGTATCTGCTGATGAACCTGCCCTCGGAGATGGTCGATCGGGCAATCGAGATACTGCCCGCGATGCGCTCGCCGACGGTGATGCCGCTCGCCCAGACGGGTTGGTGTTCGCTGCACTCGGTGGTGCGCGAAAATGATCTGTGGGACAAGATCGAAGCTCTCAAGGCGATCGGCGCAGAAGGGATACTTGTGCTTGCTCTCGAAAAAATTATAAAATGACGGTGCCTGTATACATAAATCCGCCCACCGAAGATTGGGACGGGCTTGTGCAGCGGGCCGGGGCGGGCGACGAGGCCGATATCACCGCGCGCGTCGAGCAGATCCTGCGACTCGTGCGGCGTGGCGGCGACAGGGCTCTTCGTGAGCTCACTGCCGAGATCGAGGGGCTCGACGTTTCGGAGCCTGCGGTTTCGGAGGCTGAGTTCGAGCGTGCCGAGGGGGCGGTGTCGAAGCCTCTGCGTGAGGCAATCGAGGTTGCCGCGCGTAATATCCGTACTTTTCATGAAGCTCAGCGTCCGACTGCGATAGATCTCGAAACGGCGCCCGGGGTAAGGTGTGTGCAGCGTGCCGTGCCCATTCAACGGGTCGGGCTGTATGTTCCCGGGGGATCGGCGCCGCTGTTTTCGACGGTGTTGATGCTGGCTGTGCCGGCGAGCGTGGCGGGGTGTCCCGAGGTGGTTTTGTGTACTCCGGCCGGGCTGGATGGTGAAGTTGCCCCGGCGGTTCTTTACGCGGCGCGGATTTGCGGCGTCGACCGCGTTTTCAAAGTGGGAGGGGCACAGGCGGTGGCGGCGATGGCGTACGGTACAGAGAGCATACCGCGGGTCGATAAGATATTTGGCCCGGGGAACAGATATGTCACACGCGCAAAGCAAATTGTGAGCACCGCCGACTGTGCCGTCGATATGCCCGCCGGGCCCTCCGAAGTGTTGGTGATGGCCGACTCTGACGCCTGTCCTGCGTTCGCGGCGGCCGATATGTTGTCGCAGGCGGAACATGGGGCCGATTCGCAGGCTGTTCTGGTGTGTCTCGACGAAAGGTTCGCCGATGCGGTTCGCCGCGAGATCGAGGTGCGGCTTCCCGCTTTGGAGCGACGCGAAACTGCCGGTCGGGCGTTGGAAAACAGTCGGATCATCGTGTTGCAGTCGCGGGAGGACGCCATCCGTTTTGCCAATCTGTACGCGGCAGAACACCTTATAATTCAGATGGCCGATCCGTGGGGGGTGGCAGATCGGATCACCTCCGCCGGAAGTGTTTTCGTCGGCCCGTGGTCGCCCGAAAGTGCCGGTGATTATGCTTCCGGAACCAATCATACACTCCCCACGGCCGGTTGGGCGCGCTCGCACAGCGGTGTGAATCTCGACAGCTTTATGCGCCGGATCACGTTTCAGGAGCTATCACGCGAGGGGTTGAACGCCCTGGCCGACACGATAACAACAATGGCCGACGCCGAAGGGTTGGACGCCCACGCCGACGCCGTCAAAATCCGAATACAATGATGAATCCTTTAGATCTGGTTCGACCCAACATATTGAACCTCACGCCCTATTCGACCGCGCGGGACGAATATCGCGGCCCGCTGGGCATATTTCTCGACGCCAATGAAAACCCCTATCCGGATGAGGGTGAGGGCGGTGGTGATGGCTGTGATGGTGGCGGTAACTGCGGCGGCGGCGGTTTCAACCGGTATCCCGACCCGGCGCAGCGCGAACTCAAACGTTTGCTGTCCGAAATCAAGGGCGTTGCGCCCGAACGTATCTTTGTCGGCAATGGGAGCGACGAGGCTATCGACCTTACATTCAGGGTGTTTTGCGAACCGCGGGTGGACAATGCCGTTGCCATTGCCCCGAGTTACGGGATGTATCGCGTGGCGGCGGCGATCAACGATGTCGAGATGCGAGAGGTGCAACTGGGGGAGGACTTTTCGCTCGACGTCGAGGCTGTTTTGAGTGCTGCCGACGAGCGTACCAAACTGCTGTTTTTGTGCTCGCCGAACAACCCGAGCGGTAACCTTTTTCCGCGCGCGCAGATCGAGGAGGTGCTGAGGCGCTTCCCCGGAATGGTGGTGCTGGACGAGGCTTATATCGACTTTGCAGAGACGGGCGCGAGTTTTTTGTATGACCTTGACCGCTACCCGAATCTCATTGTGCTTCAGACACTTTCGAAGGCCTGGGGGATGGCCGGTCTGCGGCTGGGTCTGGCCTTCGGTGCACGTGAGGTGATGGACATTCTTGCGCGGGTTAAATATCCCTACAACGTGAGCGCCGCCGTGCAACGCATCGTGGCCGAACGACTCTCCCGTCCCGAAAGAGTCGCAGCGCAGATAGCCGAGATCAAGCGGGAACGCGCCCGCCTCACTGCCGCCCTCGCCGCGAGTCCCGCCATCGTGAAGGTTTTCCCGAGCGATGCCAATTTCGTGCTTGTCAAAACCGTCGGCGATCCGCGCCAACTGTACGAACAACTTATCGCTCAAGGGGTCATCGTTCGAGATCGCTCACGAATACGCGGCTGTGAAGGAACCCTGCGGATCACGATCGGCACACCCGAAGAAAATGACAAATTAATTGAGCTCATTACAACTTAAATAATGAAAAAGGCACTGTTTATAGACCGCGACGGTACCCTTGTCGCCGAAACCGCCTCCGATGATATCCACATCGGCTACGACCTGCACTTCCTGCCGGGAGTGGTATCGGGCATGAAAACCATTGCCGGACTCGATTACGAACTGGTGCTGGCATCAAACCAGGACGGGCTCGGTACGGAAGGCTATCCGGAGGAGATATTCTGGGGCCCGCACCGACTGATACTCGACGTGTTGGCGAGCGAAGGTGTGTTTTTCGACGATCAATTGATAGACCCCACAATGCCGGCCGACGGCGCGCCCACTCGTAAACCGGGCATCGGAATGTTCGGAAAGTATCTCGGCGGCGACTACGACATGGCGGCTTCGTTCGTGATCGGCGACCGCATTACCGATGTTTTGCTGGCACGGAATCTCGGTGCGCGCGCAATCCTCGTTCGGCCTCGCGGAGAGGGTGCCGAGATGGTTGCCGCCGAAGGATTGCAGGATGTGTGCGCCCTGGTTACCGATAACTGGGCCGAAATAGCCGAATTTTTGCGGCTCGGCACGCGTACGGCACGGGTCGAACGACGCACGGGCGAGACCGATATCACAGTGGCAGTGGATCTCGACGGCCGTGCTCCTTCGACGATCGACACGGGGCTGAAGTTCCTCGACCACATGCTCGATCAGATCGTACACCACTCGGGCATATCGCTCGGCGTCAATGCGATAGGTGATCTCGAAGTGGACGAGCATCACACGATGGAGGATGTGGCGATCACCCTCGGCGAGGCGATGATCGAAGCGCTGGGCAACCGTCGCGGCGTGGAACGTTACGGTTTCGCGCTGCCCATGGACGAGGCACGCGCGATGGTGCTGATCGACCTCGGCGGACGCATAGATTTCGATTGGAACGTCAGTTTTTCGCGCGAAAAGGTCGGCGACGTGCCCACTGAAATGTTCAGTCACTTTTTTAAAAGTCTCGGGGCGGCAATGCGCTGCGGGCTGCACATTGCGGCGCGCGGCGGGAATGACCACCACATCGCCGAAGCGATATTCAAGGCATTCGCCCGCGCACTGAAAGCTGCTGTGCGACGCGAGCCATTTAACGATCAACTACCTACAAGCAAGGGATTTATATGATAGAAATTATACCTGCCATTGACATTATCGGTGGCGAATGCGTGCGTCTGACGCAGGGCGATTATGCCCAGAAAAACGTCTATTTTAAGGATCCCGCCGATGTGGCGCAGCGATATGCCGATGCCGGGGTTCAGCGGCTGCACATGGTCGATCTCGACGGAGCAAAAGCCTCTGAGCCGTGCAATTTGGCTGTGTTAGAGCGGGTTGCGCGTCGGACAGGACTGAATATTCAGTATGGTGGCGGTATAAAGAGCGTCGAGTCTCTGCGCAGGGTGCTGGACGCGGGGGCGGCGCGGGCGATCGTGGGGAGCATTGCGGCGAATGATCCTGAGCTTTTCGAATTGTGGATCAGCGAATTAGGGGCCGCACACATAATCCTCGGTGCAGATGTTCGTGACGCCGAAGAGGGCAAAATCGCGACGCACGGCTGGCTCAGGGAATCACCCCTCACTGCCGCCGGGCTGATCGGTCGTTTTGCGGCAAAAGGCCTCACTCAGGCTATTGTGACTGATATTTCGCGCGACGGGATGTTGGCCGGGCCGGCATTCGCGCTGTACAGAAAACTTCAGGCGGATTTTCCCGAAGTGGAGATCACGGCGAGCGGTGGAATCTCGAATGTGGAGGACATTGCAAGGCTCGAAATTCAGAAAACACAAAGTGTGATAGTGGGTAAAGCATTGTACGAAAATAAGATAACTTTAGACGATTTAAAGAAATGGCTGTAAAGAAAATTATTCCGTGCCTCGATGTGTATGGAGGGCGGACGGTAAAAGGCGTCAATTTTGTCGATCTCAAAGAGGTTGGCGATGCGGTCGAACTTGGCAAAAAATATGCCTCTGAGGGGGCTGACGAGCTGGTTTATCTCGATATCAGCGCTACCAACGAGGAACGGCGAACGTTCATCGACCTCGTCGAACGGTTGGCGGCGGCGATCGAAATTCCGCTTACTGTCGGTGGCGGAATTGCCTCGCTCGATGACGTGACGCGACTGCGCGATGCCGGGGCCGACAAAGTGTCGATCAATAGCGCGGCGATACGCACTCCTGAGCTAATAAACGAAATAGCAGCACGTTACGGCCGTGATTCTATCGTCGCCGCGATCGACGGGAAGCTCGCTTCCGACGGAACCTGGCGCGTCACGACTCACGGCGGAACTAAAATTTCAGACAAAGAACTGTTCGCATGGGCGCGCGAAGTCGAACAGCGGGGAGCAGGCGCGATACTCTTCACCTCGATGGAGCACGACGGAACACGCCGCGGCTATCCCTGCGAACTCTTCGCACAGTTGGCCGACACCGTGTCCATACCCATAATCGCCTCAGGCGGAGCAGGTTCTGTGGCCGATATTGCCGAAGTACTCACCAAAGGCCGCGCCGATGCAGCACTCGCTGCCAGCATTTTTCACTATGGCGAAATCCCGATTCCCACCCTAAAACGCGAGCTCCGCGCGCTTGGTATAGAGGTGAATTTAGAAAATTAGAAACCTATAAAAATCAGAAATTATGGACTTTTCTGAATTAGATATTTTGAAGAACGCCGACGGATTAATCCCTGCTATCATACAGGATGACAACACATTACAGGTGCTGATGCTCGGCTACATGAACCGTGAGGCGTATGAAAAAACACTCGCCACACGCCGCGTCACTTTTTGGAGCCGCACGCGTCAGACGCTCTGGACAAAGGGCGAGACAAGCGGTAACATTCTGGAACTCATATCAATACATCCGGATTGTGACTCCGATACTCTGCTCATCAGGGTCATTCCGCACGGCCCGACTTGTCATACGGGTGCAAGAAACTGCTTCAAAACATCTGAAACAGAGGGATTTGTGCGATATTTGTCGAGCGTTATCGCACGTCGTCACTCCGAAATGCCCGAGGGTTCGTACACCACCAAATTGTTTGCAAAAGGGGTCGACAAAATTGCTCAAAAAGTGGGCGAGGAGGCCGTAGAAACGGTAATCGAGGCAATCGCGGGCCGGCGAGAGGGCTTCCTCTACGAGGCATCCGATCTGGTTTATCACCTGTTGGTGCTACTCGAACAGATGGGCTGCACTCCTGCCGATATCGAACGGGAACTTGCTACACGCCATAAGTAGCTATATATAAACGCATTGCACCCTCGATGCCGTACTTCTGAATATTCAGAGGCAGGCTTGGTTCGTTGCGGGAAACGCCAAATTCGTTGCGGGAAGCGCCAAATAACAACCACACGCACGTGACACATAAAGAGCTTATAGACAGTATTATATCGACAGCCAAGTCGATTTACGGCGAGAGCGAAGCGTCGGCGATCGCACGTCTTGTTGCCGAGAAACGCTATGGTCTTTCGCGCGCTGATCTTGCCCTCGAACCCGATCGGGAATTGCCTCCGCCGCGTGCGCACTTAAGTAAATTAAAGAAATATACGCGTGGGAAAGATGAGGAGCCTGAATCATCCGGACAGTCTGAATTAACTGATCCTTCAGGTTCTCTGAATTTACAGTCAGCCCACAGCCCGATTGAAGATAAAAAGATTGCCGAAAATGATGACCTGACCTCACTGTTAACAGATTTGGCCGCAGCCCAACCGGTGCAGTACATTTTGGGTATAGCCGATTTCGATGGACTGGAATTAGCTGTGGGAGAGGGAGTTTTGATTCCTCGCCCGGAAACAGAGGAACTTGTACGCTGGATAGCCAACGATACAAAAAACGGGATCGAACGACCTTCGAGCTCTCACAACGAACACTACCGAACGAACGCATACACCTCAAACACCTCTCTGAATATCAGTAAACATTACGATGGACAAGGTGACGGTATCAGAAAAATAGACACTCCCGTTTCTCTGAATATTCTTGATATCGGCACAGGCTCCGGTGCGATCGCCATTGCGTTGGCAAAAAGGCTTCCAGAGGCGCGTGTAACGGCTATAGACGCCTCGCCCGAAGCGCTGCACTGGGCCCGTATCAACAACGAACTTACCGGTGCGGGCGTTGTCATCGGGCAAGCTGACGTACTCGATGAAAATCCGAAAATCCCTTCCTCAGAGGCCTCTAAGCCGTATTCAGAAAACCCAACCACATTCGACGTGGTAGTTTCAAATCCGCCATACATTCCGTCGTCCGAGCGGTTGCAAATGGCGCCCAACGTCGTGAAGTGGGAACCGGCGTCGGCGTTGTTCGTCCCGGACGACGATTCTTTGGTTTTTTACCGCGCAATCGCTAAATTCGCGCGACAGAGGTTGGCTCCGGGTGGTTCGTTGTACTTCGAAATTCACGAAAATGCTGCGGAAGCGATCGTCGAATTGCTTAAAAATGAGGGTTATATCAATATAGAAGTACGCGAAGACATAAATTCAAGACCGCGTATGGTGAAATGTCAGTAAACTATGCAGGCGATCAAAAAACAGAAAACTTCAGCGCAGGCTTTGGCGTCATTGATGCGCCTTGCGTCGAAAGCCGAAAAAAGCAGCGGCGATGCGCGACGACTGATGCGTGGTTGGGGGATTGCAGCAGATGAAAGCGAACGGATTCTGGCGCAACTTATCGAGAGCAAATTTATTGACGATCAGCGTTTTGCATCGGCATACACGCGTGAAAAACTGAACACGAGCGGCTGGGGTGTACACAAAATCAGAGCTGCTTTAGCGGCAAAAGGCGTTGCGAGAGAGACGATCGAATCTACCATTGCCGAGCATCTCGACCACGATGCACAGGGTCGGCGGCTTGAAAAATTGCTGGCTCGCAAGCGGGATCGGATCAAGGCTGCTTCATCATGGGAATTGCGCTCTAAATTAACACGTTACGCGCTTTCACAGGGTTACGATTATGAGACCGTTGCCTCTGCCGTCGAGAAAACGACATCCGACAATAATCGCTGATTATAAGCATATTACAGGCGATTAATGGGTGGTGGTGGAAAATATCAGAAAACAATAGGCGGCGACACGTGGCAGCAGGCAACGACGGACGGCATAAAACATAAGAAAACAATAAGCCTCGGCACTCGCAACAGGCAGCATCAGAAAACAATGGGTAGCAACGAACAAAAAAACGAACGATAGAGAACAACAAAAACGAATGGATAAGAAAATTTCAGTCGCGTTATTTACGCCGCCATCCATACCGCAATTCCCGCTGCGATCGTCTCTGGAATCACCTCGGAGACCGTTTTCGAGATCATCCCGGAAACTCACTCCGGGTTCGCTCTGGAGCCCCCCCATGCGACCGCTACTGCCACTAATATTGTTGTTCCAATCGGCCCTGCTAACAGCGCAACCTACTGATTACTACCGATTTCCACTCAATATTCCGATCTATTTATCGGCCAATTTCGGCGAAATCCGTACCAACCGTTTCCACACCGGCATCGACATCAAGACCGAGGGAGTGGTAGGCAAACCGCTCTATGCGGCGGCTGACGGGTATATCGCGCGGGTAACCGTGGCCCCAACAGGCTATGGGAGAGCTCTTTACATAGCACATCCGAACGGCACGACCACGGTTTACGCCCACATGGATCGCTTTACATCCGCCATCGAGAATTTTCTGAAATCCGAACGTTATCGCCTGAAACGCAGTGACTTGGATGCATTTCCCGATGTCGGCCGTTTTACTGTAAAAAAGGGCGATCCGATCGGTTTCGCGGGCAATTCCGGCTCGTCGACGGGCCCCCATCTACACTTTGAAGTGCGCCAAACTTCCACTGGAAAAACACTGAATGTGCCGGCGCGCGGATGGATCAAAACAGCCGAAGCGGACATGATCCCGCCGCGCATTATGCGACTTTATCATATTGATATTGATACAATTGCAGGTGTACCGATCCATTCGCGACCGCGCGCCCACGACGTAAAACAGAGCCTCGACGGCAGTTGGTCGCTGGTCCGCTCCGAACCCCTGAAGGCCGGCCCGACGAGCTATTTCGTCATCGAGACGACCGACCGTCGCGGCGACGTGACCAACACGTTCGGCGTACGGCGCGTGCGGATGTCCGTCGACGGCGACGAACGAGTGGTTTTCGAAAAGGACGGACTACTGTTCGATGAGGTCAGATATGCCTGTGTATCTGTGCTTTACGACATACAGCGCACATCGCGAAATGAAGTCATAATGCTCGCCACAAAGAGCGGTAACCGACTGCCGATGTACAAAAAAGCGATCGGACGCGGCACGATCAGGTTCAGTGGCGAAAGCGGCAACAGCAGCGTAAACAGCAACAGCAACAGTGGCGGCAATAGCCACAATAGCAGCAAGATAGCCGAGGGTATCGACGGCAGCAACAGTAACGCTCGCACCTCTGAAAGCACCTCTGAAAACACCTCCGGAAGCACCTCGAAAATCGCCCCAGGCGCCGCCTCAAAAACGACCTCAAAAACGACCACAAAAACGATCACAATCACGGTGGAGGACGATGCCGGCAACACATCTTTTCTGAATTTCTCCGTCATACCAGACCCCGCACATACACCTCCGTCGCGACCGGCCGGACGCATCGCAACCGACCGTAGCGATTTCATCTATTTATCTGACGGGCTGGCAGTTTCGATTCCCAAGGGGGCACTTTACGAACCTGTTTTTTACACACAATCGGTGGTCGAACTCCCTGTCAAACCGCGCGCCGACAGCATCCGTCCGTTGACGCCACTCCTCCGCACAGGCGACGGCATCCGTCCGCTCCACAGCGCCATGAAACTCGGCATCAGCGCTCCTGAAATTCCAGAAAACCAACGCCATCACGCATGTCTCGCACGGGTCGCCGACAACGGCACACTGAGTTACGCAGGCGGCGCATGGTCGAACGGCAGCGTGAACGGCACATCTCGCGATTTCGGCACATTCTGCGTGGTGGTCGACGCCACTCCGCCGACCGTCCGCGCGTCGTTCGCCGACGCAGCCGACCTGACCCGAACGGAGAGCATAACCATCACATCTACAGACAATTTCTCCGGCATAAGCAGTTTCAGCGGAACGATCGACGGCGAGTGGATCATCTTCGAACGCAGCGCCTCTCACGGTCGATTCACCCACCGTTTCGATCTCGAACGCCTCCAGGTCGGTCGCACTCACACACTCGAATTTACGACAAGGGACGGCGCCGGCAACCGGACCGTCTGGCGCGGCACATTTTTCAAATAATTTCACTGAATTCAACCGCACTTCGCCCATTTTCTGTCGGGACACACCTCGTCAAACGAAACAAAACCATCACATGGGTTTTAAAGGACGGACGAAATTCAGGGGTTGTTTGAATTTTTCGGCAGAAGGTATTTTTCAAACAAACTCTTAGTATCTTTGTTTTCTAATATGAAGGTATCGGAAGACATATCTCTGCTGAGTCTCAACAGTTTCGGGGTCGACGCACGTGCAGCGCGCCTGGTGGAGTGGTCGTCGGCCGACGAGTTGCCCGCGGTGCCGTTCGACGGCAGGTGGCTGGCCCTGGGCGGAGGCAACAACATGCTGTTTATCAACGACTTCAACGGCGCACTCGTGAAATCTGCGGCACGCTCCATCGACATCACCGGCGAGACTCCCGAAACGTTGCACGTACGTGCCGAAGCGGGCGTCGATTGGGACGAATTCGTCCTCTGGTGTACCTCGCGCGGACTTTGGGGGACGGAGAATCTGTCGGGCATACCGGGCACAGTAGGCGCCGCTCCGATCCAGAATATCGGTGCGTATGGTGCTGAAGTTAAAGACATTATCACCTCTGTCGAGTGTTTCGCCGTCGAGACGCGCACCGCACTTACCCTCGCCTCGGAGCACTGCGGATTCGGCTACCGCGACAGCGTTTTCAAGGGGCCATTGCGCGGCCGGGTCATCGTCTCGGCGGTCAATTTCGCACTGAGCAAACTTCCGCGCCCCAACCTGCGTTACGCCGCGCTGGCCGAAAAAGTGACCGACTGCGGAGGGATCGGCGGGAAGGTTGGTGGGAAGGCCGGCGGGAAGGTCGGTGCGAAGGTCGACGGGCCCACCGAACCCACCGAACCGACTATCGAAACGATCCGCCGCGCAGTTATAGAGATAAGAAACAGCAAGTTACCCGACCCGCGTACGACCGGCAACGCGGGCAGTTTTTTCAAAAACCCCGTAGTCCCGACCGCACTCGCCCATCGAATCGCCGCCCTCCATCCGGGCATGCCGCTCTACCCCGCCGGCCACGCTGGTTCCACCGGCGCCACCGACAGATCCGCCCCCGCCCCCGCCGGCGCCCCCGACACGACCAAGTTGTCGGCAGGTTGGCTGATCGAACAGGCGGGTTGGCGCGGACGCACAGAGGGCCGCGTCGGCATCCATCCGCATCAAGCACTGATAATCATCAACTTAGGCGGCGCAACCGGCACTGAAATAGTAGATTTCGCGCGCAGAATACAAGCCGATGTGAAGCAGAAATTCGGCGTCGACCTCACCCCCGAAGTGAATATAATATGCTGATAGACAGATTTAAACAATACATCCGCGAGAACGATCTGCTGGGGCCCGCCGACCGCGTGTTGCTGGCGGTGAGCGGTGGCGTCGACTCGATGGTGATGCTGTCGCTGTTCGCCGAGGCGCGCGCCGACACCAAATCCGACACCACAACCGACACCAAATCCGGCAGTGAAACCGGTTGGCCCGCCGCGGTCGCGCACTGCAATTTCGGTCTTCGCGGCGAAGAGGGCGACGAGGACACCGAGCTCGTGAGGGCCGAATCAAAGCGCTACGGCCTGACATGTTACGTCAAAAACTTCGACACAAAAGCCGAGATGGAGCGCACGGGCGAGAGTGTCCAGATGGCGGCGCGGCGACTGCGCTACGACTGGTTCGACGAGCTGTGCACGGAGCACGGCTACACTGCGATCGCGATCGCGCACCAAGCCGACGACTCGGTGGAGACCTTCTTCATCAACCTTTTCCGTGGCACGGGCCTGCGCGGACTCACCGGCATCAACCCTGTGCGTGGCCGCGTGGTGCGTCCGCTGTTGTTTGTAACCCGCAGAGAAATAACGGAATACGCACTGACAAACAAGATCTCGTTCCGTGAAGATTCGTCCAACCGTTCGACCAAATACCTGCGCAACAAGATCCGCCTGGGGCTTATCCCGCGCCTGAGGGAGATCAACCCGCGTTTCGGCGAAACCATGCGCCGCAATGTCCACAGACTCACTCAGACTCAGGGATTTATCGACGCCGTGATCGCCCGCATCGGCAGCGAGATCGTTCGTCGCGACGGCTCCTCGGCGGTGATCGAAGTTGGCCGCATAGACCCCTCGATACCGGTCGGTTTCGTGATCTACGAGCTGCTGAGTTCGCGCTGGGGTTTCAAGGGCGACGCGATCGACGGCATCACGGCGGCACTGGAGCGCGGCGACACGGGCCGGCGGTTCTATTCGCGTGACCACGTGGCATTTACCGACCGTTCGAGGATCCTCATCGAGCCGATCGGCGCCGACGATCCCTGCTCGGTAAGCGTGGCCGGGGATGCGACGAGGGTCTACGCCGGCAACTCCGTATATTACCTGCAACGCATTGACATAGACCACATTGAAACTCTGACCGTAAACGAGGACACCGCTCTGATCGACGCCGACACCCTGGCCTGGCCGCTCGAATTGCGGCGTTGGCGCGACGGCGACCGCTTCACGCCGCTGGGCATGCACGGAACGAAAAAAGTAAGTGATTATCTGGTCGATACGAAAGTTTCGCTGCCCGAAAAAGAGCGGCAATTCGTGCTGACCGATGCGAGAGGCGAAATAATCTGGCTGACAGGCCGCCGCCTCGACGACCGTTTCAAGATCACGCCGTCGACCGAAAACGTCCTGAAAATCACCAAAGAAATAGTCTGATTCGCGCAAACGCGTCAAAGTAAAATATGGCCAAAAGCACAATAAAATTCCGCGACAGCGTCCAGCAGTTCGAAACGATCCGAAAAAACATCGAGTCGAAAAACTTCGCGCCCATCTATCTGCTTATGGGTGAGGAAGATTGGTTCATCGACCAGCTCGCCGACCAGCTCGCCGACACCACCCTCGACGAAGCGGAAAAAACATTCAATCTCACCGTCGTCTACGGCAAGGACACCGCCACGGGCGCAATCATCAACACCGCGCGCCAGATGCCGATGATGGGGTCGCGTCAGGTCGTGATAGTCCGCGAGGCCCAGCAACTGAAAAAGATCGAGGAGTTGCAACTTTACACCGCAAACCCCTCACCGTCAACGATTCTCATCCTCTGCCACAAGGAGAAAAACCTCGACAAACGCACCCAGCTCTACAAACACACCGCCGCAAAAGGCGTGGTTTTCGAGTCTGTCCGTCCGCGCGACTACGAGATCCGCGAATGGCTCGGCGCGTTCGTGTCGAAAAGAGGGCTGAAGGCCGACCCCAAGGCACTCGAAATGCTTGTCGAGCACCTCGGAATGGAGATATCGAAGATATCCAACGAGCTGACCAAATTGCTGTTATCCCTGCCCGAGGGAACGACCAAACTCACCCCCGACGTCGTGGAACAAGGCACGGGCTTCAGCCGCGAGTTCAACAATTTCGAGCTTTGCAAGGCGGTGACGTCGCGCAACGAAGCCCGCACCCTCACCATCGCCGACAACTTCGCCCGCAACCCGCGCGAGCACCCGTTGATCGTGACGATCATGTCGCTTTTCGGGCAATTCCGTCAAATTTTCATCTACAATTATCTGGTGTGGCAATCGCGACGCCGCGGCACCCCGATGCCCTCCGACGTCGAGCTGATGAGCCTGTTGCGACTGCCCGGGCCCTACTTCGTGAAAGAGGTGCAGCAGGCGGCATCGCTGTGGCCCAACAAGATCACTTTCAAGGCACTGGGCCTGTTGCGCGAGTACGATTCCAAGAGCAAGGGTATCGGCTCGGGCGGCCTGTCCGACGGAGAACTTCTCCGCGAGTTGCTGCTCAAAATCTTCCTGACAAGGTAATGAACGAGCGTCCGGGCATAAATATCGGAGAAAAGAGCATGGGCTCCATCCACGCTCCCGGGCAGCATTATGTTTACCAGCGGATTCACGTGCTCAAAGGCAAGGCTCTGCATCTGTCCGACCATCTGCGGATCGTCTCGCGCGCTTTCGAACAGATCTACGGTTACGACCCGAAACTCGACGAACGCGAAATGGGCGCCTCGATCGTTCGGTACATGCAGATCCTGCGTCCGCCCGCCCACACCGGCTCCACCGTGATGCTGTGCATTGCGCCGCAGGGTGACGACGACCGCGACATCGCCGTCGAGTACGAACGCCCGCTGCTCGAAGCCGGATACAGCCACTCGCCGCTCCGTCCGCGGGCCGCAGCTTACGAATATTCAATTCCGTTCCCCGCACTTCCGACAAATTTCCAGATCGAGGCCCGGTCGCTTTTCGACACTCTGGCACTCCGTCAACACGGCGCGACCCGCTCCATAAGGCGCAACGGCGACCACCTGCTTAGTTGCGGCGACGCCCCTCTTTTCGCGATTCGCGGCCACACGCTTCTCACTCCGCCGCCCGGCGAGGGTGCAATGAACGGCGTGGAACGTGAACTCGTGATAGCCGCCGCCCCGAAAGCGCACCTGACCACGCGCGAGGAGCCAATCCTCCACCCCGAGTTGAAAAGTTACGACGAGTTGTTCTTCGCCGACGCGTCGGGCATCACCTCGCTCTCGGAGTGCGACGGCGCCAAATTCATGAGTCTTGTCGCCCCGCGCCTCGCCGCCGCCCTAAAGTCCTAAAGTGGGGCCAACCCGTAAGACATCCTGCGCACTTCTGCAGCCTGGGCAAGATAATTTCCGCCCCCTGTCGCCGCGCGAAGTTCCTCTACGGAGACGGGCGCGCCGAATATCAGCCGAAAGTGTTGTCCGCGTTGCCTGAACATCTCGTCGGGCAGCAGAATCTGTTCGACATTGGCCCCGATGCCCAATCTTTTGCGCCACTTCGCCCAGCGATAGAACCGCTTCGAGAGCACGCCCTCGACATGAACCGGCACGATAAGCCGATCGGTGGCCGCGGCGCGCTTCACAAAATTGGGCCGCCACTCCAGATCGGCCACCACCCCGTCGGTTCCGCGCCGCGAACACAACCCCGCCGGAAAAGTCAACACGGGCGCCGGGCCGGAGAAAGCCTCGTTGAAAGCCACCGCGTAGGCCCCGCGTTGTGCGCCGCTCTTGTTGACGGGCACGAATATCCCCCGCAGCGGATCGAGATACATCAGTATATCGTTGACGATCACCCTCACATCACCGAAATGAGAACCGATGACCTCGGCGAGCATCATCCCGTCCATCCCGCCGAACGGATGGTTGGAAGCAAAGATGTACCGCTCCCCCGCAGGCAGCTCCGACAGTCCCACAGCCTGGTACGAAACCCCGACATGTGCGAAGAACCGGCGCAGGAACTCCATCGGATCGCCCGAGTCGTAGTTCGCCAGAATGTAATTGATCTCATCCTGATGGATGGTTTTCGAGAGCCATCTCACGACCCCGCGCGGTATCCATCGTGCGAGTCGCGGTGCTTTGGCTTGCAGTATCCCTGCAACGGATATTTCAGTCATGGCAAAAAGTTATCAACAATGAGTGCAAATGTAAGGCTTTTCGAGGGTTTTTCACTATCTTTACACCAAATTTGATATCCTGTAACCGTTTTTCAGTTGACGCACACGTATCATACTCCGGTGCTTTTGGACGAGGCGATCGAGCTGCTTGACATTCAGCCCGATGGAGTCTACGCCGACCTCACTTTCGGGGGCGGCGGCCACTCGCGCGCCATTCTCGAAAAGCTGTCGGCGCAGGGACGGCTCTACGGTTTCGATCAGGACGCAGACGCGAAAAAAAACATTCCGCCCGATCCGCGCTTCGGATTCATCGAGGGTAATTTCCGTTTCATGCGCGGACTGTTGCGCGACCGCGGCGTGACGCAAATCGACGGAGTGCTGGCCGATCTTGGGGTTTCGTCGCACCACTTCGACGAGGCGGAGAGAGGTTTTTCGTTCCGTGCCGACGCGCCGCTCGACATGCGCATGAACCGCGGGGGCCGCACAACCGCCGCCGAGATAGTCAACACCCGCGATGCGGCAAAATTGATAGAGATTTTCCGCGACTACGGCGAACTCGACCAGGCGCACAAAATAGCAGGCCGCATCACCGAGGCACGAAAAACAGCACCGATCACCACCACCGGCGAACTGATAGAGGCCGTACGTCCGCTCATCCCCCGCAGCGACGAGAACCGATGGCTCTCCAAGTTGTTCCAGGCGCTGCGCATCGAGGTGAACGGCGAGATGGAGGCGCTCAAAATGGCCCTCGAACAGAGCCTGCGAATCCTCAAACCGGGCGGACGGCTTGTGGTGATATCGTACCACTCGCTCGAAGACCGCCTCACCAAGAACTTCATGCGGTCGGGCAACTTCGAGGGCCGTGTGGAGAAAGATTTTTACGGCCGCCCCCTAACGCCGTGGGAAGTCGTCACCCGCAAGGCGATAGTCCCGACCCCCGAAGAGATCACGAAAAACCCCCGTAGCCGCAGCGCGAAATTAAGAGTGTCAGGCAAATGGAACGGATAGAGTACGATCCCGAGATAGACCCTTCGATCCGCGAGGCGAGGGAGGCGGCGGCAAGAGAGCAGGAGCTTGCGGCGCGCATCCGTCTTGAGATCGAGCGCTACGTCGAGGAGAACGATCTGGTTCCGCGAGGCGTAGCGGCGCAGGATCCTCCGTGGGACGACGATCCCGAAATCGGAAAAGAGGAGACCCCCGAAGATGGTGCCGCCCCGAAAACCCGCCGCGCCCGAGCCCGCGAAGCGAAGGAGGTGGCCCGCCGTGCAAAAGAGGAGGCACAGCAGGCGGCCCTCAAGGCAAAGATCGCCACCCGAAAGGCACGCCGCGAGCAGAGAGCCGTCACCGCCGCCACCAGTCGCCGTGCGGTTCAGTCGGTCGTCACGGGCAGCATACTGTCGAGCGAGTGGGTACGCCGCATGTGGCCCTATCTTCTGGGTGTTGCAACGGTGTTGGTTATGTACATCGGTTACAACTTCCACGTCCAGAAGTTGCATTTCGACCGCCAGCGACTTGAGCGTGAGGTTCGCGAGCTCGGCATCGAGGCTGTGGAGCGCACGGCCCTGCGTGTGGAGCAAACGCGCCGCAGTGCGATAGTGGAGCGGCTGCACGAAAAGAATATACCCCTGGAGGAGTTCCCCCACCCTGTCAAAAAGATAGAGCGATGAAGAAGAAGGATCCGAACATCAAACGGGAGATCACCCTGCGCGTAAACCTGCTTTACGTGCTGTTCCTGTTGTTGGGCGGTTGCATCTTCGGCCGCATCCTGTGGTTGCAGTGGGGTCCCGACGGCGACGCGTTGCGCAAGAAAGCGACCGACCGCGCATTCTTCATGGAGCGGATCGACGGCAAGCGCGGCGAGATACTTTCGGCCAACGGCGAGATGCTGGCCACCTCGATCCTGATGTACTATCTGGGCATAGACTTCGGAGCCGACTCGCTGACCCGCCGCCGTTTCGAAGCGGGAGTCGACGGTCTGGCCGACTCGCTTTCGCGTCTGTTCGGCGATGCCCCGCGATCGCACTACAAAGCACTGCTTGAGAGCGGCTACAATCGCGATCGCAGAGGATACCGTCGGCTCAACCAACGCCTGATCTCCTACGACGAGTTACAGCGTGCGCGCACCTTTCCGCTGCTGAGACTCTCCCCGGGCTATGGCGGCATCTCGGTCGAGAGGGTCTACTCGCGCCAGCACCCGTTCGGTCGTCTGGCCGAGCGCACGTTGGGCATGACTGTCTCCGAGCACGACACTCTTGTGGTTCCGGGCAGCGACTCGACGGCCCGCCGGCGCATCCAGCGCATGCTCACAGAACGCGGACGCTACGGCATCGAGTACTCGTTCGACGACAAACTGAAAGGACGTGCGGGCTGGCAGATGATGCAGCGTCAGACGGAGAGTTTTTCGACACCCGTGGAGAGTCCGTTCAACGTCCCCACGGCCGACGGATGGAGCGTGGTGACGACTCTCGACATGGATTTTCAGGACGTCGCCTCTTCGATGCTTGCCCGTCAGTTGGTTCGCCACGGGGCCGAGCGCGGATGCGTGGTGCTGATGGAGGTCGCCACGGGCGACATCAAGGCGATAGCCAATCTTGAGAACATGGGCGGCCAGTGTTACGAGCGTTCGAACTACGCGATCGCGGGGCGTTACGAACCCGGTTCGACCTTCAAACTCGCGTCGTTGTTGGCGCTGTTGGACGACGGCATGACGCTGGGCAGCCCCGTGGTTGTGGGCAACGGCAAGTTGGAACTGCGTGGCGAGTTGCACCGCGACGACCACGAACCCGAGAGCCGCGTCCTGACTCTGGCGAGGATCTTCGAAACCTCGTCGAACGTCGGCTTCGTGCAGGCTGTCGAGCAGCAATTCCGCGCCCCCGACCGCGAGAAGGAGTATGTCGATTACCTTGCAAGCCTCGGTTTCGCCGAGCCGCTGGGCACGGGCATGATCGGCGAGGCCACCCCGTTGCTCCACCGTCCGACACCCGAAGCGAGGCGCAAAGGACAGTGGCACACCAACTCGGCATCGTGGCTCTCCTACGGCTACGGCCTGGAGATAAGTCCGCTGCACACTTTGGCGCTCTACAACGCCGTGGCCAACGACGGCAAGATGGTTCGCCCGCGTCTGGTGAGAGAGCTCCGCGGCGTCGAGCCCGACGACACGCAGGTGTTTCCGGTGGAGGTGATAAATCCCGCGATCGCCTCGCCGCGCACCATCGAGGCCCTTCAGCGCAGCCTTTCGGGCGTAGTGGAGGAGGGCACGGCACGCGTGTTGCAGAACCCCTACTACAAAGTGGCGGCCAAGACCGGCACAGCCCAGCAGGAGGGCTACGGCGGCGGCGCGGGCCAGCACTATCTTGCGACGATGGTGGGCTATTTCCCGGCCGACGATCCGCAGTACAGTTGCATCGTGTCGATCTGGACTCGTTTCGGTTCGCCTCAGGACGTGATCTACGGTTCGTCGCTCGCGGGCCCCGTTTTCAAGGCGGTCGCCGACCGTGTATACGTCACACGCTGGGATCTTCAACCCGCCGTTGCGAGTCTGGGTCCCCACTCGGCCACCCAACCGGCGGTGAAGGGCGGTCCGTCGAGGGACGTCAGCCGTGTGGCGAACGAATTGGGAATAAAACTCACCGGCGAGACCGGCCGCAGGGACTGGGTGGCGACCTCGATGCGAGCCGATTCCACGACGGTGACGGCGACCCGAACACCACCTGCTGCCGGTGTCGTTCCGGCGGTCGTGGGCATGGGCCTGCGCGACGCACTTTTCGCTCTTGAGAGCCGCGGTCTGAGGGTCGATTTCTCCGGTCGCGGCCGCGTGACCGGACAACACCCCGAGGCGGGAACCACCCTCCGCCCGGGCGCAACGATAACGATAACATTGCAACAGCCATGATACTGAAAGAGATACTTAAAGAGATCGAAGTTCGCGAGCTGAGGGGTTCCGACGGTGTGGATATCGGTTCGCTGACACTCGATTCGAGGAGTGCCGAGCCTGGATCGCTCTTTTTCGCCATTCGCGGCAGCGAGATCGACGGCCATGAATTCATCGGAGCGGCCATCGCTCTGGGCGCCGTGGCAATCGTGTGCGAGCAACTTCCCGAAGCTCCCGACCCCGAAACCACCTGGATCGTGGTGGCCGACTCCCACCTTGCAATGGGCCAGGCCGCCAGCGCCTTCCACGGCCATCCCTGTCGCCGTCTGAAACTCGTGGGGGTGACGGGCACCAACGGCAAGACGACCACTGCAACCCTGCTGTGCGACGCGATGCGTATGATGGGCCGCGGCGCGGGCCTCATTTCGACGGTCGACTACCGCATCGGCGATGTGACCCTGCCCTCGACCCACACCACGCCCGATCCGATCAGGCTCAACGCGATGTTGGCGGCGATGACCGAGCGCGGCTGCGAGTATTGCTTCATGGAGGTGAGTTCGCACGCCATCATTCAGGAGCGGATCGCGGGCCTGCACTTCACGGGCGCGGCTTTCAGCAACATCACCCACGAACACCTCGACTACCACGGCACCTTCGCGGCCTACATCGCGGCCAAGAAGCGCTTCTTCGACGATCTGCCCAAAACCGCCTTCGCCGTCACCAACATCGACGACCGCAACGGCCGCGTGATGGTACAGAACACCCGCGCGAGTGTCAAAACGATCTCGTTGCGCGCCCCCGCCGACTACCGTTGTAAAGTCGTGGAGCAGCATTTCGACGGCATGATGCTGGAGATCGACGGCGTGGAGTTGTGGGTCAGTTTCATCGGCCGCTTCAACGCCTACAATCTCACCACGGTCTACGCCTGCATGCGCGAACTCGGCATCGAACGCGACGAGGCGCTGCGCATCATCAGCGCCCTGAAACCGGTGAGCGGTCGTTTCGAGACGACCCGTTCGACAAGGGGCATCACCGCGATAGTCGATTACGCCCACACCCCCGACGCACTCCAGAACGCACTCGACACGATAGCCGAGATCCGCAAACCCGCGCAACGTATCTTCACGGTTGTCGGCTGCGGCGGCGAGAGGGACACAACGAAGCGTCCGGTGATGGCGCGCATCGCGGCGGCGTGCAGCGATTTTGCGATCCTCACCTCGGACAATCCGCGCGGTGAAGACCCTGCCTACATTCTGGCGCAGATGAAGGCGGGCCTCGACCCGCACCACCGCGCGATCGGCATCATCGACCGCCGCGAAGCCATAAACACCGCCGTTGCGATGGCCGCCCCGGACGACATAATTCTCGTTGCGGGCAAGGGCCACGAGACTTACCAGATAATCGGCACCGAGAAGCGTCATTTCGACGACCGCGAGGAGGTGCGCAAAGCGTTCGCGAATTTCGACACATAAAAGATATGTAGGATATGTTATACAGTTTGGCAAAATACCTCGAACGGTTGGACGTTCCGGGCGCCGGCGTGATGGATTACCTGTCGTTCCGGGCGGCGGCGGCAATCATTCTTGCTCTCATAATCGCGACGGTTTTCGGCGCGGGCATCATCCGGCTCCTGCGCCGCCGTCAGATCGGCGAGGATATCCGCGACCTGGGTCTCGACGGGCAGGCGCAAAAAAAGGGCACACCGACTATGGGCGGTCTGATAATCCTGGCCGGAATACTCATCCCGTTGCTGTTGGTGGCCGACATGGGCAATGTGTACACCATATTGATGGTAGTCTCGACCGTGTGGCTAGGCCTGATCGGTTTCGCCGACGACTACATAAAAGTATTCCGCAAAAACAAGGGCGGCCTTCACGGTTGGTTCAAGATCGTGGGCCAGGTCGGCCTGGGCATCATAGTCGGCACCACGATGTGGCTTTCGCCGCAGATCAACGTTCGCGAGACTGTGCGCCCGACGCCCGGCGAGGTGGAGCTCTTTTCGGGCGCGGGCACCCTGCAAAGCGGCGCTCCGGAGAAGAGCACCAAGACGACGATCCCGTTCCTCAAGTCGAGCGAGTTGGACTACGGCGTGTTCACGGGCGAGAAGGGCGACAACGGCCCCGCCACGTGGGTGCTCTACATCGTGATCGCGATCCTGATCATCACGGGAGTCTCCAACGCCGCCAACCTCACCGACGGTCTCGACGGGTTGAACACGGGGGTGGCGATTCCGGTGGTGGTTGTGTTGGGAGTGTTCGCCTGGCTGTCGGGCAATATCATCTGGGCTGACTATCTCAACATAATGTACATTCCCGGCAGCGGCGAGTTGTTGGTTTTCGCGGCGGCGATGGCGGGAGCATTGATCGGCTTCATGTGGTACAACGGCTATCCGGCGCAGGTCTTCATGGGCGACACGGGCAGCCTTGCCATCGGAGGTGTGATCGCGGTGATGGCCCTGTTGATCCGCAAGGAGTTGCTGTTGCCCATCATGTGCGGAATCTACGTGATCGAAGCTGGCTCGGTGATCATCCAGCGCACATGGTTCAAGATCACAAAACGTCGTTACGGTGAGGGCCGGCGGGTCTTTTTGATGTCGCCCATCCACCATCATTATCAGAAACGGGGCTACCACGAGTCGAAGATCACGATCCGTTTCGTGATCGTCTCGATCCTGCTGGCGGCCATAACTTTAACAACATTGAAAGTAAGATGAGAAAAACAGTGATATTGGGAGGGGGTATCAGTGGTGTCGGCGCTGCGGTGCTGGCAAAAAAGGAGGGCTTCGAGGTGTTCGTGTCCGACAGCGGCCCGATCGCTCCGGAGCATCGCGCGAGGCTCGACGAGTGGGGAGTGCCATACGAACAGGGCGGCCACACCGAGGATCGCATTCTGCAAGCCGACGAGGTGATCAAATCCCCGGGCATTCCCGACAAGGCGCCCATAGTGAAAGCTTTGACGGCGAAAAACATCCCCGTGATCTCCGAGATAGAGTTCGCGGGCCGCTACATGGGCGACGCCAGGACGATCTGCATCACCGGCTCGAACGGTAAAACCACCACCACCACCCTCACCTGGGAAATGTTGCGCGCCTCTGGCCTCAACGTCGGCCTGGCGGGCAACATAGGCGAGAGTTTCGCATGGCAGGTGGCCACCGACCCGAAAGATTGGTACGTGTTGGAGCTGAGCAGCTTTCAACTCGACGGCATGAAGGAGTTCCGTGCCGACATTGCCGTGCTGATGAACATCACCCCCGACCACCTCGACCGCTACAACCACTCCCTTGAGCTATACGCGGCGAGCAAGATGGGCATCGTGCGCAACCAGCGCCTCGGGGACACCTTCATCTACTGTGCCGACGATCCTGTGACGGTGCAGATGCTCGAAGGCCGCGAGTTGCCTATGCGCTGCCTGCCCTTTTCGGTGAAGCATATCCCCACTCAGGGCGCGCGCCTCGACGAGGGGATCATCAAAGCAAAGGTGGGCACAAAAACCCTCCGTCTCAACCCCGCGAGCATGCATCTGAGGGGCATCCACAATATCTACGACACGATGGCGGCATCCCTTGCGGCCCTCGCGTCGGGAGTTCGCCCGGCCGACATCGCCCGCACCGCCGAAAATTTCCCGGGGATCGAACACCGGCTACAACACGTGGGAGAACTCGACGGCGTGGGATACATCAACGACTCGAAAGCCACCAACGTCGACGCGGTGTGGTACGCCCTGGAGAGCATGCCCGCGTCCCTGGATGGCAGCACCCCGCGCGTGATATGGATCGCGGGCGGCACCGACAAGGGCAACGACTACGAACCGCTCTACCCTTTCGCGCCGAAGATAAAAGCGTTGGTCTGCATGGGCCTCAACAACGAAAAGTTGGTGAAAGCCTTCCGCGGCCGCATCGACGAGATTCACTCCACGGCAAGTCTCGACGAGGCGATGCGTCGCGCGCGAAAGCTCGCATCCCCGGGCGACATTGTGTTGCTCTCTCCGGCCTGCGCGAGTTTCGACCTGTTCGACAACTACGAGCACCGCGGTAAAATGTTTCAGGAATGGATAAGGAACAACAAATAAGGGGAGGCGGCGGTCTTCGTCCGGGCGGCGACGTGACGCTGTGGATCATAGCCATAATTCTGGCGGCGCTGTCCGTGCTTGTGGTCTACTCCTCCACGGGCGTCGAGGCGCTGGGCCGCGGTGGCAACCACATAAACGTGTTGATTCGCCAACTCGGCATAGTGGCGATGGGCCTGTTGGTGGTATATGTGATCCACAAGATCGACTACCAGTTCTACGGCCGCATAGTGTGGTTGGCCTACGGAGTGGCGCTGGCCTTCACGGTGATGGTCTACTTCATCGGCGAGGTCAATCCGAGTGCACCGGAGGCGCCGCGCTGGATCCGCATCCCGATAGTCAACATGACCTTCCAGCCGTCCGACTTCCTGAAAGTCGCCACGGTCATGGTTCTGGCGCGTGAGCTCGCCCGCCGCCAGCGTTCCATCGACCGCCAGCCGATCCTTCCGCCATTCGGTCGCCGCGCGTGGAGACAGGATGGCGGCGGCAAGATCCTTAAGGAGACCACCCTGCCGCTGTTGCTTCCCATTGCGTTGTCGTGCGCGGTGATTTTCCCGTCCAACCTGTCGACGGCGCTTATACTTTTCGCCACCTGCTTCGTGATGCTTTTCATCGGTCGTGTTCGGCTGTGGGAGCTCATGCGCTTCTTGTTCCTGGGTCTGGTCTTCGCTCTACTCGTTGCGGGCGTGACCTTCGCGGCGAACGCCCTCAAAGGCGGAGGCGGCGAAGTACTGTCGAGATCGGGAACGTGGGGCGCGCGCATCGAACGCTTCATCGGGGGCGAAAAAAGTTACCAGGTCGAGCAGGCCGAGATCGCCATCGCGGTGGGCGGACTGACGGGCCGTGGCGCGGGCGAGAGCACCCAGCGCGGAGTGCTGCCCGAGGCCGAGAGCGACTACGCCTACGCCTTCGTGATCGAGGAGTACGGCTCGATCATCGGCGGTTTGGTTGTGATCCTGCTCTATCTGTGGATATTTTTCCGCGGCATCGCGATCTTCCGAAAGTGCGGCACTGCGTTCCCGAGCCTGTTGGTGTTGGGACTCGCGCTGCTGATCACGATGCAGGCGATGGTCAACATGATGGTATCTACCAACATGATCCCGCCGACGGGCATCGCGCTGCCTTTGATCTCGAAGGGCGGATCGAGCGAGTTGTTCCTGAGTTTCGCACTCGGCATGATGCTGGGTGTGAGCCGCCAGACGCAGGAGCAGACGCTCGACAAACCAAAATCCGAAACCCTGTTGGAGTCATGAAAAAGATAATTCTGAGCGGTGGCGGAACCGGAGGCCACATCTATCCGGCGGTCGCGGTGGCCGAGGCTCTGAAGCGGCGTCTGGGTGACGGCGTGGAGTTGCTGTTCGTGGGCGCGCTCGGCCGCATGGAGATGGAGAAGGTTCCGGCGTTGGGCTACGAGATAGTCGGCCTGCCGGTGGCGGGTTTGCAAAGGCGGCTCGACTGGCGCAATCTGCTCGTTCCGTTCAAGGCGGTGCAAAGTATTCGCATGGCCCGTCGGGTGATCAAAGATTTCGGAGCCGACATTGTGGTTGGTTTCGGCGGCTACGCGAGCGCCCCCGTTCTGAGGGCGGCCCAGAGCATGGGCATCCCCACGGTGATCCAGGAGCAGAATTCCCACGCCGGCCTCACCAACAAAATGCTGGGCAAAAAAGCGCGCGCCGTATGTGTGGCCTACGACGGCATGGAACGCTTCTTCCCCGCGGGCGCCATCACGATGACGGGCAATCCCCTGCGCGGCAACTTTTCGCAGCTTCCCTCGCGCGAGGAGGCACTGCGACACTTCGGCCTCACTCCCGACCGCCCCGTGCTGTTGGTGGTCGGCGGAAGCCTGGGTTGCCGCACCTTCAACGAGATGATGAAGCGCGCCGTCACCGACGGCAGCCTCGGCCCTGTGCAGGTGATCTGGCAAACGGGCAAATACTACGCCACCGAGATGGACGCGTTCATGTCAGGCAGGCTCGGGACCGACCCGACATTACCCGATTTGCCGTCGGAGCGGCGGTCAGGCAAGGCGCGCGAAAATTTTGAGACTGAGCGCACTGATGCGTGCGTGATGGCTCAAAATTTTCGCGGTAACGCAGCATCACCGCCGCTATCACGGCAAATCTGGAGAGGCGCATTCATCGACCGCATGGACCTGGCCTACGCCGCCGCCGATCTTGTCATCTCGCGGTCGGGCGCGGGCACCGTTTCCGAGTTGAGTCTGTTGGGCAAACCGACCCTGTTCGTCCCTTCGCCTACGGTGGCGGAGGATCACCAGACCCGCAACGCAATGGCGCTGGTGGAACGTGGAGCGGCCGAGATCTGCCCCGACGCCGAGGCCACGGAGCGTGCAATCCCCCTGGCGCTGCAACTTCTGGCCAGCCCCGAACGACTCGCCGCCCTCTCCTCCAACGTCACAAAACTCGGCATCGTCGACTCGGCCGACCGCGTGGCGGACATAATTTTGAAACAGCTATGACACGCAACACATATTTCATCGGCATCGGCGGCATCGGCATGAGCGCGTTGGCAAGGTTTTTCCTCCACGAGGGCATGCGCGTGGCGGGCTACGACCTCACCGAAACGCCTCTGACACGCGCGCTGGAAAAAGAGGGCGCGGCAGTGCACCACACCGACTCGCCCGACCTGATCCCGCCGGAATTCCGCGATCCGGCCACCACGTTGGTGGTCTACACACCGGCTGTTCCGACGGATCACCGCGAGCTGCGATGGTTCTCGGAGGGCGGTTTCATGGTCGAGAAGCGTTCCGAGATGTTGGGCCACCTCTCCGAGGGCAAGTTCACGATGGCTGTGGCGGGCACCCACGGCAAAACCACCACTACAACCCTCGTCGCATGGCTGAACCACATCGTCACGGGCAGCGATGAGAACCCCCACGGCGGCAGCGCTTTTCTGGGCGGCATCTCGAAAAACTTCGGCAGCAACCTCGTCCTCGGCGCGGGCAACCGCCTTGCAGTCGAGGCCGACGAGTTTGACCGTTCGTTCCTGCGCCTCGACCCCGACGTCGCCGTCATCACAAGCGTCGATGCCGACCATCTCGACATCTACGGCACCCACCAAGCCGTTCGCGAGGCCTTCACCGAGTTCACCGACCGCATCAAACCGGGCGGCGCCGTGATCCTGAACAAAAAAGTCGACATCGAGCTCCGCAACCCCGCCATCACCCGCCACACATATTCGTTGGACGACCCCGCGACCGATTTCCACGCCACGAACCTGCGCCCGCTCACCGGCGGCCATTACAGTTACGACATCGCCACCCCCGACGGCCCGATCGCCGACCTGACCCTCGGCATCACCGGCCGCGTCAACGTCGAGAACAGCATCGCCGCCGTGGCCATGATGTGGGTCGCTGGCAGAATGCGCAAAGAGCCGCTCGATCACAATAGACTGCGCCGCGCCCTGGCCACTTTTCAGGGTGTGCGCCGCCGCTTCGACATCCGGATCAACACTCCCCGCGGCGTCTACATGGACGACTACGCCCACCACCCCGAGGAGTTGTCGGCGGCGCTCGGCAGCCTGCGCGAAATGTTCCCGGGCCGCCGCATCACCGCCATCTTCCAACCCCACCTCTACACCCGCACGCGCGACCTGCACCATGAATTCGCCGCCGCCCTGTCGAAAGCCGACGAGCTGATACTCACCCCGATCTACCCCGCGCGCGAGCTCCCCATCGAGGGTGTCACCGCCGAGATGATAGGCCGCGGCGTCGTAAAAATCCCCTGGCGCGTTGTGCCGAAAGAGGATCTTGCCGCCGCAATAAAAGATATCCCCACCGACGTCGTGGTAACCTTCGGCGCCGGCAACATAGAGAACCACTGCGCCGAGATAGCCGAGGCGGTGAAGTTGAAAGTTGAAAGTTGAAAGTAAGCTACGCAGAAAATTGAGCAGAGCCGGAAACATAGCGACAGCCATCCTGATGTGGAGTGCGATAGCAGCTTACGTTGTCATCTCCACGCGCCACGCCCGTCAGGAGCGCGCCGCCATAAAAGTCGAGAGGCTGCACATAGTCATCACCGACACAACCCGCGTGGTGACGGCCGAAAAAGTGACCAGCTGGCTTCGCGAATCCTCCATCGACCCCATCGGCCGTTCGGTGGACAGCGCCGACACCCGCACCATCGAGCGCCGGATAGCCTCCCGACCCGAGGTTCGCCACGTGAGCGCATGGACCGATCTGAGCGGCAACCTGACAGTTAGGGTCGTCCCGCGCACCCCCGCGCTGAGGGTACTCACGGCGAACGGCTACCGTTTCTGGTTCACCGACGACGGAGTTATCCTCACCGACAGGGGCGAATTCACAGCCCTCGTCCCCGTGGTGACGGGCGTCATAGATTTCCCGTTCGCCCCCGACGCCGAGGGTAGTTACGCGCAGATGCAGGCCGATCTCCGGCTCGATTATCTGGATCGTTTCACCGCCCTTGCCGCCGAGCGTCAAACTCTCTCGGCCCGCCGCTCCTCCATCCGCGCCGACATCCGTGCCACCGCCTCATCCTCTCCGAAGCGCTGGTGGAGCCAGAGCCGCAGACAGATCTTCGCCGATGGCCGCGCCGCCCGCATCGCCCAGCTCGAACGCAGTGCCGCCGAAACCTCCGCCGAGCTCGCAAAAATCGACCGGCTCGAACGTTCTCTGCGTGAAAAAGAAAAAAAATCGTACCAAAGTCACCGCTATTTGTCCAAACTCGCTAACTTTGTGGAATTCATTCGGGCCGACGATTTCTGGAGCGCCCAGATAGTGCAGATCGACGCGACGGCAGAGGGCGGCGTAAGCACACAGAGCGGGCGAAGAAGAGCGTCGACTCCGGATGAATGGCGCGAACCGCAGCTGGAGTTGATCCCCAGGGCGGGCGACCACATCATCGTGTTGGGCGGGTTGGACGGCACCGAAAGGGCCAGACTCGCCAACCTGCGTCTGTTCTACGAACAGGGGTTGTGGCACGAGGGTTGGAGCGCCTACGATCGGATAAATATCAAGTATCGAAACCAGATAGTCTGTACGAAATAGGGAATATGGAAAAACGGAATCACATAGCGGCGATGGACATGGGCTCCGGCAGTGTCACGATCGCGGTTGGGGGTCTGGACGCCGACGGCAAACTGGAGATCGTCGACATCACCTCTCGTCCGATGCACGGCATCACGCGGGGCGAGATCACCAATCGCCAGCAGGTCTCGGAGTCTGTTCGCCAGGCCGTTCAGGATGTCGAGCAGCGGTTGGGCATGAGCCTGTCGGACATCTACACCGGTACCTCGGGCCGTCACGTGCGCTGCACCAACCACGACTACTACGTCCTGGTGGGCGAGCGCTCCGACGGCGAGATCCGCCAGGAGGATGTCGACGCGCTGCACGAGGGCATGAACAACGTCCAGGCCGAGGAGGGACTGCGCATCATGGATCGCATTCCGCAGAAATACGTGGTGGACGGCCGCGACACGGTGAAAGACCCCGTGGGCCGGTTCGGCAAAAAGTTGGAATCGACCTTCAATTTCGTGCTGGGCTCATCGACAATGATCGACCGTCTCGAAAAGACGCTGATGGCCCTGGGAGTCCGTTCGCGCCGAACCTACGCCAACGCCCTGGCCAGCGCCGAGGCGGTGCTCCTTCCCGAGGAGAGGGAGATGGGCGTGGCGGTGATAGACCTTGGCACGGGCACGACCGACCTGAGCGTGTGGCACGACAACGCGGCGCGCTTCGTTCGTGGCATTCCGTTCGGCACGGGCGACATCGACAACGACATCCACCAGCAGGGCATACTCGAAAAGCACGTCGAGGGCCTGAAGACAACTTTCGGCATGGCGATGGCCGACCTTGTGACGAGCGACAAACTGATCGCGATCTCGGGCCGCTCGCCGCGCGAGAAGCAGGAGATTTCGCAGCGCAACCTGGCCACGATCATCGAGCACCGCCTGCGTGAGATCATCGGTTTCGTCGAGGGCGAGATCGGCGACTCGGGCTACACCGGACGTCTGAGGGGAGGGATAGTCCTCACGGGCGGCGGGTCGCGTTTGGCGGGCATCGACGAATTGTTGCGCCAGGCCACCGGCATGGAGGTGCGTTTGGCCCTGCCCGACGTACACGTTGCCGACGGCTCTCTGCCCGGGGCCCAGGATCCGGCCCACGCCACTGTGATCGGTCTGCTGCTCAAGGCCGCCGCGGAGAGTTCGCCCGCCAAGGTCGCCGAACGCCCCGACCAGCATCACGCCCCGACCACGGGAAAATCGGCAAAACACGGAAAACCCTCCCCCGCCCCCGAGCCGGAGGAGAAAGAGATAGAAAAAAAGCCGCGCAAACCGAAAAAAGAGCGCGGCGGCATCAAACGCTGGTTCGAGGGTTTCCTGTCGGAGCCGTTGGACGGCGACGAAGACTTTTAGAGTGAAGAGTTAAAAGCGAAGAGTGAAGAGTTATGAATAGCATACTGAAAGGATTGGCATTGGACGAGGTAACGCGCTCGATCATCATGGTCGCCGGTGTCGGCGGCGCGGGCGGCAACGCCCTCAACCACATGATCGACCTGGGGATCAACGACGTCACGTTCATGGCGTGCAACACCGACGCCCAGGCGTTGGAGGACAGCCGCGCGTCGATAAAGGTTCAGCTCGGCAGCGGTCTTGGCGCCGGCAACGATCCCGAAAAGGGTTCGCAGGCCGCCAAGGAGAGCATCGACGACATCATCAACGTGTTGCGCACCGAGGGGACGCGCATGATCTTCATCACGGCGGGAATGGGCGGCGGCACCGGCACGGGCGCAAGTCCGATCATCGCCCGCGCAGCCCGCGAACTCGACATCCTCACCGTTGCGATCGTCACCACCCCCTTCTCCAACGAGGGCACACTGCGCACCGAGCAGGCCAGAGGCGGCATCGACGAGTTGAAACAGTACACCGACTCGCTGTTGGTTCTTTCCAACGACAGCATCGAGCAGCTCTACCCCGACCTCCCCTACGACGAGGGTTTCTGGAGGGCCGACGACGTGTTGGCCACCGCGGTGAAGGGTATAGCCGAGATAATCACGGGCCACGGCACGGTCAACGTCGACTTCGCCGACATCAACACCGTGATGAGGGGCAGCGGACGCGCGTTCATGGGCAGTGGCAGGGCCGACGGCGACAACCGCGCGATGGATGCCGTGGAGGCGTCGGTCACCTCGCTGCTGTTGAACCACCGCGACATCAAGGGAGCCAAGAACATCCTGCTCAACATAAGCTACGGCGACAAACCGGTCACCCAGCGCGAGGCTGGCTCGATCCGCAATTCGTTGCAGGAGAGCACCGGTTGGACGGCCAACCTGATCTGGGGCACGGCCCACAAACCGAGCCTGGGGGGAGAGTTGGAGCTGACGATCGTGGCGACCGGCTTCCCGGGCAACGCCGACGACGTGGTTTCGATCCCCGCCCCCGCCCTCCGCAGCAGCTACGCGGAGAGCGACGTCGAGAGCGCCTCTTCGGGCTACGGCCCTGCAACGGCGGGCTCCGGTGGCACGGTTTATGGCTCGGGCACCAGATATGTTCCGGCCCCCGACATCGTTCGCCCGTCCGCCGAGGGCCACGCCTACAAGCAGGCGGCCACCGCAACCCCGACACCCGCGACGACACAGGCACCTCCGCCGCCCGCACCCAGGAGCACCCCCGTCGTCCCGCCCCAGAGCGGCACCGTGTCGTGGAAGGGCACCGACCGCTACACCAACATAGACCACGCCGTGAACACCCCCGCCTGGGTCAGGCGCAAGGCATCGCTGGCCGACATATCCGCCACCCGTCCCGCCGGCCGTACCGCCCTCGAAAAAGAGACCCAGCCGGAGGCCGCGACAGGCTCGCTGTTCGAATAGATGGATCTGCTGCCCGATATGTTCGCCACGCCCGAGGTGATCGCAATGCTGATCGGCCTCGTGCTGTTGATTTGCTGTTCGGCCTTCGCGTCGGCCAGCGAAACTGCGCTTTTTTCGCTCAAGCCCACCGACATGGAGGCGTTAGGCAACAGGGACGGGAAGTCCGCCGACCGCGTGGAGCATCTGCTCTCCGACCGCGAGTACACGCTGGCGACGATCCTGATCCTCAACAACACTGTCAACATCTGCATAGTTCTGGTGAGCGCCGTCATCATCGACCACACAATCCGGTTCGGGAGCGCGGTGTGGGATTTCGTCTTCACGTCGGTCATCGTCACGTTCATTCTGTTGCTTTTCGGCGAGATCGCCCCGAAAGTTTTCGCCACCTACAACAACCGCCGTTTCGCGCGTCTGTGCGCCCCGGTAATCTCGGGCCTGAAGGTCGTTTTGCGTCCCGCGGCCTGGCTGTTGGTCGCCACGGGTTCGCGCATCAAGGGCCGCGGCCGCGAAAACCTCTCGCTGGAGGAGCTCTCCGACGCGTTGGACGTCACGCGCGCGGGCTCCGACGAGGAGAAACAGATCCTGGAAGGGATAGTCTCGTTCGCCGGCCGCGAGGTTGGCCAGATCATGCGCCCGCGCCTCGATATGACCGCGCTCGACGTCGAGGACGATTTCGCAAAGGTGAAACGGGTGATCGTCGAGTCGGGTTTTTCGCGCATTCCGGTCTACCGCGACAGCATCGACCACATCGAGGGCGTGCTATATATAAAGGACGTTGTGCCGCACATCGCCGCCGCCGACGGTTTCGAGTGGCAGAGGTTGATACGCCGCGCCCACTTCATCCCCGAGCACAAGAAGATCGACGACCTGTTGGAGGAGTTCCAGGCGGGCAAGGTACACGTCGCCATCGTGGTGGACGAGTACGGGGCGACCCGCGGCCTTGTCTCGCTCGAAGACATCCTCGAAGAGATCGTGGGCGAGATATCGGACGAGAGCGACCGCGAGGGTACCCTCTACACCCGCACGGGCGAGGGCGAATGGATCTTCGACGGCAAGAGCCACCTGGGCGATGTCACCCGTGCGCTCGGTCTGGACGACGATTTCTTCGACGAGGTTCGCGGCGACGCCGAGACTCTTGCGGGCCTGATGCTTGAGATCCGTCGCGGTTTTCTGCGTCGCGGCGAGAGCGTCGAGTGCCGTGGTTTCCGTCTTACGGCTCTTTCGCTCGACGGCCGCCGGATCGAAAAAATCAAGATAGTTATGAATTATGAGTTATGAATTATGAGTTAAGCTACGCAAAATATCTTTTTTTTGCGCGTAGCAGTATCGCGTTAGCCAACTTAACTAATAACTAAAATATCAAAAAAATCAAGATAATTATGAGTTATGAGTTAAGCTACGCAGAATAACTTTTTTGCGCGTAGCAGTATCGCGTTAGCCAACTCATAACTCATAACTCATAATTCATAACTAAAAAACATGGACCCCTGGATCGAAATACGCCCCCTGAACCCTGCGCCGGATCTGCCTCTGCGGGTGGTCGAGAAGGCCGCCTGGCGGTCGATCGTCCGCGAGCGCCTCGGATCCGCAACCGTCGTGGGCTACAACAAAAACGGCGCCCCCGTGTTGGAAAACGCCCCGGGTTTCATCAGCGTGTCGCACACAAAAGGCTGGGTTGCGGTGATCTGGTCGCCCACTCCCTGCGCGATCGACATCGAACTGCGCGACCGCAAACTTTCTCCGGCGGCGGCTTCGCGCTACGGCATCTCCACGATCGACGATTGGTGCGCCCTTGAGGCGTCCTACAAATTCGAGGGTCTCACCGGTCGTCCGCCCGTCCGCGGCAGCGTCCGTTTCGACCCCCACCCCGACCTCATCGTCGCCGTCATCCGATAGCTACACTCCGGCCCGCCTGAACTCCCTGAGCTGCTGCCACAAAAGCACCGCCGCAAGAGCCGAAGCAACCGCATCTGCGATCGGAAAGGATATCCACACCCCCGTCGCCCCCATCGAGCGCGGCAGTATGAGCAGCAGCGGCACCAGAAACAGCATCTGCCGCGTCATCGACAGCAGAATCGCCTTGGGCGCCTTACCGATGTATTGAAAAAAGTTGGCCGTCACGATCTGGAACCCCACGATCGGGAATATCATCATCACCAGCCGCATGGCCCGCGCCGAGATCTCCACAAGTTCGCCCGCGTAAGGATCGCTCCGTCCGACGAACATCCAGGCCACCTGTTCGGGCAGCAGCTCGCCCACCAGAAACGCCGCCGTCATCACCCCCACGGCACAAAATATCGTCAGCCTGAGCGCCGTCACCACACGCCCGAAGTTCCTCGCCCCGTAGTTGAACCCCACGATGGGCTGCATTCCCTGATTGAATCCCGCGCAGATCATAATGAACAGCATCACCACGCGGTTCATCACCCCGTATCCGCCCGAGTATAGGTCTCCGCCGTTTGCCGCCAGCGCGCGGTTGACGAACACCACCACGATCGACGAGCAAAAATTGACCAGAAAAGGCGCCACCCCGATCGAGATTATCTGCCCCACCATCCGCCGCCTCAGCCTGAATATCCCGCGCCGGAAGTGCAAAAAACTCTTCGGCGACGAGAAGTGCGCCACCGCCAGCCCCAGCGCCACCACCTGCGACAGCACCGTGGCGAAGGCCGATCCCCTCACCCCCCACTTGAACACAAACAGGAACAGCGCGTTGAAGGCACAGGTCAGCACGACGGTCAGCAGCATCAGCCCCATCGCCCGCCTCGGATAGCCGCTGGCGCGCATCATCTCGTTGAACCCCCAGAACATGTGATTGACGATGCACCCCGCGAATATCACCTGCATAAATTCCCGCGCCGGAGCGATCGTCTGCCCGCTCGCACCGAACATCAGCAGCAGATCGTCCAGAAAGAACAGCGACAGCACCGTCAGCGCTCCCCCCACTATAATATTGAGCAGCACCTGATTGCCCAGAATATGGAACGCCCTCTCGCGTTTGCCCTCGCCCAGGTTGATCGACACCGTTGCTGCCGACCCGATTCCCACCATCGACCCGAACGCGGCCGAGATGTTCATCAGCGGCATGGCGATCGCCAACCCCGCCAACGCCATCGCCCCGCCTCCTTCGGCATGACCGATGAATACGCTGTCTATGATATTGTAGAGCGACATCGACGCCATCGCAATGATCGCCGGCACTGCATATCTGGCCAGCAGCCGCCCTATCCGCTCCGTTCCTAAATCCTGAGGTGTTCCCGCCATCTGTCGATTGGTTTGTGGGGGACAAAGATAGTGCAAGGTGAGAGCAAACGCAAATAAAATTGCGTTTGCCGAACCACCGGTCAGACATTACCGCACTTTTCCATACATCCCCCCCCCGGGTCGGAACACGAACCTGAGATCACCGACAATCACTCCACCCTTTCATACGTATCGCGAATATACTCCTCCCAGTCGCCTCTCGCGCCGCAGTTACAGCCGCAGTTACAGTCATCCCCGCCGCCCGCCGCCACCCCGCGCCGCGACTCCGACAACACCATCCGCCGCTCCCCGATCCGCTCCACGGTCAACACATCCACCCCGTATCTGTCGGCAATACGCAACACTCCCTCCCGCAGGAGTTTCCACCTCATCTCCCCGCCGCCCCCGCTGCCCGTGCCGCCCGTGCCGCCCGTGCCGTCGCCATTAAACATCACTATCTCGCCATCGGTATATTCGTTCACCGACTCCTCGACCGTCTCTCCGTCGCACCTGCACCGGTAGAGAGTTTCGACGAGCCGCCATTTCCCTGTGAGTCGGATAAAAGTTTTTCCCATCGTTTCGGTTATTTTTTTTCAGATTGCCGTGCCCCGCGGCATTCAGGTTCGGTATAGGACACAAAAAAAGCGTGGGACAATATCTTCAATCTGCTTTCCGAGGTTCTGGAGGACCTGAGCACAACAAATATTAGAGTAAAGCCCACGCCATGTGACGTGAGCGCTTACACTTTACTCCTGTTGTGCTTTGAAATTTTCCAGATTTCGGAAAGCAAGACGCAAAGCTAACGCTTAATATGTTCGACAAATTTTAACTACTCCTTTCGATCCATAGGCAAATCGGTTTGTCGGTTCGTTTGCAAAGTTATAAAATTAAGGAAACCATATATAATTTTTCACCGAAAAATTTAGAGCGGCACAATGGTAGTCCTGTGCACTTCGGGACGCTCGCCATCCCTGATAATCCCTATGGCATGTGGAATTTCTCTGTGAATCAATCCCTTCATTTCTAATCATTTTCAGTTAGTGTAAAGTCGTATGTAGTTACCAAAATCAGTTACAATTCGTCGAGGCATCCGAGAATGATGTCGCAACTTTCGCGAATCTCGTCCTCGGTGATCACCAGCGGCGGCGAGATCCGGAACGCCGTGTCGCAAAACAGAAACCAGTCGCTCATGATCCCCCGTCGGCGCAGCATCCTCATCAGCCTCATCAATCTCGCCGTGTCGCCCAGCTCCACCGCCGCCAGCAGTCCCGCCCGCCGTATCTCCCTCACCGCCGGATGTCCACCGATAAGCTCCTCATACACAGCCCCTTTCCACTCGGCAGCTTTGGCCAGTCCTTCGGCCATTATCACTTCGAGCGCCGCCAGTCCCGCCGCGCAGCACACCGGATGCCCGCCGAAAGTGGTGATATGCCCCAGCGCCGGATCGTGCGACAGCGTGCCCATGATCTCGCGCGAAGAGATGAACGCCCCCAGCGGCATCCCGCCCCCGAGGGCCTTTGCAACACACATAATATCAGGCACAACGCCATATTTCTCGAATGCGAACAGCCCCGCGCCGTTGCTTGCGCCTGCGCCTGCGCCTGCGCCTGCGCTTGTGCTTGTACCTGCGCCTTTGTCGCTCCCGCCTTTGTCATTCCAGTTCCCGTTCACGTTCACGTTACCGTTCACGTTACCGCTCCCGCCTTCGTCATTCCCGTCATTCCCGCCTTTCCCGCCGCCAGCACCGCCGCCGCCCTCACCCGTACCGCTCGCGCCACACCTCGCACCTTCGCTTTTCCCGTCGTCGTCGTGGCACCCCGCGCGGCCCCCCTGCCCCGCGCATCCAAATCCGCCGTGGGCGTTCCCACCACCACAGCCGTTCCCGCCGCCTGCGCGCCCCATACCTGTCTGAATTTCATCGAAGATCAGCAGCGCCCCCGTCTCATCGCACCTCTGCCGCAGCGCCGCCAAAAAACCAGGAGCCGGCAACCGCACCCCTCCTTCGCCCTGCACCGGCTCGACCAGCACGCACGCAGTCTGCCGTCCGATCCGCCCCAGCCCCTCGAAATCATTGAATATCAACCAGTCTACCTCCGGCAGCAGCGGTTCGAAAGGCGCCCGCCACACCTCCCCCTCGGGCCGCGACATGACACTCAAAGCCCCATGCGTCGACCCGTGATAAGCCCCCCGAAAGGCCAGAATTTCGCGCCGTCCGGTCGTCCGTTTCGCCAACTTCAGAGCCCCCTCGACAGCCTCGGCGCCCGAATTCACAAAATATACAGACTGCAACTCCGCCGGCAGCAACTCCGCCAGCCGCGCCGCGTACCGCACCTGGGGCGACATCACCGTCTCGCCGTAAACCATCGTGTGCATGTACGCCGCCGCCTGGGCCTGCACAGCGCGCACAACCTCCGGCCGCCCATGCCCGACATTGGAGACCGACACCCCCGAAATCAGATCGAAAAACCGCTGACCCTCAGGAAATTCCTCCGTCGGCGGCGTCCACAGAAACACCCCTTCGGCCCGCGCGACCTCGATCATGAGGGGCTCGTGCGACGTCTGCGCCACATGCTCCAAAAACCGTTGCCTCAAAATTTTCATACGCCCTCGACCTGATTATTTTCTGTATTTTTCGTCCTCTTCCAGCATCTTCAGGTAGCTGACATACCGCTGTTCGGCGATTCGCCCCTCCTCCACGGCTCGCACCACGGCACACCCGGGTTCATGCGTATGCGTGCAGTTATAGTACTGACAATCAGGCGCAACCCGCATCAGATCGGGAAAATAGTGATAAAGCTCCCCGCCACCGATGTCGATCAACCCGAACCCCTTAATCCCCGGAGTATCAATAATATAACCGCCACCGCCCGCATCCTCGCCGCCGGAACCGCCACAACCTTCGCCAGCCCTGCCGCCATCAAAACCGCCACCGGCCCCGCCACAACCTTCACCAGCTCCGCCACCAAAACCGCCACCAGCCCCCCCCCCGAGCCGATACATCTGCGAAAAAGTGGTCGTATGCATCCCCTTTCCATGCGCGCGCGAGATCTCGCCGATACGAATATCGAGCCCGGGCGAAACGGCCTTGATGAGAGTCGATTTCCCGACGCCCGAGTTGCCCGAAACGAGCGTCGTCCGCCCGCCCAGCAACTCCCGTAACTCACTGATTCCCTGCCCGGTAACCCCCGAAGTCAGCATCACCCGATACCCTGCGCCCCGGTATACATCGACAAAATGATCGACCGCGCGACGGAATTCACCGTGGGCGTTTCCACCCGCGCCGCCGCCCATACCGCCACCCATACCGCCGTCCATACTGTCACCCGCGTTTCCACCCGCGTTTCCTCCCGCCAGCTCGCCCCCATCGCCCCCTTCGCTCCCTTTGGCCAGAGCTAAATCAATCTTATTCAACACAATAGCCGCCGGAATCCGATAAGCCTCGCAGGTCACCAGAAACCGGTCGATAAATTCGGGCGCCGTCGCGGGCGAAAACAACGTCGCAACGACCACCGCCTGATCGAGATTGGCGGCAATGACGTGCGACTCGCGCGACAAATTCGACGACCGCCGGATGATATAATTTTCGCGCGGCAACACCTTCTCGATCCAAACCTCCGCGCCCCCGGAACGCCCTGAACGCCCTAAACCACCGGAACCCTCAGCCCCCCCGACATCGCCAGCCCCCACGGAACCCCCGCCCCCCCCGACATCGCCGGCCCCCGCAGCACTCCCAACACTCTCACTAACAGAACATTCCACCCGATCCCCCACCACAACAGGATTAGTCGACCGCGACCCCGCCAGCCTCATCCGCCCCCGAACCCGCGCTTTAAATATCTCACCGCCACGCCCGAGAGAACCGCCGCCGCCATAACCGCCACCAAAACCACCGCCACAACCCAAGCCCTCGCCGCCCACCCCGTCATCCAAAGCCCGCACCTCATACCAGCTGCCGGTAGACCGCATCACGACCCCTGTAAATCGCCCACCTATAAACCGCTCGTTCATAGCGCCTTACCAAAAGCATCGCGCACAAACGGGAACACCACATCGCAAACCCCGTCGACGAACCCGAACATCCTCGACCCGCCGCGCACCCCGTCCGAGATCACCCGCCCGTCCGGGTCGAAAAACCCGAAAATCATCATAAAAAGCCCGACGAACAGCACCATCTTGAAGGCCGAAAACAGCACCCCGAGCACGTTGTCGAACACCCCCAGGCCCACGATCCGGAACAGTCCGCGAGTCGCGCGCCCGATCAAAACGACCCCCACGACGACCGCCACCAGCACGATGGCAAACCCGGCAACGCGAGCCACGACATCCTCCATGCCGAGCCACGAGCCGATCGCCCCACCGTACCTCCATGCCAGAAAAATCCCGAGCGCCAGCGCCGCAAGTCCCAGAATCTGAGTCACAACGCCCTGCCGCCACCCCTGCCACACGGCGAGGGCGAGCAACAAAACGATCACAATATCGAGCCAATTCATCTCTTCTTACAATTTTTAATTTGCACGAAAGTACGAAAAATTCTTAACTTTGCTCCCATGAAGCGCTACATATCCATATTTGCGGCAACGGCTGCGGCAGTGTCAAGAGCAACAACAGCAAGAGCAATGGCGGCAGTGTCAAGAGCAAGAGCGACGACAGCAAGAGCAATGGCGGCAGTGGTCGTGCTGTCCGTGCTGTCGTTCGCGGCGACTCCCGCTTCGGCGCGCGAGACCTATAATATAAGCTCGGGGTGGACATTCTTCACCTCCGACGCCTCCTCGACCGACGACGCGCCGATCGTCAACCTGCCACATATCCAGACCACCACCGGCACGGTCAACTACCTGAAAGACATCGACATACCCACCTCGTGGGAGGGCCGGCGCGTCTTTTTGCGCATCGGCGGAGCGTCGCGCACGGCGGACATTTTCGTGGGCGGCATCCACACTGCGACCCACCCGGGTTCGGGCTCGTCCTTCACGGTCGAGATCACCCCGCACCTTCGTTGGGGCGCCCCGGCGTCGGTTCGCATCGTGGTGAACAGCTCGCCGAGCCTCGACGTGCTCCCCACCGCGGGCGGCGAAAAGATCTACGGCGGCATCTTCCGCGGAGTGGAACTCATTGTGTGTGAACCGTTTTCCATCTCTCCGACCGCTCTCCTGCCCGCCTCATCGCCTCAAACTTCTACCGCGGGGGGCAGGAACACTCTCGAAGTAACGACCACACCCGGAACCCCCAATAAAGGGTCTTCGACCCCGACCGCGGGGGGCAGGAACACTCTCGAAGTACAAGCCACGCCCGGAACCCCCAACAAAGGGTCTTCGACCCCGACCGCGGGGGGCAGCAACACTCTCGAAGTACAAGCCACACCCGGAACCCCCAACAAAGGGTCTTCGACCCCGACCCTCCGAAGCTGCGAGGGCAACGACGGCCTCTGGATCACCACCGACCGCCTGACAGCCGAACGCGCCGAGGGCCGCGTGCGCCTCGCCCTGCTCCTGCCCGCCTCGCCGACACTTTCCGGAGCAACACCCGCCGCCACAACATCACCCGCAACGACATCACCCGCCGCATCACCCGCAACCACACCCCCAGCCGGAGCCACCGCCCGCATCCGCATCACCGACGCCGAAGGCAACACAGTGGCCCGCAACACTTTACCCGTCACCTCATCCACCCTTGAGATACCTTTCACCGTGTCCACCCCCCGCCTGTGGCAGGGCACGGCCGACCCCTATCTGTACAACGTCGAGGTGACCCTGACCGGCTCAGACGGCATCCGCACCGATTCGCTGGCCATCCAAACGGGCTTCCGCAAGGTCGGCATCGACGCGGACAACAACCTCACACTCAACGGCATACCGACCAAGATCCACGGCGTCACCCTCTCTCGCGACCGCATGCTGGTGGGCACTGCGCTCACCCCGTTTCAGATCGAGGAGGACATCGACTTCATCCGCGAGATGGGCGCCAACGCGGTTCGTGTTGTCGGCGGCCCCCACAGCGATTACTTCTACCGGCTTTGCAACGAGGCGGGCCTGTTGGTCTGGAACGACGGGCCATTCACCGGTGCGGCCTACCCCACTGACATAGATTTCGTTGACACAGAGGCATTTCGCACAAGCGGCCGCACACAGTTCCGCGAAATGATCTCCGGCCTCTACAACCACCCGTCGGTCGTCGCATGGGGAATATTTTCCAACGTCTCGATGCGCACGGGCGACCCGGTGCCATACATCCGCGAGCTCAACGCCCTCGCGCACAACCTTGACCCGCAACGACTTACCGCAGCAGGCAGTGTTCAGGACGGCGATATGAACTTCATCACCGACCTCGTTTCGTTCGACCTCGCGCTGGGTTGGGAGAGCGGCCTTCCCGACGGTGTTGTGCCGTGGCTGCGACAGTTGCGCCGCGGTTGGCCCGACCTTCGCGCGGGGATCTCGTTCGGAGCCGGAGCGTCGATCTTCCACCAGTCCGAGCGCCTCGAAAGACCCTCGTCCACAGACAGTTACCACCCCGAGGGATGGCAAACTTTTTTCCACGAGCAGTACATCCGCAACGCCGTCGACGCGCCCGGCCTGTGGGGAGTTTTCGTGGTGAGCATGTTCGATTCGGGCGCGGCGAAAGCCTCCTCCAAGGCCACCGGAGTCACATCTGCTGCCTCTCCGACCGGTTTTCCCGGCTCCGACATTGGCGCCATCGACGACCGCGGCCTGGTGACCTTCGACCGCAAGGACCGCAAGGACGCGTTCTGGCTCTACAAGGCGATCTGGAACCGCACCGACCCGTTCGTCCACATCGCTGGCTCGCGTCTCGACAGCCGCACCGACCGCCGCCAGACGATCCGCGCCTACTCCAATCTCACTGAGGTAGAGCTCTTTATCGACGGTCGTTCGTTGGGTCGGCGCACCGGCGAGCGCGGCATTTTCGTCTGGGAGGGGGTCGAAATGCGCACCGGCGTCAACCGCCTCGAAGCCCGCGCCTCCGGAGCCATCGGCACTTCGGGCACTTCAACTTCAAGCACTTCAACTTCAGGCATTTCGGGCACTTCAACTTCAGGCTCTTCAGGCACCGCCGCCACATCCGCCGCCGCCACATCCGCCGGTGCCTCAGCAACTCCCCCAACTTCCGCCACGGCCACTACACGCACCACCATCACCATCTACCCCAGCGCCGCCCCCTGATCTACCCGCCGGAAGCGCCGCGGAATCGCCGTAACCACCGGAACTTCAGACACATCCGCCGCCGCCACCACCCGCACTCTGATCTCCCCCGCCGGAACCGTCAGCCCCCCCCTCGTATACACCTCATAATCAAGATAATACCGCCGTCAACTTTAGTCACCAGCCGCCCCACTCCCCCAACCAGATCAAAATATTCATCCCCACAATGCGGTGGACAACACCGATCTTGGAGCAGCGTCAACCTGCCCTAAAAAAAATGGTAATGATGCAAAAAAAACTAAAACGGGCAATGCCCGCCCCCGCTTAGTCTTTCGCTATATTCCTAACAATCAGCCTGATACAAGGTAGTTCCGAGCCATAGGCCCTTCACAAAAAATCAGGTCGATGACCGAAAGCCCGCCGACAAACGCCATCCTGTCCGAAAAAACCTGCGTATATCCCTTATGTTCAGCACCTTCACCCGCCGCTCCCGCAAAAATCCGCCGCCCCTCCGAACCGCCCGAAGAACCGCCCAGAAAACCGCCCGAAGAACCGGACAACAAACCGCCCGAAAAACCGCCACAGAAACCACCCACCCCCGCCTCGTTCGAGCCGTAGTCGACACCTGATCCCGAACTGCTCCCGACATCACCCCGCCACGCTCCACCGACCGCCGACTCTTCCCAATCCCCGACCGCCCCGCCCACTCGCCTGAGCGCCTTTTTACCCCGCAAATCGAGATCGCCGTCCGCCGGAACGACCCAATTTTCTGAAATTTCTACCAACCCGGCCGCTCCCGCATCACCAAACCCATCACCAAACCCGTCACCAAACCCGTCCCCAACCCCGACCACGAGCGCATCCCCTGTTCGCGCCCCCGACACACGCCCCAGCCCCAGCGCAGAGACCAAAACATCGAGCAATTCGAGATTCAGGTCGACCAAAAAATCAAATTTTTTGGCATAAACCGGTGCAAACCGCCCCTCGTAATGCTCGAAAAAAGGCGAATTCCGGTAGGCCGAAACAATTGATAACCAATGAGTATGCTGCCACCGCTTCGAATTATCTATCCGCACATCGCGCGTCCGCATCTTCCGTCCGCCGACCTCGCCACCGCCACCGCCGCCGAAGCCGAGACCGCCGTAACCGCCGCCACCCGCACCTCCATCACCACCAAAACCGCCGCCGCCACCGAAGCCGAGACCGCCGAAACCGCCACCGCCGCCGAAACTTGGACTGCCGCCCGCACCCCCACAGCCCCCACAGCCCGCGCCGCCGAAACCACCACGACCTCTGCCAGCCTCCGCGCCCCTCCCCGCGCCCCTCCCCGCGCCGCCATGCACGGGCACGGTGAGCGCCGCAACGCCATTCGAAGTCATGATCTCGCAGCGATTTCGCGCGGTTTGTTTGACCCAATTTTCGCCGATATCTATGACGCAACGCCGATCGCCCCGCAACGGATCCATGCCCGCCGCCAGCCGCGTAAACCACTCGATACCACCAATATATGTCAGAGGAAGAATTACCAAAACTCGACTTTTCTGAATTATTTCACCACCTCAACCGCCGCCGCATCCGTTCCCGCCGACCCCATCACCGGCCCCATCATCGACCCTGTCCCCGAGCCCGCCGCCAAATCCGCCGCCGCCGAACCCGTTCCCACCGCCAAGTCCGCCGCCAAATCCGTTCCCACCATTCCCAAAACGTCCGCCCCATCCGAATCCCCCCTGTCGACCCAAACCCCATCGTCTTTCAGCAGCTCGACGAGCGCACTAATCGCCTCATTTTGAGCCACATCGCGCCGCACCACAGTACGCCCGCGATAAAGGTTGATCCGTCCCGTCCCGGCGCCGACATACCCGTAATCGGCATCGGCCATCTCGCCCGGCCCGTTGACAATGCACCCCATCACGGCGATCCGCAGCCCTGCGATATGCCCGACAGCCTCTTTAACAGACTCAAGCACAGGCGATAACGAGAACAACGTCCGCCCACACCCCGGACAGGCGATAAACTCCGCCCGCGACCGGTCCAACCCGCAGGCCTGCAATATAACCCGAGCCGCATCAATCTCATTTTCAGGAGGTTCCGTCAACGAAACCCGTATCGTATCGCCCAACCCGTCGACCAGCAGCGCGCCCACTCCGACGGCAGATCGCACACGTCCGTCGACTCCGCTGCCCGCCTCCGTAACTCCCAGATGCAAAGGAAATTGCATCCCTTCGGCATCCATCGCCCGCACCAATTCGCGATACGCCTCCACCATCACGCGCACCGCCGAGGCCTTCATCGAAACCACCACCTGATCGAACCCGAGCTCGCGACACACCCTCAGAAACTCCATCGCCGAGGCCACCATCCCGTCCGTCGTATCGCCCCACCGCTCGACGATCCGCTGCGCCAGCGACCCGTGATTCACCCCGATCCGAATGGCCGTGCCGGTCGCCCGACACCGCTCCACCAGCGCCGCAAACTGCCCACCGGCAGGGTCGCCATAATTCCCAGGATTGATCCGCACTTTGTCGACAACTCCCGCAAGCTCCAGAGCCACAGATGGTTGAAAATGCACATCGGCCACCAGCGCAACATCCGGCCACGCCTCGCGCACCCGCCGTGAGATCCGCTTCATAGCCTCCACTTCGCGCGCGCCCTGCACCGTCAGCCGCACCAAAAAGCACCCCGCCTCGCGCAGCCTTCCTATCTGAGTCACAGACGCTTCGACATCTCCGGTATCGGTATCGCACATCGACTGCACGACCACCGGCCGCCCGCCGCCGATCACAACCGGCCCGATCCGCACCTCATTCGTCACGCGCCGCCGTTCAACCTCGCGCCCACCTGCCTCGCGCCGCCCCCCGGCCTCACGTCCCCCGGCCTCACGCGCCCCAACCTCGCGCCCACCAACCTCGCGCCGCATCAGAACACAAACTTAACCCCGCCAAGAACACCCGCTCCCCGTCCGCGATAGTACGGATATGGATAAAGCGCCTGACCGGCAAGATTTTTACCCTCCACGAACACCCGGCATCCGCGCCCGACACGCACCTCGGCGCTGGCAAAAACATCGACCACCGCGACGCTCTCCTCGGTGAACCAAATGAAACCCGCCTCCTCCGGCAGCATCATGTTCCGTACAATATATTCGCGCCGCCCGACATACTTCGCCCCGAGCCTGAGGGCCACCACATCCCTGCGGCTATACGAGAGTTCCACGCCCGCATCATAACGTGGCAGGTCGCCGACGGGTGTAAACGGGTACGTTCCCCTGAAATCGTAACTGTTCCAGTTGCCCCACAGCCGCGCTCCGAACCCTCCGAGTCCGTTCAGCCCCACTTCGGCCCCGAGTGTAAACCGCGCCCCGTTGACTGCAACGGGCACGAACTCCATCGGCCGTATGTCAATCTGCCAGGTATAGCCATCGCCCTCAAACGGTTGCGAGGTCATACGCCGATTACCGGCCAACAGTTGATAATCGTCGAACATCGACACCCCGCCCGCGAGCCTGTAAGAGAAAACATCGCCCAGATCGCCCTCGAACCCGACACGCGCATCGTTCACCCATGCTGTGGTTCCGCCCTCCGAGACATAAGGATTCCGCCTCGACAGGGCTTCCCTGTTTCCGTTGACAATCCGCGACGTGTAGCTCAAAAAAGGCACGAACGCCCCGCCGGCCAGCACCGCGCGCGCCTCGACGGACGGCGCAAACCCGAAGTACTCCTGATCCTGCCCCCTGTTCAAGACGTACCGCAGATCGAACCCGGCCCGCAGCGTCAGCGCCCCCGACGCATAAACATATCTCGGCGCAAAAGTAACGGTCGAGGAACTCTCATACACCGAGCCTCCTGTCGGCGTCCCGTCCGGCAACTCTCCGTCCCATCGGTAGTTCGGCCCCAACACCCCGCGATAGTCGATCGCCGCCTCGAATCCGTGCCGCCCCTGTCGCCCCTGTCGCTCCTGCTGCCCGTGCCCGTGCCCGCGCCGCCCGAACATCTGCCCGACGGTCAGCCTCACATCGAGCACTCCCTGTCCATCGCCGCCCCGCAGATGAGCAACGCCGCCGTCGGCCCCGATCCGGAAATTAAACCGCGAAAGATCGGTAAAATCGTCCCCGAAGCTCACCCCTGCGCGCCCCAGTCCCAGCTTCAACCGATCCGTCCGTCGGTCGTATGAAAAGTTGATCATCGGCGGCATGCCAATATAGTTAAAATTGGCCGCCCCCACCCCGTACGAATCGTACAACCTGAGATCATAACCCGCATCGACCTTCAGCGAATACCTCTTCCACTGCCGTCCGCCCCACACTCCGAGCGCGTTATACATTTCGGTCGCATCGGCCTTCACCCCGAGGCCGTTCACGATGCGCGAGTACTCTCCGATGTGGTTCACAAACATCCCGAACGAGCGTCCGGCCCTGGTCCGCGGATTGTAGTACAGATCGAGCACCGTGGCCAAAGGCCCCCCGATCCCCGCGCGCAGATACAAAGGCGCACTCAACTCGAATGGCGCCGCACTTACCTCCGCCGGCTCGAAAGGCCGCGTAGCGAACGTCGTGGCCGAGGCGGTCGACGTTATCCGGTAAGATATCTCGGGCCTCAAACGCACCGTATCGGTCATATCGGGCACGATGGCAATTTTCGCCGCCTGCCCCACGCGCGGAGTATATGCCCGCGTCACTTCGAGTTGTTTTGTCAGATCTTCCTGCGCCTGCGCCTGCGACTGTG